>Ga0194127_10000973_pt1 | contig 43914 bp, 54 predicted proteins | sample TA2KigC100mmetaG_FD_148624 | JGI IMG/M metagenome (GOLD analysis project Ga0194127, IMG submission 148624) | Freshwater microbial communities from Lake Tanganyika, Tanzania - TA2015036 Kigoma Deep Cast 100m | ecosystem: Environmental > Aquatic > Freshwater > Lake | place: Tanzania: Lake...
CGCGGGGGCCGCGCGCAGCGCGACGCTTGCCTAGCGTCAGAGCCGAAAACAGGTTGCCAGTTGCCACCCCGAGGGAGCCCACAACGATCCAGCCGATTTCCGATTGATTGACCCGCCCGGCCCGGAGGAATGCGATGGGACTGTCCATCCGGGCCTATGCCCAACACCGTGGCGTGAGCCACACCGCTGTGGCCAAGGCCATCAAGGCCGGGCGCATCAGCAAAGAAGCTGACGGCACCATTGACCCGGCCAAGGCCGATGCCCAGTGGGCGCGCAACACGCTGCCGTCGCAGAACCTGAACACCAGCACCACGAAACCAGCGTCCAAGGTGGCAACCCCACCTGTTTCCACCCCGGTTTCCACGGCACCGGTTGCCAACCGCGAGCTGCAATCGCCTCTGGAAACCGGCCGCATTGCCGCGCCCGATTACCAGACCAGCCGCGCCATCCGCGAAGCCTACGCCGCACGCCTGGCCAAGCTCGAGTACGAGGAGCGCACGGCCAAGCTGATCAGCAGCGATGAGGTGGAGATGCGCACCTTCAATCTGGCGCGCCGACTACGTGACCGGATGCAGACCATTCCACGCCGACTGGCGGCTGCCTTGGCGGCCGAACAGGACCTGCGTGTGATCGAACAACGACTCGACGACGAAATCCGCCAGGCCCTCGAGGAGCTCTCTCGATAGGTCAGCTCGCGGATCGGATCAGCACACCTTTGAGAGACTTCAATGCAAGACATCGAACTGCACCACTGGCCGGTGGGCAAACTCATTCCCTATGGACGCAACCCACGCAAGAACGACCACGTCATCGAACAGATGGCGGGTGCCATCCTGGAATTTGGGTTCCGCATCCCGATCATCGCCAAGAGCACGGGCGAGGTGGTCGATGGTCATCTTCGCCTGAAGGCCGCTCTGCACCTGGGGCTGGAGACCGTGCCGGTGGTGCTGGCCGATGATCTGACGCCGATGCAGATCAAGGCGTTTCGCATCCTGGCCAACCGCTCGGCCACCTGGGCGGACTGGGACGAGGACCTGCTGCGCCTGGAACTGGAAGAGCTGCAGCTCGATGACTTTGACCTGTCCCTCACCGGCTTTGAGGACGACGAGATCGCCGAACTGCTAGCCGGTGAGGAGACTACCACCGAGGGCAACACCGACGAGGATGCCGCCCCCGAGGTGCCAGTTACGCCGGTCTCCAAATCCGGCGACGTCTGGATCATGGGCAAGCACCGGCTGCTCTGTGGTGACAGCACAGACGTCGCAAGCTACGACACGCTGCTCGGCAGCGAGAGGGTGGCGATGATCTTCCAAGATCCGCCGTACAACGTGGACTATGCCAACACGGCCAAGGACAAGCTGCGCGGCACCAACCGTCCGATCCTGAACGACAACCTCGGGGATGGATTCCAGGACTTCCTGCTGGCGGCATTCAAGCCGGCGCTAGCCCGATGCAATGGCGCGGTCTACGTGGCGATGTCCTCATCGGAACTCGACACCCTGCAGTCCGCCTTCCGCGCTGCTGGCGGCAAGTGGTCGACCTTCATCATCTGGGCCAAGAACACCTTCACGCTCGGGCGCTCGGACTACCAGCGCCAGTACGAGCCGATCCTCTACGGCTGGCCCGAGGGCGCCACCCGCCACTGGTGCGGCGACCGTGACCAAGGGGATGTGTGGCACTTCAACAAGCCGCGCGTCAATGATCTGCATCCGACGATGAAGCCGGTGGAACTGGTCGAGCGGGCGATTCGCAACTCCAGCCGCCCCGGTGATGTGGTGCTCGACCCCTTCGGTGGCTCCGGCACGACGCTGATCGCCGCCGAGAAATCAGGTCGCCAAGCGCGGCTGATCGAACTCGATCCCAAGTATTGCGATGTAGTGGTTCGCCGCTGGGAATCCTTTGCTGGCAAGCAGGCGACTTTGCAAGGTCAAGAGCTGACCTTCGCCGATTTGGCCAGGCAACGCCAGCCCGAATCAATCTGAGGCGATCCCATGGAAAATTTTCAGATGCTCCCTGCTGGAGCAGGGGAGACTATTGCCGAGCACATCGCTGCGACAAAGGTGTGCAAGCTCTGTTGCAAAGAACTGCCGGTTTCGAATTTTTCAAAAATAAGGGGCAATTGACCGCGCGTTGCAAGCGATGCCATGGCCTCGCTCCAAGGACTTGTCGTGCGTGCGGAACCACCTTCGAAGGTAAGAGCCATCAGTATTTCTGCTCTGCCACCTGCCGAAAAGCGCACCGCCCACAGACGTTCAAATTCTGTGCGCATTGCCATAAATTGTTTGGCCCGCTGTCGCACCTCTCAACCAGATACTGCTCGATGGTTTGCAAATGTGCTGGTCAACGTAAGGCACAGCCCAAACCTCGTCAGACACCAACCAACAAAGCGAGAGCTGCGCAAGCGGCTGTTGCAAGAGCGATCAGGGCAGGACTGCTTCATCGACCTGTAGTCTGTAGCGAATGCGGCCTTGAAGGACGAATCGAGGCTGCGCATCGCGATTACGATGAGCCTCTCGAGGTTCGCTGGCTTTGCCGCTCATGTCATGCCAAGTGGGATTGGGCTGAACCGAAGGGAGGCACTATGAAGACCCTCACCCGGACCAGAATTGAAAGCATGAAAGGTGCTGGCAGATTGACTGTCAGCTGTCCAGCCGCTTGAGGTCACGGTAGAAGTTTTCGTGCGGCCCAACCATCAGCAGTTTGAGCGTGCTCTCATCGAGGACTCGGTAGGCCAGCAGGCAGAGCAAGCTGCCCATGCGGAACTTGTAAACCTGCACACCAGCCAGGTCGCCAACTTTGGTTTCGCCGGCTTCGGGCTGACTGGCAATGGTGCGTACCGCATCGTCGAGCGCGGCTTTCTGCTGCTTGTGCAGCTTTTTAACGGTACGCTCGAAGGTCGGAGTAACAAGGATGCGCATCAGCCGAACTGGTACTCGCCCACGGGCTCTTCCTGGTCGGCGATCAGGATGTCGCGGATGACGCTGAAAGGTAGGTCGGGGTTTTCAGCGGCGATCTTGCCGATCTGCGACCAATATTCGATTTGCTTGGGCACCGAGCGGTGCTCGATGGTGCCGTAGCGCTTGGCGCTTTCGACCAAGGCTTCTGGCAATTTGACGTTGATGGCCATGACTAACCTCCATTGAATGGGATCATTCTAGTTCAATATGGTCCAAAAAGGAACCTATTTGCCGTCCAGCCTTGGCTGATCAAGCCGCCAGGGACTCTTCGACGATCTCGCAGTGGATCACGAAGCCCGTCAGGTAGGGAAGGCCCTTGGGGATGCCGTACTGTTTGCTGGTGCTGCGGCCAATCGTCCAGCCCATCCAACGCTGCGTGGCGGCGTTGATCGCGTCGGCCAGTGTGGCGCCGGCGTAGAGGCCGTTTTGCACATCGTCGGCAAAGTGGCGTCCGTGGCGGCTGTCGAGGAAGGTGCGGACCGACTCCAGCGGCTGGCAGGTGGCGTCCGAGATGGCCGTCATGGCCAGGGGCCAGGCGGCTTCGGCCTGCTCGTTCATCGTGCCGTAAAAGCCCCAGGTCGTTCTGGGTGGCGAGGATCTGGGCGGTGGCGTTCATTTTGGGCTCCTTTCGGGTGGTGTTTCGTTGGGTCTATGAACGCTCTACCCGGATGGAATAGCAAGCAGAAGATTGACTATTTTTTGATCAAGTCGGGGGTGTGCCACAGCGCCCGCCTCAGCCCAAGCGCGCCACGTAGCGGGCGTAATCGCTGCCCTCGGGATTGACGTAGAGGTAGGGGCGACCGGGGGCTGTGACCTCCACGCAGAGATAGCCGCTGCCTCCTTCATCCTTCACACCGCCCCCTTTGCCGGCCAGCCAATCGCGCGAGGCCATCAAGCTGCGCTCAAAGGCATCGAACTCAGCCTGGGTCATCACTCGCGTCTCGGTCACAAAGACCTTGGTCTGGCCATGACCGCCGACCTCATCGAGGTCGACCGGCTTGCGGGCAAAGGGCAGGCGCACCCCCAACTCCTCGACAACCACTGGCTGGCCGTTGATCGTCAAGGTGCGCGGTGTGCGCTCGATGGTGAGGGTCATGGTGCTCATGCGCTGACCTCCTCGGCGATGCGGTAGAGGCGCTGGCCGGCGCCCGGGGTACCAGCGGGTCCTTCGATCTTCTCGGAGACGATATTTAGGCCCAGCTTTTTCTTGAGCGCGCCAGCAAAGGTGCCGCGCACGGTGTGGGCCTGCCAACCGGTGGCCTCACAGATCTGCGCGATGGTCACGCCCTCGGGGCGCTTCAACATTTCGATCACCAGCGCCTGCTTGCTGTGGCCGCGACCGGTTGGGGCGAAATCGCTCGCTGGTGTGGCCAAGGGGGCTGGGGTCGTGGCGGCGGCGGTGGTGGCGATTGCGTCCTCCTCGGTGGCGTTATCAGCTGTCACAGGGCTCGGCAATACCTCTTCGGCTTTGGCCTCGCCCTTGATGATGGCAATCGCCGTGCGCGTCAGGCGCCACTGGCCGTCAGCCTGCTCGATCAGGTGGCGGCTGGCGAGGCTGGCAATCATCTTCAGCTTGGCACCACCCTTGAGCTCGAGCAGCGGCTCGATCAGGCCATTGGCATCGCAATGGGCGCGGGTGATCAGATCCAGTTGGCGTTCGGTGATGGGGGCAATCTGGTTGCTCATGGTCGTTTCTCCGTTGGTGGCGGGTGGAATCAGGCGGCTTTCTGGGCTGCTTTCTGACCGGCAGCCAGGCCGGCTTGGTAGGCGGCGATCAGGGCCTCCTTGACGCCCCAGACGCTGACGTCGTGGAAGTCCAGCGAGTCGCTCTTGCGGGTTTCCAGGGTGTCGATGAAGAGGTGCTCTTGGGCGATCTGGGTCAACAGCGCATCCAGTGGCTGCGTGGTGTCGCGGCGGTTTGTTTGGGGCGTGGTCTTGGGCATTTCAATCTCCGTTTTGGTGTGTGGGCATGTCTGCATGAACGCTCTGTTCGGCGCAGAAGACAAGCTCATTCCAGCGATTGCGCATCTATTTCTGCATCAACTTCTTCGCCGAGGGTTTCGGTGAGCGGGTCAGGCGCGCAGTCGTCCTCGTCCGCTTCACCCAAGGCCTCGGCGATCTCCTGGATGCTGTCTTCCATGGTCACCATCGAGCCGCCCAGGTAGCCGTGATCGCGCGAGAGCGCGCAGACGATGTGCGGAATCCAGTAGGCCTCGGCGCGCAGCCGGGCGCCGTCGAATCCGGACTGGCGCAGCAGGTACTCGGCGCGCTGCACGGCGTCGAGCAATTCGCTCTGGATGTCGCGCAGTTCATCGATCAGCAGGGCGTGCTCTGGGGCGTATTGAGCGCTGGCGGGATGGTGTTGGCTCATGGCGGTGCTCCTTTCAAAAGCGTGTGTCGATGGGTCCATTCACGCTCTGTTCGCCCCAGAAGCCAAGCGGGTTCTGCTTATTTCTTGAACAAATTTTGCACGGGAGTGGCGTGTGGTCAACACTGTTGAATCCATGGTCGACGCCGCCTGGAAACGGGGCCTCGCACCCGACCCCATCCTCACCGTTGATGACTGGGCCAACCGCCACCGGATGCTCTCGTCGGTGGCCTCCGCTGAGCCGGGGCGCTGGTCGACCAGCCGCACGCCGTACCTGATGGCCGTGATGGAAACGCTGTCGGCCACCTCGCGCGTGGAGCGTGTGGTGCTGATGGCCGGTGCGCAGATTGGCAAGACCGAAGCCGGATTAAACTGGCTGGGTTACGTGATTCACCACGCCCCGGGGCCGATGCTGCTGGTGCAGCCGACGGTGGAAGGCGCCAAGCGCGTCTCCAAACAACGCGTGGATGCGCTGATCGAGGCCAGCCCTGAACTGGCCAGTCGAGTGAAGGACCCAAGAAGCCGCGACTCCGGCAACACTCAGCTGATGAAGGAGTTCCCCGGCGGCGTGCTGATCATGACCGGCGCCAACAGTGCCGTGGGCTTGCGCTCGATGCCGGTGCGCTACCTGTTTCTGGATGAGGTCGACGGCTATCCAGGGGATGCCGATGGCGAGGGCGATCCGGTGGCATTGGCTGTGCAACGGGCGGCCACCTTCGTCAATCGAAAGGTCTATCTGTGCTCAACCCCGACGCTCAAAGGCTACTCGCGCATCGAGGCGGCCTACCTCGAGTCGGACCAGCGGGTGTTCGAGGTGCCCTGTGATCACTGCGGGGCGCACAGCCCGATCCAGTGGCGGGACATCCGCTGGCCCAAGGACAAGATGGCGGACGCCGCCTGGCACTGCCCGCAGTGCGACGGCATCCACCCCGAGTACCGCAAGCCGGCGCTGTTGGCCAACGGTCGCTGGACGGCTAAGGCCGAGGGCGATGGCAAGACGGTGGGCTTCCACCTGTCGAGTCTGTATTCGCCGTGGTTGACCTGGGGTGAGATCGCCCAGGAGCACCACGCTGCCAAGGACGACCCCGTCAGATTGAAGGTCTGGGTCAACACCAAGCTGGCCGAGACCTGGGAAGACCGGGAGGGTGAGACCTTGGATGCCGAAGGCCTGATGGAACGTCGTGAAGCCTACGGCCCAGCGATTCCCGCCGAGGTCGCGCTGCTGACCTGCGGCATCGACGTGCAGGACGACCGGCTGGAACTGGAGGTGGTCGGTTGGGGCCGGGATGAAGAATCCTGGTCCATCGACTACAAGGTGCTGTGGGGTGACCCATCCGCGCCGGACACCTGGTCGCAACTGGATGCCTACCTCGGTAACCGTTTTGAGCACGAGACCCTGGCCAACGGCCTGACCATTGAATCCGCGTGTCTCGACACCGGCGGCCACCACACCCTCGCGGCCTACGCCTTCTGCAAAGGCCGAGAACGCAAACGCATCTGGGCGATCAAGGGAGCGAGTGGTGGAGGGGTGGGCAAACGCCCGATCTGGCCCAAGCGTCCGAGCAAGGCCAACAAGGGCAAGGTCAATCTGTTCACGGTGGGCGTGGATGCGGCCAAGGAGGCGATCTATGCCCGGCTGAAGAAGTCCGAGGCTGGTGCTGGCGCGATGCATTTCCCGCTGGACCGGGATGCGCAGTATTTCGAGCAGCTGACCGCCGAGCGGATTCGCACCCGGTATGTAAAGGGCTTCCCGCAGCGCTTCTGGTGGAAGCCCGATGGTCGGCGCAACGAAGCGCTGGACTGTCGTGTGTACGCCTACGCCGCGCTGCACGGCCTGCTGTCGATGGGTCTGAACTTGAACAAGCGGGTGGAAGCGCTGCCGCCCATTCCTACCAGTCGCCAAAGCAAGAGCAAACCTGTTGCTGCTCCGATGACCGCCAGCCCGCGTCGTCGGCGTATGGCGATCTCGTCGAACTATGTGTGAGGGTATTACTGGTAGTGGTAACGACAGGCGATCACCACCAAGGTCTGGTCGTCGACGCAGTAAACCAGCCGGTGGGTGTCGTCGATGCGGCGCGACCAGAAGCCCGAGAGGTTTTCCTTGAGAGGTTCGGGCTTTCCAATGCCCTCGAAGGGGTGGCGCAGGCAGTCCTTGATCAAGGCATTGATGCGCTTGAGGGTCTTGCGGTCCTGGCCTTGCCAGTATTCGTAATCGTCCCAGGCGGCCAGGGTCCAAGTCAGTTTCAGCAGTTTTTCTTCAATCGGCATCGACCAGATCCTGCTGCTTGACCTGTCCCTGGCGGTACTGCTCGATGGAGCGTGCCAAGTGGGCTGCGTTCGCAGGCGATTTGAGCAGATGGACGGTCTCCATCAGACCGTTGAAGGTGTCCAGCGACATCACCACCGCATCGGGGGCATCCCGGCGTGCGATGACCGTGTAGTCGGCATCGTCGATGACCTGATCGATCACGTTTTTGAGGCTGTTTCGTGCCTCAGAGAAATTCACCACGCGCATGACGATGGCTCCTTTTGAGTTGTGCTATTTACCGCACAAGTCTAAGGCATTGCATGCACGTTTGCAAGGCAGGTGTCCATGACCCTCGAACAACTCAAGGCCCAGCGGGAAGCACTGCAGGCTGCGCGCTTCAACGGTGTGCTCACCGTGAAGGCGGGCGACAAGTGGGTGACCTACAAGTCCGATGCCGAACTGCAGTCTGCCCTGCATGACCTGGATCGCGAGATCGCTTTAGCCGAAGGTCGCCCGCGCGCCCGTCGCATCCGCACCTATGCCGGGAAGGGATTGTGATGAAGGCATTCCAGAACCTGCGCCGCAAAGTAGGGGCGATGATCGGCGGCTTCGAGGGCGGACTGTCCGCCCGCCGCCTCAAGACTTTTCAAGCCAGCCGTGCTCACGTCAACACGCTGATCCAGGCGGCTGGCGCCGACCTGACCGCGCATGACCGCGCGTGCCCGCTACTTGATTCGCAACAACGGCTACGCCGCCAACGCAGTCGAGTCCTGGGCGGGCAATGCAGTGGGCACCGGTATCAAACCCTCGTCGGGCATTGCCGATGCGGTGCTCAAGGAGCGGGTGCAGCGCCTGTGGCTGCGTTGGACCGACGAGTCGGATGCCGAGGGGTTGACTGATTTCTACGGCCAGCAGCGCCGGGCAGCTCGGGAACTGTTCATCGCCGGAGAGGTGTTCTTCCGCATTCGCCCGCGCCGGCCCGAGGATGGTTTGTCCGTGCCGCTGCAGTTGCAGATGCTGCCGGCCGAGATGCTGCCCTTGAATCACAACCAGGCACTCGACAACGGCCACCGCATCCGCCAAGGCATCGAGTTCGACCGCATCGGTCGGCGTGTCGCTTACCACTTTCTGCGCCGCCACCCCGGTGACATCACCGATCCAGGACTGGCTGGGGAGACGGTGCGGGTGCCGGCCGAGTCGGTGCTGCACATCGTCGATCCGGTGGATGCCGGGCAGTTGCGTGGGGTGTCGCGCTTCTCTCCGGCGCTGGTGAAGCTGTTTCTGCTCGATCAGTACGACGACGCAGAGCTGGACCGCAAGAAGGTCGCGGCGATGTTCGTCGGCTTCGTGCGCCGGCCCGAGCGTGACTTCGACAACAGCAATGAGACCGATGATCGGGGTGAGCCACTGTTGCCTTTGGAGCCTGGCCAGCTGCAAATCCTGGACGACGGCGAGGACATCACCTTCTCGACCCCGGCCGATGTCGGGGGCAACTACGAGAGCTTCCAGTACCGCACGCTCTTGCAGGTGGCAGCGGCCCTCGGGCTGCCCTACGCGAACCTGTCGGCCGATATGTTGAAGGCCAACTACTCCAACACCCGAGCGGCGCTCTTGGAGTTTCGCCGGCGCATCGAAGCCTTCCAGCACTCGGTGCTGGTGTTTCAGTTGTGCCGGGCGGTGTGGGCACGCTGGATGGATACGGCGGTGCTCTCGGGACAGCTCGACTTGCCGGACTACGAGCAACGCCGCGCCGACTATCTGGACTGCAGCTGGCTGCCGCCACGCTGGGACTGGGTCGATCCCTTGAAGGACATCCGCGCCGAGATCAACGCCATCGAGGCCGGGCTCAAGTCGCGCACCCAGGCGATTGCCGAGCGTGGCTTTGACGCCGCGATGGTCGATACCGAGATCGCCGGTGACCACCGGCGCGAGGACAGTCTGGGGCTGCGCTTTGGGCGTGAGCCTGTGCCACCGCCCTCGAACTGAGGAATCCCTATGACCGATTTGCCTTATCTGGCGTCCCGCCTGTACGGGACGCCTCTCCTCGTTGCGCGCCCGAAACTCGAAATCATCCTCGGGGTGGTGGCCCGGAAGCTCGCGGGAGACACCCTGGCCACGCCACCGCCGGCCAACGTCGATACTGGTATGACCGGTGCCCTCCAGATTCTGGAGGGCATCGCCGTAATTCCCGTCCTCGGCACGCTTGTGCGCCGCTCTTCCTATATTGGTGCCGCCAGTGGCCTCACCAGCTACCACGACATCGAGGCCATGGCGGAACAGGCCTTTGCCGATCCAGAGGTCCGCGCTGTGCTGCTGGAGATCGACTCCAGCGGTGGCGAGGCGGGTGGCGTGTTCGATCTGGCGCAGCGATTGCGGCAGCTGGCTCAGACCTCCGGCAAACCCCTCTGGGCGATTGCCGATGAGGCCGCACTGTCAGCGGCTTACGCCATTGCCTGTGCGGCTGACCGACTCTGGCTCACCCGCACCGCCGAGGTGGGTTCGATTGGTGTGGTGGCTGTGCACGTCGACGAGTCGGTGGCCGATGCGAAGGCGGGGCTCAACTACACCTTCCTGCACGCCGGTGCCCACAAGGTCGATGGTCATCCGCACGCGCCGCTGCCAGCGCCAGTCGCTGCTGATATCCAGGCCGACATCGAGCAACTGCACACGCAGTTCATCAGCTTGGTTGCCGGATTCCGCCGCCTCACACCCGAGGCGATTCGTGACACCGAGGCCCGCGTCTATCGCGGTGAGGCCGCGCTCCAAGCGGGGCTTGCCGATCAGATCGGCACCCGCGCTGAGGCAATCACGGCTCTGCAACGCCAGCTGGCGATGTCTTCCGGCCGCAGCCTGCGCAACAAAGCCGCCTCGCTGTCGGCTGCCCACACCACATCCCGATCCCAACCATCCCCGAAGGAGATCTCCATGAACGATCACAACCCCGTCACGCCGGTGGACAACACCCAGGAAAACACCACTCCGAACGCAGCCCCGGCCCCGGTGCAGCCACCGCAAACCCCGCCGCCGCTCGATGAAGCGGCCATCACGGCCCAGGTTGAGCAGCGACTGCGCCGCCAGCTTGCCGAGCTGACCGAGATCGCTGCCCAGGCCAAACGCCTCGGCGTGACGGTCGATCCGGCCCAGGCCCTGGCCCGTGGCGTCACGCCGGATGCGCTGCGCCAGTCGGTGCTGAAGCAGGCCGCCGAGCGCGATGTGGCGCAAGACATCGTCGCCGAGGCCTCGCAGCAACCCCACACCAAACCCCAATCCGTCGCTGACAGCCCCCTGGCCAAAGCGGCCCCCTCAAAGCGGCCCAAGCCTATGGAGGTCGTCAATGAGCACACCTTTGATTTCTCCCGCGACCCTTGGTGATCTGGTCAAGCGCGAGTCTGATCCGGACTACACCCGCGAGACCGTGACTCTGAAAGCTGGCACGGCTTACCCGCTGGGTGCCGTGCTCGGTCGCATCACCGCCACGGGCGTCTATACGTTTTCACCGGCGGCATCGACCACGGGTATCGAGGGTGCCGAGATTGCCAACGCAGTGCTGCTGCACCCAGTCGCCGCCAGCGCTACCGATACCCAGGCCGTTGTACTCGCGCGTGGCCAAGTGATCGTCGCCGACCGTGCCTTGACCTTTGATGCCTCGGTCACGGATGCCGCAGCCCTTTCCCTCAAACACCAGCAACTGGCTGCCCACGGCATCGTCGTGCGCGCCGCTGCTTGATTCGAATTCGCAGGAGTTTCCTCATGACCGTGATCGTCAATCCTTTCGACGCCGGCGGCTTCACGCTGGCCGAGATGTCAGCCGCCATCCAGATGCTGCCCAACCCCTATGGCCGGATCGGCCAGCTGGGTCTGTTTGCACCCGAGCCCATCTCGCAGCGCAACGTCACCATCGAGTCCATCGAAGGCGAACTGCGCTTGCTGCCGGCCGTGGCCCCCGGTGCGCCCGCGACCGTCGGGACCACCGACAAGCGCTCGGTACGCTCCTTTGCCGTGCCCCACATCCCGCACAACGATGTGGTGCTGCCGGAGGAAATCCAGGGCATCCGGGGCCTGGGCCTGGCGGCCAGTGAGGACCCGCTGGTCACCGTGATGACCCGCAAACTCGCCCGGATGCGCGCCAAGCATGCGCAGACGCTGGAGTACATGCGCGTCAATGCCTTGCTGGGCATCACCAAGGATGGTGCTGGCAACACCCTCTACGACTGGCACGACGAGTTCGGCATCCAGAAGCCCGAGGTGGATTTCGTGTTCGGTGGCACCGAGGACATGGTCATCCACTGCACCCAGGTGGCCCGCCACATCGAGGAGAACCTCAAAGGCGAGATGATGACCACCATCCACGCCCTGGTCAGTCCCGAGTTCTTCGATGCCTTGGTCAAGCACAAGACCGTCAAGGAAGCCTACACGTTCTACCAGGGCACGGCCGGTACCAACCCACTGCGCGACGATGTGCGCCGGGGCTTTCGTTTTGGCTCCATCCTGTTCGAGGAGTATTTCGGCACGGTGACGCTCGCCAACGGTACATCCGTGCGCCTGATTCCGCCGCGCGAAGGGGTGGCGTTCCCGCTGGGTACGCTCGACACCTTCCGCACCTACTTCGCGCCGGCGAACCTGATGGAAGCCGTCGGTACCTATGGCCAGGAGCTCTATGCCCACCAGCTCGCACGGCCCAACGGGACCGGAGTCGACATCTACACCCAGTCCAACCCGCTGCCGATTGTGAAACGCCCGGCGCTGACCGTGCGGCTCTTCTCAAGCAATGGCTGGTGATCGTGATGGGAGGTGACCATGACGGTCTTCGGTGATTTGACACGGGCCATGTCATCCATCGTGCTCACTACCTTCGGTGAGCCGGTGGTGTTTCACCTTGAGGGGCAAGCCGAGGCGCTGCCGGGTCGTGGGGTGTTCACCGCGATTCACCAGGAAGTGGATGGCAGCACGGGTGTGCCGGTGTCCACGGTCCAGCCGGTGCTGGAGGTGCGGCTGGCGGATCTGCCGGCCACCCCGACCGAGGGCGATGCCGTGACGGTGCAGGGTGTGCTCTACCTGATCGTCGAGGTGCGACCCGATGGGCACGGCTTTCTGAAACTGATGCTACACAAAGGGGGCGGCCATGAAGCATCCGCGTACCCTGATCCGTGAGGTGGTGGCCGCGCGACTCATTGAGTCGTTGCCCAAGGTGGATGTGCGCATCACCGCTTCGCGCATCAGTATCCACCGCAGCACGCCGCTGTTTGCTGGCAAGTTGCCGGCCGTCCTGATCTACACGCGCGATGAGCGCATCGAGGATCAGCCCAATGCCGATCCGGGACTGCGCTATCGGAAGTTGGAGCTCTCCATCGAGATCATCGCCAGTGGCGATGCCGCTGCCGAAGAAGCCGATGTGCTGGCCCAAGCGGTGGAAGCCATCCTTGATGCCGATGAGACTTTGGGACTGCTGGTCGAAGGCATGCGCCTCACCCGTACTGAAGTCGATCAGGGCGGAGAGGGCGATACGCCCATTCTGGCCGCTCGCCTGTCGTTCGAAGTCAACTACTGGACCAAGCCTGTGATCGATGACGGGGTGTTGCCGCTGCAGGTGCTGGTGAGTTGGGTGCCGGAGATTGGCGTCAGCCATGAGCACAGCTATCAGCCGGTCGGCACGCACTACCGGGAGCCAGGTTCATGACCGAGCGCAACCTGCACCAGGACATGACCGAGGCCGAGCGGCGCATCAGCAATGTGGCGCTGATGGGGCAGGTGGTGGCGCTCGACACCGCGCGTGCCCGCGTGCGGGTGCAGGCCGGTCCCATCACCACGGGTTGGCTGCCCTTTGCGACGGTGCGTGCTGGTCAGGATCGGACCTGGCATCCGCCAGAGCCCGGTGAGCAGGTGCTGCTCGTTGCCCCTGGTGGCGATCTCAACCAAGCGGTGGTGGTCGGCTCGATCTACCGCAGCGAGCATCCAGCCCCGGCCGATTCGGCAGATATCTCGCGCACCCTGTTCAGGGACGGAGCGGTGATGGAGTACGACCGCGCGCAGCACCACTGGCGCTTGGCCGTGCCTGCAGGCGGCAAGATCGTGCTGGAGATTGGCCCAACGCGACTGGAACTCAGCGATCAGGGCGCGCGGCTGACTGCACCCCGGATTGACCTGAACTGACGGCTTCATAGTGTCGCGAAACGCGAATCGCGAATCGCGACATTTTTGTGTCGCGCAAAGCTTTCCCGACATTAAAGGAGGTGGTCATGCCAGCGATCACGCGCCTGGGTGATCAATGCACCGGCCATGGCTGTTTCCCGGCACGCCCGAGTACCTCCGCTGCCGCCTCGGTGTTCATCAATGGCATCACGGTGCATCGGGTGGGGGATGCCTGGGGAACTCACTGCTGTGGTCCCGCCTGTCACGACAGCGTGCTGGCGGAAGGCAGTGCTTCGGTCTTTGCCGAGGGGCAGGCGGTCGGACGCATTGGTGATCCGGTGGCCTGTGGATCAACGGTCGCGGTAGGGAGTGAGGATGTGTACTGCGGCACGTAACAGCACAAACGCGCCGCACCTAGCCTCCTAGATTTCTACTGCGCCCCGAATGGGTGCTGGGTCTAGTGGTTTGCCCAGACGTGCCAGCATCGATTGCTCAAGCGCTGCTGACAAATTTCCGACGGACCGGCCCGCCTCAATGTCCTTGTCGAGCAGATCAAGGAATTGTTCAACGATGCGTTGTTGTTCTGAGGTATCCACGCCTGTCTTCACCGGCGCTGTTACACAAAGGTCGCGGTCGAAACGCCGAAACGCTCGCTCAGTGCCCGCACTTGCCGAATGTTGAGCTCACGCTTGCCGGTCAAGACTTCAGAGATAACGCCCTGGCTACCGATCTCGGAGAGATCGCTTTGCTTCAAGCCGTGCTGCTCCATCAGGAACTTCAAGGCTTGCACGCCGGTGGTCTCGGGTAGCGGGTGATGCTCTGTCTCGTAGTCCTCGATCAGATCACCCACGATGTCGACCAAGCCCATGGCAGGATGGCTTTCATCGCCCTGGGTTTCGTCCAGCAGGGCTTCGAGCATTTCGGTCATCCGCGCGTAGTGGGACTCGTCCCGGATGGGGGCGATGTCGGTGGCGGCACGGAACTGTTCCCAGACCGGGAGCAGGTGCTTCACGTCGATGGCTGCATTCATGATTTCCATGCTCCTTTGTCGTAATCCCGGTGGGTGAGCACCGCCTTGATGTACACGATTTGCTTCTCGAATCGGATGTAAGCGATCAGGCGGTACTTGTTGCCGCCGATATCGAACACCACCAACTCGCCGACTTTGTCCACCGCGTTGAAAGCGGCTTTGAGCTCGGCCCAATTGGCAAACCGGTTCTTTTCAATCACCCGCCGCCATCCCTGCAAGGGGGCTTCGGCCTGAGGATGATCGGCAGCGAAGGCCCGCAGGGCGCTGTTGCTGATGATTTTCATGGGGCCAGTATATCTCAAACTGAGATATACGCAAGCAGGCCAACCACGGAGATCGCAGATGCTCGGAATCAACGCCCAAACCGGCCAGCCCCTGGCTGGCATCGACCACCTGCGCCAGAGCATCCGCGACATCCTGACCACCCGCATCGGCACCCGCGTGATGCGACGTGACTATGGCTCACGCCTGCCCACGCTGGTCGACAACCCCATGACCCCGAGGTTGGCCATAGATCTGTACTCGGCCACCGCCGAGGCCCTGGCGCGCTGGGAGCCGCGTTTCAAGCTCACCCGCGTTCGCATCGCCAGGGCAGAAGTCGGGCAAGTCGTGCTCGATCTGGAAGGCATCTATCTGCCCGATGGCCAGGCCACGGTGCTCACCGCAGTGGAGGTGTGAATGACCACGCTCAGTGATCTGGCGAGTTTGCCAACCCCGGTAGTGATCGAGACCTTGTCCTTCGAGACGATCTTCTCGGAACTGCAGACCGAGTTTCAATCCCGCTACCCGGACTACTCGGCCCTCTTGGCCTCGGACCCGGCCGTGAAGCTCCTGGAGGTCGCAGCCTACCGGGAAGTGCTGCTCAGAAACCGAATCAACGCCGCTGCCAAGGCCTCGCTCCTGGCTTTTGCCACCGGCAGCGATCTCGACCATCTGGCGGCCTTCTATGGTGTCACGCGTCTGACCGATGAGACCGACGAGGCGCTGCGCCTGCGGACCCGCCAACGCATCATCGGCTTTGCCAATGCAGGTGGTGCAGCGCACTACCGCTACTGGGCGCTCTCGGCATCCCCTAAGGTGGCCGATGTCGAGGTCGACAGCCCGGAACCCGGGCGTGTGCGCATCAGCGTTCTGGCCGAGGGGGAAGAACAGACGGTGTCGAATACCGTACTCGATGCCGTTCGCGCGGTTGTGCTGCGTGACGACATCCGGGTGCTGACCGATACCGTCGAGGTGGTTCCGGCCGAACTCATTCCCGTCACGGTGGCCGCCCGGATCTGGCTCTACCCCGACACACCCATGGCGGCCTTCGGCGCCATCGAGGCACGCTTCAAGGAAGCATTGGCTGCGCAGTCGAGCCTGGGCTGGGATCTAACGCCCTCCTGGGTGATTGGCGAGCTGCAGCGTCCCGGCGTGCACAAGGTCGAGTTGCTGTCACCAATCGTAGACATTCGCGCCAACGCCAACCAGGCGGTGCGGCTGATCCATCTGAATCTGGAATTTGCGGGGCGGGACCGATAGCGCTTCGCGCCTTCTCATTTCTCACCCTGCGCTGGAGGGCACATGACCGCTGACCATCTGCTGCCCGCCAATGCCACACCGCTGGAGCAGGCGCTCTCGCTGGCGACCGATCCGCTGTCCCGGCTGGCACTGTCGGCAGATGCTATCCGCCAGTTCAAGACTGAGCCCAGCGATCCACTGCTGCCTTGGCTGATCTGGGAGTACGGCCTCGGCGAATTGTTGCCCTACCTGCCCCAGCCAAGGCAGGCGATTGCCGAGGGCATCCTCTGGCAGCGACTGCGTGGCACGCCTGCCGCACTGGCGACCGCCTTGTCCTGGATCGGGATGCGCGCCACGGTCGAGCAGGAACCCCCGGGCGTTCACTTTGCCGAGTTCCAACTCGATCCGGGGCAAGTGCTCGACAGCGACACGGCGATTGCCAACCTGATCGCCATCGCCCGCCTGTCGGCACCGGCCCGCAGTCGGCTATCACGCCTCTATCACGGCCATGACCTGCGTCGCATCGTGCTGGATGAGAGTCGGCTGGGCGAGGCGCTGCTGTCCGATCACAGCGGCGTCTTCTGGCGAGACGGGCAGACCAAACTCTCCTTCGGGCGAGGCTTCGCGCAGCACGCGCTGGCATCCGGACAACAGATCGAGCCGAACCGTGAGGCCGTGCGCTTTGCCGTGGCACGCTTGATCGACCGCTATTTGCTCGACTTCTCGGTGCTGGGCGACCCTGGGCACACGCCCAACGAGGAGATCCTGCACTCGCATCTGTTCACGCTGGCCAATGCGCTGGGCGTGCCAGATGCGACCACCTTGCTGCCCGAACGCCGCTTTGCCCGGGCGATGGTGGTGCTATCAAGCAGCACACCCTTGGGCGATATCAACGCCAACCTGCCGCGCTTTGCCTGGCAGGAGCTGGGGCAGGCGATCACCCTGGGGGGCAGTGACAAGCTTTCCGCGACGCCGCACCGGCTGATTCGCGTGGAGGTGCTGGAGCGATTTACTCGAGGCCATTCGGGCGACCTGATCGCGCCAACTTTGAGTCTGCTGGCCCACCGCGACCATCTCACCATCCACCGGGTCCAGGCCCGCGCCGATCAGGCGCTGGGGATGTGGGCTTTGGGCGAATCCATGCCCAGTCACGACCGGGGCTTCGTGCGGCGGGATCACACCCGAGGCAACTTGGGGCTGCCCGATGCCGCTGGCTGGCGGGCACGCCTGTACCAACGGGCGCAGGTGGTGCTCAGTGAAGTCATTCTGGGCGAGGCCAATACCCGCACGCCCCGGCGAGCACTGTTGCGGACTCGGCCACTGCCCACCCTGGGTGATTTCAATTTGGGTGATGTGGTCGAGGTCGAGTGGCGAACGCTGACCGAGATGCAGATTGCCGTCTCGGGCGTCACCGACGTGGTGCCTTACAGGTTTGAGGAAACACCCTCCAACCTGCAGCGCCTGCTCACCCGCGCCACCGAGCGCGACACCGGATCGCTCGTCGCGCCATCGCGGGTTGCCTTGGCCAGTCACCAAGCCGGCTGGCAGGGCCAGAGCTGGACCGGTGTGCGCTGGCCGTCTTCAACCTGGACCGACGCCCGCGAACTGATCGGCGCGACACATCAGACGCTGAACTGATTCGGCGGCGCACCGAGCGCTGCTGCTTTGCATTTCTCCCCCATTCATTTTCTGGAGCACTCGATGGCCATCCTGACTGCCAGCGGTCGCGCGGCCCTTGCCGCCGCGATCAAAGAACAAACCCTGCACCTCGCCCTGGGCGAGGGCGATCCACTGTGGGACACCACCCGCGCGATCAGCACATCTTTTGCTCAGTTGCCAGACTCTGCGGGTGTGATCGAGCTGGGCTTTACGCACCTGGCCGACATCCGCGTCACCTCGCTCGATGACCAGACCGAGTACGCGCTCGACATCGACTACAGCGCCAATGCCCGTGAGGGCGTGATCCGCCGTCTGCCGGCCAGCACCATCCCGGAAGGCGGTGACGTCACGGTCCACTTCAAGGTTTCGCATCCGCCCGAGTCCATCGGCCAGACGGCGCTGCTGCGAGAAGTCGGCCGCCGGGTGGTGGATGAGGTGCATTTCGTTGCCGCCGACCCCGAGGGCGAGATCGTGGTGCCGACCGGACGCTACCGGCTGGTCACCGAGCCCACGAACCATCTTTTCATTCGAGTGCGGTTTGACTTCGAGGATGCCGCGACCTCCATCGTGCGTGAGCAGGGCCTATTCGTCGGCACCCAGACCGATCCCGCTTTGCCCCTTGGGCAGAAGTTCTTCATTCCAGCCCAGATCACCGATCCAGGCATTTTGCTCGTGCTTCAGAACTCGGTGCCCATCGTGCGCCAGCCCTCGACGCGCGAGACCTTCGAATTCGTCGTCACTTTCTAATCCGCGAGGCCACCCATGATCGAGCGTTACTACAACCTGTTTGACCCGGCCAAGCACTACACCCAGCTCTTGTTCCGCGCCGGCGACGGCCTGCAATCCCGAGAACTCAACGAGATTCAGACGACCCTGATCCACCGCCTGCAAGGCGTGGCTGATGCGCTGTTGAAGGATGGCGACATCGTCAGCGGCGCCAACCTGCAGATCGAGGCTGATTCGGGCCTCGTGACCCTGGAAGCCGGCCGCGTCTATCTGCGCGGCGCGGTGCGCGAGGTCCCGGCTGCGAGTTTCACCGTCCCCACCACCGGCCGCATTGCCGTCGGCGTGCGCTTCACCACCCGGACCGTCACCGAACTCGAAGACCCCAACCTGCGCGAACCCGCCGTCGGCGTGCGCAACTACCAGGAACCGGGTGCCGGGCGTCTGCAAGAGACCCTCGCCTGGGGCTGGGAAGGTGCCGGCACCAGTGACGGCCAGCCCGGAGATTTCCACGCCGTCTACGCGCTGGACAGCGGCATCCTGGAGAACCGCCGCCAGCCGCCGGTGCTCGATGGGGTCATTTCGAGCCTCGCGCGCTACGACTACGACGCCAACGGCCACTACGTGACCGAAGGGCTGGGGGTGCGCTATCTCTCCCAGGACAGCGACAGCCAAGAGCACCTATTTTCCGTGGCGGAGGGCCGCGCCAACATCGACGGTTTCAAGGTCGAGCGCAGCCAGTCGCAGCGCCTGCGGTTGCCCATCGACCCGGATTTGCAGCGGGTGTCCTCCGAGCCACAGGTTTTCAATGACTCGGGCGATGGCTCCATGGTGGTGACCATCAACCGGCCACCGCTCGCCCAGGTGCTCGACATCAAGGTGACGCAGGCCAAGACCGAGACCGTCATCCACGGCGCCTTCACCGGCAGCCGCGATGTGCTGACCGAGCCGACAGTCGTCGCCGTGCTGGAGGTCAAACAAGGCGGCACCACTTACGCACAAGGCACCGACTACAAGGTGGTGGGCGATGAGATCGACTGGAGCCCAGGCGGCGCCGAGCCGGCACCCGGATCGAGCTACCAGGTCACCTACCAGTTCATCGCCAGCATCACCCCGACCCACCTGACCGACACCGGCTTCAAGGTCACGGGGGTGGTGCAGGGTTCCACGATGTACATCGACTACCAGTGGAAGCTGCCGCGCATCGATGTGCTGGCGCTCACTGCCGATGGTCAGGTCGAGCGTATCAAGGGCATCAGCCAGGTGAGAAATCCCGTCGCACCCACCGTGCCGGCCTCGCGCCTGGCCCTGGCCGAGATCGCCTACGACTGGCGCAGTGGTTCGACGCCCGGTGTCAGGAATGTGGCGATTCGTACCATCAAGGTCTCGGAACTGACCGCGATGCAGCGCCAGATCGCCGATCTCTACGATCTGATGGCGCTCGAGCGCTTGCGGGTGGACGCCAATATCCGTGAGCCTGCGGCCAAGAAGGGGCTGTTCGTCGACAACTTCCTCGACGATGACCTGCGTGACCAGGGCGTGGCGCAGACCGGCGCGGTGGTGGCGGGTGTGCTGACCCTGCCGATCACGGCCTCAAGCCAGCACGCCAAGGACAACGGCAACGCCCTCATCACACTAGACTACACGCTGACCCCGGTGATCGAGCAGCTGGCCCGCACGGGTGCGATGAAGATCAACCCCTACCAGGCCTTTGAGCCGGTGCCGGCTCGGGTGACGCTCAATCCCGCAGTGGACCAGTTCACGGTGACCAATACCACCTGGGCATCGGATGTGACCGAGCGCCTGATCACCGGCAGCGGGGTGCTTGAACAGGTGGTGGAGACCCGTCGCTCGGAGCAGGTGCTGGCCTCCTCAAGTGAGGAAGCTCAGTTCCTGCGCAGCCTCAACGTTGCCTATCGGGTGGAAGGGTTCGGACCCAGCGAGGCGCTGTCTGCCTTGCGCTTCGACGGTATCGGTATTTCGCAGCCGGTCGGCACGTCGGCCAATGCTTCCGGTTTGCTCACGGGCAGCTTCCAGATCCCGCAGGCCATCCCCGCCGGTGCGAAGCTGGTGGAATTCCTCGGGGCGGGTGGCAGTTATGGCTCCGCCACCTACGTCGGTCGCGGCCAGATCGTCACCGAAACGCGCCGACGCATTCTGACCACGGTGGTGCGCCGCTGGGACCCGCTGGCACAGACCTTCACGCTGCCCGAGCGCCGCACCATCGGTGGCTTGGAGTTGTGGTTCACCACCAAGGGCGGCGCTGCGCCAGTGATCGTGCAGATTCGTGAAACGCAGGTCGGGATGCCCACCACCACGGTGCTGACTGAAGGCCGCCTGTTGGCGTCCGACATCAAGACCGATGGCAACCCAACCCGGATCGCCCTCGATCCGGTGGCACTCGAGGCCAACCGTGAGTACGCCATCGTGGTGCTCACCGACGATGCGAACCACGCCGTGTCGGTGGCCGAGCTCGGCAAGTACGACCCGCGCACCGGTTGGGTCACCGCTCAGCCCTACCAGATCGGTGTGCTGCTCTCATCCTCCAACGGCATCACCTGGACGCCGCACCAGACGCAGGACCTGACGTTTCGGCTGCTGGGCTGCCGGTTTTCGCAGACGAGCAAGACGGTCTCGCTGGGCCAGTACACCGTGACGAATCTGTCGGATGTGATGGCCCTTGCGGGCGTCGAGCGTCCGGCCGCCGGCACCGACGTGCAGTTTCTGGCGACCGATGCCCAGGGGCGGATCTACACCTTGTCGGAAGACCGGGGGCTGGCCTTGAGCGAGAAGCTATCCGGCAACCTCGCGGTCTCGGCCAAGCTGACTGGCACCGAAACCGCGAGCCCGATCCTGTATCCGGGCACGCAACTGGTGTTCGGCACGCTGGAGGCCGCAGGCGACTACCTTTCCCGGGCGATTCCGGCTGCCGCCACCTTCAACGTGGCGGTGACATTCGATGCGCTGACACCAGGGACCTCGAGTGTCTCGGTGCAGGCGGAGTCCGGCACGCCGGGCAGTTTCCAGGCGCTGTCCTTGTCTTCGGGCGTGGAGGTGGGCAACGGCTGGGTGGAACGTACCTACAAGGCCACCAGCCTCGTTGGCGTCGGTGCCGACCGCACCACGCGCGTGAAGCTGGCGCTGTCCGGCAATCCGCAGCACCGGCCCTTTGTGCGGAATCTCCGCGTCATCGTCACCTGATGGGGGTGAGCGATGACACAGGAGCGCACGCCGCGCGGCTACCCGCTGCCGCACCCCGAGCACCTGCTGTCTGAAGACGTCCTGAACCTGCGTGAGGCCCTCACCCGCATCGATGCGGATGTGGCCGCGCAGGAGGCGGCTTCACAGCAGGGGCAAGACCAACTCACCGAACGTCTGCACCGCCAGCAACTGCGGGTGTTTCACCAGTTCGGTTTTTAAGAGGAATTCCCATGGCCAAAGACCCCTTGCTGCGCGATGCGGTGCGCGCGATCAAAGCCAAGATCGAAACCGCCGCCGAGATCGCCACCCCGGAAGAGCTCGCGTACCTCGGTACTGCTATCGACCGCATCGGTGGTCGCGCCACCGTCCTCGAGGTCGAGGAGATGGGCGACATCAAGATGGCGGAGATGTCGGCGCACGCCAACGCCGTGGAGTCGGCGACGCTCGACACCATTGCCACGGCCGCCGATGTGGCTATTGCCAACGTCACGGCCAACAAGACAGCAGCCGAGACTGCGATCACCGCCACCAAGACGGCAGCGGAATCCTCGGTCACCCAGACCAAGAACGCGGCTTTGGCCGTGATGGCACAGACCGAGACCAGCACGGTGGCCACCGTCAATGCGGCGGCCCAGACCGCGATCCAGCAAACCGCCAGCAGCCGCGATCAAGCGATCTCCGCCACGCAAAGCGCGGCCAACCAGGCCGTGGCCACGGCGCAAGCCGCTGCCAACAGCGTCACCCAGCAACTGGTGCTGGGGCGCAAGACCTTCTTCCTTGCCCAACTCTAAGGAGCTTCCTCGATGTCCATTCTGGGAACGGCGCTGCCAGCCGCCAACACGCTGGCGACCCTCTATGAAGTGCCGACTGGCCGCCGCGCGGTGGTCAATGTCGCTGCCTGCAACAAAGGAACGGCTACAGCCAAACTGCGTGTAGCGCTCACCGCGTCAAGTACGCCGGCCGAGAGCGAATTCATCGAATTTGATGTGAGTCTGGCAGCCGCAGAGGTGCTCGAGCGGACCGCTCTGTCTCTGGCTGCCGGTCAGAAGGTGGTCGTACAGGCCAGTGCGGCCAGCGTGACCTTCAACGCCTGGGGCATCGAGGAGGTGGCGTAATGGGACGATTTTTGCGCAGTGTGAGTACCGACACGGTCGATCCACGCCAATACAAGAACTATCAGGAATTCACCTCGGCAGGCAGCCATGCTTTCACAGTACCTGCCGGAGTCTCGCGTATCCGCGCCATTGTGGTCGGGGCGGGTGGCGGCGGTGCTTGTTCTAAGACCACCTACTACGCCGGCAACGGCGGTGGGGGTGGCGGTTTTGCCATGGGCGAGTACGACGTCACCCCGGGCCAGGTGCTGGCCATCACTGTAGGTGCTGGAGGCACTGGATCGAGCAGCAACAACACCAAGGCTGGTAACGGCGGGACATCCAGTGTCGGTGGTCTGCTGTCGGCCACTGGTGGTCAAGGAGCAGATGGCCACGGCAACAGCTATAGCAGTGGTGGCGCTGGGGGCTCAGGCACAGGAGGAACACTGTTTAACCGAACTGGTGGCACCGGTGGTCGTGGTTGCTACGGCTCCTGGGGATCGGGCGCGGAGAATCACGGTGGCGGCGGTGGGGGTGCCGCTGGGTCTTGGCTGGGTAACGGTGGCGCTGGCGGTTCTGTTGGCTTCCAATCCCACTACACCGCCGCAGGCGCAGGGGGTGGTGGAATTGGCGGACCAGGTGGCAACACCACTCATTGGTCTCAGCAATCGTCATCCAACTATGTCGCCATCTCGGGTGCTGGCGGTGGATCGGGCGGGTCTGGTGGTCACGGCACCGATTCCGGTCAGGCCTCGATCAATTCCAGCACCACCTTGAATTACGGTAATGGCGGAGCTGCTATCGACGGTAGCTTCGCGACTCCCCTATGGGGGACGCACTACTCGACTGCCGGTATCGATCTAGCCGATTTCTCCAGTACGGCCAGTGTGGTGCCAAAGTTCTATACGGCAGTGACTGGCTCGGCGGGACTGCTCACGGTGAAATCCTATTCCTTTGCCACGCCACGGCTACTGAACTGCAACGGAGGAGGGGCTGCCGGTGTTTGGGGTCAATCGACCGCCTTGATGGGCGGCAACGGCGGTCCCGGTGGCGGAGGCTCGGGCGGATATTGCTACACCTCAAATAGCAGCTCCCATGGCGGCGCAGGCGGTTTCCTGGGTGGAGGCGGTGGAGGTGGTGGTTACAACGCCAGGGGCGGCAATGGAGGCCACGGTGGTGGTGGTGGCGGTAATGGCAACTACTACGGCGGTACCGGAGGTAACGGTGGTAGCGGCGGCCCCGGCTACGTGGCTATTGAATGGTGATGAAGGAGAGACAAACAAATGCCCAACTGGATTCGACTCGAGAATGACCTGGTGGTGGAGACCACCGACACCGACCCCAAAGGTCGGTTTCATCCGGACCTTAAATGGACCAAAGCAGCTGTCAGCGTACAAGCTGGGATGGTCAAACAGGCTGACGGCAGTTATGCCATGCCTGAGCCTGCAGCAGAGAATGCAAGCCCTTCGGGGCAGCCCCCTACTACACCAATCACCCGACTCGCATTCATGAACCGCTTCACCATGGAGGAGTTGCTCGCCGTCTACACCGCTGCCAAGACCGAGGTCATGGTTGAGGTATTCCTCGACAAACTCAAACTGGCCGAAAACGTCGATGTCACTGACCCGCAAACCATTGCCGGCCTGCAAGCGCTTGCCGCCAGTGGTCTCTTGACCGAGGCCCGGGTGCAGGAGGTGCTGCAGTGATGGCCGCAATCCAACACCGGCTGTCAATGCTCGGGCTGTGGGGGCTGTGCCAGATCGCAGCGGTGATTGTGTCCCTGTGGATGCTGGCCGCAGCGCTGGCTGGCAGTCGCCGCGCCTGGACCCTGGCGGTCGCCCACGACCAGCTGGCCAATGCCGCTTTCGGCGGGCACGAGGACGAGACGCTCTCCAGTCGCGCCGGGAAAGCTGCTCGCGAGGGCAAGCGCTGGGCCTGTGTGCTCTGTCGGCTGCTGGATCGGCTCGACCCGAATCATTGCGAGAAAGCCATCGAACCCGATGAGGGCAAGCCCATCGCTTGAGCCTGCCGCACTGCAACCCCCCATTCACCCGATCCGCCGCTGGCGGATTTTTTACTTCTGGAGTCCCCATGGCAGATCACTTTCTTCACGGGGTCGAGGTCGTTGAAATCGACAACGGCCCTCGTCCTATCCGCACCGTCCGATCTTCGGTGATCGGGCTTGTCGGTACCGCACCGGATGCCGATGAGCACAGTTTTCCTCTGAACACCCCGGTGCTGATTGCCGGCTCTCGCCTGGAGGCGGCCAAGCTGGGTACCACCGGCACCTTGCCGATGGCCATTGACGGCATCTTCGATCAGGCCGGTGCGCTGGTGGTCGTGATCCGGGTGGCCGAAGGGGCGACCGAGGCCGAGACACAGACCCACGTGCTCGGTGGCGTTGATGAGGCCGGTCAGTACCTCGGCCTGCAGGCACTCTTGGCGGCCCAGTCAGTGGCCAAGGTCACGCCACGCATCCTGATCGCCCCCGGTTTCACGCATCAGCGTCCCACCGACCCGGACGACAGCCTCCGCCAACTGGCGAACCCGGTGGTGGCGGAACTGCTGGGCATTGCCGAACGCCTGCGCGCGGTGATCATCGCCGATGGCCCCAACACCACCGACGCTGCTGCCATCGATTACCGCGAGGACTGGGGCTCGCCGCGCATCTACGTGGTCGATCCGCACGTCAAGGTGATGAAGAACGGCGCCGTGGTCACCGAACCCGCCTCGGCCCGTGTCGCCGGCCTGATTGCCAAGATCGACAACGACCGGGGTTTCTGGTGGTCGCCGTCGAACAATGTCATCAACGGCATCGTCGGCAGCCACCGTCCGGTGGACTTCGCGCTCGGCGATCCCAATGCCCGGGCGAACCTGCTCAACGAGAACGAGGTGGCCACCATCATCCAGGAGGATGGCTACCGCCTGTGGGGCAACCGCACCTGTTCCTCGGACCCCAAGTGGGCCTTCCTTTCGGTGCGGCGCACCGCCGACATGATCAACGAGTCGTTGCTCAGAGCACACCTCTGGGCGGTGGATCGCAACATCACCAAGACCTACGTCGAGGAAGTGACCGAGGGCGTGAATGCCTACCTGCGGCAGCTCAAAGCCCAGGGCGCGATCCTCGGCGGCAAGTGCTGGGCCGACCCGGACCTCAATTCGCCCCAGTCCATCCAGGACGGGAAGATCTACTTCAACTTCGACTTCACCCCGCCGTACCCGGCCGAGCACATCATCTTCCGCTCGCACCTGGTCGATGACTACCTTGAGGAGATTCTGTAATGGCCATCGAACTGCCACGGGTTCTCAAGAACATGAACCTCTTTGTCGACGGTCGCGGCTACGCCGGACGCATCGACGAGATCCAACTGCCCAAACTCACCTTGAAGACCGAGGAGCACCGTGCCGGCGGCATGGATCTGCCGGTCGAGATCGACCTCGGTATGGAGAAGCTCGAAGCCGAGCTGACCATTGCCGACCACGACCCGGAAGTCTTCAAACTCTTCGGCCTGCTCGACAACGCCGCGACGCAAATCACCATCCGGGGTGCCATCCAGGCTCAGGGCTCGGAAGCGAAACCCGTCATCGTCAATCTGCGTGGTGGCTGGAAAGAGCTCGATGCTGGCACCTGGAAGCCTGGCGACAAAAGCACCCTCAAGGTGTCGGTGGCGGCGAGTTATTACAAGCTGACCATCGACGACGAAGAGTTGATCGAGATCGATGCCATCAACCTGGTTCGAAAGGTGGGCGGTACCGATCAGATGGAAGCCATTCGTGCCGCGATTGGCTTGTGATGAATGCCGTGATGAACAACAAGGAGCCCACCCATGAACACCGCTGAACGCATCAAACTCAACTTTCCCATCGAGCACGATGGCGTCCCCATTGCCGATATTGCCCTGCGCCGTCCCACCGTGGGTGACCACCTGGCCGCGCAGAAGTCGGCCGGGACGGATGCCGAACGCGAGATCCGGCTGATCGCCAATCTGGCTGAACTGCCACCAGCGGCGATCCACCTGCTCGATATGAAGGACTACGCCCAACTGCAGAAGGTGCTGGGCGGTTTTTTGCAGTGAATCCGGGTGAGCTCTCCGCCCTCGTGGTGGAACTCGCCCTCTACACCCACTGGCCTCGATCCGAGTTGCTTGCCTTGGAGGTGAGTGAGTTGGTCGAGGCCTTGTCATTGGCGCGGCGCTTGTCTGCAACGCCATCTTCCTGAGGTTTGCCCATGGCCACAGCGCATCCCGTTCAGATCAGCATCGGTGCCACGCTGGCGGCCTCGCTCGGGTCTGCCGTGCGCGGTGCCCAGGCCCAGCTGAACCAGCTAGGCTCCACGATGGCCGAACTGGGTAACAAGCAGTCCGGCATCAAGCAGCTGGAGACCCTGCGCGCCCAGGCCAAGGATGCCGCACTAGCCATGCGCGCCGCGCAGCAGAAGGTCTCGGTTCTGGAAGCGAACATCGCCAACCAGGGCGGGGAGCCCAGTGCCAGGCAGGCCCGCGAACTCGAGCGTGCCCGTGCAGCAGCGGCTCGGGCGGAGGAAGCCTACCGTCGCCAGCGGGCAGCGGTGGATGAACTGAGCACCTCTTTGACCCGGGCTGGGGTGAACACCCGCGCCATGGGCAGCGAGTCTGCGCGCCTTGGCAGCCAGCTGGAGACACTCCGATCCCGCACCGAAGCCCTGACCCGCGCCCAACAGGCACAGGCCAGGAATCTGGAGAACCGCAGCGCCTACCGCGCCCAGATGATGGATGCGGTGGCCTTGGGTGGCGCGCTCTATGGCCTGGTGCAACCAGCTGTCCAGTTCGAGTCGGTGATGGCCGACGTCAAGAAGGTGGTGAACTTCGACACGCCGGATCAGTTCGGGCAGATGTCCAAAGATGTGCTCTTGATGTCGACCCGCATCCCGATGGCCGCTGACGGTATCGGCGCCATTGTCGCGGCGGCCGGTCAGGCCGGTATTGCCCGCGAGGAGTTGCTGCGCTTTGCCGAGGACGCCGCCAAGATGGGCGTGGCCTTCGACCTGTCGGGTCAACAGGCAGGTGCGGCGATGACGGGCCTACGCTCGATCTTCGGCCTCACCCAGGACGAGGTGGTGAAGCTCGGGGACGCCATCAACCACCTGTCCAACAACATGGACGCCAAGGCTTCCGATCTTTTGAACATTGCCAATCGGGCGGGATCGACGGCGAAGCTGTTTGGACTGTCCGGGGCGCAACTCAATGCCCTCGGGGCCACCTTCCTGGCGCTCAAGACGCCCCCGGAGGTGGCGGCTACCGGCATCAATGCCTTGCTGATGAAGTTGGCCACCGCCGACAAGCAAAACGAGAAATTCCAGCAGGGGCTGCAGGACATCGGGTTGTCCGCTGAGGTCATGAAGAAGATGATCCAGCGTGACGCCCAAGGCGCGCTGACCACCTTCCTGCAGCAGGTGAAGAAGGCCCCGGATCTCATGGGCACCTTGTCCGACCTGTTCGGCATGGAGTATGCCGACGACATTGCCAAGCTGGTGGGGTCGATGGAGACCTACGAGAAGGCGGTGGGCCTGGTGGCCGATCAGACCGCCTACGCCGGGTCGATGCAGAAGGAGTACGAAGCGCGCTCGGCCACCACCGCCAACAACCTGCAGCTCCTCAAGAACCAGATGAGTCGGTTGGGGATCACGGTGGGCAATGTACTGCTGCCGGCCTTGAACAGCCTGGTGGGCGCGCTGATGGGGCCTATCGACAGCCTGGCCAATCTCGCCGAACGCTTTCCTGTCGTCACTCAAGTGGTGGTGGGCACTGTCGGTGCCGTGCTGGGCTTGAAGGTGGCCACCATCGCACTGGGCTATGCCTGGACCTTCGTGAAGGGGCCGATCCTGGGTGCCCAGGTGGCGTTTCAGTCGGCCCGGGCTGGTCTGGCGCTACTGCAAGTGCAGGCAGCCACGACTGGGGCGAGTGCCGGCAGTCTGTCGATTGCCTGGCAGCGGCTGCAGACCGGTGCACTTGGCCTGGTCGCGCCGATCAAGTCGGCGGCACTCGCCTTCTGGTCGATGTTGCCGGCCATTGGTGCCACTACGGTCGCCTTGCTCGCCAACCCGATCACCTGGATCGTGGCCGGCATTGGTGCGGCGGTCGCAGGCTTGGCACTTGTGATCCGCAAATACTGGGACCCGATTGCCGCATACGTCGGTGGTGTGTTCGGGGGCATCCGGTCAGCGATACAGCCGGCGATCACCAGCCTCGAAACGGCACTGGCACCGCTGGCGCCGATTGGGCAGGCGGTGGCTTCCGTGTTCGGTTTCATCGCCGATGGCGTGAGCCGGGTGGTGGGCTGGGTCGGGGCTTTGCTCGCGCCGGTGACACTCTCCACGGAGGCGTTCAACAACCTGTCTGCTTCCGGGCAGTCCCTCGGCGCAGTGATCGGTGGTCTGTTGAGTACGGCTTTTTCTGTGCTGACCCTGCCGATCCGCGCGGTGGGTACCTTGGTGGGCTGGGTGATTGAGGGGTTTACGGCCCTGGTGTCCTTCTCGCCCTTGGCCTTGATCAGTGCGGCTTGGCAGCCGGTGGCGGATTTCATGACCGGTCTCTGGTCGGGCATCACCGCCACCGTCGGTCAAGCCATCGACTGGATCGCCGGCAAGATCGGCTGGGTGATGAATGCCGGCAAACAGGTCGGCGACTGGTTCGGTTCACTCTTCGGTAGCGATAAGCCGGCGTCGCCCGCTGCCACGGCTCCGGCTACTGCGCGTCCGGCAGCGGTCGGCGGCACTGCTTCGCTGACCGCGCCACGCCCCTCCGTCGGTACCGCACCCGTTGGCATCACGCCGATGTCAGCGGGCAGTCCGTCAGTGGCGGGTGCTAGACCGGTGACGATGCCGGCTCAACCACTGGCTGTGCGTGGCAACACCAGTGTCTCGCTGTCCGCTCCGATCACGGTCAATGCTCCGCCCAGGGTGGATGCGCGCGAGATCGCCGCACTCATTGAGTCGCGCCTGCGTGCGCTTGTGCGCGAGACTACCCGCAGTCCGGCTGCGGCGATGTACGACTGATTTTTCTGTTGGGAGGTGTGCCATGGCCGAACGAGTGATGTTGGGCCTGGGCGAGTTTCGTTTTGAAATCGCCACGCTCGCCTACCAGAAGTTTTCCCTCAACCAGTCCTGGCGCTGGCAGGAGCAGGCGAGGATTAACCGCGATCCTGCGTTGCAGTTCGTCGGACGCAACATTGGCGAGATCGAACTCGACGGTGTTGTCTACCCGAGCTTCAAGGGTGGCCTGGGGCAGATCGAAGCCATGAGATCCCTTGCTGACGCAGGCAAGCCGCTGCAACTGGTCGATGGTCTCGGCCGCATCTGGGGTGCCTGGGTGATCACGGAGATCGGCGACACCCGCACCGTGTTCGCCGATGACGGTCAGCCCAGGAAGCTCGAGTTCCGGATCAAGCTCAAGGCCTATGGGGAGGATCAGCCATGACCCGGCCGATCTTCAAACGGGTGATCACCCGTGATGGCGATGTGCTCGACGATCTGGTCTGGCGGCATTACGGGCGCAGCGATGTATTGACCGCCGCGCTCGAAGCCAATCCGCAGTTGGCCCAGTTACCCCCGGTCCTTGTGGCTGGCCTGGTGGTCGAGTTGCCCGATCTGCCGCTGCCGACTGAAGCGCCGGTGATCCGGCTGTGGTCGTGAGCCCAATACGAGGAGGGGGCCATGCAACCACTGTTCCGCATTTACGCCGGCAGCCAAGAGATCACCGCTGCCATCCGCGACCGACTGATTGAACTGGTGGTCACTGACGAAGCCGGCATTCAGTCCGATGAGCTGAAACTGACCCTCGATGATCGTCGCCGTGAGGACGGCGCGATTGCTGAGCTGCCGCGCATCGGTACGGTGCTGACTGTGTCGCTGGGCTATGCCGAAACCCGGCTGGTGTCCTTGGGGCGTTTCATCGTGGATGAGGTCGAGATCCGCTCGCCGCCCGCGACGTTGACCGTCTCGGCCAAGGCCGCCGATATGGTCGGGCCGTTTCGCAGCCCCAAGACACGCTCCTGGGATGCGACGACGCTGGGCAAGCTGGTCGAGGCTATCGCTGCCGAGCACCGCTATCAGGCCAAGCTCGATCCGGAGCTGGGCGCCATCGCGATCCCGCATCTGGACCAGACCGAGGAATCGGACATGGCGCTGCTCACCCGCCTGGCGACCAAACACGATGCCGTGGCCAAACCCGTGGCCGGCTTCCTGGTACTGGCCAGGCAAGGGGCGATCAAGACCATTACCGGCCAGGTGATGCCGACGATCAAACTCACAGCGAGTGATCTGGCGGAATGGCGTTACCGACATTCAGCGCGCAAACCCGGCGGCAGCGGCTCGACCAGCGATGGCGATACGCAAAAACCACCGACGACAGCAACCGGTGGCACCAAGGCATATTGGTGGGACTTCGAGAAAGGCGAGCGCCGGGAAGTGACCACTGGATCGCCGCCCTTCGAGGAAATCCGCTACGTCCACGCCACCGAAGCGGAAGCCAAGGCTGCAGCGGCTACCCGCAAGAACACCGGCGAACGCGGTCAGGGTGAGTTGAGTTTCAGCCTACCCGGCGACCCGCGTTTGACAGCCGAAGCAAGGCTGTCGATTTCCCTGCGCCCGGGTATCCCCACAGACTGGCGCATCAAGCGTGTCGAGCACCGCCTGGGCAGCCAGGGCTACACGACGCAGGTCGAGTGCGAGCGCTTCACCGCGTCGCCCGTGCCAGTGACCGATACCCCCACCGAACCCAACAAATAAGGAGACAAGCACTGTGACCCCTGACAAAGATCCTTCGACCTACGGCCTGATCACCTACCTGTGGGTGACGGGTCTGGCCGCCTGGGGTGGCCTGGTCAATTTCTACCGCAAGGTCAAATCCGGTGAGACCCGTGCCTTCAACGTGGTCGAACTCATCGGTGAGATCGCCACCTCGGCGTTTGCCGGTCTCATCACCTTCTGGCTGTGCGAGGCCGCGCAGTTCAATCCTCTGGTGACCGCAGCCTTGGTCGGTATTTCCGGCCACATGGGCAGCCAGGCTATCTACCAACTGGAGCGCTGGGCGCAGACGCGTCTGGACAAGGAGCGGCCATGAACCCCATCGACACCATCCTCAATGACATCCTGCGCCGCGAGGGCGGCTACGTGAATCACCTGGCTGATCGGGGTGGGCCGACGAACTTCGGCATCACCGCGCAGACACTGGGTGCCTTTTGCGCAAGCTTGGCCGCCCGGCGACGGCTGCTGAAGTGCAGGCGCTGATGGAAGCGGAAGCCCGTGCCATCTACCGCCAGCAGTACATAACCGGCCCTGGGTTCGAGGCCCTCACCCATCCGGCGCTACTGCACCTGCTGGTCGATGCCGGGGTGCATTCCGGACCCAAGCGCGCAGTCCAATGGTTGCAGGCTGCACTCGGTGTCACGGCCGACGGCGTGATCGGTTCCAAGACCCGCGCCGCACTGGCTGCCGCCGATCAAGGTGTGCTCTACGGCAAGGTGCTGGGGCAGCGCTTGCGCCACCTCGGACGGCTGATTACCAACGATCCGAAGCAATCGGCCTTTGCCGCCGGCTGGATGAACCGGATAGCGGAATTTGTGGAGGGCACGGCATGACCCCGATCCTCACTACCTTGGCACCAGGCCTGCTGGAAGCCGGCAGCCGACTCATCGACCGCCTGGTGCCGGACCCGGCGGAACGCGAGAAAACCAAGCTCGCCCTGCTGCAAGCCGAGGGACAACTGGCGCTGCAGGAGATGCAGACCAGCCTCTCGGCGATCCTGGCTGAAGCCAACTCGCAGGACCCCTGGACCAGCCGGGCACGGCCGACCTTCCTGTACGTGATCTACGGCGTGATCCTGCTGTGCGTGATGGGTGCCATCATCGGCATCTGGTGGCCAACGCACGTCTTCCAGGCAGCGGAGAACCTGAACAAGCTGCTTGGCGCGGTGCCCGAGAGCCTGTGGTGGCTGTTTGGTGCGGGCTATCTGGGCTACACCGGGGCGCGCAGCTTCGATAAGTGGCGTGGGCCGACTAGGTGACCGGTGTTGTCCGGCACGACAACCTGATACAACGATCCCCCGATCTCACTGCCTTTGCCGGCGGTGGGGTCGGGGGATTTTTGCGTTTGGGGCTTCTCGTAGGTTTAAAAATTTGTTAGGATATGCGTTCATTTAAACCAAACCCAAGGAGGCGTCATGATTGCAGATCGCATTCGTCAAGCACGACTGGCGGCAGGTCTGACGCTGGGTGCTTTGGGCGAAAAAGTCGGTGTGTCGCACACCGCCATCCAGAAGTACGAGAAGGGTCTGCTGACGCCATCCTCGTCGCAGTTGCTCAAGCTCGCGCGTGCTTGCGGCATTCGCACCGAGTATTTTTTCCGCACGCACACGGTAGAGCTGCTCCAGCCGGAGTTCCGCAAACTCTCCTCCTTTGGCAAGACGGCGCAGGATGCCCTCAAGCTTAAGGTGGTGGAGTTGGTGGAAAAGCGTGTCGAGTTGCTCGGCGCCTTTCCCGAGTCGCCGCTGCTGGCGTTTGCGCCGCCTGAGGGTTTGCCAGAGCGCATCGAGTCGCTCGATGAGATCGAGGCCTTCTCGGATCGGGTGCGCAATGCCTGGCAACTGGGTATGAACCCCATCGCTGATCTCACTGACACCCTCGAAGCGGTTGGTTTGCTGGTCATCGTGGTTGACGAAGACAACCCCAAGTTCTCGGGATTGACCGCCAAGGCGCGCACCGATGATGGTCGAGAGTATCCCGTGGTGGCCGTGTCCAAGCTCTGGCCCGGAGATCGGCAGCGCTTCACCCTGGCCCATGAGTTAAAATAGGGCATCTGTTACTCGAGGGGCGGCTCGCTGAAGGCCTTGACGAGGAGAAGGCGTGCGACCGATTCGCTGGTGCTTTCCTGGCCCCGCGTGTAGCGGTGATTCACCTGCTGGGGCAACAGCGTCACGCGCTGGAATGGCAAGAGCTCTACGTGCTCAAGCACGAGTTCGGGCTGTCGATGGCTGGATGGCTGCAGCGGGCCAAGCAGTGTGGCGTGATCACCGACTCATTCCACCTGTCGATGGTCAAGCGCTTTTCTGCCAAAGGCTGGCGTAAGAATGAGCCGGGTGACGGCTTACCACAGGAGCATCCACGACTTTTCGATCAGTTGGTCTACCGCGCCTTGGCCGAGCAGTACATCTCTGAAGGCAAGGCAGCAGAACTCTTGGGCATCCCGATGATGCGCTTCCACAAAGAACGCCAGCTGGAGTCGTCTGATGCGGTTGCTTATCAGTGATGCCAACATCTTGATCGACATGGAAGCCGGGGCGTTGATGGAGACGCTGTTCCGGCTTCCGATGCAGTTCGGCATCCCTGATCTGCTGTACTACGAAGAGATTGAAGAGGGCAGTCCCGGGCTCGAGCAGCTGGGCCTGCAGATCATGGAGGTCAGTGGCGACTTCGTGAAATACGCTGAGAAGTTGCCCAGTCAGTACAACGGTACGCTGCCCGCCAAGAATGGCGCCAAGCCCAGCCACAATGACTACTTGGCGTTGGCGTTGGCGTTGGCGAAACAGGAGTCCTGTACGCTGCTGACGGGCGATGCCAACTTGCGCATCGTGGCCAGCAAGGAGTCGGTCACGGTCATGGGCACCATCGGTCTGCTGTGTGCCATGGTCGAAAACCAGCTGCTGACGGTGGACGATGCGCTCAAGGCCTTGCACAAAATGAAAGAGGGCAAGCGTCGCTTGCCCTGGCCTGATGCAGAAAAGATGCTTGAGGCGTTGCGCTGATTACACCGTGGCCGCCACCGCAGCCTGACTCGCTGCCACCACCGGCCGCCGCCCCACCACATTCCCCACCACGTTAACCGCCTCCAGCATCGCCTGCGGCGACAGGTGCGCGTAGCGCATCGTCACCTTCGGATCGTGGTGGCCGAGGAGCTTCTGCACCTCATACAGCGACCGCCCGGCATTGACCAGGAAACTCGCGTAGCTGTGGCGCAGGTCGTGCAGCCGCACCTCGCCCAAGCCCACCTTCTTCCTGATCGAGTCCCAGGCGTAAAAGATCGACACCGGCGGCTTCTTGGTCTTGGGATTGAAGAACACCCAGGGGATGTCATCCTGCCGGGGCAGCGACAGCAGCAACTCCACCGCTGCATCCGACAGCGGAATGTGGCGTGGCTTCTTGGACTTCGACCGCGCCGCCGGCACCGTCAGCATCCGGCGATTGAAATCGATCTCGTCCCAACGTGCATCCAGGACCTCGCGCTTTCTCGCCCCGGTGTACAGCAGCAACCGGATCACCTGGCCCACCTGCACATTGCGGTTGGTGTCCAGCTCGTCAAAAAGCCGCTGCACCTCCTCGGTGGTCAGGTACCGCTCCCGGGCACCGTGGTCCTCAAAGGGCTCCACGCCATCGCAGGGGTTGCTCTTGGGCGGCAGGATGTCCCAGCGGATCGCGCAGTTGTAGATGAACTTCATCAGCACGATCATCCGGTTGCAGGTCCCGGCCGCGTAGCCCTTCTCGAACACCGCGTGGTGGAAGGCCACCACATCCGAGCGGGTGATCCGGTTCATCCGGAAATCGGCAAACACCGGCAGCAGGTGATTGCGCAACATCGTCTCATCCGTTTCCCAGCTGCGCTTCCTCGTCTTGGCGTAGGGCAGATACCGCTCGGCCACGAAAGCACCAAAGCTCGGCACATCCTTGAAGCGATGGCTCTCCACCTTGGGGTCTCCACCCTCGGTGACCATCTGCTTCATCTTGTGCGCCTTGGCCCGGGCATCCGACACCGAAATCTCATCGGCCCGGCCAATCCGGTTCAGTCGCACCTTGCCGGCCGCATCGCGGTAGCGGAAGTAGAAGGTCGCTCCGCCGCTGGCGCGATGCTCCAGCAAGAAGCCCTTGATCTCCGTATCGAAGTAACTCACGGCCCCGGAGGCAGGCTCGCGACCTGGCAGCGTCGCCAGGAATTCGGTCGTCAACGCTTGTGCTGGCATCGTCGTGCTCCTCTATCTATTGAGGGCCATACTACGATACAATGCGCCGGAAAGGACATAAAAAGCGTCTAATAGACTAGAATATTTACCTACCCAAAAAGGAGTCGACCATGATCGACGGAAGACAGATCCGCGCCGCACGCGCGATGCTGGGCTGGAGCCGGGAGGACCTGCTCAAGGCCTCGGGCATCTCGATGTCAGCGCTGCTGCGCATGGAAGGGGCACTGGCCGACAGCCGGGGCTCCACGCTCAACAAGGTGGCCAAGGCCCTGACCCTGGCCGGCATCGAATTCGTCACCCGCGATGACGGGGCGATTGGCGTCATTCTCAAGGCACAAAACCCGCCTGATGCGCCACAATGAGCACAGCATCCCGAGCTACCCAAAAGGCACAAAGGCCACCTGATGAGACACATTGGGTGGCCTTTGCACTAGATGGCTTCGGTTGGTAGGTAGTTGGTACGTCGGATTGGCTGCAAATTGCGTCTATATAGATAGGTGACGCGGCTAAGTCTTTGAAAAGACAAAGGAAATATCTGATCAGACTGAAAATATGCCTTTTGCGGTAGGAAAGTGGTCGGAAGTGGGCGCTTAGGAGGCTTCAAAACCCGCGTAAGTCTTTGACTTACAAAGGGATTGCAGAGTAGCTGGCTATTACGCTCACTGCAGGGGTGAATACTTTCACGGGCGGATCCGGAAACGATACTTTTGATGCTTCAGTTTCCAATAGTTTGAACAATGGTGATGTTTTGGTAGGCGGTTCGGGCACTGACACCCTGGTCGCAGCCGTTGCCTCTTCTGTGGCTTCATTGAATACAACAGGTATCGAGCAGATCAACTTCACCGTCAACGGTGCATCCGTTCTCAATATGGCTGGTGCAGCCGGTGTAACAGGTATCACTGTTCAGGGCGACCAAGTTAACGTCAATACGTTGACATTGAACAATCTTGCTTCTGTGCCAACGGTTGACTTCAATACTCCTGATGACTCTTTGACGCTGAATTTCTCGAATGCGGCCTTGGCTGGTTCCTCTGATGACATTCAGATCAATTTGAACGGTACCAGCCTGGGTGGTGGTACGGCATTGGCATTGACACGCGCTGCTGGTGCAACAAACACACTGGAGACTGTGTCCCTGAATAGCGGCGCAACTTCAAATACAATCCAAGATCTGCAAACTACAGAAGTGGGTGCAGTAGCACTTGAGATCACCGGCGACCAGAACCTGACTATCACCACCGAACTCGACAACGAAATTGCCACGGTGTCAGCAGGGTCTGCCACAGGTGCATTGGTATTCTCAGTGGGTACTGGCAACAAGACGATTACGACCGGTAGCGGTGCGGACAACATCACCGGCAATACCGGCAACGACAACATCACCAGCGGTGATGGTGCTGATACCATCTCCTCCAGCACAGGCACTGACACGATCAACGCCGGTGGCGGAAACGATCGAATCAAGTTTGCTAACGGCGCACTGACCTCCGTAGATGTTGTAGATGGCGGCACTGGCACAAATACCATCGAGTTCACGACCGACGGCACGACCGTTGTTGATGCTGATTTGACTGGTGTGGTCAACGTCCAGGTCCTGACGACAACGGCAGACGCTCAACTGACATCTCTGACCTTGGGTGCACTCGCTGCTGCAGCTGGTGTTACGACTGTTAACTTGCGCGACACCACGGCCGTAGATTCTGTGACGGTTGGTGCAGGCTTCACCAACAACTTGACTGTCGATCTTGACATTGACACTGATGCTGCAAACTCAGTCGTTGCAACTGCCTATACGGGCGCTCTGACTGTAACCGCGGCAGATACTGATATTGATACGCGGGTGGTAACAATCACTGGTGGTACCGGTAGTGACACGCTGGCGATTACCGCTTCCGGTGGCACTATCGAAGCAGCAGATCTGGCCTCTGTGACTAAGGTAGAGACCTTCCAGATTGTCGGCACTACGGCATCGATAAGCTTGACGCTGAGCGACGCCAACGCAGTGGGTACGGGTGTTGCTGCTGACGAGACGATTACCGTCAACGCGAGTGCTCTGACCACGGGTGTAGCAACGATTGATGCTTCTGCTGAAAACGACGCCAAGGTAGTAATTACTGGTGGCGGAGCTGCCGACATTATTACGGCCTCCACCTCCGCAAACTGGGGAGACACCATCAACGGCGGCGCAGGTAATGACACCATCAAGTTTGCTAACGGCGCACTGACCTCCGTAGATGTTGTAGATGGCGGCACTGGCACAAATACCATCGAGTTCACGACCGACGGCACGACCGTTGTTGATGCTGATTTGACTGGTGTGGTCAACGTCCAGGTCCTGACGACAACGGCAGACGCTCAACTGACATCTCTGACCTTGGGTGCACTCGCTGCTGCAGCTGGTGTTACGACTGTTAACTTGCGCGACACCACGGCCGTAGATTCTGTGACGGTTGGTGCAGGCTTCACCAACAACTTGACTGTCGATCTTGACATTGACACTGATGCTGCAAACTCAGTCGTTGCAACTGCCTATACGGGCGCTCTGACTGTAACCGCGGCAGATACTGATATTGATACGCGGGTGGTAACAATCACTGGTGGTACCGGTAGTGACACGCTGGCGATTACCGCTTCCGGTGGCACTATCGAAGCAGTAGATCTGGCCTCTGTGACTAAGGTAGAGACCTTCCAGATTGTCGGTACTACGGCATCGATAAGCTTAACCCTGAGTGATAACAACGCCGCTTATACTAATGCCGCGAGCTACGAAACAATTACCGTCAACGCCAGCGCATTAACCACGGGCGTAGCGACAATCGATGCTTCTGCTGAAAACGATTCCAAGGTAGTAATCATTGGTGGTGGAGCAGCAGACATCATTACTGCCTCCACATCTGCCAATTTCGGTGACAACATTTCCGGTGGTGCAGGTAACGATACTATTAAGTTGTCTGCCGATGGAGCCTTGACCTATATCGACACGATTGACGGCGGTGCAGGAGACGACACGCTCTCCTTCGTAGCATCCTCAACCGTAGCCGATGTGGACTTCACTAATGTAAGCAGCATCAAGACTCTATCCTCTAACGCTGCTGCGGATAACAGTGTGTTCACGTCACTGACTCTTGGGGCATTGGCCCAAGCGGCAGGCGTGTCGGTCATCACGACGACTGGTACTGGTAACGACGTTGTCACGGTCGGTGCGGGCTTTACTAACGCACTTACGGTTAACCTGGCCACTGGTGATGACAAGGTAGATGGGTCTGCTAGCGCCGCTGCTCTTAGTATTGCAGCTGCTGCAGCTTCGATCACTGCAAACGATACCATTAAAGGTGGCACTTCGACCGGCGACACGCTGTCCCTGACTGCGGATGACGGTACAGCAACAACCACTCTAATGACGGGCATCGATACCATTACTGTTGTGTACGCGGCGGACAAGGATGTAAGCATTACCATGGGCGCAAACGATACCCAGATCGCGTCTGGTGCAACTCTGACCGTTAATGCTTCGGCCATGACTGAAACCGATGAAGTGTTCACGTTTACTGGAACTAGCTCTGAAACGAATGGCTACTTGAGCATTACGGGGGGTAGTGGCAACGACGTGATCACGGGTGCTGGTGCAGCCGATACGATCTCCGGCGGCGCAGGTGCTGATGTAATCACCGGCGGCGCAGGCGGTGATAGGCTGACTGGTGGTGCCGGAGCTGACACGTTTGTCTACACAGCGGTAGCTCAGTCGAGTGGAGCTGCTACAGATACCATCACCGACTTTGTTAGTGGCACTGACAAGCTCCGTATAACTCTGGATTACAGTTCCTTGACCACAGCTCAAACGGTGAACGCGACGATTCTGACGGCTGCAGCTGGCCTGACGAATGCCCAAGCATCGCTTAGCGGGGAACGTGGTCAGTTCATCTACGACACTGACAATAGCAAGCTGTATATCAACGTGAATGCGGACAATCTGATCACATCGCTTGATTACAGTATCGGTATTACCGCAGCGACTACCGCAGCCAGCACAATTGCTGATGGAGATTTGAACATCTCGGTCACGGGTGGTTCTGGTGCCGATACCATCACTACTGGCGGTGGAGCCGATACCATTACTGGCGGTACCGGTGCTGATACCATCAACGTAGGTGGCGGAGCCAACACAGTTAATTTCGCGGTGGCAGATGCTATAAGAGCAACGGTTGATCTGACTCAAGGCGACGATCCTGCAGCACTCGACGACGGCGATACATTCACCGGAGTCTTTGACCAGATTTTCAGTATTGCATCGGGCGATACACTGGACTTCTTGGCATTGACCTTGGCAAGTGAAGCTGCTGATGGTGGTGCTGGTGCCAACAAGTACCAGTCAATTCAGGGTACTTATGCGGCAGGTGTATTCACTGTTGATGGCACCACTGGTACTGACACACTCATAGTCTGGAACGATGGCACCAATGGTGATAACGCTGTTGTCTTGGTGGGCATCGTTGATCTGACAGGGGTCACTATCGCGTAATTTCTTTCTGGTAAGCTCAGGTGGTGTCTGTTTTCAAACCCCCCGCTCCTAAGGCGGGGGGGGGTGGGACAGATGGCTGCCAACACAGTCTTGAGGTAAATCTAATGAAGAACCCACCCCCCAAAAGGGGTGGGTTTTTTTTCAAAACCAAAACCCATTTGTCCCAAACCAATTCCCATGAATCTGCATTCCAGAATCCGCCAACAGCTTGCGGGACAACTGGCACTGGGCGCCGATGATCCGGCCAGCCTCAACAGTGCCCTGCGTCTGCTGGCCAAGTGGCGTTCGGTGCTGATTCAGAACACCCTGCTGCAACAACAAGGCACCCGCGTCCTGCAAGGCCCGCTGGCCGGCATGGACTTCTTGCAGCAGTCAGCCGAGGGTTGCCATATGGCCAAACTGCTGGGCACCTACGAGATGCCGCTGCAGCCCTTTGTAGAACAGGCGATCGGCAGGCAGTACCCCACCGTGCTCAACATCGGTTGCGCCGAGGGCTACTACGCCGTGGGTATGGCCCTGCGCATGCCTCAAACCCAGGTACTCGCCTTCGACGTCGATCCGAATGCCCGGCAGGTGTGCAGTGATCTGGCCCACAAGAACCAGGTGGCGCAGCGGGTGACGGTGGGCGGCCTGTTCGCTCACGAGCACTTCGCCGCCTTCGCCAATCAGGGCGTGCTGCTGATGTGCGACATCGAGGGCGCCGAGCGTGAACTGCTCGATCCTGTCATTGCCCCAGCGCTCAAGGGCATGGACATCATCGTGGAGAGCCACGAGTGTCTGGTGCCGGGCATCACCGCGCTGTTGCTGGAGCGCTTCAAGCCCACCCACACCATCACCCTGGTGCAGGATGACGGGCAGAGACAACTCGCCTCTGCGCCGCCCTGGTTCCTGACCCTTGCCCATCTGGACCAGCTGCTGGCCACCTGGGAGTGGCGCTCCGGGCCTACCCCGTGGCTGGTGATGCACGCGCGGCAGCGGCCCTGACATGAGCGCCTGCCTCTACTATCACCCCGAGGCCTACACCACCAGCGGACCGAAACTGATGGGGCGCCACGCTGCGGGCGAGTCCTTCCTGCGGGGCTTTCTGCAGCACAGCCAGGCCAGCACGTTCTGGGTGCAGGTGCAGCGCACAGAACACGCACAGCACTTTGCGCAGACGGCACAGGCGCTGGACCGCCGCGAGGCGGTGAAGGCGGTGGACAAGAGCAGCCTTGGCGCGCTGGCGCAGGCGGGCGTGGTCTACCACCCCGGGCCCGGCCTCGGGCCACACGCCTTTCAGCGCGCAGCCTTTGGGCACACGGCCTGGAGCCTGTGTGGCATCACCCACACCACCAGCAGCGCAGGCGCCATGGACGCGCTCACTGAGCTGATCAGTGCCCCCGTGCAGCCCTGGGACGCGCTGATCTGCACCTCTTCCGCCGTCAAGTCCCACGTCACTCGTCAGCTGCAGGCGCAGGTGGACTATCTGCAGCAGCGGCTCGGGGTGACGCGGCTTGTGCTGCCGCAGTTGCCGGTGATCCCGCTGGGCATCCACACGCAGGACTTTGCCTTTACTGCTGAACAAAAAGCCGAGGCCCGCGTGGTGCTGGGCGTGGATGAGCACACATTGGTAGTGCTGTTCATGGGCCGGCTGTCGTTCCATGCCAAGGCGCACCCGCTGGCCATGTATCAGGCGCTGGAAGCGGCCAGTCTGGCGTCGGGCAAGTCGGTGGTGCTGGTGGAGTGTGGCTGGCACGCCAACGAATTCATCGAGAAAGCCTACGCCGATGCGGCGAAGTTGGCTTGCCCAAGCGTCAAGGTCGTCACCCTCGATGGTCGGAAGGCCGAAGACCGCCAGGCCGCCTGGGCCAGTGCCGATGTTTTCTGCTCACTTTCAGACAACATCCAGGAAACCTTCGGCATCGTGCCGATCGAGGCGATGGCTGCTGGGCTGCCGGTCGTGGTCGCCGACTGGGACGGCTACAAGGACACCGTGCGCGACGGCATCGACGGCTTCCGCATTCCGACCTTGATGCCCCAAGCCGGTCTTGGAACAGATCTGGCGCTGCGTCACGCGCTAGAGATCGACACCTACGACATGTACTGCGGCCACACGTGCAGTTTGGTGGCGGTGGATGTTGAAGCGACGGCGCAAGCCTTCATCCGACTGTTTGAATCCCCTGACCTCAGAAAGCAGATGGGTGAGGCCGGGCGACAGCGGGCGAAGGAAGTGTATGACTGGGCGGCGATCATTCCGCAGTACGAGGCGCTGTGGGCGCAGTTGAACGAGATCCGCCGGGCCGAAGCCTCGAAGCTCAATGCCTTGCCGCATCCCTGGCCTGCCCGGATGGACCCGTTCCATGCGTTTACGAACTACCCAACACAGACCCTGACCCCTCAGACGGTACTGGGGCTGGTGGATACCGATGCCGACACCGCGCTGAAACGCACCCTGGCTTACCGGCAACTGGCGATGGTGGACTTCGCTAAAGTGGTGCTGTCGAGCGAGGCGGAGATCCGGGCGGTACTGGATGCGGCAGGTCCCGGTCCCAAGGCGGCGGGTGAGTTGGTGGCCGGTATCCCGGTGGAGCGTCAGCCGTTTGTGTTCCGTAGCCTTGCCTGGCTGGTGAAGCTGGGTGTGCTGAAGGTGTGCTCATGAACATCCTCTTCATCCACCAGAACTTCCCCGGCCAGTTCAAGTTCTTGGCGCCGGCTTTGGTCCAGCGCGGCCACACGGTTGTCGCGATGACGATGCAGAAGACCGAGGCCAAAGAGTGGCAAGGCGTCAAACTCGTGCCCTACACGGCCATGCGCGGCACCACCCCGGAAGTCCATCCTTGGGTGAGCGACTTCGAGACCAAGACTATCCGCGGCGAAGCCTGCTTTCGGGCCGCGCTGCAGATGAAGGCGCAGGGCTTCAACCCAGATGTGATCATCGCGCACCACGGCTGGGGGGAGAGCCTGTTTCTGAAAGAAGTCTGGCCCGAGGCGAAGCTGGCCATCTACTGCGAGTTCTTCTACCACCCCCAGGGTGCGGATGTGGGGTTTGACCCCGAATTCCCAGCCAAGGACGTGGGCGACGCTTGCCGCCTGCGGCTAAAGAACCTCAATAACCTGCTGCACTTCGAGGTGGCAGATGCCGGCATCAGCCCGACCCACTGGCAGGCCAGTACCTTTCCGCAGCCATTCCGGGACAAGATCACCGTGGTGCACGACGGCATCGATACGCAAGCCATCGCGCCGAACCCGGCGGTCAGCCTGACGCTGAACGGCAATCTGACTCTGACGAAGCAGGACGAAGTCATCACCTTCGTCAACCGCAATCTCGAACCCTACCGGGGCTACCACGTCTTCATGCGGGCGCTACCGGAGATCCTGAAGCGCCGGCCCAAGGCCCGGGTGCTGATCGTCGGCGGCGATGACGTCAGCTACGGCGCGAGGCCGGAAAATGGCCAGAAGTGGAAGGACATCTTTGCCGCCGAAGTCCGCCCGCAGATTCCCGATGCCAACTGGGCGCGGGTGCA
>Ga0194127_10000974_pt1 | contig 43912 bp, 35 predicted proteins | sample TA2KigC100mmetaG_FD_148624 | JGI IMG/M metagenome (GOLD analysis project Ga0194127, IMG submission 148624) | Freshwater microbial communities from Lake Tanganyika, Tanzania - TA2015036 Kigoma Deep Cast 100m | ecosystem: Environmental > Aquatic > Freshwater > Lake | place: Tanzania: Lake...
CCCACACTCTCTTCCCAAGGCATGGCATCCTCCGTTCTTCTCTTCTTGGCCTATCGTATAGGCCTACGGTTGATGCCGTGCCCCCTTCTTTGATGGAGAGCCAGGCTGTCACGCCTGCGCGGCCGGCGCCACGCGCCGGCCGCGCAGGCGGACCCGACCCCCCCTTGGACATCCTTCCCCGGATGCGTTACGGTGCGCCCGGCAAGCATCGGAGCAACCATGGGCTTTCGCGACCACGAGATCCTGATCCTCGACGGCGCCTGCGGGACCACCCTGCAGCGGATGGACATTCCCGCATCGGCCTGGCCGGGTCGCGAGGGCTGCAACGAGTGGCTCAACGTCACCGCGCCCGAGATCATCACCGAGATGCACCGGATGTTCCTCGACGCCGGCGCCATGGTTCTGGAAAGCAATACCTTTGGCGCCAGCTCGATCGTCCTCGCGGAGTATGACCTGCAGGATCGCGCCGCCGAGATCAACGCCGCCGCCGTGGCCAGCGCGAAGCGGGCGATCGCCGGCCGGCCGGGGCGCTACGTCGCGGGGTCCGTCGGCCCGACCACCAAGCTCGCCTCGCTCGGCCAGATCGCGGTCGAGACGCAGGCCGCCGCCTTCCGCGAGCAGATCCGCGCCCTCCTCGACGCCGGGGCCGACGCGCTGATCGTCGAAACGTGCCAGGACCTGCTGCAGGTGAAGACCGCGGTCGTCGCCGCCTTCGAGACCATGGAGGCCGTGGGGCGCGAGGTTCCGTTGATGGTGTCCGTCACGATCGAGCAGACCGGCACCATGCTCGTCGGAACCGACATCGGCGCCGTGTGCGCGACGCTGGAGCCCTTCCCGGTCTTCTCCCTCGGCCTCAACTGCGCGACCGGTCCGCAGGCGATGGAGTCGCACATCCGGTATCTCGCGCACAACTGGCCGCGCCGCGTGTCGTGCGTTCCCAACGCCGGAATGCCCGCGGTGGAGGACGGGAAGACCGTCTACCGGCTCGGCCCGCAGGAATTCGCCTCGCACCTGCGGCACTTCGTCGAACGCGACGGCGTCAGCGTGGTCGGCGGCTGCTGCGGGACGACCCCGGAGCACATCGCCTCCCTCGTCCGCGCCCTCGAGGGCGTGAAACCCGCCCGGCGATGACAGCCGGAACGTTCCGGCCCTACGCTCCCGCCGCCTTCTTGTCGCCGCCCGCCTTCGCCTTGTGGGCGTCGATGAACTCGCGGATGTGGGTCACGTAGGCCTCGGGGCCGCCGGGCTTGTACCCGGTCTTGCCGATGACCTCGCCGTCGGGGCTCATCACGAGAACGGTGGGGAACGCGCGGACCCCGTGCTTCTTCGCCAGCGCCTCGTTGCGCTCCTTGTCGATCTTGTCGAGTTCCTTCCGCCGTGGGAAGTCGACGATGGAGAGAACGAGATTGTCCTTCGCGTAGTCCTTGAAGGCCTGCTTGGAGAAGACCTCCTGGTCGAGCTTGATGCACCAGCCGCATCAGTCGGAGCCGCTGAAGTCCACCAGCAGGTACTTCCCGCTCTGCTTCGCCGTCTCCGCGGCCTTGTCGAAGTTGGCCTCCCAGCCTGACGCCGCGCCGGCCACCGTGGCCGACAGCGCGACCGCCACACCCATCAGTTTCGCGAACCGCTTCATGGTGGATCTCCTTTTCTCCGGCTTCCCGGACACGTCCCTTTAGGATACGCCGGAACGGCGCACGTTCAACCGCCGGACCGCCCCGCCGCCCCCCAGGCGGCGCATCGCCCGGTGACCGGCCGTGCGGGGACGGCCGGATTCGCCGCGCCTTGAAGTCGCCGGCGACGGCCTGTACTGTCCCGCCATACTCGAATCCGGAGCGGGAAACCACGATGACGATCGATCTTCGGCGGACGGCACGGGCGGCGGCGATCGCTACCCTCCTCGGAACGGCGGGCGGCGCGCCGGCGCAGGAGCCGCTGGTCGTGGCCGACACGGTCTACGGAGACATCCGGTCGGTGATCGTGTCCGGCAGCATCACCGGCACGCCTCCGGACTCCCCCGCGACGCGGGTCGATCCGAACACGACGACCTCCCCCTTCGCCGGGGTCGGCAGCGTCCGCGTGAACGTCGGGACGAACACCTACATCGGCACCGGGACCCCGCTGACGTCGACGCACATCCTGACGGCGGCCCACGTGCTGGACATCAACGGCGACGGCGCGCCGGACACGACCCCGGCGAACACGATCTTCTACCTGAACTACGGCGCCGCCCTTTCCCACGCCGTCACCGCGACCGCCGTGCACGTCCACCCGGACTTCACCGGCTTCAACAACCCGTACGTCAACGACGACATCGCGATCGTCGAGCTGGCCACCCCGCTCCCCGCCGCAATCCCGACCTACGACATCCTGCGCACCCCGCTCGGGACCACGACCCTGCTCACGCTCGTCGGCTACGGGCTGGCGGGCTACGGCGACGTGGGCTACACGGTCAACCCGAGCTTCTCGGTCAAGCGCGCCGGCACCAACAGCCTCGACGGGATCTGGAGCGTCGACGACGAGGGGGTCGGATCGGTGTTCGAGGTCTGGTACGCCGACTTCGACGCCCCGAACGGCTCCGTGGGCTTCGTCGGGGGGGCCTCGTACGGGAACGCCCTGGAGACGACGCTCGGCGGCGGGGATTCGGGCGGCCCCGGGTTCGCCTTCGTCGGCGGCGTCCCGGTCGTCTACACCGTGAACACGTTCACGTTCACCGGCACGACCAACGCCCCGCTGTTCGGATCGGGCGCGGCCGGCATGCACGTGGCCGCCTACTCGAACTGGATCGACGGCATCACGGGCATCCCCGAGCCGCACGTGGCGGGACTGGCGCTGTTCGGGCTGGCCGCATTGCGCGGCCTCCGGCGCCGCGGGCTTCGCCGCCGCTGACCGCCGTCGCCGGCGGTCAGGGCGCCTTCGCGGGCGCGACGGGGGCCGCCGCGGGCGCGGGGGCCGGGGGCGGCGCCGGCAGGCCGACGTTCACCGCGACCTTCGCCGCGCGCTTCTTCTGATCGATCGTCTTGAGCGCCGCCTCCGCCGCGCCCGACCACGGGCCCTCGGGATCGGCCGCGAGGATCTCCTCGTACGCCGCGCGCGCGTCCTCGTACTTCCCGAGCTGTTCGAGACAGCGGGCGCGCCCCAGCCGGGCCCCGGAGTCGACGAGCGTGCCGCTCTTGCGCGCCACCACGGCGTCGTAGGCCTTCAGCGCGTCCTCCACCCGGCCCAGCGCCTCGATGCACTGCGCCCGGTTGATCTCCGCCGCCTCCCGGAAGGCGTGCTCCGGATGCTTCGCGACGAAGTCCGCGTAGCGTTTCTCGGCCGCGTCGTACTTTCCGTTGTGGAAGTCGAGCCGGGCGAGCGCAAGGAGGGCGACCGGGGCGCTCGGGGTCTTGGCATGCTGCGCGACGAGCGCCTCGAGCTGCTCGGGGCGGCCGCTGCCGAGCATGCGCCCGGCGTCCTCGTCCGCCTGGCGCTTCTGCCCCCGGAAGTAGCTCGAGCCGGCCACGATCACGGCGGCCACGGCGGCGCCCAGGAGAAGCGGCCGGGCGTAGGTCCGCACCAGGTCCTGCCAGTCGGCCGGGAGGGTCTCGGCGGCCGGCGCCTCCGCTGCGTCGTTTTTCGGGTCCGTCACTGGGTCTGCCATGAGTGTGCCTCGCATCCGTGCTGAACCGCGCATAGTGGACGCCCCGGGCGCCGGATTCAAGCCTGCAATGGCGGCCCCGGGGGCGTTCTCCCTCGACCCATCAGGGGCCCCGCGCCGGGCCGCCCTTCCTGCCCTTCTTCGCGCCGCCCGGGCCGGGGGCCGGCTTGACCTGGGCGCGGACCGCCCATGCCTCCCATGCGGCGGCCATCTCGCGGGCCTTCTCCGGCATCGAGGCGGCGAGGTCGTTCAGCTCCGTGCGATCCTTCTTCAGGTCGTACAGCTCCCACGGGCCGTTCGCGCCCTGGCGGACGAGCTTCCAGTCGCCGGCGCGGATCGCGGCGTTGCCCTCGTGCTCCCAGTAGAGCGCCTCGCGCGCGATGGGCTTGTCGGCGAATGCGGGCGCGAGGCTGCGGCCCTCCATCGGCTGGATCACGCGGTCGCCGATCTTCGCCGGGTAGGCGGCGCGGCCGACGTCGGCCGCCGTCGCCATGATATCGACGAGGTGGCCCGGTTGGCGGCGGAGCCCGCCTTTCTCGGCGATACCGGCCGGCCAGTGCGCAATCAGCGGCGTTGCGATGCCGCCCTCGTGGTTGAAGTGCTTGTAGCGCCGGAACGGCGTGTTCTCGAGCACCGCCCAGGACTCGCCGCAGAACCAGTCGGACTCCGCCTTCGTGGGGTCGCCGTTCGTCCGGCCGTTCGGACCCGCCTCGGCGTTGCCGCCGTTGTCGCTCAGGAAGAGGATCAGGGTGTTGTCGAGCAGGCCGCGCGACTTCAGGCCGTCGACGAACGTGCCCATCGCGCGGTCCATGCGCCAGACGACCGCCGCGTACACGGCCATGATGCGGTCGAACCGGTCCTTCTCGTCCGCGGAGAGGCTGTCCCACGCCTTCACCGCGTCCGGTCGCGGCGACAGCTGCCAGGCTTTGTCGACGAGCCCCATCTCGATCTGCCGCCGGTGGCGTTCCTCGCGCAGCCGGTCCCACCCGGCCTTGTACGTCCCGCGGAACCGGGCGATGTCGGCCTCGTCGGCCTGGAGCGGGAAGTGCGGCGCGTTGTGGGCGAGGTAGAGGAAGAACGGCTTCTTCGCCGCGACGGCCTCGTCGACGAACCGCAGTCCGAACCCGGCCCAGAGATCGCTCGAGTACCAGTTCGCCGGCAGCTCGGCGGCCCCGCGCGGCAGCTCCTTCCCGTTCAGGAAGAGCGTCGCCTTCGGCGACCCGGGACGGTAGAACCCGCCGGCGGCGGCGTTGAGGCTGCGGTCGAAGCCCCGTTCCCACGGCACGACGCCGAGGTTCTGGCCGACGTGCCACTTGCCGACCATCGCGGTGAAGTAGCCGGCGGGGCGCAGCACCTCGGCCATCGTCACGCACCGGTCGTTGAGCCGGCCCTGGTAGCCCGGCTGGCCGCGGTCGTCGGTCATGTGGCCGACCCCGGCCTGGTGGGGGTAGAGGCCGGTCAGCAGCGAGGCCCGCGTCGGGCAGCAGCGGCCCGCGTTGTAGAACTGCGTGAACCGGAGCCCGTTCGCGGCGAGCGCGTCAAGGTTGGGCGTCTCGATCTCGCCGCCGTAGCAGCCAAGGTCGGCGAAGCCCATGTCGTCGACGAGCACCACCGCGATGTTCGGCCGCTCCGGCTCCGCCGCGCACGCGGCGACCGCGCCGAACCCGATCGCCACGGCCAGACCCAGGAACCTCTTCATCGAAGACCTCCGGACGTTCGCCGCATGATGGCGCATCCACCGCGCCGCCGCCACGGGAAAACGCGGACGGCGCCGGATGCGCGCTGTCCGGCGCCCGGCGATCGGTGGTAGGATGGCGCCGGAGATCCACGCCATGGACTGCAAGAAAGACGCCAACCGGCGACGCTGCACCTGCACGTACGAGCCCTGCTCCCGGAAGGGCTCCTGCTGCGACTGCCTGGGCTATCACCTGGCCGCCCGCGAACTTCCGGCGTGCTGCTTCCCCGCCGGCGTCGAGCGCACGTTCGACCGCAGTTTCGAGCGCTTTGCCCAGCTCGTGCAAGCCGGCGGCGTGTGAGCGGAGAACCGCCCAGCCTGCCGGACGCCGGACGGTGGATTCTCGTCGACCGGCCGCCCTGGCCCGAGCTCCTGCGCGCGCACCTTCCGGGCGCCGCGGTGGCCGGCGGCGTGCTGCTCGCGGCGCGGGTCTACCCGTTCCGCGAGCACCCCGTCATCACCTGCCAGTTCCGCAAGTGGACCGGCCATCCGTGCCCCGGCTGCGGCTACACGCGCGCCTTCCAGTCGATCGCGCGCGGCCGCGCCGCGAACGCGGTGCGCGACGCACCCGCCTCCCCGCTGCTGTTCGCGGGCGTCGCCCTGGTGCTGGCCTGGAACCTCGCGGGGCTCGTGCTGCGGCGCCGCCTGCGCCCCGGCCCGCGGCTGACCCCGGACCGGCGGACATGGCGCGCGCTGATCGCCGCGGGCGTGGCGGCCCTTCTGGCAAACTGGGCCTGGCGCCTCGCCCACGGGCTGCAGTAGGTCCCCGCCCGGCGGGCTTGCCGCGGAATCGCGGCGCGCATAGTCTTGCCCCGCCGCCGGGGGCCCGTAGCTCAGTTGGTCAGAGCTGGAGACTCATAATCTCTAGGTCGCAGGTTCGAGCCCTGCCGGGCCCACCAGCCCCGCCCGGCACGGAACCGCGGGCGGACGATGGGGCCCTCCATGGCGCCGCCGGAACGCGGGTCGTCCAAGTCCAGGGCAGACGCATCTTGTTCCCGTCGAAACCGAGCCGTGTGCTCGGGATCCTCAGGATTCCCCTTCCATCGCCGGGAAAGGGAGATCCCAGCCGAACGATCCTTGAATCAAGGCGAAGGCGATGCCGCGGCGCGCACCGGGTGGCCCCGAGCCCGCGAGGGGCCCGGCCGGGAACGCGGCAGACCGCCCCGGATGCAAGGCGACGAAGGGGGCGCTGGACTCGTGTCCGCGCCCCCTTCGGCAACGCCGCAGGCGGGGCGGGATCCCGCGCGATCCGGCCGGCCTGGTGCGCGTCGCACCCCCGCAACCGCAAGGGCTCCTGCGTCCACCAGCCACTCCGCGCCCCGCCGACCGAAAGGTGCCACGACCTCGAGGAAGATGCGTATGCCTTGCGGCCAGGCCCCGTCGAGGTTGATTGGCGCATCGAAGTAACCGATACTGTCCCGCTATGCGCATCAGGACCATCCGATGGAACCGTACGGCCCCGGCGGGCATCCTGGCCTTCACCGCGGCCCTGGCGGCGGGCGTCCTCGGACTGGCCGCCCCCGAACGCAACGGCGGCGCCAAGGCGGAGTCGGACGCCGAGATCCTCGCCTCGGGCCAGAAGGCCGCCCGCATCCTCGGCCTCATGCTGCCCCGCGCCCACCTCCACCACCGCGACCTCGACGACACGATGGCCGCGCGCGCGCTGGACCTCTACCTCGACTCGATCGATTTCGACCGGACCTTCTTCACGGCCGTCGATGCCGACGAGTTCCGCCGCGATGCCGAGCGCCTCGACGACATGCTGAAGGACGGCGACCTCTCCTTCGCGTTCCGCGTCAACGACCGCTTCCTCGTGAACGTCAGCAATCGCATGGACTTCGTCGAGACGCTGCTGAAGAAGGGCTTCGACGTCAAGGACCGCGAGGTCTACCCGTGGAAGCGCAAGGACGCCCCCCGCGCCGCGAACGCGGAGGCCTGGGACGACCTCTGGCGCCGCAAGATCAAGAACGAGTACGTCGCGCGCCTCGTCGCCGTCGAGATCGCGAAGGCCGAGGCGACCAACGCTCCGGCCGCCAAGGCCGCGGGCGGCGGCGCGACGAATGCGCCGGCGGCGAAGCCGGACGGGGCGGCCGCGGAGGATCCGAAGAAGGGGAAGGATCTCGAGAAGACCATCGTCCAGTCCGACGGCGACCGGAAGGATCTGCACCTCTCGCCCGAGGACTTCATCCGGAAACGCTACAAGCAGTTCCGGATGGTCCTCGAGGACAGCGACGAGGAAACCGTCATCGACCGGTTCCTGTCGGCCTTCACGCAGGCCTACGATCCCCACTCCGAGTACATGACCGCGGCGCGCACCGAGGACTTCGACATCAGCATGCGGCTCTCCCTCGTCGGCATCGGGGCCCAGCTCAGCAGCGAGGACGGCGCCGCCAAGATCGAGCGCCTCATCCCCGGCGGCCCGGCCGAGCGCGACGGCACGCTCAAGGTCGGCGACAAGATCATCGCCGTCGGCCAGGGCGACGAGGAAACGGTCGACACGCTGCACTGGCCGCTTTACAGGGTCGTCCGCCTCATCCGCGGCGAGAAGAACACGAAGGTCACCCTCGTCTACTGGCCGGCCTCCGACGTGTCCGGCGGGACGGAGAAGACCGTCCGCCTCGTCCGCCAGGAGGTGAAGCTCGAGGAGCAGGCCGCCAAGAGCAAGGTCCTCGAGACGGACGGCGACGGCGGCCGCAAGCTCAAGCTCGGCGTCGTGACCCTCCCGGAGTTCTACTCCGACTTCAAGGCGAAGGGCGGGGAGCCGCGCCGCAGCGCGACCGACGTCCGGAACCTCCTCGAGGAGCTCAAGAAGGCGGGCGTCGACGGCATCGCCCTCGACCTGCGCAACAACGGCGGCGGTTCGCTGCCGGACGCGATCGAGATCGCCGGCCTGTTCGTGAAGAGCGGTCCCATCGTTCAGGTGCGCGACTCGCGCAATGTCCAGGTCCTCAGCGACCCCGATCCCGAGCAGGTCTACGACGGGCCGCTCGTCGTGCTCGTCAGCCGCATGAGCGCGTCGGCCTCGGAGATCGTCAGCGCCGCCCTCCAGGACTACGGCCGCGCCATCGTCATCGGCGACCGCAAGACCCACGGCAAGGGCACCGTGCAGACGCTTCTCCCGCTGGACGGCCGCAACGACCGCCTCGGCTCGTTCAAGGTCACCACCGCCAGCTTCTACCGCATCGCCGGCGGTTCGACCCAGATGAAGGGCGTCGCCTCCGACATCGTCGTGCCCTCCTTCTTCGACGCGATGGAGCTCGGCGAGGAGTTCCTTCCGCACGCGCTCGCGTGGACGGTGATCGACCCGGCCTTCTACGCGGTCCTCGTCGACCAGGTGCCCCCGCTGGACCTGCTCCGGGAACGGTCGGAGAAGCGGCGCGCCGACAGCCCGTCGTTCCGCGTCCGGAACGAGCTCGTCGAACGGCTGGGCGCCCGCATGAACGCGGAGACGATCCCGCTCAACATCGACGAGCGCATCGAAAGCGCCCGGGCCGACAAGGAGCTCGACGACGCCCAGCGCGCGGGCATGCCGGCCGCCGCGGCGGGCGACGACGGCAAGGACGACGCAAAGGACCTCGTCCTGCGCGAGGCCCTCGAGGTTCTCGGCGATGTCGTCCGCTGGCGCGAGGCCGGCCAGTCCGGCCGGGCCGTCGCGAGCCAGGCCCCCCAATGACCGTCCCGGCCCCCACCGCCGTCCTGCTGGCGTCCTGCCCCGACCGCAAGGGCATCGTCGCCGCCGTCACCCGCTTCATCGCCGACCGCCACGGCAACGTCGTCGATCTCGAGCAGCACGTCGCCCGCGACGAGGCCGTCTTCTTCATGCGCCTCGAGTTCGAACTGCAGGGCTTCGCCGTCCCGCCGGAGGCCTTCGCGGAGGCCTTCGCCCCGGTCGCGCGGGACTTCTCCATGACGTGGGATCTCCGCCCCTCCGCGCGCCGGCAGCGGATGGCCCTTTTCGTCACGCGCGAGGCCCACTGCGTCTACGACATCCTCGGCCGCCACCAGTCCGGCGAGTGGGAGGTCGACATCCCGCTCGTCGTCGCCAACAACGACGCCCTCCGGCCCGTGGCCGAACGGTTCGGCATCCCGTTCCATGTCTTCCCCATCACCGCCGAGACCAAGGCCGCCCAGGAGGCGCGCGAGCTCGATCTGCTTCGGTCGAACGGCGTCGACTTCATCGTTCTCGCCCGCTACATGCAGATCGTCAGCGCCGACTTCATCGGCCACTTCCCGAACCGCATCATCAACATCCACCACTCGTTCCTGCCCGCCTTCGCGGGCGCGAAGCCCTATCACGCCGCCCACGAGCGCGGCGTGAAGATCATCGGGGCGACGAGCCACTACGTGACCGCCGAACTGGACCGCGGACCGATCCTCGAACAGGACGTCATCCGCGTGTCGCACAAGGACTCGGTCGGGGACATGATCCGCAAGGGCCGCGACAACGAGAAGGTCGTCCTGGCCCGCGCCATCCGCGCCCACCTCGACCACCGCATCCTCGTCCACGGCAACCGCACCGTCGTGTTCGGGTGACCCCCGCCGGACGGGGCCGGGGTTTCCGGCTCTGCGTCCCGGGTTTCAGGTTCCGGGCGTGCCGTCCAACCCCGGGCCGGGCGCGCCCTCGGGAACGCCGTCACCTCGCCGGGGTGCGACACCGGGACGGCGTGGCCCGGCCTATTTCGGCTTGCCCTTCGCGAGCACCGCCTGCGCGTGGCGGGCGTAGTGGCCGTGGAGGTCGGCCGCGTAGGCCTTGAGGATCGACTCGCCCAGGCCCTCGTGGTCGCCGCAGCGGTAGAGCGCGCGCGCCAGGCCGATCTCGCGCAGCGCGTCGCGGCGGACCTGCGTGTCGACTCCTCCGGCGAACTTCTTCGCCTTCGCATCGCCGATGCGGGCCAGCGCGTGGCCGCACATGCCCGGCTTCTTCAGCACCTCGGCGAGGACCGGCGCGGCCTTCGGATCGCCCAGGGCCTCGAGCGCGAGGGCGACCGCCCGGTGGTGCGAGAAGACAACCGAGCCGTCGAGCATGTCCGCCTTCTCCAACAGCGGGTCGAGGGCGGCGGGCGAGCGCGTGCGGCCGAGCGCGACCATCATCGAGTCGGTCGGCGTCAGGTTCGGGCCGAACTGGCCCATCGCCTTGAAATCCCAGCCGCCGGAGAGATCGCCCTGGCGCACGGCGGCAGCGAGCACCTCCGCGCCGGCGGGGTCGCCGAGCATGCCGAGGGTCTGCGCGTAGACGAGTTTCGCGGCGCCGTCCGTCGCCTTCGCCAGCGCGGCGCGCAGCTTCGGGATCGCCGCGTTGGTGTGCGCGATGACGATCTCGAGGCCGGCCCAGTCCTCCGGCAGCGCGTTGACGGCCCACTGGACCCGGTCGTCCGGCAGCGGCAGGTTGTCCTCGTCGGTCAGCACGCGCTCGGGGACGATGCCCTTCTCGACCGCGTGCTGCTGGAGCGCGCGGATGTCGATCGCGCGCGAGGCGAGGTTCTTCTTCGCCATCCACGCGGCGGCGACGCCCGCGGCGTAGCCGTGGTTCTGGATGTCCGGCTGCATGCGGAGGATCGGCACGGAGTCGCGGTGCGTGCTGATGCCCAGCCCGATCACGAGCAGGCGGTCGATCCCGCGCGGCAGCAGGGCGCGGTACGGCACGTTGACGGTCATGCTGCTCTTGTCCGGCGGCCGCAGCGAGAAGATCGGATGGATCGTGTACCCATGGCTGTCGAAATTGCTCTGCGCGAGCGCGATCGTGTCGGGCCACGTGCGGCCGAGGAACATGTCGGTGGGCGTGAGGATCACGTCGCCGATGATCCGCCGCCGCTCGCGCGTGTCGATCAGGCGGCCCTGGTCGTAGGCGTTGGCGAAGAGCTCGCGTCCGACGACGAACGCGCGCCAGATGTCGAAGATGTCCGTCTCGTCGACGAACGTGTAGTCGGTGTTGATGTACTGCCGCGAGAGGCTGCGGGGCGGCAGGCCCGTGCCCTGGACGGCGATTTCGGCCTCGTCGGTGTAGGTGCATTCCGCGCCCGCCGCCGCGGCGACGTCGGAGTTCCCGGTGCCGTCGATGACCGCCTTCGCGCGCACGACGACCCGCCCGTGCGGCGTCGCGACCACCACGCCGCGCACCACGCCCTTCTCGACCAGCGCGCCGCAGCCGACCGCGCCGAACCAGATGTCGCCGCCCGCCTTGCGGATCTCGCGGCGCAGCCACTCGCTCTTGTGCTCGACGTTCCACTTGTGCCCGGGGCCGTTCGTGACCCCGCCGATCGCCATGACGCCCTTGTCGATCTCCGCGCAGAAGCCCAGCCGGTAACCGTGGTAGTAGGTCGCGATCTGGCCCCAGGTGCCGACGCCGCCGAGGCCGTGGATCGACTCGATCACCAGCGTCCGCGCGCCCTGCCTCGCCGCGCCGATCCCCGCCGGCGCTCCGCCCGTGCCGCCGCCGACCACGACCACGTCGACCTCCGCCTCCACCGGCAGCCCGCGCTCCGCCTCCTTCACCACCGGCAGGCCGGCCAGCCGCGGATTGGCCGCCAGCGGCTGGTCCGAGACCTCCGGCCCGCCCGCGGGGGCCGGAGCCGCGGCGACGACCGAGGCCGCCGTGACCGCGGGCAGCGCCTTCGCCTCCCCTGCCACCTCGCGGCCCACTCGCGCGCCGAGTTCGAGGAACTCGTGCGGACGCAGCATCGCCGCCGCCGCCTCGCGTGAAACCTCCGCGCAGCCGCCGAGCACCCACAGGCGGTCGACGCCCTTCGGCCGCAGCGCGGCGAGCGACGCCTTCTCCGCGCCCGGCCACGCGCCGGTCACGGCCCCGCGGGACGCCATCGGGTCGGGCGGCACCAGGAAGAGCGTGTCGGAGGAATCCCTCAGGTCCTGCGTCCATGTCCCGTCGCGGGCAATCTGCTCGGCCTCGGCGAACGAGGCGAACGAGCCGTCCTTCATCGGGATCGCCAGGTCGTACTCGATGACCGGCACGCGCCGGCCCTCCTCGTCGCGGACCACCGGCCGCACCGCCCGCGCCACCGGCGTCACGCCGGGCTTCGTCACCGGCTCGCCGCCGATCACCGCGCGGCGGAAGACGTGGGTCCCCGCGGGAAACGGGGCGAACGCGGCGCCCGCCATGCGCGCGACCGTCGCGCGCGGCGTCGCGTCGATCACCGCCTTGGCGCGGACCGCCTGCCGCCCGGACCGGTTGGCGATCACGACGCCCGCGAGGTCGCCCTTCGCGTCACGCAGCACGTCGACGACATGACAGTGGAGAAGGAACGGCACGCCGGCGTGGATGAGAACCTCGTCGAGCGTCTTCTTCACGTGCAGCGGCCGCGCCACCGCCGGCGCGACGGCGGACGGCGCGGCGCCGGGTTCGGGCACGCCCTCGACGACCAGCTCTGCGAGGAGGATGCGGGGGACGTCCTTCCCGGGACGCACCGCGAAGCGCACGTAGCGCGTCTCGACGGCCAGGTCCGCGCCGATGTCGACCGTCGAGTCCTCGCGGCCCGAGCCGGGGTCGGGATTCTCGGCGACCACGGGCTCGGACCACGTCTTTCCGTCGTCGCTGACGGAGATGCCCACCGCCCCGACGACGAACTCGCGCGGCCGCTGGTAGGCCTTCACCGACGCGCGCGCGATCTTCGTCCGGGCCCCGAGGTCGGCGACCAGCGTCACGCGGTCGTCGTACTGAACGCTGTCCCGCGTCGCGTCCTCCATCTTCCCGTCGGTCAGGCGCGACGGCGGCTGGGTGTCGGCGTGCTTCGGGCTCGCCTTGAGATCCGCCGTGTAGGTCAGCGGCAGCCCCTTCCCCTCCGGCCGCTGCGGCTCGCCCGCGAACAGCGCCTTCGCCAGCTCGCCGCGCGGCGCCTCGCCCGGCTCGAGCCACAGGCGGTAGGTGGCGCAGAGATCGTCTCCAAGGAACGGATGCGGCGTCGCGAGGAAGACCTTCGCGCCGGTCTTCGCGGCCTCGGCCGCAGCGGCGACGCCCGCCGAGGCCCCGCCCACGACGACGACGTCGACGTCGTGGATCACCGGCAGGTCGCGGGCCGGCGAGCGGACAAGCTCCGCGGCCGGCGCGGACAGGGCGGCGGCGAGAAGGGAGGCGATGGCGGCGGACCGGATCGATGTCGTCATGATGCACCTCATGCTGCGAAGCGCCATGATGAACGCCCGGAAGGCCGCGGGCAAGCGCGGACAACAAGAAGACGCAAAGAGAAGTCCGCGGAGCCGAGGCGCGGTCCCGCCGGGCTCGTCTGCGGGACTCCGCTCCTAGCGGTCCCGCCGGGCTCGTCTGCGGGACTCCGCTCCTAGCGGTCCCGCCGGGCTCATCGGCGGTCCCGCCGGGCTTGTCCCGGCGGGGAGCCAAAACGACCCGCGCGCGGGGTCAGGTTGACGATCGGCCGGAGCGCAGCGCAAAGGCGAGGAGCCCGCCTCCGAGCGCGAGGCCCCCGAGGATGAAGCCGATCTGCAGAACGCTTGAGATCGCCGCGTACCCCTGGTGCGGCAGCTTCTGGCTCATCAGCGCGGCCAGGGCGGCGGTGGAGGCCAGTCCCAGCACGGTCGTCAACCCCGCCCCCACGGCCATGACCACCGCCTCCGGCCGGCGGGTCCGCACGGCCAGGACGACGCAGCCGGACAGCGTGACCAGGTGGATCAGCAGGTGGATGACGCCCGGCAGAACCGCGGTCAGGAACGGCGCGTTCATGAAGACGGGGGGATGGGCCGCGGCGCCGGCGGAACGGCCGCCGGCGCCGCGCCTCATCCCCGGGTTGTCAGAACGCCCAGGCGGCCTTCACGCCGCCGATGAACCACGAATCGTCGCCGAAGATGAGCTCGGCGGACGACTGCACCGGGTCCTCGATCAGCGCCGTGTACTGGCCGAGCAGCGACAGCGTGACCTTCTCGGTGACCTGCCACGCAAGTTCCGCGGAGACGTTGAGGTCGTTGAACGCGTCCTGCTCGGCGCCGTCGTACACCTCGCCCTCCGCGACCACGTCGGTCGCATCGAAGAAGAAGGCGTTGTAGTCCTTCAGCCCGTATCCGACGTTCGCCGCCAGGCCGAGGCTCACCGTCTCCGAAAGGCCGAACGACTTCTCCAGCCCGAAGGAGAAGTAGAAGTCGTCGATCTCGAGGAACTCGTAGTACGCCGTCGCGAAGGGCGAGGGCAGCGCCGCGGCCCACGAGTCGCCGGCCTTCGACGGATCGAGCGAGAGCTTCAGGTAGCAGTCCGCCGTGGTCCCCGCCGCGCTCGCCGGCTCGGCGATCACGTAGGTGGCGGCGCCGATCTCGGCCTGCAGCACGCCCTCGAGCGGCAGCCCGTAGTAGATCGTGAAGTCGATCTCGCCCGGGTAGCCCTGCGTGCTGTTCTCCGGCGTCGAATTGACGTCGGTGAGGTCCATGTTCATCCACGCATTGAACCCGAGCCCGAAGTCGGTCGAGACGCCCAGCGAGGGCTGCAGGACGGCATCGTCCGTGTAGACCTGACCGCGCCAGATGTACTTCGACCACACGCTTGCCTCGAAGGTCGCCTCGGCCGCCTGCGCGACCGCCGCGCCCGCCAGCATCGCCCCGATGACCGCCGCCGTCCGACCGCCGGATTTCCGATTCATGGCCTCTCCCCGTGTTGTGCCCCGCCCCTGCGGACCTCCCGGACCGATCCCGTCGGTCCGGCACACCGTCCGCCCGGACGGAACTCCTCCCTCTTCACTCTCCCGAACCCCGGTCCCCGCTCCGCCTACACCAGCGCCCACGGCCCTCGGTACGCGCGGGACATCATGCGCGCCGCCTGCAGGTCGCCCTCGAAGGCCTCCTTCGCCGGGTTCCACTTCAGCGGCCGGCGGAGCTGCATCGCGATGTTGCCGAGGTTGCAGACGGTGGTCGTGCGGTGCCCGATGGCCAGGTCCGCGACCGGCTTCGCGCGGCTGCGGATGCAGTCGAGGAAGTTCGCCATGTGCGCGTTGCCGCTGTCGCCGCCCTTGCCCGCGCCGCCGTCGATCGCCAGCAGCGCCTCGTCGCTGGCCTTGAGCTTGGACCGCGAGACATCGATCCAGCCCTTCGTGCCGAAGAACTTCACGTTGCCGTCGTAGACGCCGTCGGTGCGCGTGCGGACGCGCAGCCGGACGCCGCTCGCGTAGGTCGCCGTGAAGTCGACGCGCGTCGGAGCCGTGAAGAGGCCGGAGCCGGGGAACTCGCCGAAGCCCTCGACGCCGACCGGGCCGGACTCGTCCATGCCGAGCGCCCACTGGGCGATGTCGACGTAGTGCGCGCCCCAGTTGGTCGTCTGCCCGCCCGCGTAGTCCATGATGTAACGGAACTGGTAGTGCGTCCGCTGCGACGTGTACGGCGCCCACGGCGCGGGGCCGAGCCAGAAGTCGTAGTCGAGCCCCTCGGGCACGGGCACGGGCGCCCAGGTGGCGCCGACGTGCTTGTTGTTCGCCGGGATCAGGATGTCGATGTGGTCGATCGTCCCGAGATGGCCCTTCGCGATGATGCCGGCGACGTAGCGGAAGGAGGCGTCGGACCGCTGCATCGTGCCGGTCTGGCCGACGCGGCCGTGCTTGCGCAGCTCGGCGACGAGGACCTGGCCCTCGCGGATGCTGTGGGTCAGCGGCTTCTCGACGAACACGTCCTTGCCGTTGCGGATCGCGTCGAGCGCCGGCAGCACGTGCCAGTGGTCGGGCGTCGACACGACGATCGCGTCGAGGTCCTTCCGCCGCGTGATCTCGCGGAAGTCGCCGACCGCCGCGCAGCCGGTGTCGCCCTGGCCCGCGTCGACCTTCTTCGCCGCCTTCGCCGCGACGATGCGGTCGACGTCGCAGACCGCGACGATGCGCGCGCCCTTGTCGCGCAGCTTGAGGACCCGCTCGATGTTGCCCATCCCCATGCCGCCGACGCCGACGAAGCCGAACGCAACCTGCTTCGAGGGGGCGTCCGCGCCGAGCACGCGGGAGGGGATGATCTGCGCGGCCGCGACGGCCGCCGCGGCGGCCGAGGAGGACTTGAGGAAGCTCCGACGGGAAACCGGGTTCATGCCGCACCTCCGCCCAGGATCTTGAAGGCCGCGCGCGCGGCGATCGTTCCGGCCAGCCCGTCGCGGGCGGGGCCGGAGAGTTTCGAAAGGGCCGCCTGGAGCGCCGCGTCGACCTCGGCGCCCGGGATGTTCTCCAGCGCGTACCGGGCCACGTCGCTCGTCTTCGCGTTCTCCAGCAGCGGCGCGAGGGCCGGGACGGCGGCCGCGGAGCCGATCACGGACAGCATGCGGCAGGCGAAATCGCGCGCGGCGGCCGTGCAGCCGGCGTCCGCGAGGATGGCCAGCACCTTCTTCTCGAGGGCGGGATACTGGGCGGGATCGGCGTCGAAGATCAGCGTCTGGAGACCGGAGGCGAGCGTGCGGTCGCCGCCGAACTCCATCTTCGCGACTTCCTTCCACGGATCCGGCGACTTCTTGAACTCGTCCATCCGCTTGTCCACGTCGGCGTTCTTGAGCGGATCGCTCGACGCCCGCTTGTCCTGCGCCTGCGCGGCCACCGCGGCGATCCCCGCCGCCGCCAGCGTCAGGCCGGCCGTTGCTCGTTCGTTCATCCGGATGTCTCCCGAGGTTTCAGTATTAGGTTTCAGGAAGGAGGAGTTTGAAGCTGAAGACGCGCCTTATGAACTCCGCTCTTGGCTCTCCGCTCTCCGCTCTTGGCTCTCCGCTACTTCAGCGCGCGGATCTTGAGGTTCCGGTACGCCACTTCGTCGTTGTGATCCTGCAGCAGCAGGTGGCCGTCGGGCCATTCGCCGAAGCCGGCGATCTTGGAGAACTTGCTCTTGGCGACCTCGGCGCGGAAGGCGTCGGAGCCGCGCTCGTAGTCCACGACCTTGGCGCCGTTGAGCCAGTGCTCGACGTGCTTGCCCTTCACGACGACGCGCGCGGAGTTCCACTCGCCGATCGGGTTGACCTTCTTGTCCTTCGCTGCCGGCAGGATGTCGTAGAGCGAGCCGACGGTGCGGTTGCCGTCGCGGCCGAGCTTCGCGTCGGGGTGGTTGTCGTCGTCGAGCACCTGGAACTCGCAGCCGACGCCATGGCCGCCCTGCGCGCGGGTCGGGTCGATGAAGTACTTCAGCCCGCTGTTCGCGCCCTTCGTCAGCCGGAACTCGAAGCAGAGCTCGAAGTCGGCGAAGCGGTCCTTCGTGATGATGTCGCCGGATTTCGCGGCCTTGCCGATGGTCAGCGTGCCGTCGACCGCTTTCCACCCCGCGCCGATCTCGGGCTTCGCGAGACCCTTCCACGCGTCGAGGCTCTTGCCGTCGAACAGCAGCTTCCAGCCGTCCGCCATTTCCTGCGAGGTCAGCGTGTTGGACTCCGCCGCCCCCGCGACGCACGCGACGAGAACCGCACCCGCCATCCACCCGGCCATCCGCTTCATCATGCGATCTCCCCGGCAGCCGGACGCGCCGGCGCCCGGACAAGCCGTGGCGATCCTAGCACGCCCGCCGCGCGCGGATAAACCCCGAATCGCGGGGCGGACGCGGACTCAACATCCAACATCCAACAGCCAACGCCCAACAACCAACATCCAACTCCGCTCCGAGTTCTCCGCGCTTGGCTCCGGTCCGACACTCGTCACCCGCCACTTGCCACTGTCGCCCCCGCCCCTCGTCCCTCGTCCCTCGCCCCTCGTCCCTCGCCCCTCTCCGTCGATTGACGGATCCTGTTCTCGTGGTAGACTTCGAGTCAGACCAGATCTGGTCTGGTCTGTGATTGGAGTGGCTGAAATGATCGTGAACACCGTGACGGAAGCTAAGGCTCATCTGTCTGAACTGCTTGATCTTGTGAGTCGTGGGGAGGAGGTCATCCTGAGCCGTGCCAGGAAGCCTGTGGCCGTCCTTCAGCCCTATCGTCGGTCCGGACGGCCGCGTCAGCCGGGTGGTCTGCGGGGACAGATACGGATTTCCCCCGACTTCGACTCCCTGCCGCCGGAGATCGCGGAGGCCTTCGGAGCAAAGGCGGATGGAGGCGCGACGCCGTGAACCTCCTTCTCGATACCCATGTCGTCCTTTGGTGGCTGGCGGACGCCCCGGAACTGGGCGCCGGGGCGCGCGACGCGATTGCCGACCGGGCCAACATCGTTCACGTCAGTGCCGCCACCGCATGGGAGATCGTTGTGAAGCGCGCCCTGGGAAAACTGGAGATCCCGGACCGATGGGAGCAGGCCCTGGCGGAAGAGCCGTTCTCGCAACTGGCCGTTTCCTGGCGCCATGCGTTGCAGGTCGGGAAGCTCCCGGATGTCCACCGCGACCCCTTTGACCGGCTGCTCGTCGCCCAGGCGATCGTCGAAGGCCTGACGCTGGTCACCCGCGACGAAGTCCTCAACCGCTACGGCATCGCCACACTGAAGGCGTAGCCACGCGTTCTCCGTCCCCACCCCTACCCGGTCCGGCACTCGTCACCCGCAACTTGCCACTGTCGCCCCCCGCCCCTGATCCTCACTCCGCCAGCGCCGCGAGCGTGTCGTAGGGGTAGATGGACGATGTGTGGCCGTCGGACCAGTGGATCGCGACGGCGTAGTTGCCCATCGGCTCGATGTGCGTCGGCTCGACGGCTTCGGGCACCGTGGCGGGGTCGAGCTTCTTCTCGCCCGTCCGTTCGTCGACGCACAGCGCGCAGGAGCAGGCGCGGCGAAGCAGGGCGGGCGACACGACCGACGCTGCGCCGTCCGTCGGCGCGACGACGATCCCGCGACCCGGCTCCCAACTCACCGCGGGCGGAGCGCCGGCGCCGTGGCGCAGGCGGCTGACCTCTCGCACGACCGCCGCGCCGAGCTCGCGGAACGCCGCGGCGGCCGGCCCCTCCGGCTCGGCCAGCACGACTGGGCGTCCGCCGTCGCTCCACGTGGAGATCTCCTCGCGGATCGGAAGGTCGACCGCCGTGCGGATGCCGAACTGGTTCACCAGCCGCTCGCGCGCACCGGCGCCGAAGGGGCGGTGGCGCGTGCCGCAGCCGGGGCAGTCGTACCAGCTCATGTTCTCGACGACGGCGACGACCGGCACCCTGAGCTTGTCGAACATCTGGATGCCCTTGACGACGTCGACGAAGCTGAGCTTCTGCGGCGTGGTGACGATCACGGCGGCGGAAACCGGCACTCGCTGCATCAGCGTGAGCTGGATGTCGCCCGTGCCCGGCGGCATGTCGACGACGAGGTGGTCCAGCTCGCCCCACTCGGTCTGCGTGAGAAGCTGGTCGAGGACCTGGCTGACCATCGGGCCGCGCATGATCGCCGGGCCGCCCTGCGGTGCGGCGAAGCCGAAGGACATCAGCTTCACGCCCTCGTAGACCAGGGGTTGGATGCGGTTGCCGCGCGCGTAGACCTCGGTCTCCGCCGGCGAGACCATTGTCGGCAGGCTCGGGCCGAAGATGTCGGCGTCGAAGAGCCCGACGCGCGACCCGAGGCCCGCGAGGGTGTAGGCAAGGTTGACCGCGACGGTCGACTTCCCCACCCCGCCCTTGCAGCTCGAGACGGCGAGGATCGTCCCGACGCCCTCGAGCCCGTTTCCGGAGGGCGACGGCGGGCGCGGGCGCGCGGCGGCGGAGAGGGTCACGTCGACCGACTTCACCCACGGCAGGGCGCGCAGCGCCTCGACGCATTGCGTCCGGAACTGCTCCTTGATCGGACAGGCGGGCGTGGTCAGTTCGAGGGTGAATCGCACGCGGCCGTCGTCGAGCCCCGCCAGGTTCTTGACGAACCCGAGCGAGACGATGTCCCGCCCGAGGTCGGGGTCGATGATGACGCGCAACGCATCCAGCGCTTCCGATTCGCGGTTCATGGCAGCCCTTCCGAAAGGGATGAATCTACCGCATGCGGCGCGCGCGTTCCACGCCGCGGCCGGTTGCCCTGGTGCTTATGGTCCCGACCGCGACGGAGCGCGGCCCTCCAGATCGGATTCCACGGGGACATGAGAGGACGGACCTGGAGGGCGCCGCTCCGTCGGCGCCGTGCAAGAGACCCTCGAAGCAAGGTCCGTCGCTGATCGCCTCACATCATGCGGCGCGCGCGTTCCACGTCGCGTCCGGTTGCCCTGGTGCTTATGGTTCCGGCCGCGACGGAGCGCGGCCCTCCAGATCGGATTCCACAGGGGCACGAGAGGACGGACCTGGAGGGCGCCGCTCCGTCGGCGCCGTACAAGAGACCCTCGAAGCAAGGTCCGTCGCTGATCGCCTCACATCATGCGGCGCGCGCGTTCCACGCCACGTCCGGTTGCCCTGGTGCTTATGGTTCCGGCCGCGACGGAGCGCGGCCCTCCAGATCGGATTCCACAAGGACACGAGAGGACGGACCTGGAGGGCGCCGCTCCGTCGGCGCCGTACAAGAGACCCTCGAAGCAAGGTCCGTCGCTGATCGCCTCACATCATGCGGCGCGCGCGTTCCACGCGGCGGCCGGTTCCCGGATCCCCGCCTGGGTGCTTGCGGTTCCGGCCGCGACGGAGCGCGGCCCTCCAGATCGGATTCCACAGGGACACGAGAGGACGGACCTGGAGGGCGCCGCTCCGTCGGCGCCGTGCAGGAGACCCTCGGAACAGGGTTCGTCGACTCACAGCATGCGACGCGCGCGCTCCACGCCGCGTCCGGTGGCCCGGATCCCCGCCTGGGTGCTTACAGTTCCGGCCGCGACGGAGCGCGGCCCTCCAGATCGGATTCCACAGGGACATGAGAGGACGGACCTGGAGGGCGCCGCTCCGTCGGCGCCGGCCGGGGCCGCCGGCCCCGGCTGCAGAAGGCGGCCTGCCGCGCGGGATCGCCTCACCGCCGGTCGAGGACCGGCCAGACGCGCTCGTTGAGGGCGCGCATGCGGTCGAGCAGGTCCGGGTAGGGCTTGAACACGTTGTTGACGATGCCCTTGTTGGAGTCGCGGTTGGACGGATCGGAGCGGGTGTCGGTCGGATCGTTGTCGATGTACTTGAACCAGTGCCAGCCGACGAAGTGCGGCGATTCGAGCAGGCCGAGGGCGAAGTTCTGGTAGTAGAGCCCGCGTTCGCGCTGGGTCTTCACGGTCCAGCCGGCGCCGGAGATGTTGCCCATGCCGGAGTCCATGCCCTTCGCGTACCACTCGGTCACCATCAACGGCCGGCCGGCGGCGGCGGCAAGCGGCGCGAGCTTCGCGGGATCGGGGCTCCAGACGCCGTAGTAGTTCATCGAGACGATGTCCACGTGCGCCCCGCACGCGCGGTACAGGTCCGGCTTCCGGTGGTCCGAACCGTGGAGCCGGCTGCCGAGGTAGAGGTGGTTCGGGTCGGCGGCGCGGATCGCGGCGGCGCAGATGGCGAAGTAGCGGTCCGCGACGACGGAAAGGAAGGAGGAGCGGTCGGCGTCGCCCCAGCCCTTCGGTCCCTTCGCCGCGCCGCGCTCCTTCACCCACGCCTCGGCGGCCTTCCGTCCCGGATCGCCGGCGGGCAGCGCGAGAAACCGGTCCAGCGCGTCGTCCGGGAAGGGAAGCTCGTTGTCGGAGAAGTGCCCGACGCACAGCGGGTCGTCGCGGACCTCCGCGAGCGCGGCGGCGGCGTTGGTGCGCGCATGCGTCTCGAACGCCGGGTCGAAGACATGGATGCAGTTGTTGCTGAAGGCGAGGTGACCGGAGGTCTGCCACGCGCCGCGGTGCCGGCTGCCGTAGCGGGCCATCATGTTGAGCTGCGTCATGTAGGGCAGCGCGTTCGTGGCGCGGCGGAGGGTCGCCCAGTCGGAAAAGCAGGCCGTGGTGTTGAATCCGTTCGTCCGTAGCAGGTCGAGGGTCGCCCGCGCCCAGCCGTCCTCGTCGCCGAACTTCTCCTTCAGCGCCTCGCGACCGCGCCCCGACTTGCCCGGGGACACGCTGCAGACGCCGACGCTGTACCACGCGCAGCCGTCCGGGTCGGCCATCGTCCAGCCCTCCGCGTTCTTGAGCACGCGGAAGAAGCCGGGGGCCGCGAGTTTCCGGTCGGTCCGGCCGCCGTAGCGGTTGAGCGGCGGCGCGCGCATCGACTCCCAGCCGTCGACGGCGGCGACCGACCGCGTCTCGCGCGGGGTCCAGGTCTTGTCCGTGGGCTTGCGCTTCGTGTCGACCGTCACGACGGCGGGGTCGGCCGCCATCACGGCGGGCATCGCGAACAACAGGCAGCCGATCACCGGCCGCAGGCGGCTCATGGGGGACCTCGATTCCCGGGCGAGGGCGGATTCCGGGGGGATCTTCCAAGGATTGGAAGCCGCTTCGCACGCGGTTTCCAACCCTTGGACAACGGCCTACTTCAGTTCCTGGATCCGGATGTTGCGCCAGCGGACCTGGAGATCCGCCTCCTTGGATCCATGGACCTGGAAGCCGATGAAGCCCTTCGCGACGCGCGAGTCCTTCGCATCGACACGCGCCTCGCCGTTGAGCCACGTCTTGATCGAGTCGCCGCGGCACTCGATGCGGACCTTGTTCCAGTCCTCGACCTTCGTCACCTTCGCGCCCTGCTCGGTGAAGGCCTTGCCGTCGCCGCCGCCGAAGCCGGGGAAGATCCAGCCGCGGCAGCCTTCCTCGTAGAGGCCGGCGGACCAGAAGCGCGCGCGCTTGGGCTCGTTGTCGATCTCGATCTGGTAGCCGTGGACGCGCTTGGGCGCGACCTTGATCGTCTTGCCGTTGTGCTCGACCTGCGTCTCCTCGTCGAAGCACTGGCTGCGGATCTGGACGCCGGAGTTGAGGCTGGGGTCGACCTTGTACTCGTACTCGAGGATGAAGTCGCCGTACTCCTTCGGCGGGCACAGGAACGAGTTCGGCTCCTTGAGCACGGTCCGGCCGACGATGCAGCCCTCCTCGACGCGGTACGAGGCCTTGCCGCCGCGCTGGATCCAGCCGTCCGTCGACTTGCCGTCGAACAGGGGCTTCATCTCGTCGGCGGCGAACGCGCCGGCGCCCAGGACCGTTGCCGCGACCGCCGCGGCCTTCGCGAACGTCTTCATGCGGAACTCCTTCGTCGGCGCCGGGCTCCCGGCGCGGGTTGAACGTCCCGGGGATCGTACGCCGGCCGCGGCGGCGTGCAATGCGATTCGTGCGGGTCCGTTCTCCTGAATACGGCGGCCTCGGCGGACGTCTGAAGGATGAGGGCGGCCGGATTCCGCGCTGGACGCGGCCCGGGCGGGTTTGCCATACTGGCCGGGATTTGTGCCGGGGTCCGGGGCGGGCGCCGGGAAAGGAGCAGCATGACAGACGGAGCGGAGCAGGCGGCGGAAGGGAAGAAGGGGTTCTTCAGCGGCTGGACGGACGAGACGTGGGCCTTCCTGGTCCTGCGCCTGTGGCTGGGGATGCGGGCGGTGGTCACCGGCCTGCAGAAGTTCTGGGGCAAGGACGAGGCCAACCAGTGGGCGTTCGGCACGAAGTACTACAAGGCCGTCCCGGATGCTCTGAAGACCAAGTTCGCCGAGGATCCGATGTTCCCGGCGGCGTTGTCGGGCCCCTTCTACGCGCTGCTCGGCTACGTGCTGATCCTCTCCGGCCTCATGACCCTGATCGGCCTCGGCACGCGGATTTCGCTCGTCGTGCAGGGATTGCTGTATGTTGCCCTGACCTTCGGCCTGGTCCTGATCAAGCAGGACGCGGGCGTCGCCTGGCTGGCGATCCACGTCGCGCTCGTCGCCATGGCGCTGGTGTGGGCGAAGCACAACAAGCTCGCGGTGATGAAGAAGTGGTAGGTTGACCCATGAAGGATCCCACGAAGACATCGTCCGGGGCGATCCCCGGGGCAGGCTCCCGCGTGAGCCGCCGGAACTTCCTCCGCACCGGCGCCGCGGGCGCCGGGCTGGCCGTGATCGGCGCGGGCGGGGCGCGGGCGCAGTCCAACGCCCCGGCCGCCGGGACGGTCCCCGCCGCGCCCGGGGATGCGGCCGAGCAGATCAAGGTCGGGCTCGTCGGCTGCGGCGCCCAGGGCCGCGTGCTGCTCGAGGCGTGCGTCGGCATCCCCGGCCTCAAGTTCGTCTCGGTCTGCGACATCTGGCCGACGAACCTGAAGTACGGGCAGAACTACCTGAAGAAGTTCGGCCACGATCCGTCGGCCCACGAGGAGTTCGAGAAGTTCCTCGACGAGGGGAAGAGCAACGGCATGCAGGCCGTCGTCGTCGCCGTGCCGGACATCTGGCATTCGCCCTACACGGTCGCCGCCCTCAAGGCGGGGTTCCACGTGTACTGCGAGAAGATGATGTCGAACACCGTCGAGGGCGCCCGCGCGATGGTGAAGGCGATGAAGGAGACCGGGAAGCTGTGCCAGATCGGCCACCAGCGGCGCAGCAACCCGCGCTACATCTTCGCCCTGCAGAACATCATGAACGGCTCGAAGATGCTCGGCCGCATCGTGAACGTCAACGCGCAGTGGAACCGCTCGATCCGCGGCAGCGTGGACCTCGAGTGGCCGAAGAAGTACGAGCTGCCGCAGGCGACGCTGGAGAAGTACGGCTACGCCAACATGCGCGAGTTCCGCAACTGGCGCTGGTTCAGGAAGTACAGCGGCGGCCCGATCTCGGACCTCGGCGCGCACCAGATCGACATCTTCAACTGGTTCTTCGGCGCGAAGCCGAAGACGGTCATGGCCTCCGGCGGCAGCGACCACTTCACGGACCGCGAGTGGTACGACAACGTCATGGCCATCTACGAGTACGAGCTGCCGGACAAGACGCGGGCGCGCGCGTTCTACCAGGTGCTGACGACGACCAGCGCCGGCGGCGGGTACTTCGAGCAGTTCATGGGCATCGACGGGGCGATGAAGATCTCGGAGAACGCCTCGATCACCCGCATCTACAAGGAGAGCCACGCCGACTGGACGGAGTGGAAGACGAAGGGCCTGCTCAAGGAGATCGTGAAGGCCGAGACGATCCCCGCGAGCATCGAGTCCGTCGCGCTGCTCGACGTCCGCGCGTCGGCGGATCTCGACGCCTACGACCTGCCCGTCGAGCTGAACAAGAAGGCCCACCAGCCGCACCTGGAGAACTTCTTCTCGGCGGTGCTGGGCAAGGCCAAGCTCAACTGCGCGGCGGACGAGGCCTTCGAGAGCGAGGCCGCCGTGTTCAAGGTGAACGCCGCCGTCGAGGCGCGGACGCAGCTCAAGTTCGAGCACGCCGACTTCGAGGTCTGAGAAACCCCGGATCCAACGGAAGGAGAATGACGATGAAGAAGATGATGATGCTGGCCGCAGCCGCCGCGGTGTTCGCGTCGGCCGCCACCGTGTACGCGCAGGACAAGGTCGAGCTGAAGCTCGACCTGCCGAAGCCGATGTTCGTCGGCACGCCCGTCCCGACCAAGGTCCCGAACCTCGAGCCCGCGGGCACGAAGCCGCCGGTGATCATGGTCCCGAAGGACGCCGCCGTGAATGTCGCGAAGGGCAAGACCGTCACCGCGAGCGACGCCCTCCCCGTGATCGGCGAGCTTGAGATGGTGACCGACGGCGACAAGGAAGCCGCCGACGGCAGCTACGTGGAGCTTGGCCCGGGCCTCCAGTGGGTCCAGGTCGACCTCGGCGCCGTGAACGAGATCTACGCGATCGCCTTCTGGCACTACCACCAGCAGGCCCGCATCTACCACGATGTGATCGTGCAGGTCGCCGACGACGCGGACTTCCTCCAGAACGTCCGCACGCTCTACAACAACGACCACGACAACTCCGCCGGCAAGGGCGTGGGCAAGGACCTGGCCTACGTCGAGGTCAACACCGGCCGCCTCGTGGACGCCAAGGGCGAGAAGGCGCGCTTCGTCCGCCTGTACAGCAAGGGCAGCACGGCGGGCGAGATGAACCACTACATCGAGGTGGAGGTCTTCGGCCGCGCGGCGAAGTAGGCCGCACAGGCCGTTGATTCCGCCGGGGCCGGCGCGTCCGCAGGGACCGCCGGCCCCGTGTGGTTTCCGGCCCGGCGGCCGGGCGGTCCGGCTTGCCAGCCGGGGCCCGCTGGCTCATGCTGGCATCGCCGCGGACGCGATTCCGCGGGGAGGGTGTTTCATGAGAATGCGCGTGGCGATGGCGGTGCTGGCGGTGGCCGCGTTCGCGGTTCCCGCGGCGTGGACCGGCGAGGACAAGCCGAAGGAGTCCGCGGGCGGATTCGCGGGCATGATCGCCGGGAAGGTGCTCTCGAAGGACGGCGGCAAGCTCGTTGTCGAGGTCACCGGCGTCGAGAAGACCTGGAAGCACAACAAGATGGAGAACCCCGGCAGCCTCGTCGGACGCGAGGTCGTCATCCTGCCCTCGAAGAAGGCGAAGAACGTCGCCCGCCTGGCGGAGATGCTCAAGCCCGGCGACACCGAGTCGTTCGACGTCCGGCAGGACGGCAAGCTCATGGTCTGGCTCGAGCTGACCGGCCCGCAGCGCGAGCGCGTCGGCGACGGCGAGAAGAAGCGCTGACGCCTTATCAGCCGGCACGTGGCCCTCAGTCTTCATCAGAAGAGCTGAGACAGATCAGGCCGCGACGGAGCGCGGCCCTCCAGGTCCTATTCCAAGGAGATACGAGAGGGAGGTTCTGGAGGGCGCCGCTCCGTCGGCGCCGTTCGGGAGATCCGCGAAGCGTCGTCCGTTCCTGATCTCTCCCGCTCCCATCCTATGACTCGCGCGGGGCAAGGCGAGCAGCCTCTGTAGGCGTAGTCCCTTTGCGGTCCGTCCGGATCGAAGAGATTGTCGCGGAAGAAGCCTCTCTTCACGGCGAGGACTGCGATGCGGCGACGGCGGGGCGCTGGGGGCGCGGGGTGTAGTCGGGCCAGAGGGGGCAGTTGAGGTCGATCCAGCACTTGACGGCGTGCATCTCGTCGCGCGTGAGCTTCACGTCGTGGTGGCCGGCGTCCAGCAGCGTCCACAGGCGGCTCTTGAGCGTGCCGAAGCTGGCGGGCTCGGCCCTGGCGTGGCGCAGGCGGTAGGTCATGTCGAAGTAGTGGACCCACCCGCCGGCGACGAGCGTGCGGTAGGAGGCGGGCACGCGCTCGGTGTCGAGCGTCGCGGTGAGATTGACGCCGCGCTTGTGGGTGGCGTCGTGGCAGCGGACGCACTTCGCGTCCCAGACCGGCTGCACGACGCGCTCGTAGGCGAAGGGCACCGCGCCCCACGGCGGCGGCTCGGGCACGGCGGGCGCGCGGCGCGAGGCGGCGGTCGGCCTCGCCGGCGGCGCGGAGTGGCGGTGCTCGTGGCAGCCGATGCAGCCGCGCTGCTCGCCGGGCTGGAGCTGCACGACGCTGCGCATGCGCTGCAGTTCGTTGAGGTCCGCGTCGAGCGCCTGGAAGTAGAGCACCCTCCCCGCCGGGACCTCGAAGACGGCCGAGCCGTCGGGCGCGACGGGAACGAGGCCGAGCGAGGCCTTCGCAACGTAGCTCGGCCAGCCGGCGGGCCCGTTCACCTTGTGGATCGGCGTCGCGTAGAAGTCCTGGAAGACCGGCCCGTGGTCGCGCCGGTACTCGCCGCTCTCGAGCCGCTCGAGGTCGGCGCGCACCTCCTGGCAGACGCGGATGAACTTCACGCGGCCGCGCGCCACGGCGGGCTCGAGGCCCTGGTGCACGTCGGCCAGCATCAGGCGCCCGGGCGGATCGTCGCCCGACGCCGGCACGCCGGTGCCGAGCACGGGCGGGCGCGGTTCGGGCCGCAGCAGCGTCGGCGTCATGCTGCCGATGTCCGGGTCGAGATGGAGCAGTTCGCGGTTGCCCCAGCGGTCGGCGAGGAAGAGGCCGAAGCGGTCGCCGGGCGCGTGGCTCGCGAGGAAGACGTCGCGCGAGACGGGCACCGGGTCGCGCCAGCATTCCTGCCGCGGCCAGTTCATGTTGTAGTGCGGCGTCGTGTCGGGCGTCAGGTTGACGATCGCGTTCGTGTCGAACGGCGACGCGGCGCGGGCGAGGTCGACCAGGCCGAGCGGCCCGTTGTGGTCGCCGCCGTGGGAGAAGAGCGTGCAGAGGATCTCGCGCGTGCCGGGCACCTCGCGGGCGTTGATGTAGCAGTTGGGCGTGTTGTTGCCGAAGACGAGTTCCGCGTGGGTGCCGTCGGGGCGGACCGCCCACAGCGTGTGGCCGAAGTCCGCCCCCTTGTCGACGTACTCGGAGCGGGTCCACAGGATGCGCCCGTCGCGCATGACCGCGGGGGTCCATTCGCTGAGGTTCGCGAAGGAGAGCGGGCGGACCTCCCCGTCGGTCTCGCGGCGGAAGAGCACGAAGGCCTGCGGGCGCCAGCAGAGGAAGCGCGCGCGGCAGCGGGTCGAGACGAACGCCAGCGCGCCGTCGGGAAGCGGGCACGGGTAGTAGTCGTGGAACGGGCCGTCGGTGAGCTGCTCGCGCGCCGCGCCGTCGGCGTCCATCGCCATCAGGTGCCACGTGGGCTCCTGCGCGCCGGGCGCGGCAGCGCCGGGCCGGTAGGCGAAGTAGATCCGCCTCGCGTCGAAGTCCGCCGCGGGGTCGCGCGCGATGCCGCCGCTGGCGTCGAAGAGCGTTTCCACCCGCGCGGCCTCCGGGTCGAGCCGGCCGTCGCGGCGAGGCGTCTCCAGCACGCAGACGCCGCCGCCGGGTGTGAAGCGGGAGTCGAGGATGTCGCTGTAGTTGTGCGACGACAGGTAGGGATGGCGCTTCACGAACAGGATCCGCTGCAGCGGCGCGAGGTCGGGGTCGGCGAGCATCAGCCGGCGCTTGGCGGCGCGCGCGTCGAGGTAGAGCGCCTCGCCGTCGCCCGCCGCGAGCCGCGCGCGGAGCGAAGCGAGATCGGCGCGGGCCTGCGCGACGTCCACGCCCTTCGCCCCCAGCCGGCCGATCATGTCGTCGAACTGGACGAGCGTCCGTTCCGTCGGACCGAGCCGCGCGATGCGGGTCCAGTACGGGATCTCCTTCGCGAGCGGCGAGAGGTGGTCCGCCGCGTTCATCCGCCCCCACGTCGCGCGCTCGCAGAGGAAGGCGTAGCGGACGAGCGCCTCCGGCGTCGGCGGATCGGGAAGCGGAACGGCCGGCGGACGCGGCGCGGGCGCCGGGCGGCCGGCGACCGACGCAGCCTCGCCCGTGGCGACGGTGCGCCACGCGACGCCGTCGTCCGAGAGCTGCACGGTCCACGCGGTCGGCACGCGGTCGTGGTAGTGCCCCTCGCGGTCGCGCGAGACGACGACCTTCGCAACCGGCGCGGGCCGCGCGAGCTCGATCTGCGCCCACTCGGCGCCGCCGGAGGCGGCGATCCAGCTTTGCGCGTTGCCGTAGCGCCCATCGTTGAGGTGGTCGATGCGGTGGATCGCGTAGCCCGCGAGGCACGACGAGGCGGACGCCTTCGCGCCGTCCTTCGCCAGCGCCAGGTTCGGGCCGTCGCCGGGGCCGTACACCTCGAGTTCGTCGATGCACGGCTGCGAGGAGCTGCTGGCCCGGATGACGAAGCGCACGAATCGCGCCGGCTGCGGGGCGAATGCGACCGCGTTCGGACGGTCGGCATGGACGGCGATACCGGCCGCGAGGACGGGTGCGCCGGCCGGCAGGGCCGACAGCAGCAGGAGGAGCACCCGCCGGGTGCTCCACATCTCGCGCGCGTGGTTCACCCGGACCAGCCAGACGATCCCGCCGATGAGGATCAACAGCCCGACGGGCACCACGAGGAATCCGGCGGCCGAGAACCACAACGACTTCCCCACATCCGCGGAAAGGGCTTCCGGCGTCGCCGGCCCGCCCGCGCCGAGGGCGGCGAAGGCGCGGATCATCCCAAGCCCCGTGCCGATCATCCCCCACAGCGGCCCGAGGGTCAGCAGGGCTCCGACGGCCACCAGGGCGACCGGCGCCGTTCTCGATCGCGTTCCGCCCATACGCATGCGCGCTCCCGTGCGCGATGCTCGCACGCGCCGGGAGGACTGGCAAGTGCCGACCGTGCAGGGGCGATCAGGACCGGACGAAGCTTCGGGGGGCTTCTGCACGGCGCCGACGGAGCGGCGCCCTCCAGACCCGTCCTCCCATATCGCCATGGAGCGGGACGGGAGGGCCGCGCCCTTTCCCGCGTGCGTCGCCCCCGGCATCGTGGCAGACTCGCGGGTGCGGACCGACGCCGCGGCGCCGCGCCGCGAAGGGAGAACGGCCATGATCGCACGACGCGCATTTCTGGGGCACGCCGCCCTCGCCGCCGCCGCGACCGCACTGCCCGGAGCCGCCCCCGCCGCCGGCGCGCCATGGCGCATCGGATGCTACACGCGGCCGTGGGACAAGATGGACTACCCCGTCGCCCTCGACGCCATCGCCGAGGCCGGCTTCAAGCACGCCGGCCTCATGACGACGAACACCAAGTCCCGCCTGGTCCTGTGCCTCGATTCGACGCCGGACGACGCCGTGCGCGCCGGCGACGAGGCGAAGAAGCGCGGGCTGGCGATCCCGTCCATCTACGGCGGCGGCTTCGGCGCCGAGAAGTCCGTCGCGGACGGCATCGCCGGCCTGCGTCACCTCGTCGACCTCTGCGCCCTCTGCGGCTGCCCCAGCCTGCTCCTGGGCGGGAACGGGAAGGCCGAGGTCCAGGAGGCCTACTACAAGTGTGTCGCGGAGTGCTGCGCCTACGCGGCGGAGAAGAAGGTCGAGCTCGTTCTCAAGCCCCACGGCGGCCTCAACGCGACCGGCCCGCAGCTGCGCGACATCCTCCGCGGCGTCAACCACCCGAACTTCCGCGCCTGGTACGACGCCGGCAACATCCTCTACTACTCCGACGGCGCGCGCAGCCCGGTGGACGACGCCGCGCCGCTCGCCGGCATGGTCACCGGCTGGTGCATCAAGGACTGGCAGCCGCCGAAGGATGTCGCCCTGACGCCCGGCGACGGCAAGGTCGACTTCCCGGCGGTCCTTGGCGCCCTCCGCCGCGGCGGCCTTTCCGGCGGCTCGCTCGTCGTCGAGTGCCTCAAGCCCGGCGACCCGGCCTCCCTGCTCGCCGAGGCCCGCCGCGCGAGGCTGTTTGTCGAGCAACTTGTTGCCGGATAATACCCTGCGACGCGCCCTGGCGTTCTCTGTCCCCTCCCCGCGCCTCCCCTCCCCGCGCCCTCCGCGCCGGGCGGCAGGGGGATCTCTGTCCCCGAGCGATTGCCTTGCGTCCCCGGGGGCGGTAGTCTGTCACGCCTTGCCGCGGAAGCGGCGGGAGCCATGGCAGCCTCGATCCAACCGAAGACCGTCCTGTTCGTGTGCACCGGCAATTCGTGCCGGAGCCCGATGGCGGAGCACTTGTTTCGTCTCCGGGCGGGACCGGAGGCCCCCTGGCGGGCGGAATCGGCCGGGCTGGCGGCGGCGGACGGCTGGCCGGCGAGCGACGGGGCCGTCACGGTCATGCGCGAGGCCGGCGCCGATCTCTCCACCCACCGCAGCCGGGGAATGACCCGCGCCATCGCGGAGGCGGCGGACCTTGTCCTCGTGATGACCGCCGGCCACCTTCGGCACTTCCAGGCCCAGTTTCCCGGGGCGGCATCGAAGGCGCGCCTGCTGGCGTCGTACCGGACCGGCGACGCGGCCGGGGACATCCCCGACCCGATCAGCCAGTCGGTCTTCGTCTACCGGCGCGTTCGAAACGACATCGACAGCGCGATCGCCGACCTCCTGCTCGCCCTGCGGGCGGAGGCCCCGGCGGAGGGGAAGGACCGGACGGCGGCAGCGACCCACGGAGGACCCATGAAGATCGTCATCGGCGCGGACCACGGCGGATTCGAACGCAAACAGGAGATCGTCGGCCTGCTCAAGGCCCGGGGCCTCGAGGTGGAGGACATCGGCACGAGCTCGAAGGAGTCGGTCGATTACACCGACTACGCCGCGGAGGTCGCCCGCCGCGTCGCCGCCGGCTCCGCCGACCAGGGCATCCTCGTCTGCACCACCGGCCTCGGCGTCTCGATGACGGCCAACAAGGTGCCCGGCGTCCGCGCCGCGCTCTGCACCTCGCCGCGCATGGCCGAGATGGCCCGAAAGCACAACAACGCGAACGTGCTCGCGCTCGGCGGGGCGATCGTGTCGAAGGACGAGGCCACCGCGATCCTCGACACCTGGCTCGGCGCCTCGTTCGAGGGCGGCCGCCACGAGCGGCGCATCGGCAAGATGGGCCTCGTCGAGGGCGAGGCCGGCGCGCTCGGGGCCGTCGCCGCGAACGACCCCGCCCTCTTCGCCGCGATCCTCGCCGAGGGGCAGCGCCAGCGGGACAACCTCGAGTTGATCGCGTCCGAGAACTACACGAGCCAGGCCGTCCGCGAGGCCGCCGGCTCCGTGCTGACGAACAAGTACGCCGAGGGCTACCCCGGCAAGCGCTGGTACGGCGGCTGCGAGCACGTCGACGAGGCCGAGCGCCTCGCGATCGAGCGCGCCAAGGCCCTCTTCGGCGCCGAGCACGCGAACGTCCAGCCGCACTGCGGCAGCGGCGCCAACATGGCCGCCTACTTCGCCCTGCTCCAGCCCGGCGACACGCTGATGGCCATGAGCCTCGCCGACGGCGGCCACCTGACGCACGGCCACAAGATGAATTTCTCCGGGCGCTTCTTCAACGTCGTGCCCTACGGCGTCGCGCGCGACGGCGAGCGGATCGACTACGACGCCCTCGAGAAGCTCGCGCTCGAGCACAAGCCGAAGATGATCTGCGCCGGGGCCAGCGCCTACCCGCGCATCATCGACTTCCCGCGCCTGCGCGCCATCGCCGACCAGGTCGGCGCGCTGCTGATGGTCGACATGGCCCACATCGCCGGCCTCGTCGCGGGCGGCGTCCACCCCAGCCCCGTGCCGTACTGCGACGTCGTCACGACGACGACCCACAAGACCCTCCGCGGCCCGCGCGGCGGACTGATCCTCTGCCGCGAGAAGTTCGCCGCGGACATCGACAAGCAGGTCTTCCCCGGCATCCAGGGCGGCCCACTCATGCACATCATCGCCGCCAAGGCCGCGTGCCTCGGCGAGGCGCTCAAGCCTTCGTTCAAGGACTACGCCGCGCAGATCGTGAAGAACGCCTCCGTCCTTGCCGGCGTGCTGGCCGCGGGCGGCCTGCGCATCGTATCCGGCGGCACCGACAACCACCTGATGCTCGTCGACGTCACCTCGGCCAGCCTGACCGGCAAGGAAACCGCCGCGGCGCTGGACAAGGCCTGCATCACGGTGAACAAGAACGCGATCCCGTTCGACACCAAGAGCCCGTTCGTCACCTCCGGCGTCCGCGTCGGGACGCCCGCCGTCACCACGCGCGGCATGAAGGAGGAGGAGATGAAGACGATCGGACGCTGCATCCTCGATGTCGTCGCGGCCCCCGCCGACGAGGCCGCCATCGCCCGCGTCCGCGAAGCCGTGCTCGCCCTGACCGCCCGGTTCCCGGTGCCGTAGGGGCGGCAAGGAGGCGGGGGCAGTCCTCCTGTCCGCCGGCGGTAGCCGCGGCCACGCGCGGCTTCGCGTCGAGCGGCAGGCGGAGCCGCGGCCCTCCAAGCCGATTCCGTCAGATGCGGGAGGACGGGTCCGGAGGGCGCCGCGGTGACTGCCCTGCGAAGCGTCTTCGTGAAGCAGGGTCGGTGCCGTGCGCAAGGCCCTCGAATCAACATTCGAGGCCGATCTCCGGGCTTGGCCGGGGACCTGGGAGCACTCAAGCTCCTTGGCGGCGGCGGTGGGTTCCCGTATTCTCCGGCCTTCATCCGTGCAATCCTCTGAATCCGTGGTTGGTTCTCTCGTATGTCACGTGATGTGGATCTTCCCATGCGGGCGAGCGCGGCCGACGCGGGGCGGCGCGCCGCGTTCAACCGGGCGCTGTTCACGCGGCTGGCGCCGGACTACGACCGGCTGAACCCGTGGATCTCGTTCGGGCGCGATGCGTCGTGGAAGCGCGCGATGATCGGGCGGCTGCCGGACCCCGCCGCGCCGGTCTGCGTCGACCTCGCGTGCGGCACGGGCGACCTCACGATGCTGCTGGCGGCGCGCTACCCGTCGGGCCGCGTGGTCGGCGTCGACCTGACCGAGGCGATGCTGGAGCAGGCGCGGCGGCGGCCCGGCGCGGACCGCATCGAGTTCCGGTGCGCGGATCTCGCGTCGACCGGCCTGCCCGACGCCTCGGCGGACATCGTCACCGGGGCCTACGCGCTGCGCCTCGGACCCGGCGTCGGCGCGGGCCTCGCCGAGGTCGCGCGCATCCTGCGGCCCGGCGGCACCGCGTCGTTCCTCGACTTCGGCCGTCCGGACTCGCCCGCCGCGTACGCGTTCCTGCTGGCGCTGCTCCGCCTCTGGGGCGCCGTGGCCGGCCTCTTCCTCCACCGCAGCCTGCGCGTCTACACGTACGTCGCCGAGACGCTGAAGCACTACCCGACGCGCCGCGGCATGCGGGAGCATTTCCTCGCCGCCGGCTTCCGCGATCCGGTCCGCCGCTCGTGTTTCTTCGGTGTGGTCGACATCTGGACCGCCACCCGCCAATTCCACTCCTAAACCCGCAACAGCCCCCGCCTGCGGCCGTCCGGACGGGGGCACACATCTTCTCAAGTCTGTCCCCCTGTCTTCAGCAACCCGACCGTCGCTCCCGGCCGCGAGCACGGTGTCGGAGTTAATTAACACCGACACGCCCCCGGCGCCGTCGGGCGTCGCCGGAATCCCGAAGCGCTCCGGATGCGTCACCTTCCCGACGCAGTGGTCGCGGCAGGCATCGAGCGCCTCGGCGTGACGACCGGCGCGGAAGTGCTCGACCGCCGGCCCGACCCCCTTCGCCGCGGGATCGAGGATCCGGAAGAAGTTCGTCGCAAGCGCCGCGAGCTCCCCGGGCGAGTTCCGGTCCGCGAACGCGCGCGCCGGCGTCCGTGGCCGCGGCCGGCCCGTCCTGCGTGGAGAGACGCGCGAAGCGGCGTGGCCGCTGCTGGGCCCGCGTCCCCGTTCATTCGTACGGCATCACCACGGGCCGCTCGTCGCGGAACCCGATGCGCGCCCACGAGAGGAACCACGTCTTCCCGCGGTCCTTGTTGGCTTGGAAGAAGAGGTAGACCCTGCCGTCGGTGTCCTCGAAGACGCCGGGGTGGCCGGTCTCGGAGGCGTTCCATTCGCCGGGGGCGCCGTTGGGGATCAGCGGCCGGTCCGAAAGGCGCGTCCATTTCACGCCGTCGGTGCTGACGGCAACGCCCACCTGCTGCGGAGCGTTGTTGTAGGCGCCGGCGTAGAACATGAGCAGGCGGCCGCCGCGGCGGAGGATCGTCGGCGCCTCGATGCACTTCTGCTCCCACGGCAGCTCCGGCGCGAGGATCGGGCCGTCGCGCAGCAGCGTCCACGACGCCGGGCCGAGGTCCGAGGCGGCGGCCGCCGCCGCGACGCCGACCATCTGCGTGGTCATCGTGGGGTCGCGGGTCGCAAAGTAGAGCAGCAGCCGGCCGTCGTACGGGAAGATCTCCGCGTCGATCGCGCGCCCGGAGTTCCACGCGCCGGTCGGGCGGAAGACCGGGTTCGCCGCATGGCGCCGGAACGTCACGCCGTCGTCCGATACGGCATGGCAGATCGCATCGCGCGGGCCGTTGCCGTAGGTCTGGTAGACGAGGTGGACGCGGCCGTCGATCACGCACGCGCCGGGCGCGCAGAGGCCGTTGCGGTCGCACTCCTGCTCGGGCCGCATCTCGGCAACCTTGGTCCACCGCACGAGGTCGCGGCTCTCGGCGATGCCGATCGACCATCCCCTCGGCGCGACGGCCGGCGCGAGGTTGGCCGCGAACGGCGGCAGCGAGAAATACATGAGATAGCGGTCGCCGAGCCGGATCACGCTGGGGTCCTTGGAGAATGGACGCCCGAGCCGCGTCTCGTCGCCGAAGCGCATCGGCGCGTTCAGTACCGGGTTCGCCGCCGGCTCCGCCGCGCCCGCCGCCGTCGCGATCCACACCCCCACCGCAAGCCACCGCACGTTCATCGTCCGTCCCCCGGTCCGCCGCAGCCCGCGGCGCGACGGGATTGTCCACGGATGGCCCCGCGCACTCCAGTCCCGAATCGTCCCGTCCTTGGACGCCGCCCCGCGGCGCCCCGGTCCCACCGGGCTTGCCCCGGCGGGCCGCGAAACCGGACCTACCTGGCCGCGACGCCGGCCGCCGCCTGTTCGTGCCAGAAGAGCCCGCGCAGCCGCACGGCCCCGGATTCGACGCCCGTGACGTTGGCCGGATCGACGTCCAGCGACGGCCACACGAGTTCGCCGCGGAGCTGCGCCTCCTCGTTGTCGTAGGCCCCGAGCCGGTTCGAGTTGCAGTCGAGCCACAGGATGACCCGGCGCCGTTCCGTCTCCGGCACGGCGGCGAGGTGGCGCGGCGTCAGCAGCGCCTGCCCGATGCGCGACGCCCGTGCGCCGAAGCGGCCGGGGATCGTCCGCGAGCCGCCGTGGACGCCGCTGTAGGCCGTCGTCATGGTCCACGCCATCCCGCCCGAGAACCAGAAGGTCCAGCCCTCCCGCAGCGCCTCGTAGCCCATGTCGCGCGGCCCCTTCCCCTCCTTCGCGTGGCACGGCACGCAGGTGCGCTCGACGATCGGACGGACCTGCCGGGCGTAGCTGACCGGCTCAACCGGACCGCACTCGGGTTCGAGCCGCGACGGCGCGCGGCGCATCGCCAGCGGCGGGGCGGCGGGCGGCGAGGCGCGGTGCGGGTCCTCGTGGCATCCGAGGCAGGAGAGCTGCTCGCCGGGATGGACGAAGGCGACGGACCGCATCGACTGGATCGCCATGAACCGCTCGTCGAGCACCTGGAAGATCAACTGCTTCGCCACCGGGGCCTCGAAGTGCGCGCTGCCGTCGGCCTCGACCGGCACGATGCCGAGCGGAATGCGCGGCGTGCTCTCGCGCTCGTAGCCGATCATCGGCTCGCCCATCGCGTGGTTGGTCTTCGGCACCGCCTGCACCACGCGCAGCCACTTCGGCTTCAGGCCCGGCGGAAACGGGAGGTCGGAATCGGCGACGTTCATCACCGCGATCGTCGCCGGCGGGGCATCCGGCCGCTCCGCGCACCGGACCGCGGGCGGAATCAAGGGCGGGCGGGGCCGGGCGCGGAGCGGAACCGGGTCGACCAGGCGGAGCCGCTCGTCCTGCGGCCCCGGCAGCTCGCGCAGCGCGACGAGCAGTTCCTGGTTGCCGAACCGGTCGACGAGGACCACGTCCTCCCACCGGTTGCAGAGGATGAAGTCCGCGTCCAGCGGCCACGGCATCCCGTACTTGTAGTGCTTCCGGCCCGGGATCTCGCTCTCCGGAAACGGCTCGTCCGGCGTGAAGCGGCGCACCTGCGACATGTGGCGGTCGTCCGGCACGCGCAGGTCGAGCAGGCAGAGCGACCCGAACACCTCGCCGTGGTGCGGGGCGGCGGTGAACGCGAAGAGCGGCGAGCCGGGCACGGCGCGGATCCCCATCTCGACCAGCGGGGCCCCGCGACGGCTGTCGATCTCGCGCCCTCCCTCGACCGCCCACGGCTCGTGGTCCGGAAACGTGTGGTAGGGATGCGGGTAGTTGCCGTGCGGCGCGCGCGGGTTGGTGCCGTCGGGGTTGCAGACCCAGTGCCGCGTGCCGAGGCAGTTCTCGCGATCGACGTAATCCCAGCGCGTGAAGGCGAGGCGGCCGTCGTTGTCGACGGTCGGGTTCCACTCGGCGGTTTCGAAGTAGCTCAGCGCCCGGAGGTCGGTCCCGTCCGCAGCGACGGACATCATCGTGTAGTTGCGCACCTTGAGGTACGCCGCGAAGCAGCGGATGTAGCCGCCGCGCCGCTCGGACACGAACGCGATGCGGCCGTCGGGCAGCCAGCACGGGTCGAAGTCGTTCCACGCGCCGTCGGTGAGCTGCCGGAGGTCCGACCCATCGGCGTTGACGCGGAAGAGGTGGAAGCAGGTGTTCGTCTCGTAGACCCAGCGGTGCTCGCGGTTGGCGGTCCACGCGAAGACGATCGACCGCCCGTCGGGCGCGAGGTCGGGCGTCGCGACGGCGCCGCCCTGGAGCCGCCGGCCCTTCATCGGTCCGTTCGCCACGATGGACGTCGCGAGCAGGTCGACGGCCTCCGGCACGCCCCCGAGGTTGCGGACGACGTAGAGCCCGCCGCCGGGCAGCGCGTTGCAGCCGAAGTACTGCGTCACGAAGTGGCCGCCCTGGATGTCCGCGGTGACCGGATTGGACCGCACCGATCCCGCGAATGTGCCGCGCGCCGCGCAGAGAAGCGCGCCGAAGTCGAGGCGCGGATTGCCCATCGCGATGCTCCGCCGCACCGCGCAGACGGCGAGGTGGAGACCGCGGTCGCCCGGCGCCGCCGCGACCGCCTCGCGCAGGCGCCCGAGATCCGCGCGGGCCGGGGCCCAGCGCTGGCCGCCGTGCCCGACGGCGAGATGGTCGAGCAGTGCGGTCGCCCGGCGCAGCGCCGTCCCGGCGGGGCCGCCGTCGCTGTCCCACACCAGTGCATGCCGGTCGACGACCTCGCGTTCGAGCTTGGCGCGGTCGGGGCCGCCTCCGCGGCTTTCCGCATGGTCGCACCGGTTCCAACCGTCGAATTCGCGGTTCCACGCGCGGAGGACCTCGTCGCGCACGTCGTTCGCCCGCACCGTTTCGAGTCCCAGCCGGCGCGCCGTCTCCCCCAGCGCGGCGCGCAACGGCGCGGCGTCCTCCGCGGGCGGCAGCGGCTGGAACGCCGTGGACATGCCGCCGGCCATCCCCTCGCCCGCGGCGGTACGCTTGACCTGGGTCCGCCGGACGCCCGCCCGGCGGCTCGTGGAGGCGTCGGCGAGCGGAGCGGCCGGATCGAAACGCCAGTCCGCGAGGACCGCCTCCGGCGACGCCCCCGCCGCGCCGGGCGGATACGCCCCGCGGAGGATCCGCACGTCGTCGAGAAGCCCGTCGCACCCGAAGCCGTCCTCCGAGAGCCCGCCGACCGCGAGCGGCCCCGGCGCCGACGTGCCGCCACGGGACGCGGTCGCCACAGCGCCGGCCTCGGCCCCGTCGACGAAGAGGCGCACGCGGTCCGCCTCCAACACCATCGCGACCGCGGTCCACCGGCCGGTGGACAGCACGGTCCCCGTGCGGAGATGATCGGGCACCCGTCCCGGCAGGTAGGCGTGAAGCCGGCCGTCCTTCGGCGTCGTGAAGATCTCCCAGTGGGTCGCGGAGGACTTCGGCTCGTTCGCGACGAGGATGTTGTAGCCGCCCCACGAGGCCAGGCACACGCGACATTCGACCGTCAGCGGCGTCGCGCGGAACGCGGGATCCGTCGGCACGACCAGCGCCCCGCGCGCGGCATCGAGCGCGTCCCCGGCGGCGGCGCCCGACGTCGCGAAACCTAGCGCCCCGGCAGCGGCTCCCACCCAGCGGTTCCAATCCACGCGATCCTCTCCGGCCCGCCGTACCGTGAGATCGAGACGGGCCTGCGGGCGAAGGCTACCATTCCAGCCCTGCCGCGCAACGGGGGATTTCCCGCGGCTTCAGGCCCGCGGATTCCGCCGTCGGGGGCCGGTCCGCCGCGGCGCCGGGCTAGTCGATCCCGAGCCGCTTCTGGATCTGCTCGAGCGAGACGCCCTTCGTCTCGGGCATCGCCTTCAGCACCCACAGGAGCTGGCCGACGCAGCAGATCGCGTAGAACGCGAACGTGTGGCCGCCGGACTTCGCCGCGATCATCGGGAAGGTCCACGAGATCACGGCGGCCATGATCCAGTGCGTGAAGCTGCCCAGCGCCTGCCCGCGCGCGCGGACGCGGTTCGGGAAGATCTCGCTGATGAAGACCCAGATCACCGCGCCCTGGCCGAAGGCGTGCGCGGCGATGAAGACGACGAAACTGGCGAGCAGCAGCGCGCCGCCCGTGCCGGTGTAGAAGGAATACGCCACCGCGCCGAGGCTCAGGATGTAGCCGACGGACCCGATGAGCATCAGCCTGCGGCGGCCGAAGCGGTCGATGACCGCCAGCGCGGCCATGGTGAAGCCGAGGTTCACCAGCCCGATGATCACCGACTGCAGCAGGGCCGACTGCCCGCCCGCGCCGCCCATCTTGAAGATGTGCGCGGTGTAGTAGATCAGCGCGTTGATGCCCGAGAGCTGGTTGAACGCGGCGATCGCGACCGCCAGCAGGATCGGCTGCGCGTACTTGCGCTGGAAGAACGGCTCGCGCAGCGAGTGGTGCTCGACGTCGATCGAGGCCCGGATCTCGGCCAGTTCCGCCTCGACCGCGCCGGCCTCCGGAGCCAGCCGCATCATGATCGCGCGCGCCTCGTCCGTCCGCCGCTGCGCGACGAGCCACCGCGGGCTCTCGGGCGTCAGGAAGAGCAGGAAGAAGAACGCCGCGGCCGGCACGGCCTCGACGCCGAACATCACGCGCCATTCCGCCGCGCCGAGATCGAAGCCGGCGACGATGTAGTTCGACAGGTAGGCCAGCAGGATGCCGAGCACGATGTTGAACTGCGTCACCGCGACCAGCCGGCCGCGGGCCGCCGCCGGGGAGATCTCGGCGATGTACATGGGCGAAACGACCGAGGCCGCGCCGACGCCGATGCCGCCGATGAACCGGAAGAAGAGGAAGGAATACCAGTCCCACGGGAACGCGCTGCCGACCGCGGACACGAAGTAGAGCACGGCGATGGCGACGAGGACCGCACGCCGCCCGAAGCGGTCGGCCGGGCGGCCGGCGATCAGCGCGCCCAGGATCGTGCCGATCAGCGCGCTGGAAACCGTGAACCCGAGCTGGCCGCTGGTCAGGGTGAAGACCTTCGTCAGCGCGTCGGTCGTGCCGGAGATCACCGCGGTGTCGAACCCGAAGAGCAGTCCGCCGAGCGCGGCGATGATGGTGCTGGTGAGAAGCGTGCGGTTCAGATTCATGGCGCCCCCAAGTTCAGCGGCCGTCCGACGCCCACGCGCGGTACCGGGCCTCGATCCCGGCGGCCTTCTCGTCGCCCTTGTGGAAGAGGAAACGGTAGCGGAAGGTCGCCGAGCCGCCCTTCGGAATCACGAAGGGATCGTCCTTGTCGGCGAACTTGAAGGACTTGATCGCGAACGGATTCACGGCGAAGAGCCCGTAGGTGCGAGCGTGCCAGCCGGTCGGATGGCGCGGATTGGCCGGATGATCGAAGATCGCGATGCCGACGGTCCCGCCGCCCAGCGGTCCGCTGGCGTCGCACCACCGGGCGCGCCGGCCCCAGGCGTCCTTGCCGGCCTCGCCCTCGGAGTTCACGAGGCGCCCGGCGCCGGGCGGATCGACCTGGAGCGACGTCGCCAGCCGGATCGCCATCGAGCCCTCCTTCGTGTCGTTGAAGGCGACCTCGCCGTTCGGCGCATGGATCGTGATCGCGATGTCCATCTCCGCGCCGCCGTCCGCCGCCGCGCGGAACGCATAAGCCCGCGTGTCGGTGCAGACGACCGCGTCGCCCGCGCGCCATTCGTTGCTCACGGTGAAGCGGCCGGCCTTCGGGTCGATCGAAAGGAGGCCGGCGTGGACGATCCGCTCGCCCTTCTTGTTGCTCCAGAAGTCGTGGCCGTTGACGTCGCCGTGGGTGAACCAGAGTCCGCGGTGGTGCGGGTGGTCCGTCTTCTCGCCCTCGACGGTCCGCATCGGGTAGTTCCGCATGACGTTCGTCCCGGTCGGACCGATCAGCGGGTCGAAGTGCGGAAACCGCTCCGCCAGGAAGTTGTAGTCGGTGAAATGCCGTCCGCCGATCGTCACGCGGATGCGGCCCTCCTGCTGCTCGAACGCGACGCCGTCCGCCGCCGCCGCGCTCCCTGCGATCACCGCCGCCAGCAGCCCCCCCGCGATGTGCGTCTTCATGGCCGGCGAGTGTAGCGCGATCCCCGGCCGCAGGCCATCGCGGAAAGCGCGTCGCGCCCCGGTACGGCGCCGGGGGACTTGCCGACGCCAACCGCGGACGATAGGGTCGCGCCGGGGAATCATGATCCACGGCCACCAACGGGCGGGACGCGGGCTGCATCCCGCGCTGCGGACCGCCGCGCTGATCGCGCTGCTGGCGGTGCCGCTGTTGCTGTTGCGCGCGACGCCCGGCATCCCCGGCGGCCCGATGCGCTGGCTGGGCGCGGGCGAAGTCCACCTGGCCCGGGCGCTTCCCGAATTCGCCGCGCTGCGGCCGCCGCCGGTCTCGGCGACCGGCTACGACGGGCAGTTCTACGCGCAACTGGCGCTCGACCCCGCCCTCCGCCGCGCGGACGAGCTGAAGCGCGCGCTCGACTCGCCCGAGTACCGCGCCCGCCGCATCGGACTGCCCGCGCTCGCGTGGGCCGCCGGCCTCGGCCGGCCCCGCACGGTCGTCACGGCCTACGCGCTGTCGAATCTCCTCTTCGCCGCCGTCCTGGCCGGACTCCTCGCCGCGCGAACGCGGCTGGAGCGGCCGCGCGACCTGCTGCTTGCGGCGGCGCTGCTGTGGACGACCGGCACGCTGACGTCGATGGACCGGGCGCTGTCCGACCTGCCCGCGTCGGTGCTGATGCTTGCCGCCGTCTGGATGGCCGGCCGGCCCGCGGGCCTGGCGGGCGCGCTCGCGGCGGCGGCGCTGATGCGCGAGACGTCGGTCCTCGGGCTCGCGGCCGCCGCCCCCGCATCCTTCCGCCCCCGCGACCTGCTCCGGTCGGCGGGCGTCGCCGCGGCTGTCCTGCTGCCGCTCGGCCTCTGGCTGGCCTGGTGCCGGATGCGGCTCGGCGGCGCGGGCGCGTCGCCGACCGACGCCTTCGGCCTCCCGCTGGTCGCGTGGGCGGAACGGATCGCCGGAGCCGCGGGCGACCTGGTGCGCGACGCACCGGCCGCCGCCTGGAACCAGCGCGGCCGGCTTCTGTTCGAACTTCTCGCCCCGCTTTCCCTCGCGGTCCAGGCGGTGTTCTTCGCCGTCCGCCGCGAGCCCGGCGACGCGGTCTGGCGGTTCGGCGCGGTCTGGGCGGTGCTCTTCCTCTTCCTGGGCCCCCAGGTCTGGGGCGAGCAGTACGCCTCGACGCGCGTGCTGCTGCCGCTGACCTTCGCGTTCAACGTGCGCCTTCACGCCGCAGCGGGCGCGCGCGGCGAACTCGCGTGGTTCATGGCCGGCAACGCCGGACTGGCCTGGATGGCGATCTGCGCCGTCCTCTGACGGCGACGGCCCGGACCCCGCCGCCCTACGATCCGTCCCCGTGGGAATCGGACGGGAGCGCCCGGCGCCGGCGCAGCATGCACGCGATCGTGAAGACGACGAGGCCCGCCGGGACGAGCGGCAGGCAGAGCAACGGCCACGCCACGTACCACTCCGCGCCCTCGATGCCGGCGACGTCGTAGAAGAACCGATGGCCGCCGGCGTACGCGAGACCCGGCGCGCCCGACGCCTCCGAGAAGACCATCTCGTAGTACGGGTAGTGGTCGTTCTCCACCTGCCCGCCGCCGAGGCCCATCACGACCAGGCGCCGGCCGGCGCCATCGACCGCGTCGATGATCACACCGCCGAGCCGGGCCGCCTCCTCCTCGTAGCCGGCCTCGGGGGCCGCGAGGAGCCCCGTGGACCGGATCAACGGCAGCAGGTCCGGAAGATCCGGCGGCAGCGCCACCGAATGGACCGCCGGAAGGAGACCCCGCCGGTCGAGGTCGATCAGAAGGCGTTCCTCAAGGCAGTAGTACGGATCGTTCCGCCCGGAGGCGAGGGCGTTCGTGAGCGAGAAGTCCTCGCGGATCGCGAGGGCCGGGGCGCCGCCGGCCGCG
>Ga0194127_10000975_pt1 | contig 43894 bp, 40 predicted proteins | sample TA2KigC100mmetaG_FD_148624 | JGI IMG/M metagenome (GOLD analysis project Ga0194127, IMG submission 148624) | Freshwater microbial communities from Lake Tanganyika, Tanzania - TA2015036 Kigoma Deep Cast 100m | ecosystem: Environmental > Aquatic > Freshwater > Lake | place: Tanzania: Lake...
CAATCCAAAAGGCCGGTCTGCATCATGATTTGTCTCCTTATTTTCCATTTCGATGCCAGACCATAACATACTGATGGTTAGATTGGTATAGGTTGATAGTAAATATCGTTAATTTTTAGAGGAACCCTTTAAATATATCCCATTTTTCAGTGGGATCCGATATCCTGTTAAGTTTCTTTATATCTTCATTCTTGCCCTTGCTATTACGTCAGGCTTAGGTTTTGAAAGACTTCTGAAATTTTCAAGGGAGCGAGAAGGTAAGACCTTGAAACAGGTCCTTATGGCCTTTTCCCTTGTTTCTGGAGTTGTACTTCTGTTACTTGCGCTCGGGCATGGGCCGATTGAGCATTTTCTTAAGGTCAGAGAGATTGACTTCCCTCAATTCAATCGCCTTTCCGTCAACCTTTTTCATGCCAAAAGATTCTTTTTCTATCTCACCTTATTCTTCCTTCTTCTCCGGGTGGGATATGAGTTGAAGTGGAAAGGGTGGACTAAGGTTGTTTTAGTCTTTTTTCTCATTACAGATCTATTCGGAAATATGGGCTTCTATGGGAAAGAGAAATCTGAAGACTATTTTAAAAAGACAGAGATACTGGAGAATGTCACTTCAACAAAAGAACCATTCCGGACATTCGCTACCGGGAAAACCATTGCCCTGGATGCGCCCATTATCCTTGGAAAAGGCGCCCCATTTGATCTGATCAAAGAGAAGCACATCCCCTCATTGAACATGATTTTTAAGGTCCATGATATCTGGGGAGTGGATGTGGTTAGATTAAAAAAGAACGATGAACTTTACAAAAAGTTTATAAGTCTTCCTTCCATCTCCTCAAGCCGCTTTGTTGATGTTTACGGAATCAAGTATGTCATTTCTGTAACTCAGCTTGAAGAAGATCCACGATTTGAACTGATTTATGCCAAGCTGGAAGGGCTTGAAGGAGAAAAAGAGGAGCTGTTAAAAAAGGAAACCATAAAGTTGTATAAAGTTAAAAACCCTTCTCAAAGGGCACAGATCGTGAAAAACTTTAAAGTGATGGATTCAAAAGAGATTCTACAGTCGATGGTTGGGAAGGATTTTCAAGTGGACAATATAGTGCTCTTGGAAGAAATCCCCCCCTCCCTCACCCTCCCTCTCGAGGGACTGTGTCGTAATTCCGTTCATGGTTCGAGAACCTCACCACGAACGGAATATGACATGTTAAAAATCAATGAGTTAGCCGTTCGTCCTGAGGCTCTCGAAGGGCGAATGGCTAATTACGACACAGCCTCCGAGGGGGGAGGGAAGGGTGGGGGAGAGGTGAAATTTCTCTCAGAGACCAGTAATCGATTGGCACTTCAGGTGCAAGCAGATGAAGACTCGATGCTGGTATTGAGCGACACCCACTATCCCGGCTGGAAAGTGTTTGTGAATGGGACAGAAGAAAAAATCCTTCGTGCCAATTATCATTTCCGTGCAATTCCGGTACCCGGCGGTTCCTCCAGAGTGGAATTCGTATATGATCCCATCAGTATGAAACTTGGCGCTGCAATAACTTCACTGGGAGTGATGGGGCTTCTTTGTGGCTGGGTGTTCCAGCGACGGAAAAGATCGAAAAAATCAGATGGATGTTGAAAAAACAAATACCTTGACCCTTCTTATGCTTGAGAAAGCCACCGCATACCACAGGTGGATATTTGAGGAGATCCAACCATTCCTAAAAGGAAATCTTCTTGAGGTTGGTTGTGGCACAGGGAATCTTACAGGGTTGCTTCTGCAACAGGGGAGGGTGATGGCTGTCGACCTTAATGAGGACTATCTTCGGATCGTTCGCGAGAGGTACGGGAAGGATTCAAACCTGATAGGCACTCTCATCTGGAATATTGAGAGCAATCCTCCGGAGGCGCTTCAACAACCGATTGATACTATTGTCTGCTCCAATGTTCTGGAGCATGTGGAGGATGATGATATCGTTTTAAGCCATTTTTATGAACTATTGCCCGAAGGTGGAAAACTGATTCTCCTTGTCCCCGCGCTGAAATTTCTGTATAATCACCTTGACTGGGAACTTGGCCATTGCCGGAGGTATGGCAGGGAGGAGCTAATACAAAAAATGAAACGGAACAGGTTCAGAATTACTCACCTGGCCTATTTCAATTTCTTCGGCATATTGGGTTGGTATTTGAATGGCACGCTTTTGAAAAGGCGCCTTCTGCCGGAAGGGCAGATGGGAATGTTCAATAAAATGGTTCCTTTGTTTAGGATCGCGGAAAAGATGATCCCCGGACGGGTGGGGCAATCGTTAATTGCAGTGGGAGAAAAATGATGAAGCTTTCGGTGATCATTCCAGTCTATAACGAAGTCAAGACGATCCTCGAAATCATTAGAAGAGTGAAAGAGTCTCCTTTCGAGAAGGAGATTATTGTTGTTGACGATTTTTCAAACGATGGGACGGCTAACCTTCTTAAGGATAATAGTGAAGGGGTCAAAACACTCTTTCACGATCGGAACCAGGGTAAAGGGGCAGCCATACGGACGGCTCTTTCTCAAATTACAGGGGAGATCACGATCATTCAGGATGCGGACCTCGAATATCATCCGTCAGAATATCCTCACCTGATCAATCCGATTCTGAATGGAGTGGCGGATGTGGTCTATGGCTCCCGATTCCAGGGAGGAACCCATCGGGTGCTCTATTTCTGGCATTCTGTTGGAAATAGGGTGATCACCACATTGTCCAATATGCTTACGGACCTGAATTTGTCGGATATGGAAACAGGGTATAAGGCCTTTCGCTCAGAAGTTCTGAAAGGAATTCAGATTGAGAGCAATCGCTTCGGGTTTGAACCGGAAGTGACGGCTAAGGTCGCCAAGATGAAATGTCGCGTCTATGAAGTTCCCATCTCTTACTGGGGAAGGGACTATTCTGAAGGGAAGAAGATCAACTGGAAAGATGGTTTGGCCGCTCTTTACTGGATCATCAAGTTCAACTTGTTTCGTTAACCCCCCTCTAATTTAAGCTTTTCGCGTCCCATAAGTCAGGCCGCTTGACACAAGGTTTCTTTGGTTTTCGAGCTATTAAGGGGTGAAATTCGAATATCGAAGCACGAAATTCGAAATCAAAATATTCCAAATTCGGGTTCATCCGGGAATTGAGTGGGTAACCTCCCCTTAGGTTAAGGGGAGGTGGGGAGGGGTTACTTTTCGTCCCAGCTCAGATAGGACGCTTTCCATATCAAGCAATACCTCATTGTCCCAAAACCGCATAACCTCAATCCCCTTGACTTTCAGGTATTCTGAACGAACGGCATCATATTTCTTAGCCTCGCATCGGTTGTGCTGTCCCCCGTCTAATTCTACTGCGAGTTTCATGTTTGGGCAATAAAAATCTAAAATATAAGGCCCAATGCTGTATTGGCGGAAAAATTTCATTCCATAGAACTGCTTGTTTCGGAGGTATGCCCAAAGGGCCTTTTCCGCATCCGTCTGATTACGCCTCAATTCCCTTCGTCGTTGCTTTAATGCCAGGTCATTCTGAAGGTATTTCATAACTCCCCCTCACCCCCTCTTATACTTAAGAGGGGGAAAAGCACCCATAAAAAAGCCGGATGAATCCAAATTCGAAACATACAACATGAAAGAACACGTTTGAGGCATTTGAGATTCGGATTTTCAGTGCCAATTGCCGACAATAGATATCTCTTGCGGCCAGCAATGCCACTTATGGGTAAGGATTAGTAATATAAGGGGGGAGGTAACGGCGGTTAATAGGCGACCCGATCGATTTCCTCCAGTGTGGTGATCCCCTTTACGACCTTCATCAAGCCATCTTTCCTGAGAGAGAGCAGCCCTGCTGTTTCGCGAGCCGCATCTCGAATAGCGATAGAAGACGCTTTTTCTGAGATCAACCGCTTCACTGTTTCGTTGACCACGAGAAGTTCAAAAATCCCTTTTCTTCCAAGGTAGCCCGACTGTTTGCACTGCTTGCATCCTTTTCCACGGGAGAAGGAGGGGGGCACTTTCAAGGCTGAGACCTGGTCTCCTATTTCCTTCAATACCCCTTCATCGGGAGGAGTTGGGGTTTTACAATGGGGACAGATGGCTCTGACCAATCGCTGGGCGAGAACGCCGATCACAGAAGATGAGATGAGATAAGGTTCCACACCAATATCCATCAGTCGGGTAATGGCTTCGGGCGCATCATTGGTATGGAGGGTGCTTAAGACCAGATGGCCGGTGAGGGCGGCCTGAATGGCGATTTCAGAGGTGTCGAGGTCCCTGATTTCGCCGACCATGATCACATCCGGGTCCTGGCGGAGAATCGATCTGAGGCCAGCCGCAAAGGTGATTCCCGCTTTGGGGTTGATCTGGGTCTGTCGGATTAAAGAGAGCCGGTATTCGACGGGATCTTCAATGGTGATGATATTTTTGTCCATGGAGTTAATCAGATTGAGAGAGCCGTAAAGGGTTGTCGTTTTCCCGCTTCCGGTCGGACCGGTGACCAGGATGATTCCAGTCGTCTTCCGGAGAAGCTGTTTAAATTGGGCTAACATCTCCTCCGAGAAGCCCAGATCCTCCAAGGTGAGAAGAGGGCTTGTCTGATCCAGAATACGAAGGACGACATTTTCTCCGTAGATCGTTGGGAAGGTTGAGACCCTGATCTCAAAACCGCGGTTCTCCATCTTGATATTGAAATTCCCGTCCTGAGGGAGCCTGGTCTCGGTAATGTCCATCTCCGCTAAGATTTTGATACGAGCGGTAACTGCCGGATGAACGGTTTTAGGCAGTGTGAAGGTTTCAAAGAGAAAGCCATCGATGCGAAATCGGACACGGAGCGCCTTTTCATCAGGTTCGAAATGGATGTCACTGGCACGGTCGTGAATGGCCTGAATCATGACCAGGTCGAGCATCCTTGCAGCCGGAGCTCCTTCGACGGACCCTGTCAAAGGTTCTTTTAGCTGAAGATCGTAGGTCTTCCTGTATTCGACTGGTTCCTTGGCGGTTTCGGTCGAATTTTGAGCGGTGGCCTGTCGCAGGGTGTTCTCCATGACGGTTGCTCCCACCCCGTAATATTGTTCAATCGCCTTTTTGATTTTTTTCTCTGTACTGAGAGCTATCTCCACATCCATCTTCGTTTTATTTCGCACCTCGTCAAGAGCAATAATATTGAGAGGATTGTCCATGGCCACGGTTAATGTCGTTCCAATTTTGAAAAGAGGGATCAAGGCATGACGCCGTACTAATTCGTCTGGAATAATCTTTACGATCTTATCATCGATCAGATAGGTATCAAGGTCAACATAAGGGAGATTGAAATAATCAGCCAGGCACTGATAAATAACCTCCTCCTTGGCATATCCCTTACGGGTGACGGTCTGCTCCAGTCTTTCCCCCCCCTGCCTTTGCTCCTGAGCCGCCTTTTTGAGTTGTTCAGGGGTAAGGATCCCAAGGTCAACTAAAAATTCTCCAAAACTCTTTTTTTGAGCCATAACTCCTCCACCTATTAATCACCACCTAAATTGAGCGATTTTTTTGAATTTCATTGTAGCGCAACCCTTTAGGGTTGCTTCTGATCCCTGCCTGCGTCAGGCAAGCAAGGCTAAAGCCTTGCGCTACAAATCACCCGCTGGGTGATTTTAAACCCGAGATGAAGCTTGTAGCTAAAGATGTTTTCAAAAAGAATCGCTTAATTTAGGCACCAAATATCGATTACCAATGCTCATAACCCCACCTGACCTCCCCTTAAAATAAGGGGAGGCATCACCCCTCTTAAATTAAGAGGGGGAAAGGGGGAGTTACTATTTCAATTATTCTAATATTGAGTATTTCATTTACTCCTTCTTTCCTTCCTTTGTCTTCAACATCTGTTGGATATGCCTCCTGACCTTTGATGCCAGTTCCGGATAGGCATTTGAAGACGACTGGACAAACTGCCGGTAATGCTGTATAGCCAGTTCCCTGTTGCCAATTTGTTCATAGAGGAGGCCTAAGTTGTAATGGGTCTCTCCATGAAGAGGATCAATAGAAAGGGCCTTCTGGTAAGATTCGATTCCTTTTTCCATCTGTCCTTTCTTTTTATAGAGAGTCCCAAGATGGATATGGCTCCCGATATGATTTGGATTGATGGAAAGGACTTTTTTGAAAGCTTCCATTGCTTTTTCATCTTCTCCCCTGAGATAGAAAATAATCCCCATGTTGTTAAGGGCCTTTTCATATCGGGGATTGATCTCAATAGCTTTTTGATAAGCCTGGAGGGCGTTCTCCGGTTTTCCGATCTCTTGATAGATGATTCCAAGATTATTATGCGCCTCCATATGGTTGGGCTCCAGTTGAATCACCTTCTGGTAGGCCTGAATCGCCTTCAATACATCACCCTGATGATAATAAGCAACCCCCATATTGAAATGTTGGATCACTTCCATGGTGAGATGACGATCTCTTCCGGTTCCCTGTTCAAGTACAACAGGTTTCGGTATCACTTCCTCTTTAGGAGGAGGTGGCACAGTTGGTTTTTCTTGAGAAGATTTTACTTCAGCATCGGCCTTTTCCTCTTTTTTGGGTGTCCCCGCTATTTTTTCTTCGGGTTTTGTCTGAGGAAGAGATTCTATGTTTTCCTTTTTAGGAATGGTTAATTTCTTTCTAACCGATTTTACTTCTTTAGGAGCGGGAGAAGAGACGGGGGGGGGAGTGATTTTGGGTTCTTCAATCATTTCTAAGTTCTTCTTCTCCTCTTCTTTTGGGAGTTCCGGGGGAATCTTTTCAATGACTGCTGGAGAAGGTTTCCTCTCCGCGATTTTAATCACCGGTTCAGGAGGTGAAGGAGGTAAAAGAATTTTCCAGACGCCAACTATTATAATGAGAAGGATCAGAGAAGAAAGAAGAATGAACCAAGCCCATTGCTTTGGACCTTTTCTATCCGGAGAGCGGCCCCTGAAAAAAGGCGACCCTTTTGACTCTATTGAACGGAGTTGTTGAGCCTTTTTCAGGGCGTCAATGATCAGACTCATTTTGACCCCTCCGGCGAGATTCTCGCCGATTCTGATAAAATCTCTTTCTGCAGAGAATCCTGTTCTACTTTCTTTTCTGAAGGGATCGGAGCGATCGATGGTGATTTCTTATCTTCAATCCGCAGGTAAATCTTTTCAAATTTCTGATTGATTACGTCTCGTGCTCCCTGAAGGGAAAGGGATCGGTCATGGTTTAGAAGAATCATCGCCACCAATAAAAAGATCAAGATAATAAGAAGAGAGGCACGCAAGGGTGTAAATTGTTTTAAATAAGCGGGGATACGGAAGGCCCCAGTGGCTGATTCTTCTCCTCCCAAATCCTTTTTAGCCTTTAAGACGACCTCTTTGTCGATCTGATTGGTCTCATCCACAAAGCCCCCGAGCAGGGCTCGATCACAGATCAGGTTGATCAGCCTTGGAGTTCCCCCTGAAAAACGGTAGATTTCATTGAGCGCCGATTTTGAAAACGTAATGGTACCGTGTGAGCCGGCCACGGTGAGGCGCTGGTAAATGTATGACTCTGTTTCTTCCCGATTGAGGGAGCGGATGTGATGACGGATGGCAACCCGCTGGTTCAACTGTTTCAATTTAGGAGACCAGAGTTTCTGGTTTAATTCGAGCTGACCGAATAAGATGATCTGGAGCATTTTCTCTTTTGTCGTCTCAAGATTGGAGAGCATACGGATCTGTTCGAGAACCGGTATGGAAAGATTTTGGGCTTCGTCAATGATGAGGATGACATGGCTATCCTGGGACAATTGTTGTAAGAGGAATTGATTCAGCGCATCAATCCGTTCCGCCTTCGTTCTTCCAATTGTTTTAAAACCAAAATCCTGAAGGATCGCTCTCAGCAGCTCCCCCTCCGCAAGATAGGAGTTGAAAATAACTGCCGTCTTCACATTTTTATCCAATTTATCGAGGAGACTCCGGCAGATGGTTGTCTTTCCGGTTCCAATATCTCCGGTGACTACCATGAATCCCTCTCTCTCCTTGATTCCGTAGAGGAGGGAATCGATCGCGGTCCGGTGGCTCTCGCTCAGATAGAGGAACTGCGGGTCCGGCGTCAGAGCAAAAGGTTTTTCTTTTAAACCATAGAAGTCGAGGTACATCTCTTTCCCAAAAGTGTTCTAAAGGGTTCAAGGATTCGAGGGTTCATGGGTTCAAGTGAGAATTTTAAAAATATTTTACTGGAACCCTTGACCCCTTGGCCCCTTGAAACCTATCTGTTTTTTGTAACATCTTCCACTTTCTTTCCCACTTGAAGGGTAGGGGTGATCATGATCACCAGTTCTGCAATTCTCTTCCTTTCGGTTTTGTAACGGAACATCCCTCCAAGCAGAGGAATAGACTGTAATACGGGCACACCGACATGGGTGTCCTCTATTTTATCCTGCATGAGCCCGGCAATGATGATGGTCTGGCCATCCTGTACCCTTACCGTAGTATCGGTTTCCCTTACGCTTAAAAGAGGGAAGGTGGTTTTCCCATCGGGAGTTGCTTTCTCTCCAGTTTTTTCAGTAATACTGGGATGGATATTCATGGTGATGGTTCCATCCTCAGCAATCTGCGGGGTGACATCGAGGATGATTCCCACATCGATCGTCACGGGTTGAAACGTCTGGACCACTGTTTCTCCTCCGGTGACCACTGCTCCGGAGATGAAGAAGACATCCTGGTTTCCTACACGGATGATGGCCTTCTGATTGTTGAGCGTGGAGATGGTCGGGCTGGAAAGCACCTTCACATCTCCCTGTTCTGCGATGGCCTGCATGATGTCTGAAAGCGCGACATCACCTGCCCCAACGGCAAAAGTCCCTCCAAAAGGCCTTATTCTAAAAGTCCCGGGGGTCTGGATCGTTGTTCCGGTGGTCGTATCAGTGAGGGTAAAGCCCCCTGTCACTCCTGGAAAGCCAGTTGTTCCCGCCTTATTCGTAAGCCCCCATGATAAATTGGAAAGGCGGGGCAATCCCTGAATCACCTTCCAGTTGATCCCCTCTTTATTCTCGTCCGAGAGGATCACCTCAAAAATTTTCGCCTGAATGGTGACCTGACGCTGGGCGCTACCCTCCATCGCTTCAAGGAAGGATGCGATTTTATTGAGATTGGCCGGATAGTCGCTTACCAAAATCACGCTAGTCGATTTATTGACGATTAATTTTTTCCCTTTACTATCAGCCCTAGCCCAGGTCGTTTTATCTGGCTCTGGTGGTGCCGCTTTTTCATCGGCTCCTCCAAAGATAATGACTTCCAACCCCCTCTGGATTTCCTTCCACAGGTCCATTTCATCCACACTGACCAGGTCGCTAAATCCTGTTCTATTCCCTGTGCCCCCGATGGTCGTGGGAGTGGTGCTTCCAGTGGTGGTGGAGGTTCCAGGAATAACGCCGCTTTGCAGTCCCCCACCTGTCGTCGCATAGACTTCCCTCTTTCCACTTCTCCGGGTGGCAAGATAATTAAGCGTAAAGAGGCGTGTCTCCACCTGGGGTCTAATGATTTTAATGAATTTTCCTTCGATGCGATAAGTCCATCCCAGGGGAATAAGAATGGCATCGAGCGCTTCTTTAAGAGTGACCCGTTTAAGATCAATGGTCACCTTACCAGTCAGCTCCGGGTCGATGACGATGTTATACTCGTCCTCCTTTGAAAAAGCGATCAGAATGTCCTGAATGTTCGTATCTCTCGCGAAGAAGGAATAGAGCCTCTCTGGGGCTTTTTTTGCCTCTTCCCTTTGGGGAATGACCAGTTCCTTCATTTTTTCTTCAGGAGGCGGCTGCGGTTTAGAGGGCTCCATTTTCTGAGAAGGCAGTTTGGCGCGATCCTGTTTAGGAGGAGAAGCGCAACCCACTGCCCATAAGAGACACAGAAGAGAAATAAATAGTATTTTTGTTTTCATGTCTTACTCCTTTTTATGGTTCTTTCGGTCTATATCTTTTCCCTATTAATCCCTCCCTTCCTCCCCTTAAATTAAGGGGAGGTAAGGTGGGGTTAAGGAAGGGAAATTATCAGGGGGGACATGGGGATTATCTACCTTCAACTGTTAGTTTCACTGGACTCTGGTCCAGAAGGATTGTTCTTTTTTTACCTACCTTTTCCAAAATAACCCTGTCAGGCCAGATCTCCAATACCTTTTCTCCGCCGATTGAGTCTCCAACGGTTACTATGGACCGGTCAATTGACGCCAATCGAATACGGTCGGATATCAAGACTGCCTTCAGATGCAAAGTGGGCTCAACCGGTTTTATTTCGCTCGTCTTTACCTGTACTATGGGTTGAACCGTTTTTTCTTCTTTTACTGGTGTCTCCTTAGAGAGGAGGCGGATTCCGGGAGGTATGGAGAATGGGTCTTTCCGTCCCTCATGAAATACAATAGTTTTCTTTTGGGGTTGTCCAAAGCTGAACTCTGGTTCTATTAAAACGATGCCCGTCGTAGGCAAAATTCCTGTACATAACAGAGTAAAGGCAAACTTAAGTATGAATTTGTGCATCTTCATATTATCCTCTATTACAACGCAATGATATACATTTTAAGCCCCAGGGTGACCTTTAAGAGAGGTTGTATCTCATCATTTCTCTGAATCTGAAGTCCTTCTATCTGGACCAGAAAGGGGAGTTCCTCTATCCCTTTCAAATAGGACTCCAATTTGGCGAAAGTGGAATGGAGAACCAGATGAACCGCCACCTTTCGTGAATCCTGAAGAACAGACTCTTTCTTCTCCTCGGACGGAGATATCTTCTCCTCAGAAGGAGAGATGGAAATCACCTTCATCTGAAGAGGGTCACTTTCCCTCGCCAGATGTCTCAGAAAAGCCCTGAATTCCTCGCCTCTGAGCGTGCGCTCAGAAAGTCCCTTCAATTCCTCCTCGAGTCTGATGATCTCAGCCTCTGCTGTTTCGAGACCTTTTGATAAAAGAGCAAGTTCGGCCAGTTTAGAGTCAGCCGCTTTAACTTCTCCTTTGAGCATGGAAATCTTGCGATTCATGGGTGTATCGAAAAGCCGATCGAATAGAAAAATGGCGACAGCTACCAATACAACCACCAATAAAATCTTTTCTCTTCTTTTAAGTGCCATGAATTAAGGTTTCTCCTCTTCTAATCCTTTCCCTTATTGGGAATGTCAATATCGCAGACGATATCGAATTCCGTGGCTAATTGATTATATAGTTTATTCTCATCCGTCGAAATCAATTTGACATGGCTGAAAAGAGGAGACCGTTCAAGTCCCTCGATGATCTTAGCCAAAGCCGTAAGGCAGTGGATATCGTTTCCAAAGGCCAGACCGGAGAGATGGAGAATACTCTTGGGATGACCCTGTGGCTCGGTTTCCTTTGATGCTGGAGTTTGAGAGGGCTTGCCTACGGGTTTTCCCCCTGATTGAATCTCAAACAAGGTCAGAGTCATGTTCCCGGGGATGACCTCAAGGACTTCTTTGAGTGCCTTTCGGTAGGGTATGGGTGGGGTGACCAAAGAGGGAAAGAGGGAGAGATCCTGTTTGATCTTCGCCTCTTTCTCTTTCAGGACCGACAGCCTGGTCCTAAGATCCTCCAGCTTTGCTACCCTTGCTACCTTGTCAGCCCGTTCCTTTTGAAGAGCGGTCACTTGCCCGGTTTTATACCAGATCATCCCCAGAAAAATAAGGATGGTCAGGATTGGAACAAGAATAAAAATTGCTTTCTCAGCGGGTATTTTTGACCAGAAAGGTTCTTTAACGGGTAGCAATTCTACCTGCCGCGGTTCGGAGAGGGCAATGCCTGCTGCTGTGGTGAACATCGAGCCTGTTTCATCAAGGGCCTGTCCATTTACCCTTTTGGCGTCATAGAGCATCTCCCTGAGTGGGTTAAAAAGTTCCACAGGAAGGTGGAGTTCGCCTTCGAGGTAAGAGGCAATATTCTTCAGATGGGCGCCTCCCCCGGTGAGAAGGATGCGGTCAATCTTTTCTCCATAGAACTGATTTCGATAATAATCGAGAGAACGCCCAATTTCCGCTACCCATCTTTCCAACACGGGCCTCATCAAAAAGGAGATTTTTGAGAAATCGAGTTTTTCACCAGCCACTCGTCCTTCCTGGGCGCCAGACAAAATTCCTACTTCTTCTTTAATCCTCTCTGCCTTTTCAAAGAGGAAACCCATGTCTTTCTCAAAAGGGAGGCCATCCGTGATCGCACGGGTCAGGTCAGCTCCGGCCGGAGTCATCTCTCGGCTGAATTGGAGCGTTTCATCTTTAAAAAGGAAAAGGCTTATCTTCTCCGAACCTAAATCAATCAGAGCGACTGTTTCCCCAAGTTTTAATTGATCCCGTGCGTAAAGCATATTCCAGAGGCCAAAAGCACTCACATCGAGATGAGTGACCTGAAGCCCGGCAACATTGGCAATGGAGAGTGTCCGGTCAATGAGGTTGATCGGGCAGGCCACGACAAGCAAGTCCAACTTTTTGGCCCCATCTTCGACAAATTCTCCAAGGATGTTGTATTGAATCCGTGCTGTTTCCACAGGGAAAGGGAGATTATCCTTCATCTCCCACGGCAGTGTTTGAATTAACTCTTTTTTAGGAATGGAGGGTAGGGTCATCCGTCTGATATGGATTCCTGAGCCGGAAACGGTAAGCCTTACCTTCTTTGTTCTGATGTCGGTTTCTTCAATTAAGTCTTTGAGAAGGATGGAGAGGGAGTTGATATCCTCCTTGTCAATGGACTGGGGAATTCTCTTCAGCCCTAAACAGGTTAGAAAAGGCCCCTTAGCAGTCTTTTCCATTCCCACCAACTTGATCGAATGAGACCCAATGTCCAACCCGATTGTTTCTGTCATATTAGTTTTGTCCCTTTATTGTGTTTTACTCTTTCACTGTCCTTCATCAGACAGGCTACATTTTTTCTGCTATAGGCAAGGAAGCAACGCGCCTCCCAAGTCGAACTCGTAAGGTTCTCCTGTTCCGGTGTAAAAAGTAATGATAATATTTCCTGTAACATATGGATTGAACCAATAAACATCTATTCGAATAACCTGATTGGGGATAATTACTTGGTTATTCCCTCCACGATTCAAATTTTGTCGAGGGTCTCCGTTCCAGTAATTACCAAAAAATTTCTGAGTTCCATCCATATGAATTTCTCGTATGCGAGTGCTTGACGAGTCACTCCATGTTGCAGTGAAAGCTGTGAGGGTGACATTAGAACTCCCAATGTTTTTTATAAAGAAACGTGCCCTTTGGCCTCCAAGCGTCCAACAGGGAGATGGAGAACCTGGATCTAGGACCAACTGCTTTACTAGAAAACTAGTAAAATTAGATACAACGATTCTCCTTTGGCTGGTGTTTGGGATTTCACCGATGGATGTGAGCCGATCCGTAGGAGCGGGTTCATAACTGATTGTGAAGCTTCCACGGCCAAGAGACCTTGAAATAGGATTACTGAGACCGCTCAGACCGTTGTCCGTTGTATATCGCACAGCGAACTCCACTCCTGATTGGGCTAAGAAAAAGGCTTGATTGGAACTGATGGTAAGAGCAATAGACTTCTGCTTGGTTGGGATGAGATAAGAGAAGACATACCCGATTGCCACCATCAACAGCATGACGACGACGAGGAAGAGAACGGAGAGGCCTCTGGAGTTAAAGAAAATCCCTCCCAACCTCCCTTTGCCCTCCGGGTCAGAGACCGCTCTGGGTCGGAGACCAAAGGGAGTGGAAATTAATTCCCCCCCTTTTTTAAAGGGGGAAGAGGGGGGGGTATGAATTTTTTTTGTTCTTTTTTTCAACTGCTGGGTTCCTCTCGCCAGTTATCGTAATAATTCTTGTAAGTTGAACTCTTAACAAAATTTTTTGGATAGACCTTTGTCTGTAAAGTTACATTCTCACCGCTTGCTAATGAAAGAGTAAACGACAAAGTAATCTCATTTTCATTGTTGGTAGCTACTGCCCCCCGGGTCACTGTGAATGAAGACACATTTGAGGCAAGTGGACTTGTCGCCGCAGGGGATGTCTTAACTTTTTGAAGGGTTGAGCCGGTTAACTGGAAGGTGAGGGTTTCGTTAAGTCCATCCTGGGCTGTGGCGTTGGTTCTCTGGAAAACGATGGTATTGCCCGAGCCTCCTGCGGCAGGCGTGGTGATGCTTCTTGCATCCCGAATATCTCTGACCATTCTCTCGAGCGCCAGTTTTCCCTCGTCGAAAAGGGTTTTTTGATTGACCGTCATTGTATAGACTTTCAAACTATTAATCAAGAAATAAATCATAATACCCGAAGCGATCGATAAAATGACGATCACCACAATGATTTCGATGAGGGTGAAACCCTCGATACCGAAAGTTCGGAGTTCGGAGTTCGGAGTTCGGAGTTTTTTTGAAATATATTTATACGGACTGAATATGTTCATCATCTTTTTCATTTTCTCCGAACTACGAAATACTTGCTCCGAACTATTTTCATTACGGAAACCTTGTGACCACTGAATAGATTTCATAAGTGTCGTTTTGTGGATCGCTTACCCGAACTCTCATTCGTTTGTAATTTGTGTCTGGGCCTAAACTTCCTAAAGCATTGAGATCATTGTTTGGCACATAAAGGATTTCATATTGGCACTGGTAGCCAGAAGGTGGTGAAGTCTGGCATGCAGTAAGGTTAGTAGGATTGAGTTGTGGTCCACCATAATTGTATTTCATTCGGTATTCCATCTCCTCATGGGCGAGATACATAGCCTTGGTTGCCATTTCTGGCTTCTGGCTTCCTTTAATACCCGTTGCAAAGGGGACGATGATGACCGGCAAAAGAATCCCCGCCATCACAATGAGGATGATGACTTCGATAAGGGTGAAACCCTGTTGAAATACAAGTTCGAAGTTGGGAGTTCGGAGTTCGGAGTTTTTAAACTCTAATCTTTTAAAATGTTTTTTTAATGGTTTAATTGTTTTTCTCATCTTTGTCATTTACTCCGAACTACGAACTCATTACTCCGAACTGCTAATTATTATCATTTTCTCCGAGCTACGAACTCCTAACCCCGAACTGCTAATTATTATCATTTTCTCCGAACTACGAACTCATTACTCCGAACTGTTAATTAATACTCACCTTTCCTGTATAGTTTGAGACACTGATAGTCTTTGATCCTCCACTTCCGGAAACCGTGACTGATCCTCCTCCACCTGTTGTGGGTTCGCCAAGGGAATTGAAGGTCAAGGTTAATGCAGAGGTGGCTACGCCAGCCGGGAGTCGGCCCGATGGATCTAAGTTGTTGGAGGGCGCAAAAGTATAAGAATTTCCACCGGAAAACGTGATGGTCTTTGAAGTTCGGGTAGACATGGCACATTCCTGGGCATACCGGATATCTGAGGCAACCATATGAGCGGCACCTTCCACAGAGGCTTTTGGGGCCATGTCAAAACCCATCCTGGGGATAGCCACAGCCGCCAGTATGGCAATGACAATCATTATGAGAATAACTTCAATAAGAGACATTCCCGATTGCGGATTGCGGATTTTGGATTGTGGATTTAAAATTCCGAATTCCGAAATCCGAAATCCGAAATTGAAAGGTTCAACGTTCATCAAGAATCACCTGAACAACGAGGCCATGTTCCACCAGGGGAGAAATACGGCCAGTGCCAGAAGTAAAACGACTCCCCCCAGAAAGAGCGTCAGGATCGGCTCAATATAAGTGGGGAACTTCTTCAAAGCGTTGTCCACTTCCACATCATAATAATCCGTCACTCTTGTCAACATCTCATCCAGTGTTCCGGAGGTTTCACCCACAGAGATCATCTGAATGACAAGAGAGGTAAACCTTCCGCTCTCCTTCAGTGCATCTGTCAAACTGCTTCCCCCTCCCACCTTCTGCTGGACGCTCTTAATGGATTGGGAGAGAAGGACGTTGTCCACCGTAGTAGAAGTGATGTCCAGCGCCTGCAAAATAGGGATTCCACTTCGGTTCAACATGCCAAACGTATTGGAAAACCGGGAGAGGCCAATTTTTAAGAAAAGTTGGCCTAAAACCGGAATCCGGATTTTAATGTTATCCCAGAAGTATCTTCCATTTTCAGTCTTCAGGTAGCGCCTGACAAGAATGGAAATTCCGATCAGTCCTCCCAGAAGCATATACCAGTAGCTTTGAAATATTTTATTCATCCCGATCATAAGGCGGGTCGGCAGGGGGAGAGGCATATTGAACTGTGCAAAGGTTGCTGCAAACCTTGGAATGACAAAAGCTAATAGGACGACAAAGGCAATGACCACTGCGGAGATGACGATTTTAGGGTATCGTGTTGCCTCTTTGAGCCTCTGGCGGGTTTGAAGTTCCCGGTCGGCGAGAGTGACAAATCGGTCCAGTGATTCACCTAACCGTCCTGATGTTTCGCCTGCACGAATCATATTAATGTAGACAATTGAAAAGACCGATGGATGTTTAGCCATGGAGGCATATAATGGGTTCCCGGCCTCAATGTCTGTACAAACCTCATCCAGAACATTTTGAAATTTCTTGTTCTCTGTCTGGTCCTTCAAATTGGATAAACCAGTGAGAAGGGGGAGGCCTGCCTTATATAGGGTCGAAAGTTGCTGGCTGAAGACGACGAGATCCTCCAGGGGAACCTTTTTAAAACGGTCCATTAAATCCGAAAGGTCAAACAGAGGGACCTCTTCGAGTTTCTCGATCGAAACTGGAAGGTATCCGAGGCGGTGAAGCTGATCGCCAGCCAATTGGAGGGTAGGGGCCTCCAGCCTCCCATCCATGGCCTTGCCAGCTCTGTCGCGCGCTTTATATTTGAAAGTAGGCATTTCTTTTACCCTTTTAAGATTTAGGGAGATAAGGAGATGGGGCGATAGGGAGCCCATCTTCTTAAAACCCATCCAATCTTCAGCGTTGTTTCGCTCCAGGTAATAACCATGGGAGAGGATCGTTGATTAGACTAACGATCTTACCCAGGATATTGTCGTAATTGCTCAATAATTCTTGTCCCGTTTCATTTAAGAGATAACCGCACTTAATAGCAAACTCCAGCCAAACCTGAGTTTCAGCTGCTTCTGCTTCAGCATCACTCAGTTTGCTTACGAATGAAGCTTCATAACGCCTTTTTCGCCCCTCCGGGTCAGAGACCCAGGAATTTGTCCAAAGCTTTTTTCGAATGCTTCAGTGAACGTTCTATCCATCTAGCTTCTGAACGTAAAGAATATTTTTTGCAGGCGATTATCCGCCAAGGTAAGCCAGCCTTAGTTGATTTCACACGGCCAGCATTGTGTTCTTTTAATCTTTTGTTTAAATCGTTAGTATGTCCTATGTAACGTCTGCCTGTAAGATTGCTATGGAGGATATATACAAACATTATTCTGCCCCTCTGGGTCGGAGACAAGCCTCAGCAAGATTGGTACAAACCGATCTCGATGAACGACGGATTTGATCTGTCAGTGAATAACGCTCCTCGACCGGAAATGATCTGCTTTTTTCAAATATCTGCATAGCCGCTTCAAAGGCCATTTTATAAACTTCTAAATCCCGATGAGTCCGAATCAACTTCTTTTCCATTATTTTTATCCCCCCATCTCCTTATCTCCCAATCTCCCCATCTTTCTTTTTATCACCCTATCTCCCTATCCCCACAACTCCCCATCTCCCCATCTCCCCAACTCTTAACCTAACTCCGAACTACGAACTCCGGACTGAATTATCGCAGATAATTCTTCACTTTATTCATCAATTCATCCATCTCAAAGGGCTTGGTGATATATTCGTTTGCCCCGGTTTCCATGCCGGTGGCCCTGTCTTTCTCCTGGGTTTTTGCGGTCAGCATGAGAATGGGGATGTGTTTATATTTTTCATCGAATTTTAATAACCGGCAGACCTTGTATCCATCCAGTTTCGGTAACATGAGATCAAGAAGGATCAAGTCCGGATTTTCTTTCCGTGCCTGATTTAATGCCTCTTCACCGTTGTAAGCGGAGAGCACCTCATATCCTTCCAGTTCGAGAGCGAAACGAACGGTTTCCACCAGATCCACTTCATCATCAACCACCAGTATCCTCTTATTGCTCATTGAAATTACCTCCTCAATTCTTTTTTCGCCTGCCGAAGGAACGCATCTATGCGTTCCCTACGTCCTCAATCGTTCTTTCGCCTTCCTGAAGAGTTCCCGTTTTGAAAGAGCCTCCTCAGGAAAAGTAGCAACTCCGATTTTAATGGATAACGGTCCATCTGCTGTCTCGATTGGGTTTTTCCGAAGGTCCTCTTCTATCCTCTGACGGATGGCCTGAACTCCTTTTAAATCAGCCTCACAGAGCGCAAACAGCATTTTCTCTTGTTTCCTTCTCATTAAAACATCCCCCTTTCGGCAAAGGGACTGTTTTATCCTCAATTCGAGCTCTTTCAATGATTCATCTTCTATTTCTTTCTTTTGTCCAAGACTTTCTATGAAAAATAAGGAAAGAGGTGAGTCATTTTTTTGTGCTCGATTGAAAGCTTTGTCCAGCATAAACCGGAACTGAGATTCTCTTCTTTCTCCCTTTGATGCTGGAAGGGTGAAGGTGAAGGCGCTGCCTTTCCCTACTTCGCTCTCCGCCCATAACTTTCCCTGATGGGCTTCAACCAGTCCTTTGGTAATGGCCAGACCCAATCCGGTTCCGCTTACTGAGCGATGGAGCGATCCTTCGACCTGGAAGAATTTATCGAAGATTGAGCTGAGATGTTCTGCGGGGATTCCAACTCCTGTATCTTTCACAGAGATAGCAATCTTATCTCCAAACCCTCCTGCCCTTTCTTCAGAATAGGGAGCTGCCGAGACGTAAATGCTTCCCATCTCAGGTGTAAATTTGATCCCATTCCCGATGAGGTTGATCAGGATCTGTTCTATTTTTTCTTTGTCTCCATTCACCGATGAAAGTCCTTCGGGTATTTCTGATAAAATCTTAATTGATTTTACATCGGCCTGAGGTCGCAATGAAGATACGGTAACTTCAATGAGGGTTTTTAATTCCACGTCCTCGAATTTCAATTCGATCTTCCCCGACTCAATTTTGGAGAGATTGAGCAAGTCATTCAAGATGTTGGTCAATCGGGTGATGTTTCTATCTGCCATAGAGAGAAACTTCGTCTGGTTTTCGTTGATCGCCCCCGTCTTTCCCGAGAGGATCAACTGAATCGAATTTTTAATAGAGGCAAGAGGAGTTCTTAATTCATGAGAGGCGACCGAGACAAACTCCGACTTCATTGCATCGATTTTTTTAAGTTCCAGATTGGCCTTTTCCAATCGATCAGCATGGTCTTTCATCTTCACAAAACGTTGCTTTTCATCAAGGACTTTTTTCAAGCGCAAGATGGTTTCGTCCAGATTAATCGGCTTGGTGAGATAGTCACTCGCTCCCTGTTTCATGGCTTCAATGGCGGAGTCAATGGTTCCATGTCCGGTCATGAGAACAGTAAGGATTTCCGGATGCGATCTTGAAATCTCTTTGATCAACTGGAGGCCGTCTACCCGTGGCATTTTCAGGTCGGTCATGACAAGATCAAACCTTTGTTGCTCCATCTTTTTCAGAGCCGCCTCTCCATTTTCCGCAAGTTCAACCTGAAATCCACCAATGCGGGTAAGGGCCTTCATGAGAAAGTCCCGGATCTCCTTCTCGTCATCGACCACTAAGACTCTGTTTTCCATTTATCTTTTTTCCTCCTGGGCATGGTTATCTCTTCCGGATAGCCATTCGTCAAGAGCATCCTTCTTGAAGCGCCAGCTCCCCCCAATCTTTCGGCAGGGGATATCACCGTTTTTCGCAAGCCGGTAGATCGTCCGGACATGGATGCTCAGATAATCAGCCGCTTCCCGCGGTGTCATGATGGCTTTAGTTCGGAGCTCTGAGTTCGTAGTTCGTAGTTCAGAATATTTATCCATTTTTATTTCTCCTTACTGTATTGAAAGTTAAAATACGGAGTACTTGGTTCGGAGCTTTTTTAAAATGACTCAATAAAATTTGATTAATTTTATTATCATTGTCTCCGAACTCCGAACTAATTACTCCGAACTACTTTAGAACCTACCGGTCCAATACTTCCCTGACTTTCCTTGCCAGGCCCTCCGGCGTGAAAGGTTTCTGGACAAAATTCACTCCCTTATCCAGCACCCCATGGTGAACAATGGCATCATCCGTATAGCCCGAAATAAATAGAACTTTGGTTTGAGGTGTCGAAAGTTTCAGGTGATCTGCCAGCTCCTTACCGCTCATTCCGGGCATCACCACATCGGTAAGTAAAAGATGAATGTCTCTGTCCGGATGGTCTTGGACAAATTTTAAAGCTTCCTTTCCATCACGCGCTGAATAGACCAGATATCCTCTTTCACTCAGAATTCGAGCCGCCAGCTCACGAACCGATTGTTCGTCTTCGGCCAGGAGGATTGTTTCATTTCCTGTCAAAATATAAATTCCATCCTCTTCTTTTTGAATCCTATCTTCGTCTTCTTCCACCCTTGGGAGGTAGATATGAAAAGTGGTTCCCTTTCCTGGTTCACTATATACATAAATATTCCCACGGCTTTGTTTCACAATTCCATAAACCGTTGAGAGTCCCAGGCCCGTGCCTTTTCCTTTGGCCTTCGTCGTAAAAAAAGGTTCAAAAAGATGTTCTTTGACTTCAGGAGTCATCCCACACCCTGTATCGGTAATGGATACCCTTATGTAACTTCCCTGGCTGATATCGGGATAGGCGAATGTTTCTATTTCGTCCACATCCACCCTGTCTGTCCCGATGATCAATTTTCCTCCGGATGGCATGGCATCCCTTGCATTGACCGCTAAGTTTAAAATGACCTGCTCGATCTGCCCCGGATCGGTCTTAACTTTGCCTGCGTTTTCATCCAGCTTATAAATGAGTTCGATATCCTCACCAAGGATGCGATGGAGCATCTTATCGAGGTCCCGGATGAGGGAGTTGAGATTGAGAACTTTGAAGTCGAGGATCTGTTTCCGGCTGAAAGCTAAAAGCTGGCGGGTTAAATTGGCGGCCCGCTCACTCGCTTTATAGATTTCATTTATATTTTCTTTTAGAAGGTCTCCATCTTTTAGACCAAAAAGGGATAGTTCACTATAGCCTTTGATGACCGTAAGAAGGTTATTAAAATCATGGGCGATTCCACCAGCCAGCCGTCCAACAGCCTCCATCTTCTGTGACTGACGGAGCTGCTCCTCGGTCTCCCGAAGGGTTTCCTCCGCCTGCACACGGTCTTTAAAAAGCTGTGAATTAGCAATAGCGCCGGCGATCTGATTCCCAACTCTTTCTGCGAGTTTTACATCCGTCTCAGAATAAGCATTCGGTTTCAGTGACCGGAAATGGATCACACCAGTCACCTGATCCTTGGAAATTAAAGGAACCGATAACATCGAACGAAATCCTACCCTAATGGTATTCAGAAGACTGGGAAATCGTTTAACCAATTCATTTCCATCCTCTGTCTGGAGAAGGAGGCTTGAACGGGTCTTTATGAGATACTCATTGAGCGAACCGGATAATGGAAAGATATTTCCAATTCGTCGTTCTGGCACATCAAGCCCCAATTCATAAGCAATCATAACGGTGTTTTCTTTTAAATTGTTGAGATTAATTGCAACCCGTTCGAAGGGAATCAATTTGCGCACTTCATCAGCAAAACGCCCATATACTTCCTCGATGTTGAGAGAGGAGCTGATGATTTGCCCAATCTCGGCTATGACTGCATTCTCGTTAGCTAATTTTCTAGACTCCTCTTCACTCTTTCGGAGGGCCTCCTCCGCCCGCTTGCGTTCGGTGATGTCCTCACAGGTCATCAAGTTTTCTCCTTCCTCTGATACCACAGAAATAAAATTGACAATCTTTTCTGATCCATCCTTGCATGTTGCTTTAAAGATTCTTGGCCTCTTTACCCCGGACCCTATAGAGGTTAAATCATCTAACCAAACAGAAATGGCCTGATGCCTATAATCAGGATCAGGATAGGCCTTTCGAAACCAGGTTCTTCCGTCAGGAACATCCGTCAGATCATATCCAAACAGTTCTTTAAATTTCTGATTCACATAGTTAAAGGTTCCATTCCTGTCGATCATTACCATCCCAAAAGGGGCATTTTCCGATAAGGACCGAAACCTTTCCCGCTCAACGCGCAAAATTTCCTCGGCTTGCTTATGCTCGCTGATGTCTCGAGCCCAGACCTGGATTCCTGGTTCTCCTAAATAATTAATGACTTTTGCGTTGATTTCTCCCCAGAAAGAAAAGCCATCCTTTCGAAGAAACTTCACCTCGTACGTGGAAGGGGGTGATTCTCCGCGAAGACGCATAAGAGCTCTTTCACGGGTGAGAGCCTGATAATCGGGATGGTAGATAATCCAGTGGTCACGGCCTTCTAATTCACCTGGCTCATAGCCCAGCATTTCATGGAGGCGATTGTTGGCAAAGATGATGTCAGCTCCCTTTTGAAAAAATATTCCGTCAAAACTCTCCTCAACCAGAGTCCGATACCGTTCTTCACTCAGGCGTAAAGCTTCCGCTGCCTGTTTGCGAATGGTTATGTCTCGAAAACTCCATACTCTTCCAACAATTTGTTCACCGATCTGTTGGGGTTTCGAATAACGCTCAAAAACTCGTCCGTCTTGAAATTCAAGAAGATCAAAACTCTCAGCCAAGGGCTGGTCATATAATTCTTTAACCTTGGAGAGAAAATCCTCAGGGTATTTTAGCTGGTTTAAAACAAAAACCAACGCCTGATCGTCATCACGGGATGCAAGGATGGATTCGGGGATATGCCACATCTGGATAAACTTTTGATTAAATCTTTCAATTTTTCCTTGCCTGTCAACCACAAGAATACCATCAGCGGTGGATTCCAGCGCGGCATTGAGCAGGGAAAAGGTTCGTTTAAGTTCTTCCTCAGCACGTTTACGCTCAGTGATGTCCCGGGCAATACCTCGAAAACCAATCGGCTGCCCTTTTGCGTCTCTTATAAGTGACACGGATACTTCGCCGAAAACTTTTGTCCCGTCTTTTTTAATCACTTCCCAATCAAAATTCTTTGCGGGTTCTCCGGTCCTGAATACTTCGTTGAAAGCTTCAAATAACTTTTTTCGGTTCTCCTGGTCCGTATATTGTTGATTCCCCATCCCTAACAATTCGTCTCTGGAGTAACCCAGCATCCGACACAAAGAATCGTTGAAGAAGGTGAGATCCCCTTGGAGGTCTACCTCGTAATAACCATCTTCAATATTCTCAAGGATGGTTCGATATAGTTCTTCCGATTCTCGAAGGGCGTCCTCTGTGCGCTTACGTTTGGTAATGTCCGTATCCGTCCCTCGATATCCGAGGAGGGTTCCGTTGTGATCTAAAATCGGTGTGCCGCTTGATTCTAATATAACAGTGTCACCATTTTTGGTAATACATTGATTTACAAAATTATTAAAAGATTCTTTTCTGGAAAAAACTTCAAATGAAACCTTTTTTAGTCGTTCCTTTACATCGGGAGGAAAAAAATCGTAAAAATATCTTATTCCAACGATTTCCTCCGCTTTGAAACCAATTATTTTTTCCACAACAGGATTTGAATAAATGAATAGACCATCTGCATTGAATTCCCAGATCCATTCGCCCGCGGTTTCGGCCACTTGCCTGAAACGTTCCATGCTCTCCCGAAGGGCTTCCTCCCCTTGCCTGCGTTCGGTGATGTCCCGAACAATACCCCGAAACCCAACAGGTTGACCAGAAGAGTTCTTTATTAAAGAGATAGAGGATTCGATATATCGTTTTGTCCCGTCTTTTCTGATAATCTCCCAATCGAATATTTGAGAGGGATTTCCTGTTTGATAAACTTTATTGAAGGCCTGATACAATTTTTTCGCATTTCCGCGGTCCGTATATTGGCGGTTATTCATTCCCAGCAATTCATCTTTGGAATATCCAAGAAGTTGGCAGATCGAAACATTGAAGAGGGTAAAATTGCCGGCAAGATCAACTTCGTAATAACCATCTGCAATATTTTCAAGAATGGAACGATATTTTTCTTCGCTTTCCCTCAGTGCTACGCCGGCCTGTTTTATTTCATTGTAGAGGAGCGAATTTGCAATAGCGCCGGAGATATGTCGGGTCACTCTTTCTGCAAGATCAAGGTCTTTTTCCTTGTAGATATTGGGTTGGGTGTGTCGTAAAGACAGGGTGCCTATGAACCGGTCTTTCGATACTAAGGGCACAAATATGAACGACCGAAATCCGGCTTGTAAAGAGGGTAACAATCCTGGAAAACGATTTGCCACCTCTTCTATCTCTTCGGCTTGAATGAGGGTGACGGAACGCCTCCGCATGCATTCTTCAACCCCTGAACCCTTTAATGGCACGACATCCCCTGCCTGACGTTGCTTGACATCCATCCCAGCCGCATAGGCGATGTTGATGATACTGTGTTGATGGTTGACGAGATTGATAACAATACGCTCAAAGGGGATAATCTTCTTGACCTCTTCAGCAAAACGTTTATATACCTCATGAATGTCAAGCGAAGAACTGATGATTTGCCCAATTTCGGCCATAATCGCGCTCTCTTGGGCCAATCGTTTTGGCTCTGCCTCCGCTTGTCTGCGTTCGGTGATATCGACATAGGTGGCCAGGACAGCCGGTTCGCCATTATATTCGATTTGGGTTCCGGATATTTCAAACCACCCGATATTTCCATCTTTGCGGATTGCACGAACTTCATAATTGGGATGGACCAGTTTTCCTTCCAAACGGTCTTTATATCGGTTGAAAAATGATAATCGATCGTCAGGATGGACCAGGTTTTGCGTCTGTTCAATCGTTAAAGAGGTCAGTTCATCAGGTGTATATCCCAGCATCCTGGAGATCGCAGGATTTGCATAGACGAGGCGAGGGGGGATTCCCTTAGCAATGACAATCCCCTGTAAAGAGGCTTCAACTAATTTTTTATAGAGGCTTCCCGGTTCCTGGTAAGACTTTTTTGTTTTTGATTTTTTGTTTTTGGCTGATATGTTTACCGGTTTTCTTTTTTTGAGAGTAAGTGATTTAGCCTCTTTTTTCTTTTTTTCCATCCGGAAGCCCTTTCAGGAAATTTTGACGATAGAAAGATACAACATGAACAATTAGCAATATTTGTTCCAAAATATTCCAAATTGTCATAAAAATGCATTTAAGCTTATAACTATTTGGAATTTAATAGATTTTATTTTTAATGTAGAATATAGAAAAGGGGAAAGATTGGGGTAGAGAAATCGGAGAAAGTGATTAATTTATGACAACTTTGCCAAATAAATGACAATTTTGTACAAAAAGGGAAGATAGATAAAGGAATATTGGAATGGTGGGTGTAGATGTAAAAGGGAAGAGTAGGACAATTATCAGCGCTTGACTTTGAAGGAACGTTTATTTATAAATAACTCATGCAAATAACAGAAGAAATAAGAACTTCGTTAAGGCGGGAATACTTGCTCTGCTCAAATGCCATTGCTTTTTATAAAAAAGCAATAAAGGATTTTGAACAAAAATACAATCTCTCTACCCGGGCCTTTTTGAAGAAATTTGAGGCAGGCGAGATAGGGGATGATGCCGATTATTTCGATTGGCATGCTTTTGCTAAACTTCTTGACCAATGGCAGAAAACTCAATCTGCCATCCGTTCAGCCATCCAGTGATCAAAAGATTTACCGAAAACATTGATAAAACCATTGCATCTTCTTCAATTGTTCTATCTTCCAATATTCTAAAACACTTCTTTCCGGATGGAAGAGCGGTTTATATGAAAGGGAATCTTGTATTCGTGGATTCCTCCGTCTTAGAAATCGCTATGTTTGTCAGTGAAACCCATGAGGCCGTAAAAATCGAGAAATATAGGCTTCATTATATGAAAGGTAACGGACAGATGCTGTTCCGTTATGATAATGCTCCTCATCATCCGGAGATAGCTTCTTACCCCCACCACAAGCACACTCCCGACAACGTCATACCCTCAACGGAGACTTCCCTTAAAGATGTCCTGAAAGAAATAAGCGCCATCATCATTGGGAAACCTTAACCCATAAAGGGTTTTTACGAGTCCATTATTCCAATATTCCACTATTTCATCATTTTGTAGGGGCTTTTTCTTTCAAGGCTGCAAGCACCTTCTCAGGAGTAATCGGGAGCTCTTTGATCCTGACTCCCACAGCATCATAAATGGCGTTGGCAATGGCTGGTGCTGTGGGGACCAGACCTGGCTCACCGATGCCTTTAGCGCCAAAAGGCCCAAACTGATCATCCGTCTCGACCACAATGGGCTCAATATTTGGAACATCCTTTGCTGTCAGCATCTTGTAATCGAGGAAATTGGGATTGACCACTTTTCCATTTTGCAGAATGAGCTTTTCGGTTAACGCATAACCGATTCCCATGGTTGCCCCTCCGTAAACCTGGCCTTCAAGGAGCATGGGGTTGATTGCCCGGCCCACATCATGAGCAGCGATATATTTCAGTATTTTGACCTGCCCCGTCTCTTTATCCACTTCAACCTCAACACCATGTGTCCCGTAAGCATAGGTGACTGAAAGATTTCCCTTGAATTCCCTATCGAGGTTTTCATTGGGTGGATCGTAAAAATGTTCCGCCATGACCATTTTTCCGCCTGCGGCATAATGGGCTGCCCTCAATATTTTCCCCAATGGGGATTTCTTCTCAGGATCACTTTTTGAGAAGATGGTCCGATCCCGTATATCCAGGTTTTCAGGGCTTTCACCGAGAGATTTTGCTGCTACCTCAAGAAGCTGGTCTTTCACTTTTTTTGCGGCTCCTCTTGCTGAATTTCCAGCAACAAAGGTTGTCCGGCTGGCATGAGCTCCTACATCCCAGGGGCAGATGTCGGTATCCGTATGGGTGACGACCACATCCTCTGTCTTTACCCCAAGCTCTTCGGCAACGATCTGGGCAATGACCGTATCCGAACCCTGTCCCATATCCGTAGCGCCAGTGATCACATTGACCGTTCCGAAATCATCGATCTTAATAATTGTCCCACAGCCATCGGATTTATAGACCCGGGCGCCTCCGCCCACATGGATCATGGAAGCCATACCGATTCCTCTTCCCTCCCTTTTTCCCCGATTCTGTCGCCAGTCTAACTTCTGTGCCACGACATCAATACATTCCCTCAAACCGCAGGTGTTGATTTTAAATTTCTGAGGGGTGACTTCCCCTGGCGTATTGGCATTTCTCATCCTGAAATCGAGAGGATCGATCCCGGCCATTTCAGCGAGAATATCGATCTGGGAGTCGATCGCGAATGTGGCCTGGGGGTTCCCATATCCTCTCATGGCCTGAGAGTAAGTGTTATTCGTGTAAACGCATTTCGCCACATATCGAACGTTGGGTACTTTATAGAGGGAGGAGATGGGCATCATCATGACCGAAGGTGTGGTCGCTCCCCAGGAAGTGTAGGCGCCATTGTCAAGCGTCATTCGGATGTCCCGGAAAGTCAGTTTCCCGTCTTTCGTGCACCCCTGAGCAATGTCTATGATGGCGGGTTGTCTGGGTGAGGTGGCAAAAAACTCTTCCTCACGGCTGAAGATGATCTTGACGGGTTTGCGTGTCCGGTGGGCTAAAAGGATGGCAATATATTCGTAGGCATAAGTGTCGAGTTTGCTTCCGAATCCTCCCCCAATCATCGCTTTAATGACACGGACTTTTTTCCCCTGTAATCCTATCGTGGAGAGAGCATCGAGATAGTCTTTCTGTGCGAGGGAAGGAATCTGTGTGTTGCTGTATATTGTTAGATTATTCTTAAGGTCAAACTGTGCCACACATCCGCTTGTCCCCAGACAACAGTGAGCAACCCAGGTCACTTTGAAACGGTCCTGTGCCACGTAGGTCGAGTTCTTGCGCGCCTCATCCACATCTCCGGCGATCAACCTCCAGGGAAAATTAAGCACATTGGTCGGTTTTTTCTCCTTTCCACCTACATGCTCTTCGTGGATGAGGGGAGCTCCTTCTTTCATTGCCTCTTCAGGGTCAAATATGGCTGGAAGGATTTCGTACTCAACCTTGATGAGATTGATGGCCTCCTCGGCAATATCCGGATCAATTGCTGCGACAGCCGCAACCTCGTCTCGGTAAGAGCAGACCTTGTTGGCCTTGAGGGGGGTGTTATCCTTATAGACCCCGAATTTAATGGAAGGTATGTTATAGCCTGTTAAAACGGCTTTCACCCCGGGAAGCTTCTCTGCCTCAGAGGTATCTATCCTTAATATTTTTGCATGAGGATGGTGACTGTAAAGGATCTTTCCGTAAAGCATTCCTGGCAGCTTGAGGTCGTGGATATAGATTGCCTTTCCTGTAACCTTCTCCTCTGCATCCATCTTCGGAATCCGCTTCCCGATATTAATGAAGTCTGGCATCTTAACCTCCGGTTATCAAATCCGAAATTCGAATATCGAAATCCGAAACAAATTCGAAATTCAAATGACCAAATTTTCGAAACACTATTCGCTCTTTCTTAGAATGGACCCAAAGATATTCATTAATTCTGAAGCCTCATTCTCTAATATCTTGCGTTCATTTTCTAAATCCGCCTCATCAACAGTATCTATTAATCTCAACCAATACCGGCTTTCTTTAGCTTCTTTCCTGCAAATCTTTATCCTCACAATAAAATCCTTCTTACTTAGGGCCTCATTCGCTTCAATATAATTAGCTCCAACAGAACCGGACGCCTTGATCAGTTGTTTTCCATCTTCAATATTTGCAGTTGTTTTAAATAGTTTTTTTACAAAAGCCCTAGCCGATTTTGCAAATCTTAATGTTCGTTCCTCTAAATCATATGTTTTTAAGTTTTGAGTTTCGGTCATTTGAAATTGTTTCGAATTTCGGATTTCGTGCTTCGAATTTATGCCTTTCCACTGGCTGCTTTAATGGCCTGGATGATCTGTAGATAGCCCGTACAGCGGCATAGATTTCCAGCAATTCCATGACGAATCTCTTCCTCTGTAGGTTTCTTATTTTCATCGAGAAGAGCTTTCGCAGAAAGAACCATTCCAGGAGTACAAAAACCACACTGGATCGCTCCGTATTCAATGAAAGCCTTCTGGATGGAATGCAGGTTGCCCTGGGTATCGGTCAGACCCTCGATCGTCGTGACGTTTTTCCCCTCAGTTTCGAGGGCAGGGTAGATGCAGGAGTTGACTGTTTTCCCATCGATGAGGACCGTGCAGGCTCCACATTCACCCATCCCGCATCCTTCTTTGGTGCCGGTGAGCTCCAGTTTATCCCTAAGGACTTGCAACAGAGTGAGATGAGGTTCAATCTCCACCTCGGTTAATTCCCCATTTAGAACAAAACTAATAGTTTTTTTCATCTCGGATTCTCCTTTAGCCCTTAACTAAATTCCAATAACCGTAACACGTTAGCCTTTTGAAAAGAAGGAGTTTTTGAGCCAGTTGGTTCAAAGAATCATCATAAAATCCCCCTTAATCCCCCTTTGCTAAAGGGGGAAATGTTTCTCCTCCCTTTGGAAAAGGGAGGTTGGGAGGGATTTTACAAAGATTTTCAAACAGCTAAAGTGATACCAATAACCAAATTCCAAGATCCAAATAATAATCAATCACCAAACCCCAAATGACCAAACTAAATTTGGTCATTGGTTATTGGTGCTTGGTGTTTGGTTATTATTATCGTTACCACAGCCTCACCGGAAACACTGTCTCTTCTGGCACCAGTATCCTTTCGATACACCTCATCGCCATTCGTTTTACCAGGACCTTGATCATATCCCTTCGATACCAGGCTTCTCCACGAATGCTATCACGTGGCTGAGCTTCTTGGGCGGCGGTTTCTGCCACTTTACCTAAGAGTTCATCACTGATCTTCTTACCTCTCAGAAGATTCTCTGCCTTTGTTGCTCTCATCGGGGTCGGAGCGGCTACTCCCAGAGCGATCCGAACTTCTTTGCAGAACACTTCATCTCCCTCAAGAGAATGGAGTACGGTGGAGATCGGTGAGGCTGTGCAGAGAAGATCAGAACAAGTCACAGTTGCCTTATCCAGTGAGAGTAGCACCGCGACGCCAAGAATAGGAAGATCGAGCGCTCCTCTTCTCTGAAGTTTCCAGTAGGCAGAACCTGTATTGGGAAGAGGTTTCGGAATAAAGATATCAGTAAGAATCTCATTCTTCTCCAAAACCGTTTCTCCCGGCGCTGTGAAGAATTGTTCGATGGAAATCGTCCTTTCAGCCTTTGAGCCCTTCAGCTTGAGCTGTGCGCCCAGTGCAAGAAGAGGGGCGGCGGTATCTGCGGAGGGAGCGGCAGTCACGATATTCCCTCCGATCGTGGCCACATTCCGGATCTGTACAGAGCCAAGCACATCTGCAGCATCCGTCAGGGCGGAAAATTTTTCCCGGATCAATCCCGACTTCTCGATCGTTCGGTGAGTGACCATCGGGCCAATTTTGAGTTCTCCATTATACTCAATGCGATCGAGGTTGGGAATGTCTTGGAGGGAAATGAGGACGTCAGGTGACAATTCCTTCTGTTTGATCATGACGATGACGTCGGTTCCACCTGCAATGAGCTTTGCCTTTCCTCCATATTGATTTAAGAGGGCAAGAGCTTCATCGAGGGTTTTGGGTTTGAAGTAGTCAACCTTTTTCATTTAAGCCTCCCGTTAAGGAACCCCTGCGCTTCCTTAAAAGTGCAGGGTAAATTATTTCACCAAGCCAGGCAAGAAAAGTGCAATTTCTGGGAAGAGGATCATAATGGCCATCGTGACACAATAGGCTGGGATAAACCAGAGGACGCCTTTGAAAACAGTTGAAAGGGGGATATCCACGGCCATACCTGAAACCACGTAGGCACAGATTCCCACCGGAGGTGTAATGGCGCCCATGGTCGTGACCACTGTGAGAATGCAACCGAACCAGATCGGATCATAACCCAGCTTCATCGCCATTGGGAAAAAGATCGGGATTGAGATTAAAAGAAATCCAAGGGCATCCATGACCATTCCGGCAATTGCATAGATGAGCAGAATACAGACCATAATCAGATAAGGAGGGATCTGGAGCGTGGAGACAAAATCAACCGCCAGAAAGGGAAGACGGCTGATGGTTAAAAACCGGCCGAAGATCACGGCCCCCCAGACAATCACAATCACCATACAGGTAACCTTCAATGCATCAATCAATGCCGAAACGAACCCCTTCCATGAAAGCTTTCTTCTAATTGCGACAGCGATCAGAAAAGCGAAAAAGGCACCCGCAGCCCCTGCTTCGGTTGGCGTATAAGCGCCCGTATATAGTCCTCCCATGACAAGGCCAAAAAGGATGATCATCTCTGTCATTCCAGGAGTTGCCTTGATCTTGTCAATCAGTCTGACCTTTGGTCCTCCAGGCCCCCATTCCGGATGTTTCACGCAGATAAGATAGATCGTCAGTATGAATAGTAAAGTCATGAGAATTCCTGGGAGTGTCGACCCCCAGAAGAGTTTCCCAATAGACTGTCCGGTCTGGATGCCATAGACGATCAAAACCACGCTCGGTGGAATGACAACTCCCAGTGTCGAACCACAGGCAATCGATCCCGCAGAAAGGGCTTTATTGTAGTTATATTTTTTCATCTCCGGAAGGGCTACAGTTGTCATGGTCGCCGCAGTGGCGTTGTTGGAGCCACAGATCGCGGCAAACCCTGCACAGGCCATCACGGTAGCCATGGCAATTCCGCCCTTGGTTCGACCAAACCATTTGTAGGCCGTTTCATAGAGATTCTTATTGACTCCTGAATGAAAACAGATCGTTCCCATGAGAATAAACAGGGGAATCACGGTCAGCCCATAAGAGGAAAAGATGGACCAGGTCTCTGTACCGATCGTGGACAGGGCTGAACTGAGACTGGTTACATACCAGATTCCAAAAAAACCGACTAAGGCCATTGAGAAACCGACAGGCATCTGCAAGATGACCATGACGATAAGAAGAATAAGGATTCCGATGAGGCCTGCCATCTATTGCTCTCCTCTCTCAGGCAGAAGGGTTTTTATAAAGTCGACCAACAGGGTATAAGCGAGAAGAAGGCAACAGAGGGCCACAAGATAGACAAAGGGATGATAGATGATTCTCAAGGTCTCCGATGTCTCGCCTCTCTTCCAGATGGTGGTTGCAAAGACTGAAACTTGCCAGGCCACCAGGACAAAGAAGATCGTACAAAAAAAAGAATTGATGGAATTGATGATTCTCTTGGTTCGTTTTGAATATCGACTGGCGAGAATGTCAACAGCGATATGGCTACGGGAGATCTGGGTGTAACCCAAGGCGAAAGCGACCGTCAGTGCGCCTGCGAATCCGACCAATTCATAAGCCCCTTTGAGGGGAGATCCAAGAGGACGCATCAGCATATTGGCGCATGCGATGATCGTCATGGCTAAAAGGGCAACTCCTCCTGTCCAGACAAACCATTTGTTTAAAAGGGCGCTCATTTTTTCAAGTGTTTTGATCATGGATGACCTCATCATTCCCCTCTCCCTGTGAAAAAAGGAGAGGGGAATGATAAACGTGGAGATGGTATGGAATTATTTGGCGTATTCCTTGGTGTATTTTTCTTTGGCTTTTAACACATCATCGAGGATCGCCTTGGTGGGCAGTCCTTTTGCTTCATAGTCTTTCAGATACTTATCCGTCATCGGTTTCAACAAGGCATACCATTTTGAAAGTTCATCTTTCGAAATCTCGAGCATCTGAAAATCTTTGAAAGACTCCTTAGACCATTTGAGGGCCGCATTCACATGATTGTCTACATACTGTCCTGTCCAGATGGCCTGGTCTCTCCTTAAGTCATCGAATACCTTCTTTACGTCATCCGGCAGAGAATTCCATTTGGCCTGGTTCATTACCACGGCAAATGAGACGACAAAGAGGTTAACATTGGAAGTAACATTGCGGCAATATTCCGCATATTTGAAATCTTTCAGTACTTCCATGGAGGAAACATTCCCTTTGATGACGCCTTTCTGAAGCGCCTCAGGCACATCGGACTGAGGCATGGCTACTGGTGCCGCTCCCAATAGTTCAAGAATCTTCGCACCCGTCCCGGAGGCCCGCAACTCATAACCCTTCAGGTCTGCAAGGCTACGGATGGGTTTCATGGACATGATGTTGGCCGGTGGGCAGGTGAACATGGTAAGAACTTTTACCTTTTCGAATTCTTTGGGTTTATACTTGTCAACCAGCTCCCAGAGGGTAACGCTTGCAACCGTAGCATTAGGCCAACCCAGAGGCAGGTCCACTGCTTCGACGACGGGGAATGCTCCGGGCTGATAAGAGGTTGCAAGATTACCTATATCCGCTGTTCCTGCAATCACGCCATCAAACATGTTTCTTGGATTGAGCAGCGTGCTGCCCGGATAGGTATCCACTTTAACCTTTCCGGCCGTTCTTTTTTCCACCTCTGTTTTCCACCTTTCCATCTGAACACAGGGGAAAGTCGGGGCAGGGGGAAAGTTCGCATAACTGAGTTTGATCTGTGCGTGTGCCTGTGTGGTTAACAGACCGCTTCCTCCCAAAAATACCATTAGAATTCCAGCGAGGGCAATTAGAAAGATCTTCTTTTTCATCTTCATTCCTCCTTTTTAGAATTAAATAACCGTGCCATTAGTGGATACTGTATACAATAATCGGATTTTGTCAAGATATTCTTTTCATCACCTCCTTTTAGTAGTAGTTTGTTAATCGCTATCTGTTTTCATCATTCATAACTCAAAACTCATAATACATAACTTATAACTCATAACTCATAACTTATCACTGAGTTCATTCTTCCCTGTGGTCAAAGACCCGTTTGCTTTTTCGTTCCGACCTCGGAAGCGTACTATAATCAACCACTTCCACTTTGCCGCTCACTAAAATCTGCCTTTTAATTTCCTCCTCAATCGTTTTGGCGAGAGCCATATCTCCTGCCGGATCACCTCCTTCCACTCTCTCGACTTTGACTGCCATGTAGTCCTTGCCATCCTCTTTCCTGGTGAGATGGATCTGATATTCGCTTCCCACTCCCTTTGTGTTTGAGAGGATGTAATCGATTTGACCAGGATAGATGTTGACTGCCCGAATGATGAACATATCATCAGACCTACCCAGAAGTCGGTCATGTATGGGAAGAATCGAGCCACAGGAACACCGTTTTGGAATGAGCCGGGTGAGATCCCGGGTCCGGTAACGGATGAGGGGGGAGGCCTCCTTTTTCAGGGTTGTGACGACCATTTCCCCAGTTTCTCCTGGTTGAACCGGCTGAAGGGTTTTGGGATTGAGGAGTTCGAGAATATAGTAATCAGCCCAGTAATGAACCCCCTCATGATAACTGCAATCAATGCCCGTTCCGGGACCGTAGAGCTCGGTAAGACCCGTGATGTCGTAGACATGCTCCACATCGAGGAGTTCCTTCATCCTCGACCTCATCGCATCGCTCGAACGCTCAGAGCCCATGATCACTTTGTTCAGAGCGATCTTTCCTTTGAGACCTCTTTTCTCAACCTCCTCTCCCATGAGAAGCGCCATCGAAGCAGTGGCACAGAGTACGGTTGATTGGAAATCCTCCAGAAACTGACACTGCATATCGATATTTCCTGGGCCAATGGGGATTGCCATAGCGCCTAACCGTTCAACTCCAAGCTGAAAACCCACACCGGCAGTCCAGACTCCATAACCCACGGCAACCTGGACTCGGTCTTTTGCTGTCAGACCTGCCATTTCATAACATCGGGCGAACATATTCCCCCAATCGTTAATATCTTTTTGCGTATAGCAGAGGACCTTACGTTTGCCTGTTGTCCCTGAGGAGGCATGGATACGAACAATCTTTTTAAAAGGTGAGGAGCGGAGAGGAAAGGGATATCCCTCTTGAAGGTCTTTGGCTGTAGTAAATGGAAGTTTTGAAATATCTTTGAGGGATTTGAGATGCTGGGGTTTAACTCCTGCTTCGTCGAATCGTTTCTGGTAAAACTCAGAATTCTTATAGACATGGTTGACTGTTTTCTGGAGTCCCTCTAATTGAATCCGCTTGAGCTCCCGTTCGGTTCGAACCTTTGGCATAAACGTTTTTCCCATATCTTCCTCCTCGAGTAACCGGAACACATCGTATTAAAAAACAGATCATCCGTCAAGTGAAAAAGATCACCCAAATCCCGATTTGGAAATTGAAACCCCTTTACCAGGCAGTCATTGCGAGCACCTGCAAGGTGCGTGGCAATCTCATTGCAAAAGGCAAGATTGCTTCGATTCCCTCGCAATGACAATTCCTAAATCGGGATGTGGGAGTCACACGAGTTCGAACTTACAAAAAGAATCTCCTTTTGCAAAGCAGAGAGTTTCATTCAGTTCACTCTCCTTTCCAAAGATAACAGATACCATTCCACTCAGGACTCCGCAAATGAAATGGCAAACGGGTTTTATGGAAACCCCATAGGCTTCTGCAAATGGGGAATGATAGACTTTTACGGAAAGAGACTGGCTTTTAGGATCAAATCTTTCCAGTTCAAACCTCCCCCAGCCAATCTGCGGCCCCATCTCGATCATGAATTGGAGGATATCTTCATCTGAAAGATGAAAAACTTCCCGATACTTTTTCGACGAGAGACTACCCCCCTGAAATCCACTCAGAAAGAGAATATGTCCGGCCTTATCCCCGAGTTCTTTTTCAGTCTCTTTCTGGAAGGTGATTAAAACCTCAGGGCGGATGAGGAGGTAACGGACTTCCTTATAAAAGAGGCCCCCTTTTTCAGAGTTAAAATAAAGGTCTTTAAGAATCATGTTTTCCATTTTCTTTTCTCCCTTTTTTAAAACTGAAAAACCCCTGCTGTGTTATTGAAATCAGAGCAACGGATCCAATGACCATCAAGGCGGAAATGAGGATACGAATGGTTAGAAGCTCTCCTGCTAGGAAATAGCCTAACAAGACAGCAACGATCGGATTGACATAAGCATAAGTCGAAACGAGTGGTGTTGGGGCCGAACGAAGCAGCCAGGTGTAGGCACTAAATCCAATCCATGAACCAAAAACCACAAGATAAAGCCATCCAAACCAGGATGCCATGGAAATAGAAAGCAAACTGAGGCGTCCCATTTCTCCTGTTAGAATTCCCAGAAAAAGCAAACCCAATCCTCCGGCCATCATCTCCATACCTGTCCCAAGCAGAGGAGATGAGGGGAGTTTGGCTCGACGACTATATAGGGACCCGATCGACCATAAGAGGGAAGAAAGCACTAAGACTCCTGCGCCTATCAACTCAACCGGTTCTCTGGCGCTCATCGATTGAAGAGGGTCGATGAGAATGATAGTACCGATAAAACCGAATCCTACCCCAAAAATTGCCCATCGATGAGGCCTCCGGCTTCCTGGATGGAGTATATCAATGAGGATCATCCAGAGCGGGGCTGTGGCTACCATCAGTGCCGCAACTCCTGATGCCACCCACTGCTGGGCCCAGACAACACCTCCATTGCCGCCTACCAGTAATAAGATTCCGATCACCGCAGCAGACCGCCACTCCTTCAATAAAGGTTTTGGGTCACCCAAAGATCTCCTGATCAGGTAAAGTACAGAGCCTGCAATCAGAAAACGAGCGCCAGCCATTAAAAAGGGCGGCATCGTCTGGACGGCGAAACGAATGGCAAGGTAGGTGGAGCCCCAGATCACATAAATAGTGATCATGGCAGACCAGATGAACAGGGATGAGGGAGGTACGGACGCTTTAGGCGGCACCGGTATGGACCCCTTAGATTCCTTTTGATAAACTTTTAATCGGAAATCCCCGTTAAAGTGTGTAAAGAAGGGAGTCTAAAAAACTCTTTTCGCTCTCTTGATTACTTAGATTACAAAAAATGATTTCACAGATTTTTTTTAAATTGCAATGCCCTCTAATCTGTGCAATCGGAAGTTGACCGGTGTAATCTGAGATTTCTGACTTTTCTCAGAATCTCAAGAAAAATGCTTGACATTCGATTCCGAATTATATAGCATCAAACCTGGTTTGGATACAGTATACAGAATTTTGCCGTGAAAGCAATACCCCAAAAGAGGGTGGGAGAGACTTCATCAACGTATCTTCACGTGTTTTTATTTAAATCCATACCCCATGCAGGGGGAAGATCGAAAAGGAGGAGAAGATGAAAAAGAATATTGCTCTTTTCATTGCCATCTTAGCAGTTAGTCTTTTGTGCGCATCGGCAGGATTAGCCCAGGTAACGGAGTTGAAGGGTGTATCTTTTTTACCGAAGAATCATCGTCTCTGTGCCATGATTCCGGTATGGGTCGACAGGGTGAATGCTGAGTTAAAGGATGTTTTAAAGATTAACTGGGTTGGCGGACCGGAGGTCACTCCTCCCTTTGAACAATCCGAAGCCGTCCGAAAAGGAATTCTCCAGCTTGGCTTCATCCCTGCGGCTTATTATATGGGCCTCCTCCCCGAAGCCGATGCAATCTCCCTTTCCAAATATGATTTTGCAAAGGAGAGAGAGAAGGGCGGAGTGTGGGATTATTTTGTTGAAAGACATAAAAAAATTAACATGATGCTCATCGGGACCTGGCTTTACGATCCATTCCATCTCTACATAAAAAAAACAGTGAAAGGTCTGGAAGATCTCAAAGGCCTCAAGATGAGGACTGCAGCCAAGTACGATAAAATGATGCTCAGGCTGGGCATGGTTCCTGTGACAGTGGCGTTTGGTGAAACCTATACTGCCCTTCAGCGAGGAGTGGTGGATGGGTTTGGATGGTCAACGATCGGGCCTCGGGAAACGGGATGGCTCGAATTCTCAAAGTATGTCATCGATATTCCTTTCTATACAAGACAGAACACATTCTTTGTGATGAATCTTGATTCATGGAACAAATTGCCCAGAGCCGCCCAGGATAAGATCATGGAGATCACCATCAAATATGAACCTGAGATGCAGGCCTATTTTGAGAAAGAGATAGATAAAGAGAAGAAAGAGATGCAGAAGATGGGGGTACAAAGGATTAAATTCTCTGCTGACGATACGAAGAAGTATATTGATTCAGCCAATTATTCATTCCTGGACGATCTTGAGAAGAAAGTACCTGAAGAAGTGAAGGTCATCAAGAGACTGATGGGCTATTAGAAGCACCAAATTCCAAGCACCAAATAACAAATAAATACCGATGACCAAATTAAAAATGTTTTAACCTTCTTGTATAGGTCATTGGAAATTGGAGCTTATTTGGAATTTGTGATTTGTGATTTGAAATTTGTAAAGCAGGGGGGATGTTTGATACATCCCCCCTGGTTTAGGTGGGAATTGGGTATGGACTGTTTCTTTGAATATATTGAAAAAATAGTGTCAGTCCTCTGTAAAATATTTGTCTTTTTTGCCTCGCTCATGATGGCTGCTTTGGTGGTTATTGTCTGTATCGACCTTGGCCTGAGATATTTTTTAAATGCTCCCCTTCTGTGGGGCACAGAAGTCACAGAGATATTGCTCCTATACATCACCTTTCTTGGAACAGCCTGGGTCTTTAAAGAGGATGGACATGTGGTGGTGGATGTGTTGATCGGCAAGGCTACAGGAAAGCGGAAAAAGATATTGATGACTTTCAGTTATGTTTTGATCACCATTGTGTCTGTTGTCCTCATCTATTATGGATTTTACGCGACCTACGATCACTACAAAAGAGGTGTATTCAATCCGACGATTTTAGAGACACCCATTGCGCTTATTATCATGATCATCCCCATCGGAAGCATCCCCCTTTTTTTGGAGGTTTTGGTCAAAGGATGGAAGCTATTAAAACAATAAATTCGAAATTCGAATATCGAAATCCGAAACAAATCCGAATATCGAATGACCAAATATTTCAAACAGGATATTTTATTTAGAGTTGAAAATTCGGTAATTTGATATTGTTTCGAAATTCGGATTTCGTATTTCGGATTTTTTGCAAAAGGCAAAGGATGGATTGGCTAACTCTGTTTATCATCATTCTTTCATCGCTTATCGGCCTCTTCTTTTTAGGCGTTCCGGTTGCTTTTTCGTTCCTCTTCATTAATATCCTCTTCGCCTATCTTTTCTGGGGAGACGCAGGTCTGGCTCAGCTCATTTTAAGCGTCTTCCGGTCCATCACTTCCTTTTCACTCCTTCCCGTGCCGCTCTTCCTGTTGATGGGAGAAGTGATGTTCCTGTTTGGAATCGCCCAGAACATGATGGAGACCATGGAAAAATGGATGGGGAGACTGCCCGGGCGGCTGAGCCTCCTTGCGGTTGGAGGCGGTGTCTTATTCGCCACCCTTTCAGGTTCTTCCATGGCGGGCTGTGCTATGCTTGGGCAGACGTTACTTCCGGATATGGAGAAGAGGGGATATAAATATCAGATTACGCTTGGCCCGATCATGGGCTGTGGGACGCTTGCGGCTATGATCCCTCCCAGTGCGCTGGGCGTTTTATTAGCCAGCCTCGCACAAATTTCAGTGGGAGATTTTCTTCTTTCCATCATATTCCCAGGACTTCTGATGGCCGCTCTATTTGCCATCTATATCGTGGTGATGTGTTGGTTAAAACCTGAATTGGCGCCTCAGTATGAAGTGCAGAAGATTTCATTGGGAGAAAAGTTGAAACTGACCTGTAAGTATATCCTGCCTCTGGGTTCGGTCATCTTTTCGGTAATTGGCCTCATCATCTTCGGAATTGCCACCCCCACCGAATCAGCTGCGGTTGGAGCATTGGTCTGTTTTATCCTGGCTTTTATTTACAAAGGGATTCGGCCTGACATCGTCAAAAAGTCAATGATCAACAGTGTCAAGATTACCGTGATGATGTTTATGATCCTGACCGGAGCGACTGCTTTTTCACAACTTCTGGCTTACACCGGAGCTAGCTCTAACCTGGTGAGTCTGGCCACGGGGCTTCCCTTGCACCCGATTGTAGTGATCATCATCATGCAATTTATCCTCATCCTTCTGGGGACATTTATGGAACCCCTCTCCATTCTAATGGTGGCGCTTCCTATTTACATGCCAATCATTAAACAACTCGGCGTCAATCCGCTGGCTTTTTGCTCGGTTCTCCTGATCAATATGGAGATGGCGACGATTTCTCCTCCGGATGGATTGGTTCTTTATACGATGAAAGCAGTGGCTCCCCAATACAGCATGGCTCAAATCTACAAGGCCAGCATTCCTTTTGTCATCATTGATGCCATTGCCATGGCCCTCATCATGATCTTCCCGGAGATTGCCCTTTTTCTACCTTCTATTGCCAAATGAAATAGATTCTTCCGATTTTTTTGTCCATATGATTTTATTAACCCCACCCAGCCTCCCCTTACATTAAGGGGAGGTGTGGAGGGGTTATGATAAGAGAGGAGGTTTATAAATAAGTGGAGATAATCTGGTCAATTACCCGAAGGGGCTTTTTTAAAGGCTTTCACCACTTCTTCCTTCATGACCTTTCCCATCTTATTTCTGGGAAGTTCACTCAGAAAAAGAATCTCTTTTGGGCATTTCCAGTCGAGGAGGTGTGTTTTACAGTGATCTCTTATCTCTTTTTCTGTAGAGACGGCGCCTGGTTTTAATATCACGGCAGCCACTGCCTTCTCTCCCCATTTTTCATCAGGGATGCCTATGACACAGGTTTCCAGAACATGTTGATGCTGGTTGATCACCGACTCGATCTCTTTAGGGGAGATATTTTCTCCCCCGGAGATAATGATATGCTTGAGGCGGTCCGTGATATAGTAATATCCGTCCTCGTCTGTTTTTCCAAGGTCGCCTGTTCGGAACCACCCCTTAACAAATACCGCCTCTGTCTCCTTAGGTTTATTCCAATAACCCGGGGTGACATTCGGGCCCTTCAACCAGATCTCTCCAACATCCCCAGGCTTCACATCTTGATGTGTCTCGGGGTTTACAATTTTTGCCTCAACCTTTGGGAGGGGAAGACCGATGGAGCCAGGTTTTTTAACTCCCCGAAAGGGGTTCGAGAAATTCATTCCGGTTTCAGACATTCCTTCTCTTTCAACGGGTTCTTTGCCAAATACTTTCTTTATTCTCTCAAAATCTTTTGGAAGGAGAGGGGCAGATCCAGAGGCAAGGAGCCGAAGATGACTGAAATCCGGTCCGGCCTCTTCGATTCGATCCACTAACCTCAGATACATGGTTGGAACAGCCATAAAGACATTGCAGGCTAGGTCCCCTGTCTGCCGGGAAAGAATATTCAGAGTGACCTCAGGGGAGAACTCATCACACATCACGATCCTTGTTCCAGCAATCAAAGACGTATGAAGGGCAAAGCATAATCCGTGGACATGAAACAGTGGAAGGGCGTGGCAGAGGACATCTCTTTCAGTTATCTCCCAGATTTGGATGATATTTTTTGCATCCTGAATGAGGTTCTGTTGCGTGAGAATCGATCCCTTGGGTTGGCCTGTCGTCCCAGAGGTATAGATGAGAATGGCAGGGTCATGGAGGCTGGCCTCCGTATGGTTTATCTGAGAAGAGATTCCTGGAAATAATTTCTCTTCAGTAAACGGAGATTCCGTATCAACAATGAGAAGAAGCCGTTTATCATCAATAGATCGAATCAACGCCTCTTCTTTTTTTCCAGTGATGACGATCCTGGCATCCGTATCCCTCAAGAAATAGTCCATCTCATCCTTTTTAAAACCCGGGTTGAGGATGACTGAGACGGCCCCTATCTTCTGGATGCCAAGATGAAGCACTACCAGATCCAGACTCTTGGGCATGAAAAGAATGACCCGGTCCCCTTTTTTAACTCCCATTTCCGTCAATCCATTGGCTATCCGGCCGTAAGATTGTTGAAGGGACAAGTAGGTCATTCGACTTTCGATTTTTCCCTTTCTTAAAAAAAGGATAATATCCTTTTTGCCCAATCGAAGAGCTGTCTGGTCAATAAGGGATATCAATGTGTCATTCATATGATTAGATCGTCAGGATGACTCCAATGACAATGAAGAAGGTTCCGATGACTGTATAACGGTCAAATGCCTCGCCTTCCCTCAGGAAGAAATAAGCAGCAAGCATGGTAAAAAGAGGATAAATGCAGGTGACAGGGACCACCAGCGCTACCTTACCGATCGACATTGCCCAATAGAAAGTGATAATTGCCACGGAGTTGCAGAGGCCGGCAAAAATAGCGTTACTTAGACCATATTTTTTGATTGCTTTCCATTGCCACACCTGCTGGGAAAAAAACGCTAATACGATCATGATAACAAGCGCTGTTCCGTTGGCAATAAGGACGCCATAAAAAGGATGGAGCCCGCTCATCAAACCTTTTTTAGCAAAGATCGGTGCTACCCCAAAACAAACGGACGCAATGGTCGCCTCCACTTGACCGCGCAAGTGACTCATCTCTTCCCCTTCACCATCAAGAGGTAAGCCCCGAACAGGGTAAGACCAATTCCAGCCCATTGATGCAAGGCCAGTTTTTCACCTAAAACAATAATTGCAAAAGCGACCGAAAGAATCGGATAAGTGGAACTGATGGAGGTACTCTGGGTAACACTGATGAAGCGGAAACTGCTGTAATAGAGACCTCTCCCTAAGACAAAGTTTAAGAGCCCTGCAACCGAAAAATAGAAATAGACGGGTGCAGGGAGAGTTAAAAACACAGGGAATCCTTCCCCTATACCTAACCCGATCAGAAGGATCAGGGCTAAAAAGTTTACGGTCAGCGTAATGAGAATTGCCATCTGGAAGGGGATGCTACCCATCGCTTTTTTCAGGTAGATGGATTGAACTCCCCATGCCATTGCACATACGATCGAAAGAAAAATGCTGAGGTCCATTGATAGCCCTGCCTTGCCACATTCTAATACAACTACCGTCTTTTTTGTAAAATATTTTTTAGCTCTGAAAAAATTGACAGATGTTCTCCATTTTGATAAAAAATTGGCAGAGTCAATGCCCCCATCGATTTCCCTCCTCTTGAGGTACTAAACGTGTCCTATAAGTTGGGGGCTGGACACAAGCATCTGTTGGTGCGTGTACGGCAAGGGATTGGAAATTCGAATATCGAAGCACGAAATTCGAAACAAATCCGAATTTCAAATGTTCCAAATTCGAAACATACAGATCACAAAAGCACGTTTTGGTCATTTGGAATTTAGATTTTGGTCATTGTTTCGGATTGGTCCTAAGAGGACGCTTCGCCCGATATTCAGATTTTGGATTTTTACCACGGCTTAGCTACATGATATCCCCTGTGTCTAACAGTCTGACTTATGGGTAAGGATAAGCTTAAGGTAAGAGGGGGAGGGGGGGAGTTATAAGAAGACTGAATGGACTAATCAAAAAAGGAGAGAAAAATGAATCTATCTGCTGACCGGTTTTTAGAGATTGCCCAATATTCAATTGTCCGTTTGGATGGGGCATGGTTTTTGGCACTGGCGGCAAAACTCGGTAAAGAGAAAGCATGGGAGATGGATATAGAAGCGTGGAAACAGTTCTCCTATCTTTTTGGGAAAAAGATCAGAAAAGAGATCATTCCCAATCCCGTGTGGCCTGGTAGTTTTTTAGACACTCTGGATATTCTCAGTAAGGTTTTAAAAATTGAAGGTCGTAAGACCAAAGTTGAGGGAGATACGATCACGATTCAGGCAGTGGACTGTGAGATTCAGAAAGCCATTGCCAAAGCCGGCATAGCTGATTGTGGCATTGTAACGGTTCACACCTACCAGGGACTGATGAGGGGATTATTTGAGAGGGAGATGGACGTACTCGTGCGGCACACCAAGAACCTGAATCAAGGCGATGATTGTTGTGAAGTGATCATCTCCAAACAATTTCACCGATAACCGGAATCTTAACCTTAACATTGATAATGATTAAAAGGCACCTCCTTGAAGCGAAGCAGAAACAAATCTGATATGCTTCAGGGAAAGAATCTCAATCTTAGCCCAGGAGGTGCCGTATGGAATTGTACTGTGGAATGGATTTGCA
>Ga0194127_10000981_pt1 | contig 43727 bp, 30 predicted proteins | sample TA2KigC100mmetaG_FD_148624 | JGI IMG/M metagenome (GOLD analysis project Ga0194127, IMG submission 148624) | Freshwater microbial communities from Lake Tanganyika, Tanzania - TA2015036 Kigoma Deep Cast 100m | ecosystem: Environmental > Aquatic > Freshwater > Lake | place: Tanzania: Lake...
GGGGATTTGCTCAATCCCTTCGGAGTGCTGCTCGGTCTGGACGGTGTCATTCTGCTCGCGTACATCATCGCCATTCCCGCCAACGAAATCGTCGTTCCAACCATGATGATGGTGTATCTGGGAGTGGGGATGATGGTGGACGGGCCGGGAACGAATGCCGGGATATTCGACCTGCTGGTCAATGGCAACGGCTGGACGATGCTGACCGCAGTCAACCTGATGCTTTTCTCCCTGCTTCACAACCCTTGCGCGACGACGGTCCTGACGATCTACAAGGAGACGAAATCCCTGAAGTGGACTAGCCTGAGCGTGGGGATCACCCTCGGAACCGCCTTCCTCGTGACATTTCTTACAGCCAGTTTCGCGAGGGTGATGGGCTGGGTCTGAGAGTCTCGAGACGCGGATCGGAAGTGAAATTTCCTAGGCGACCGCCTTGACAAGTTTATTATTCCCCTTTAATATATGATTACTTGTTCAACTATTCAAATAAATGGATCTCAACGAACTGAAAGCGATCCAGCTTGCCGAACTGTTCAGCGCCCTGAGCGATGCCAGCCGCGTGCGCCTGATTTCACTTTTGATCGAAGACGAAATGAGCGTCAGCAAGCTGGCAGCCCGCTTGAAGATGACGGAATCGGCCGTCTCGCACCAACTGCGCGGACTGCGTCAATTACACCTGGTGCGCGCGCGCAGGTCCGGCCGGCAGGTTTTCTACTCGATCGACGATGATCATGTATCGCGCCTCTTCACCCTGGGGCTCGATCACGTCCGCCATGGATAAACGAATTGAATCCAATCCAGACCATTGAAATTCCGATCGAAGGCATGGACTGCATGGAATGCACCCAGCATGTCCGCAGCGCCCTTTCCAGCCTGGGCGGTGTGAGGAATGTGGAAGTCCTGCTCTCCTCTGAAAAAGCCATCCTGCAACTCGATCCAACTCTGGTGAAAATGGATGCCATCCATCAGGCGGTGAAGGGGGCAGGGTATTCCGTGGGTGTCGCTTCTGGCAAATCCGCTGAACGAACCGCGACCGCAGCAGACCTTTCCCGGCGACTTCTCACTGCGTTGGGAATCGTGTTCGGCGCGGTCATCCTACTTGTGGTTGCCGGTGAATGGCTTGGACTGCTCGACGGTCTGACCCGGTTCGTTCCATTCAGCGTGGGCGCAATGCTTGTTTTGACTGCCGGGGCGCCGATCTTCGCAAATGTCCTCCAGGCTGCTTGGAAACGCCAGATCATCGCTCATACGCTCATGTCCATCGGTGCGCTCGCGGCCCTGATCGTCGGGGAGTGGACGACCGCGATGGTGGTAATTCTCTTCATGCACATCGGAAGCTACACGGAAAGATTGACAACCGAAGGCGCCCGCAGAGCGGTCAGGGAATTAACAGACATGGCACCGCAAACCGCACGCGTGGAACGCGAGGGCCGGGAGGTGGACACACCGATTTCCGAAGTGCAGGTCGACGATATAGTGATCGTCCGCCCGGGCGAAAAAATCCCCGTGGACGGGGAGGTCCTACACGGTCAAGCCGCGCTGGATCAATCATCGGTGACGGGCGAATCGATGCCGGTGGAGGCGGGGGTCGGATCCCATGTGATCGCCGCCACAATCCTGAAACAGGGGATGCTTAGAATCCGCACGATTGCCGTTGGACCGCACTCCACATTCGGGCGCGTCATCCAATTGGTGGAGCAGGCGGAGGCACACCGCGCGGTCGTCCAGCAATTTGCGGACAAATTCAGCGGATATTATCTTCCAATAGTGATGGGTATAGCTGGACTAACCTATCTCTTCAGTCGCAATCCCCTGGCAACCGCGGCAGTATTGCTGGTGGCGTGTTCGTGCACGATTGCCCTTGCAACCCCGATCGCCATGCTTGCCACGATCGGGGCGAATGCAAAACACGGGGTGCTCATCAAAGGCGGAAAATACCTGGAAACCCTTGCTCGTGCAAATGTACTGTTGATCGACAAGACCGGAACGTTGACGCTTGGGAAACCGGTCGTCACGGATGTCCTCCCCTTCAATGGCATCGACAGAAAAACGCTGGTCTCGTACGCGGCCTCCGCGGATCGATATTCCGAGCATCCTCTGGCGGATGCTTTGCGCCACATTGCTCTCGAGGAGTCTGTATCTTTGCTTGAAATCACGCATTTTGAATCTGTTCCAGGGATTGGCGTACGTGCAAGAATTAATGGCTTCGAAGTTGCCGTTGGACGCCGATCCATTCTGCCGGGCGGCCGGATCCCAGCCGAAGTGGAAGCCCTCGGTCAACAAGGCAAAACGATTCTACTCGTCACCAAAGATGGTTCGCTCATTGGCGCAATTGCGGCATCAGATACGCTGCGCCACGAGGTCCCGGAGGCGTTGAATCAAGCAAGACAACTGGGGATGCAAAAGATCGAACTGCTCACCGGGGATAACGAACAGGCTGCGGGTTCCATAGCCTCCTCCGTGGGATTACCGTATCGTGCTGGATTACTGCCCGAGGACAAGATTCGCATCGTCAAGGAATATCAATCCCAGGGAAATATCGTCGTCATGGTCGGGGATGGAATCAACGATGCTCCCGCACTAGCCCAGGCAGATATTGGCATAGCCATGGGAGCAGCTGGCACGGACATCGCCATCGAATCAGCTCACATCACCCTGATGCGCGATGATTGGAACTTGATCCCGCACGTGATTCAAACCGCCAGGCGGACCATGCGAGTGGTGAGGGGAAACCTCGGCTTTACAGCGGTGTTCAACATGGTCGGCCTCACGCTCGCGGCGTTTGGTTTTCTCCCCCCCATGCTTGCTGCCGCACTTCAATCCATACCGGATCTGGGAATTCTCGGAAATTCTGCACGATTAATCAGACAACCCACAGGCAGATAAAACCGAAACCAGCCCCCGTTGACGGAGGCTGGTTTAATGGCAACCCATCCCTCTTATTGTGATGGTTGCCCCTGCCATCTGCCCCATCCCCCATTCATCATCCCGGGACCGCGACCGTTTTGAAGTCCATAACCACCGCAGCTCCCATACCCCATTCCCCCTCCCCCAAAACCGCGTGACTTCATCCAATCAGCTTGTTCCTTCGTGATGACGTTCGCCTTGGCGGCGGCGTCCAGGGCTTTCGAGCGGATTTTCTGCATCACGTTCGGGAACTCTTCCGCAGTCACTCCGGCGGAAAGGGCGATATCATACATGTTTTCCCCTTGCGAGAGGCGGGTGTTGACATCGTTGACATTCAGGTTCAATTCCCTAGCAAATTCAACCGTCATGAATGTATGCAAGGGTCCCATCCCCTCGTGCATAAAGCCATGACGATAGCCTTGAAATGGCGGTGTCTCATCCTGGGCAAACGCCACGCCCACACCCACGATTCCGAGGGCCAGGACGATCAGGGCAACAACCAATACTGTCTTTTTCATTCGATCTCCTTTGAGAATTTTTTCAGGTTCACTCCTGATTCTGCCCAAAGGATACAATCCCTTTGTAAAGATGAGATAAAGAAGAAATCAAGGTTAGGCGAAGGATCCCCGGAGCAAAATCGGGCGGGTAGCCACGGATCTACTCCTCCCCCGTCAATAATTTGATCCGCTCCCAAGGTTTCAAGCCTTCATCCCCTGCCAGGAGGGTCTTCAATTCGTACAATTCATCCCGCAAGGCAGCCGCCCGCTCGAACTCAAGGTTTTTCGCGGCGTCCTTCATCTGGTTTTCCAGCTCTTTGATGATGAGGCGTAATTCATCGCGCGGCATTCCGCTGGTCTCCCTTGTCTTGTACTCACCACGCATTTCCGCCACCGCCTTGGCGCTCATCACCTCCGTCAGATCGTGAATTGCCTTGTGGATGCTGACCGGCACGATGCCGTGCTCCTCGTTGAACTTCATTTGCTTGGCGCGGCGACGGTTGGTCTCATCGATCGCCCGTTTCATCGAATCGGTCATGCGGTCGGCGTACATCAGCACCCGACCATTGACGTGTCGGGCCGCACGGCCGATGGTCTGGATCAGTGCGGTCTCCGATCGCAGGAATCCCTCCTTGTCCGCGTCAAGGATCGCAACCAGCGATACCTCGGGTAAGTCCAAACCCTCCCGCAACAGGTTGATCCCGACGATCACGTCGAATACGCCCAGCCGAAGATCGCGCAGGATGCCGACGCGCTCAAGCGTCTCAACCTCCGAATGCAGGTAGTGGACTTTCATCCCCAATTCCTGAAGGTATTCGGAGAGATCCTCGGACATGCGTTTCGTCAGGGTGGTAACCAAAGCCCGCTCGCCGCGTTCCACCCGCTGCCGGATCTCACCGATCAAATCGTCCACCTGTCCTCGGGTCGGTCGCACTTCGATTTGCGGATCCACCAGGCCGGTCGGGCGAATGATCTGTTCCACCACCTGGTCTGCACGCTGCATTTCGTAGGGACCCGGCGTGGCGGAGGTATAGATCGTACAGCCCATCACTTCTTCGAATTCATTGAATTTCAAGGGACGATTGTCGAGCGCACTCGGCAAACGGAAGCCATATTCCACGAGGGTCTCCTTGCGGGAGCGGTCTCCGTTGTACATACCGCGAATCTGCGGCACGGTCATGTGACTCTCATCCAGGACCAGCAGATAATCGCTCGGGAGGAAATCGATCATCGTCCAGGGATGTGTGCCCGCGGCGCGCTGATCGAGATGGCGCGAGTAATTCTCGATCCCGGAACAATATCCAACCTCCTTGAGCATCTCCAGGTCATAGCGAGTGCGCTGCTCAAGGCGCTGCGACTCAAGCAATTTCCCGCTTTCCTTGAATTGCGCCAGGCGGTCCTCCAGCTCGGTTTCAATATCCGCGACGGCATCCTTCATCCTTTCCGCGGCGGTAAGGTATTGTTTGGCCGGGTAAATGGATACCTCCTTCGGCTCCTCAAAAATCTCGCCGGATACTGGACTGAACTGCATGATCCGTTCGACCTCATCGCCGAAGAAAGTAATGCGATACCCGCGTTTATCCTCATAGGCCGGGACGATTTCCAGCGTGTCCCCGCGCACGCGGAAGGTCCCCGAGCGCAGGTCGATGTCATTGCGTTGATATTGGCTTTCGATCATCTGACGCAGCAGGGCGTTGCGCCGGTAGATCTCCCCCACTCGAAGGGTGACGGTTCCCTTACCGAATTCTTCCGGCGACCCAAGTCCATAGATGCACGAAACGGAAGCCACGATGATCACATCGCGCCGTGAGACCAGGGCAGTCGTCGCCGCCAGACGCAGCCGCTCGATCTCCTCGTTGATTTCCGTCTCCTTTTCGATGTACAAGTCCTGACGGGGAACGTAAGCCTCCGGCTGGTAATAATCATAGTACGAGACAAAGTACGAAACCGCGTTTTCAGGGAAGAACTCCTTGAACTCGGCATATAGCTGCGCCGCCAGGGTCTTGTTGTGTGCCATGATCAGGGCGGGTTTCTGGACCTGCTCGATGACGGAGGCGATCGTGAACGTTTTGCCTGTTCCGGTGGCTCCGAGCAGGACCTGATGCTTCATGCCATTTCCGATCCCCGTCACAAGATTCTGAATAGCTTCGGGCTGATCGCCCATGGGTTTAAAAGGGGCCTGGAGTTTGAATTTCATAATTAGGGCTTCAAGGTGTTATGAACAGTTGTTCTATTTTAACTGAAAGCTTGAAAATCAGCCACCCCCTTATCGAGATTACACGATTCGTGGTCGAGATTGATCGCTACAGCCTTCATGTTAGCCTGGAAGCAATTATCCGGGGCAATTGATTTCATTCTCTGCAATTTCCACCTACAAAGCAGGGAACTGCGTTGTTCTTTCAGGCAATTAAAATGTTGATGACTCACCATTTCACCGCCACCCAAAAAATCAAACACAAATTGAAGGAAATGAAATAAGATATAATCCGGGTTCCACAAGGAACTTCATGATAGATCAAAAAAACACAAAGTCAACCTCGTGGGTGATCGGCGCAGTATTGCTGTCTGCCGCTTATCTTATCGTCCTTTTGCGCACAGCCTACGTGAACGAAGATGCCTATATCACCATGCGAACCGTGGACAATTTCGTCAACGGTTTTGGCCTGACGTGGAATGTGGCGGAAAGGGTGCAGTCATATACACATCCACTCTGGCTGTTCCTGATCATCCTCCCTTACTACCTGAGCGGAAACGCCTTCTTCACGCTTATCGGCATCAGCCTGATCCTCTCGTGTGCGACCTTCGCCGTCGCCTTGCTGCCTTTCAAGCGTGAGAATTTCATTGTCCTGGTCCCATTCACGATCCTGCTCTTCTCAAAAGCCTTCGTTGATTATTCAACTTCAGGGTTGGAAAATCCTGCCACGCATTTTCTCCTCGCGCTGTTTCTGTTTGTCTTTCTAAACCGATTTGAAACAAGCGAGCACAATTTTCGAAGCATCCTGGTGATGGGTATACTGAGCGGGTTAGCCACCTTGAATCGCATGGACGCTATCCTGTTATTCGCACCTGCCCTGGGTTTTGTAGTCCTGCGCAATTTGAAAACCCGCACGTTTGGAGCCCTGGTCATTGGATTTCTTCCCTTTCTCGCCTGGGAAGCCTTTTCGGTGGTGTATTATGGATTTCCATTTCCCAACTCAGCATATGCCAAGCTGAACACTGGGCTGACAAGGGCAGATCTGTTTGAATGGGGCATGATCTACACTTTGAACTCGATCCATTGGGACCCTATTACACTGTTCAGCATCGCGACCGTCTCGGGAGTAATAATCTTTCGCGGAGACATTAAAGAAAAGGCTGTCCTGGGTGGGATTGTTCTATATATATTGTACATATTCTGGATCGGGGGGGATTTCATGAGCGGACGATTCTTCTCAGGTACATTGCTGGCGAGTGTCATTTTGCTTGCCAAGCATTTCCCCACCGTAAAACCGGCCGAGGGATTTGGAATTTTCATCTTGATCGCCCTCCTGGCATATTCCTCCCCCACGCCGACCTTCACCAGCGTCGACGATGCCTCATTAAACACGGGAAGGACCGATTCGAACGGGATCTATGACCTGCGAAGTTTCTATTTCCAGAATTCCGGGCTGCTGCATTGGCGGAATAATTATCTCTCCCCCTTCCATGAATGGGCGTTTCGTGGCATGGAATACAGGAAACAACATAAAAGGTACGCCATCGAAGGGGCTATCGGTTACCTGGGATATTTTGCCGGGCCGGAAGTCTTCATTATCGATCCGAACGCCCTCTCGGATCCGTTGCTGGCCAGGTTGAAACCCATTAAGGAGGAACACTGGCTGCCAGGCCACCTGAAACGTGAAATCCCCGATGGATACATCGATACCTTACGTTCCGGCGGAAATATGTTCGAGAATCACGATTTGGGTTTGTTTTACGAAAAACTGTGGTTGATAGTCCGAGGTCCGATCTTTTCCAAGGAGCGGGCGGAAGCAATCTGGAAAATGAACACGGGACAATATGATCATCTTCTTGAAAGTTATGAATCACAATATTGATCTCCGTATGGTCCAATGGATACCCCCTGACTCTGCGTGAACAGACTCCATTCCATATTTAAGCAACTCACTTTCACCGAGAAAAGTGCACCGCTGGGTTTCTTCATCCTGTGCCTGCTTGGGTATGGTCTGATGATTCCCAGCCTCGGATTTTACATGGACGACTGGCCTTATGTGTTTTATGCCTTCAACAAGGGTATCCCCAGCCTGAAGGAGATGCTGATCTACGACAGCCGGCCGAACGCGGCCTGGTTGTACATGCTGGCTTTTCAAGTCTTGGGGTTCCGACCATTAACCTGGCATATTTGGGCTTTGATCATGCACTGGGGTACCATGGTCATATTCTGGCTGGTGATGCGCGAAATGTGGCCGGAACGCAGGAGAGAGGGGGTGATTGTCGCTGGTTTATTCGGTGTGTATCCCTTCTTCATGCTTCAACCGTTCGCTGTTGGATCCACTCATCACTGGTTCGGATTTCTGGGATTCAATCTTTCCCTCTACCTGATGATCAGGGCGTATCGTACAACCGGCATCCGAATGGTTCTGCTTACACTAACGGCGCTGGTTATCGAGGCGGCGCATCTCTTTACAAGTGAGTATTTTGCCGGCCTGGAGCTGATCCGCCCGGTGCTGCTTTGGATTCTCGCAGCCCGCACCTTGCGGAATTTTTCCGCGACCATGACCCAGGTCTTGCTGCGTTGGATACCTTTTTTGATCCTTCTGACGATATTTGCGTACTGGCGAGCGGCAATCTACGAAAATCCTGAGGAGATCACAAGAAATACGCCCGTAGTGGTTGAACAACTGCTGGAGGAACCATGGAACGCAGTGACTTTTCTTTCCAATGCCGCCCTTAAGGATGGACTTTCAGTGTTGACGATCGGCTGGCAGAAGGCCACGGATGTGGAAACATTAAATCTTGGATCCTCCTTCGTCCTGTTCCGCATCGGCATCGTTGGAATCACGTTTCTGCTGTCGTGGATTTATTTGTCCAATTATCAGTCCTTCGAGACCGCTGCGCGGGATGGGTGGAGATATGGAAGCCCTGCGCTGGCATTCTTCGCGCTCCTCACAGGGGGACTACCGGTCTGGTTAATCGGTCGAACTATCCTCGAGAGCAAAAATCTTCTGTCCGCCTCACGCTTCGGAATACCCGCGACCTTCGGCGCCGCGCTGACGATCTTTCTGCTCGCGGATTGGATCGTCACCGAAAGGAATCGGAGATTGTTGCTGTATTCGATCCTTATTGCGCTTTCTGTGAACTTTCACCTCGATAATGCGAAAGGTTTTCAATACTCGTGGGAAAAACAGGTTCGTTTTGCCAAAGAATTGCTGTGGAGGGCGCCACAGATCGAAGCAGGCACTGCCTTGTTCACGGATGAGGAAATCCTGGGAGTAATGGGAGAGTATGCCGTTTCCTTTTCCATCATCACAACCTATCAGCCGGGGGATATTGATTCCCCACCATATTGGTATTTCCCCTTCTATTACACCTACCCAAATCTGGATGAACTGCTCATGGGTACACCGTTGGAATATCGCAAATTGACAATGAATTTTAAAGGGGACAGCCGGAACATGCTCGTGCTTTCATTCAACCCCGAAATGAAGCGATGCTTGTGGGTCCTACAGCCGCAGGATGTCCGCCTGAGGCTGGTAAGCGACGATATGCGGAAATTAAGCCAGGGATCTCGAATCGAGCGCATCATTTCAGCCGAGGGCGTCGAACCATCCCTGCCAGAACCAATCTATGGGAAAACTGAAAACCAGGGTTGGTGCTACTATTTCGAAAAGGCGGACCTTGCCCGACAATATGGTCAATGGGACGAGATTGCGCGGTTGTGGGAGGAGTCCCAAGCTATTGGCGAGCGGGCGGATAACGGCTTCGAGTACATCCCCTTCATCGAAGGGTTCGGACATCTGGGGGACTGGGAACAGGTGAATTCGCTTACCCGAACAGCAAACCGGATCACGTCCGGATTGGAACCAAGTTTGTGTTCCGCGTTGGATAGATTATTAATTTCCACACCTGCGGACATTCAAAGAGACGAGACGATCAATGAATTGAACGCTCATCTCGTCTGCGATTCCCTCCGCTAAATAATCGTCATCCTCAGCGCAGGCTTCACCAATTCTTTCGTCGGGTCTAAATCAACTGAGCACGGAAAGAACCTGACCAAGGCAGGCAAGTCATCCACCATAAGATTTACCAGCCTCCCAGCGGGAGTGGTGGACTGATCTCTTGCAAATACACCAACAAGTTTATCCCTTCCCGATCGTGGGTCCCCGGTTTTGATGTCTGATGAGTTCCAGCACATCCAACAATTTCGTCCTCCAGGACTCCTCATTTGACAGAATAATCCGATATGCGGATTTCCCTCCTCGTATCCCATTGCCAAGATCCGGCAACCGCTTCGCCTCGGGCCCTTTTGCGGAGCCCGGATACTTGAGCACGATCTGCCCGGCCTCCCAGCTGACCGAGGAGAGACCGGCACTTTCTGCCCGGAGCTTGACCCGCATTTGATAGAGAAGGTTTTGGAGCATCTCCGGCATCGGTCCGAAACGATCGCGAAATTCGGATCCGAGCGCATCCAGTTCCGATTCATCCCGCAAATCAGCGATGCGCCGGTAGAGCCGAAGGCGCAGGTCCAAATCTGCGATGTAATCGGAAGGGATTCCAACCGCCAGCGGCAAATCCACATTCACCGGCATGGAGATGGGCAGGTTGAAACTCCCCAGGCCGCGTTCCAGAGAAGAAGACTCAACACTTAATTGCTGGCCAGCCTGCCGCCTCAAACGACGGATTGCGTCTGCCAGCATTCTCGTGTACAGGTGAAATCCCACAGATTGGATGAACCCATGTTGACGCGTTCCCAGCAACTCCCCTGCCCCGCGGATCTCGAGATCGCGCATGGCAATTGAATAACCGGCGCCGAGTTGGGTGTTTTCCGCGATCACATCGAGTCGCTGCTGACCTTCGATCGTCGGAGTCAGCTTGCGATGACGAAAGAAATAGGCGTAGGCACGCATCGCACCGCGGCCGACCCGCCCGCGCAGTTGGTACAACTGGGCCAGGCCGAAGGTGTCCGCACGATCCACGATGAGCGTATTGGCGTTGGGGATGTCCAGACCCGATTCGATGATCGTTGTACACAGCAGCAGGTCGATTGCACCCGCGTTGAAATGATGCATGACATCCGCCAGTTGCTGTTCGGGCATCTGACCATGAGCGATATCCACGCGCGCTTCCGGCACCAACTTAATCAAATGTGCCTGCATTGCCTCAATCGTATTCACCCGATTATGAACGAAGAAGATTTGCCCTCCCCGTTCCAGTTCCCGCAACACCGCCTGTCGTACCAGGCGCGGTGAGTACGGTCCGACATGGGTAATGATCGGCAGACGTTCCTCAGGCGGTGTATTCAAATTTGAAATATCCCGTACGCCGGTTAACGCCATGTAAAGGGTTCGAGGGATCGGTGTGGCGGTCAGGGTCAATACATCCACTTCCGTGCGCAACTTCTTGAGATGTTCCTTGTGCGTGACGCCGAATCGCTGTTCCTCATCGATCACCACCAGTCCCAGGTCCTTGAATTGAACATCGGAGGAAATCAATCGATGGGTTCCCACGACGATGTCCATCTCACCGGAGGATAATTTTCCCAAAATGTCCAGCTGCTCTCGAGCAGACCGAAAACGGGAGAGCATTTCAACCTTTATGGGGAACGCGGCCAGTCGCTGCTGAAAGGTCTCATAATGCTGTTGGGCGAGCACAGTGGTTGGAACAAGCATGGCGACCTGTCTGCCGCTCATCACTGCCTTGAAGGCGGCACGCAGGGCAACTTCGGTCTTCCCATACCCGACATCCCCACAAAGCAGGCGATCCATCGGGCGGGCGCGTTCCATATCATGCTTGATATCAATCAAAGCCCGTTTCTGGTCCTCGGTTTCGACGTACGGGAAACTGTCTTCAAGCTCCCTTTGCCACTGCGTATCGGGCTGAAAGGCATATCCCTCGACAACCTGACGGTGGGCGTATAGATCCAGCAATTCCGCGGCAACTTTCTGAACGGCCTCTGTGACGCGCGTTTTTGTTTCGCTCCATGCCTGCCCCCCCAAACGATCGAGCGAAGGAACTCCCCCTTCTGCACCGATGTAACGCGTCAATCGATCGGCTTGATGGACCGGCACATAGAGCATGTCCCCGCCATCATATTCGACGGAAAGATATTCCCGCTCATGACCATCCAATTGCCTTCGGAAAAGACCCAGGAATTTCCCGATCCCATGATCGATGTGAACAACGTAATCCCCGGATAGCAAATCTGCATAAATCGATTCCGGCGTCTCGGCGGTTTGTTTTTGCCGAACTCGTAATTGGGGGCGCTCCCAGCCGAAGATCTCAGAGTCAGTGAGAAGGCGTGCCAGAATCCGGGAATCGGATTGAAGCGTGAATCCGGAGGATAAAGAAGCCTCGATAAAAGTCACATCTTCCTGATCCAGATCCGGAAATTGATCGCGCCACAATTCCCGCAGTCGAGGAGTCTGCCGCGAGGCGATCACGATGGGGATCGTTTCCTCGGAGATCGTTTCAAGATAATCCATGAACGGTTTCAATCTGCCCCCGAACCGTTCATCCTGCCCAAAGCAATTAGCCAACTCGCTTCCCGGACCTTGGATTGTGCCGTCCACTGCCTGCCCAAGGACAACGGTCAGAAACTCATCCAAGGAATCAACCACTTCCGACCACGGGAGGTAAGGAACCGGAAAATCCGGAGCCAGAGTTCCTTCGGCGACGCTTTCGCTTCTGAACTTGACCGCCTGCTCCTCGATTTCATTAGCCATGGTTTCCAACAAGCCCTGATCATCCAGCAACACCAGGGTATCACGCGGCAAATAATCGATCAGGGAGCCCGGATGAGGATGCAACAACGGAATATGAAATTCTGTCAGCGGATCCTCGATCGCCTTCCCCCGCGGGAGAAGGTATTCCCTCGCCGGCACAATCAAAACGGATGATATCTTCTCGATTGTACGCTGGGTGACCGGGTCGAAAAGACGAATGGTTTCGATCTCATCACCAAAGAATTCCAGCCGCACTGGATGATTTCCTGTTATTGACCAGACATCCAGCAAGCCGCCGCGATGGGAAAAATGCCCGGGCTCAAGGACCGTATTGACGCGCAAGTACCCGATGCGGGTCCATTCGCGGATCAATGTCTCTGGTTGATGGAACTGATTGACCGCCAGCTTCCTGCAGGCCCGCAAGTAGTCGCTGCGAGGAAGTGTGCGAGTCATCAGCGACCGCGCGGTCGTGATGATCACCGGCGGCACCTTCAGCGCTTCTACAAAGGGAAGATGATAGGCTGCTAGAGCGGCAAGCGCAGCAAGTCTCGCCCGCCGGGTGGAATCGCCCCAGGCCGCCTCCTCATAGAACAGGGGGTTGGGTTCTGCAAACAGCAGGCAGGAGGAATTCAACCATACCTCCAACTCATCCATCAAGGACATGGCATGATCCGACCGGTCGGTCACGAGCAGGATCGGCCGGGACAGATCCCGATGGATGGATGCGAGCACAGGCAGCCGGGCTGCGCGCGGCAGCCCCATTCCGCGAATGGGTTTACCAGTCCGGATCTCCTCCAGCAGGTCTTCGTAGGGAGGCAGGTTTTTTAGGAGCGTTAGCAGGGTATCAAGCAGCACGTTCAAACCAGAGATCTATTCACTATCCTGTGAATAGTCCTTGTTGTGTTTATTCATGGCTGCATTCAAACCGTTTAACACGAATTCGAGGGCAGCTTCTCCCGCGTGATCCAAGATAACCGGCAGGAACTCTTCTTGCTCCCGGGAAAAATCCTGCAGGACGTAATCCTTGGGATCCATTCGCCCGGGAGGCCGGCCGATTCCCATGCGCAGACGCGGAAAATCCCTGGTCCCCAACCGCTCGATGGTTGATACCATGCCGCGTTGACCTCCCGGTCCCCCACCGGGACGGATGCGCAAGGATCCGAACGGAAGGTCCAAATCATCGTGGGCTACCAGCAGGTGTTCAAAAGGGATCTTGTAAAAATGCAATAATCCCTGAACCGCGCCTCCGGAAAGGTTCATGTAGGTCTGTGGTTTGGCCAGAAAGAGCCGGCGACCTTCAACCTCGGTCTTGATGACCAGGGATTTAGATTGCAATTTCATGCCTCCGGCATTCAGGCGTACACACAGCCTGTCAATCAACCTAAATCCAATGTTATGGCGGGAATTGCGATATTCGCGTCCGGGATTTCCAAGACCGATCAGTAGGTAGGAATTCTCAATAGACATGGTCTAGTCTTTTCGCATGCGAACGATCCAGGCCGCAAGCAGGAAAATTCCCAAGGCGATCATCGCCCCTCTCCCAAATGTACGATAGACCTCGATCGTGGTTAAGGAAGCAGAGTTGTCCGGCAAAGGGGTAGCAAGCTCAAGCATTCGAGTTGGCGTGGGAACCGGAGTGGGAGCGGCGCTCGAATTTACGACTGCCAGGGTTGGAGTTAATTCCGTAGGCGTGGGTTCAACGGGTTGGTCGTTACGAATTTTCAGCCCCTCCACCAGAATGACTTGAACCGAACCATCCTTCAGCAGTACGCGCATTCGAAGGTTGTAATCCCCATCGGTCACTGCGGACGTATCCCAAACGGCCAGCACAGCCGCTTCGGAGGGTTGGGTCAACGATTGAATCACATACCACGTATCTGTTGGATTTACCGAATACCCAAACCCCAATTCCGCAGAGACGAACTCCGGGACGTTGACCGTACCGATGATCTCCACCTGGCCGCGCAAAGTCGCACCGGGCCGGGGGGAGGTGATCCCGATGGAGGTTGACTGCCAGAGGAGAATGAGCACGAACAAGTTTTGAAGCACGGCAACTTTTAAGTTTAACATGAAGAAAGGGGAGGGTCAAATTTTCTCCTTACCCATCATTCCAATCTGGGACACAATTCTCGAATCATTCGTTTTCTGGTAAACTCTTGATGGCACTTGAATCAGCGGGGCGAACCCGCGGTTTGCCCAGGAGATTTTGAAATGACCAAATCCCGCTCGGATCAGATGGTGGAACGCTTGCGCAACATGCAGGCCTCCGCTCCCGACATCGAAGCCTCCGCAGTGGTTTCGGTCGACGGGCTGATCATGGCTTCTGCGCTTCAACAGGGCGTGGAGGAGGATCGCGTTTCGGCCATGTCCGCCGCCATGCTTTCACTGGGCGAGCGCATTTCCGGCGAACTCGGCCGCGGTGGCCTCGAACAGGTATATATCAAGGGCGACCGGGGCGCGATCGTACTGACCTCCATCGGTGAAGAAGCGGTGCTCACAGCCATGGCCAGGCAGGAAGCCAAACTTGGCATGATCTTCCTTGAAATGCGGCGGGCTGCCGAAGATCTGGTGAAACTCGTCGGATGAGCCGGATCGATTTTCAAACCAATAGACTAACAACCCCGAATGGGGAGGGCTTAACCGCCCTCCCCATTCTCTTTATCCATCGCATTATTTCCAGCGGATATTCACAGTGAGGTGACCATGTCCACCAAGTATGTATTCTTCACCGGGGGTGTCGTTTCCTCGGTCGGGAAAGGGGTGACCGCTGCAGCCATTGGCCTGCTGCTGAAGGAACGCGGTTTTAAGGTCGCGGTACAAAAACTCGACCCGTACATCAATGTCGATCCGGGCACCATGTCTCCCTACCAGCATGGGGAAGTGTACGTGCTGGATGACGGCGCTGAAACCGACCTGGATCTAGGTCACTATGAACGGTTTATCGACATCCGACTAAGTCGCGTCTCCAACTTCACCACAGGACAGGTATACGCAGAGATCATCGCCAATGAGCGCCGCGGGGATTACCTGGGCGGAACCATCCAAGTCATTCCGCACATCACCAACGAAATCAAACGGCGCATCGGTTTGGTCGCCAAGGAAACCGGGGCTGAAATCGTGCTGCTCGAGGTGGGCGGAACGGTGGGTGATATTGAATCCCAACCCTTCCTCGAAGCCCTGCGCCAGCTGCGGAATGAAGTAGGCCGGGAGAACTGCCTGTTCGTACATGTCACCTGGCTGCCCACCATCGGTGCCACCGGTGAAATCAAGACGAAACCAACACAACATTCGGTTGCCGCCTTAAGGTCCATCGGTATCTCACCGAATATGATTATCGCACGCGCCGATCTGCCCATCGACCAAAGTCTATGTGAAAAGATCGCCCTGTTCTGCGACGTTGAAAGGGATGCGGTTATCCCCATGACCACCACGGACGTGCTCTATGAAGTGCCGTTGCTGCTTGAAAAACTCGGCGTCGGTGATTGGGTGACCGACAAGCTCGCTTTGAAAGCAACCCGCAAACCAAACATGCGCCCCTGGAAAAAATTGGTGGAGGAGGTGAGAGCCTCCAAACCCGCAGTGAAGATCGCGCTGGTCGGGAAATACGTGGAACTGCAGGATGCCTATATGTCCGTGCGCGAGGCGATCAAACACGCCGCCATCGCCAACCATGTGGAGGCGGAAATTTGCTGGGTGCATGCGGCCGACCTGGAAAAAGACAAGGGTTGGGAAGTGGTGAAGCAGGCGAACGCCATCCTTGTTCCCGGCGGCTTCGGATCGCGCGGCATCGAGGGCAAGGTGCTGGCGGCCCGCTACGCGCGCGAATACAAGGTTCCCTATCTGGGATTGTGCCTGGGGATGCAGGTGATGTGCATCGAATTTGCGCGTCATGTGCTTGGTCTGGAAGAGGCAAATTCCTCCGAGTTCGATCGGAGCACGGAACATCCGGTCATCGATCTCATGCTCGATCAACGCACGATCTCCGACATGGGTGGAACGATGCGTCTCGGTTTGTATCCATGCACTCTACAAAAGGGGACGAAGACCGCCGCAGCCTACGGAGTTCCGCGAGTTGAGGAAAGACATCGCCATCGCTTCGAATTCAACAACACCTACCGGGATGAGTTCCATAAACACGGTATGCTGTTTTCGGGCATGTCCCCGGACGGCAAACTGGTCGAAATCGTAGAGTTGGCTGATCATCCCTATATGATCGCAAGTCAATTTCACCCGGAGTTTCTATCCCGCCCGATGAAACCGCATCCATTATTTGTCGGGTTGCTAGGGGCAGCTAAGGGAAAATCCGGGCACTAATCGCGACCGACCAGGCGGCCTCCCTTCAGGCAGTGGCTGAAAGGATGGGCTGATTTCATTTACCGTAGAGAACGCGGGGTTCGCGGAGCAGGACAAAAGGGCGTCTCTGCCTTCTTGGCGAACTCTGCGGTTGGCTGAGAGGAAGACCCGTGACTTTTGTCACTCTCTCCCTCCAAGATGAAAGGTTCATCCTGAAGAGACCGGGTATACTTGTGGAAGTTTTCACAGAATTCTGATTGCAGGAGTCCAAGAATGGATACAACAATTGAAAGCATTTCCGCATTGGAAATCCTTGATTCGCGCGGCAATCCAACCGTGGAAGTGGAAGTGACCTTGATGGATGGATCCTGGGGACGCGCAGCGGTTCCCTCCGGGGCGTCTACTGGCGAACACGAAGCTCTGGAAATGCGCGATGGCGACAAGAAACGCTACCTCGGGAAGGGTGTGGCAAACGCCGTCGCGAACGTGAACGGCGTGATTTCTGAAGCGTTGTTCGGATGGGATGCCTCCGAACAAAAAGCCATCGATGCGGAACTGTTAGCCCTGGACGGAACACCGAATAAATCCAAACTTGGTGCAAACGCCATCCTCGGTGTAAGTCTCGCGGTCGCCAAAGCCGCGGCCAATTCCTACGGGTTGCCTGTTTACCGCTACCTCGGGGGGGTGTATGCCCATGTGCTTCCCGTGCCGATGATGAATATCTTGAATGGCGGTGCCCACACTTCCTGGCAATCCACGGACATGCAGGAGTTCATGGTCATGCCCTTCGGTGCGCCCTCCTTTTCGGAAGGCGTGCGTTGGGGAGTAGAGATTTATCATGCGTTGAAGTCGGTGCTCAAGGATAAGGGATATATCACCCTGGTCGGAGATGAAGGCGGATATGCGCCCTCGTTAAAAGCGAACAACGAAGCCATTGAAGTGATTCTCTCCGCGATCGACAAAGCCGGTTTCAAGGTTGGCAGGGGGAAGGATGTTGCGCTGGCGCTCGACCCGGCGGCATCCGAACTGTATGATGAAAAATCGAAGAAATACAAACTGCGAAAAGAGGGCAGGGAACTCTCCGGCGAGGAGATGGTTGAATTCTGGAAAAAGTGGGCGAAGGATTATCCGATCGTCTCCATCGAAGATGGACTTGCACAGGACGATTGGTCATCCTGGATATTGATGGTCAAGGAATTGGGCAACCAAATCCAGATCGTCGGGGACGACCTGCTTGTTACGAATCCTGTCCGCGTGCAGAAAGCGATCGATGAAAAAGCAGCCAACGCGCTCCTGGTCAAAGTCAACCAGATCGGATCGCTCTCCGAAACCATCGAGGCGGTGGAATTGTGTCACCGTGCAGGATGGCGCGCCGTTACCTCCCATCGCTCCGGCGAAACCGAGGATTCCACCATCGCAGACCTCGCAGTAGCGCTCAATACCGGGCAGATCAAAACAGGGGCTCCAGCCCGCTCCGATCGCGTGGCCAAATACAATCAACTACTAAGAATTGAGGCGGAATTAGGCGCCGAAGCCCGCTACGCAGGTTGGGGGGCTCTCAGGGCTGGATGAATCGTGGTATTGGGGTGCGGTAGTAAACACGGAGGCCGATGCCTCCGTGTTTTTTCGTGGAGGATTTGTTAAGTTGACAAATCTTCCAGGGTGGCTATAATTAGTTTGTTGGTGCAACATACTAACTCGGATGAGTAAAGCATCTCACGACCAGGTTTATCTCCGCGAATTAAACCTCTCCTTGGTACTGCGGTTGATACATACCCAGTCTCCTCTCTCGCGGGCACAGATCGCGATCACCACCGGCCTGAATAAATCCACGGTTTCGAGCCTGGTGGATGAATTACTCGGGTTCAATCTGATTCATGAAACAGGTGTCAACTCGATGGGAACCGGACGGCCAGCCACTCTGTTGGAGATCAACCCGCAGGCTGGCTGCATTATCGGTGTGGAACTGGGTGTCGATTTTGTTTCTGTGGCGGTAACAGACTTTCTCGGCAATATCCTGTGGCGCAGAAAGGAGGACGCCGACCCCTCGGAGGATCAGGAGAAGATGATCAACCAGACCCTGACGATTGTCAGGGATGGCATGACCATCGGGAAGAACAGGAATTCCAGGATATTCGGCCTCGGCCTTGCCATACCCGGCACCGTGGATATTGAACATGGCGTCCTGATCTTCGCCCCCAACCTTCATTGGCGGAATGTTCAATTTGGAAGGATCTACTCGAAGAAAACCAGATTAAAGGTATTTGTGGAGAATGATGCCAATGCCGCCGCGGTTGCCGAGCACCTGTTCGGAACCGCACGCCGCTGCCGTGATTTTCTCTTCGTATTTGCCGGTGTGGGGATAGGCGGCGGATTGTTCCTCAACGGAAAATTGTACCGCGGCAAGAATGGGTATGCCGGCGAGATTGGTCATTCCCCTATCATGGCCGAACCAGCTCAGACCGTATGCCACTGCGGCAACCGCGGCTGCTGGGAGACCTACGCAAATCAATACTCCATCCTTCAGCGCGTCCTCGCCCGCCTGGAGGTCAAGCGCACGAGCATCATTCCAAAATTAACGGCGGAGCAAAATTCACCCCTCACCATCCCCCTGATCAAGCAGGCTGCCGATCTTGGGGATGTGGAGGCCATCGATTCGCTGGTCGAGGCCGGGCATGCCATGGGACAGGGTTTTGCCGGCCTGATCAATGTTTTCAACCCGGACAAGATCATCCTGGGAGGCCCGTTAAGCATCACGGGTAAGTACCTGCTGCCTGCCATCAAGGAAACCATCGCGCGTCACGCTCTGCCCGAAATCGAACAGCAGGCCGAGGTATTGCTCTCCCCCTTCGAAGCAGATGCCAGTTTGATCGGCGCGATCGCTATCGTAGCGGATGATGTGCTGTCCAATCCCACTCATTATGAAAGGAGGTGAGGCTATCGAAGGGTTTCATGGGTAACGATTTTGAAAACGAATCGAACTTGAAGAAAATATTCTATAGGAGAGAAGAATGAACAAAAAGTTGTTTGCTCTGCTGAGCACCCTCATACTTGCTTCCCTGGCGCTGGCTGCATGCGGCGGGGGAGGCGCGGCGACCCAGGCGCCTGCCGCCGGTGGCGGCAAGGTGGAAGTCTTTTCGTGGTGGACCGGGGGAGGTGAAGCAGCGGGTCTTGAGGCGATGATCAAAGTCTTCAACGAGAAATACCCGGATGTGGAGTTCATCAATGCCGCCGTAGCCGGTGGAGCCGGCACGAATGCCCGCGCCGTCCTGGCCACCCGCCTGCAGGCGGGTGATCCGCCGGATAGCTGGCAGGGTCACGCGGGTCAGGAATTGATCGGCACGTACGTGGCCGGCGGTCAGATCGAGCCTTTGAACGAACTGTACGAAGCCGAGGGCTGGCTCGCCGTCATGCCCGAGACGCTGATCCCGCTCATCTCCCAGGACGGAAACATCTACTCCGTGCCGGTGAACATCCACCGCGCGAATGTCCTGTGGTACAACCCGGGCATCCTGGAAGCCAATGGTGTGGAAGTTCCCTCCACCATGGATGAATGGTTCGCAGCCATGGACACCCTGAAGGCTGCCGGCGTTCAGCCCCTTGCTTTGGGCGAACAGTGGACCAAACTGCACCTGCTTGAAACCGTCCTGCTCGGCACGCTGGGCGCGGATGCATACAATGGGTTGTGGGATGGCTCCACAGATTGGGGCAGCGCTGAGGTCAAGACCGCCATCGATAATTTCGCCAAGGTTCTAACGTATGCCAATACCGATTCCGCTTCGCTATCCTGGCAGGATGCCGCACAACTTGTCGTGAACGGGGATGCGGCGTTCAATGTGATGGGCGACTGGGCGGCGGGTTATTTCATCGAATTGGGAAAGACTGCCAACACGGATTACGGTTGGGCTCCCACACCCGGCAGTGTCGGCGTCTTCCAATTCCTCTCGGACTCCTTCGTACTTGCCGTGGGTGCACCGGATCCTGAAGCCGCAACTTCCTGGTTGAAGATCGCCGGCTCCAAGGAAGGGCAGGAAGCCTTCAACCCGGTGAAGGGCTCCATCTGCGCCCGCACCGACTGTGACAAGACACTATTCGGTGAATACCTGCAATCTGCCATGGCCGACTGGTCTTCCAACAAGGTCGTTGGCTCGCTGACTCACGGCGTAGTCGCAAACGACTCCTGGAAGACTGAAATCGACACCGCCCTCGGCTTGTTCGTTTCTGATGGAAATGTGGATACCTTCCAAACTGCCCTGGTTGCAGCCTGCACCAGTTCAGGTCCCTGCAAGTAAATCTTGGTGTTAGAATCGTTGAGGCTCCGGAGTTCGGAGCCTCAACCTTTTTTTTGAGCCTTCAACGAGGATCTCATGATCAGAGACAAAGACCGCATCCTAAACCTCATTCTCATCTCCCCCTCGATCCTGGCTGTTTTGATCTTCATTTATGCGTTCATCGGATGGTCCATTCGCGTATCTTTGAGCAAATGGAAGGGTCTCACACCTGATTACACGTGGAATGGTTTGAATAACTTTACAGAACTTTTCGCCGATCCCCGCTTTGCCGTGGATGTGAGAAACACGCTGATTTTCACGGGAGTGTTCGTGGCCGGCAGCCTGCTGCTCGGTTTTTTTCTGGCTGTCATGCTGGACCAGGGCTTGAGGGGTGAAGGGTTTTTCCGAAGCCTGTTTCTTTTTCCGATGGCAATTTCCTACATCGTCACCGGTGTGGTGTGGCGATGGTTGATGAATCCCGCCATGGGGACACGCCTAAGTGGTTTGAATTTGTTATTTTCCTATATCGGACTCGACTCGCTTGCCAGTGCCTGGCATACCACACCCAGGTGGGGCATGGCAGCAATCGCACTTGCCGCCATCTGGCAGATGTCCGGCTACACGATGGCCCTGTACCTTGCCGGGCTGAGGGCAATTCCGCAGGAATTGAAGGAAGCCGCCCAGATAGATGGAGCCAGCGAACTACAAATATACCGTCATATCATGCTACCACTGCTCGCTCCGGTCACGCTCTCCGCCTTGATCATCCTCGGTCATATGTCCCTGAAGGTATTCGATCTTATCGTGGCGATCGCAGGAAAGCAGCTCGAGCTGGACGTTCCGGCGATCTACATGTGGCAGGCGACGTTTGACGGTCTGTTCTACGGACGTGGTGCCGCGATCGGCATCCTGCTTTTGATCAGCGTTGCGGCGTTGATCATCCCCTACATTCGGTTCACACTCAAGACAGAGGCACAGCAATGAAAGGGCTTCGCATCGGCAAGAACTGGTTGTACCTGCCATTGATCGGGATGGCCGTTTTCTATCTGCTGCCAATGTATGTCATATTGGTCACGGGCTTCAAGAGCTTTGGGGAGATCGACCTGAAAACCATGTGGAATCTGCCGCGGGGAATAGCCCTCGACAACTACATTGAAGCTTATTCCAAGCTGGCGCCCTCCCTCTGGAACAGTTTTTCCATGGTCATACCTGCCGCCATCATCTCCTCCTTCCTGGGGTCGCTCAATGGCTTCATCCTGGCCAAGTGGAAATTTCGCGGCGCCGATTTCATCTTCCCTTTCATCCTGTTCGGGATGTTCATTCCCTACCAGAGCATCCTCATTCCACTGGTGCAGTTCATGAAGGCGGTGGGCATCACCGGCCTGGCCGGGCTGGCAATGGCACACATTATCTACGGTATTCCAATCACCACGCTCACCTTTCGCAATTATTACGCCAGCCTGCCGCAGGAACTGCTCGAAGCCGCTAAGATCGACGGAGCGGACATGTTGGGAATCTACCGCTACATCCTGCTGCCCATTTCACTTCCCAGTTTTGTTGTCGTATTGATCTGGCAATTCACCTCGGCATGGAATGACTTCCTGTTCGCGGTGGTCCTGACAGGAAACACGGATTGGCCCATAACCGTCGCGCTGAACAACATGGCGGGGAGGGGAATCATATCCTGGAATGTGCAAATGGCCGGGTCGTTGCTTGCGGCACTCCCCACTCTGTTGGTGTACATTTTCCTTGGGCGATACTTCCTGCGAGGTCTGCTGGCTGGATCCCTCAAAGGCTAGTCTGTTCAATTCAACCGCCAGGGGTAAAACCACTCCGCTCAAGGACCGATGGCGACCAAACTGTCTCACCTCACCACATTGTTGCCCTTCGCATTGTGTCGCCTGGGTTGATATTCTTAGAAATTACGAAAATCCGGAAGGATCAGCCCTTTACGCCTGAATCAGAGCGGTTTGCTTCATGGCAGCGGATGTATTCACACCCTTACTTGCCATCATTTTTTCCGCTAAACGTGATTTTCATCACCGTGATCCTTCTCACCATGACTGCGTCACCCTGTCGGGGGATCAGATTCTGCGTCGCAGGGCTGGGAGGGCTGTTTGGGCAGAGGAGGATCGGGTGAGGCAGCGACCCGCTTAACCCGCACGCCGGGTTCTCGTTCAATATCCTTCTCATTGCACCGGTCTTCCCATCGATCCTGCCGCCTCAGAAAGGAAATTGAAATGGAAAAGATCCTGAATTGGGGCTTGCTCTCCACAGCCCGGATTAATCGAGCACTGATTAAGCCATTGACCGCATCCAAACGTACGCGTTTACTGGCCGTGGCGTCGAGATCCCAATCCACCGCCGACGCCTATGCGCATGACTGGAATATCCCAAGGGCGTATGGATCTTATGAATCCCTGCTCGACGATCCCGAAATCGATGTCATTTACATTCCCCTCCCGAACCACTTGCACGCCGAATGGACGGTGAATGCTTTGCGTGCCGGCAAACATGTCCTGTGCGAGAAACCGCTGGGGTTGACCCTTGAGCAGGTGGATTCGATGGTCAAAGCCTCTCGCGAATCCGGCAGGGTTCTGGCAGAAGGATTGATGTATCGTCATCACGCTCAGACCTTGAGAGTGAAACAGATCGTTCGAAACGGGGACTTGGGCAAGGTGCAATTCATTCGCGGCAGTTTTTCATTCAAACTCAACCGTGAAGGGGATTATCGGAACTTCAAACACATGGGAGGAGGCAGCCTCTGGGATATCGGAATATATCCGATCTCGTACGCGCGGATGATCGTCGACGAAGATCCCGAGGAGGTGTTTGGTTGGCAAAGCCAAGGTCAGGGAGGATGCGATATCAGCTTCGCCGGGCAGATGAAATTCCCCAACGGAGTGATCTGCCAGTTTGACAGCAGCTTCGACTCGCCCTTTTATTCTTCCATGGAAATCGTTGGAACTTCCGCGACCCTGTCGATCCCCAAACCGTTCAAACCGGGAAAATCGAATACCCTTTTGATCCGCCGCGAGGACGAGGAGAAGCCCATGACTATCAAAGGCGGGGACTTGTATCTTGGAGAAGTTGAGGACATGGTCAGCTCCATCCTAGAAGGAAAACCTCCGAGGGTGACTTTGCAGGATAGTCGCGGGAATATCGCAACGATCCTGGCCTTGCTAGATTCAGCTGAAAAACGCTTGCCGGTATCATTCAAAGAATGATCGGGTTGAACCTTACTTGAAACTGAACCATAAGGGGTTATAATCAGATCACTATATTTCCACGACTGGAGGTTAACCATGGCAAGCGTAACATACAAAAACGTCTTCAAGAAGTTCGGCGATTTAACCATCATCAAGGACCTGGATTTCCAGGTGGAGGACAAGGAATTCCTGGTCCTGGTCGGGCCGTCGGGATGCGGGAAAACCACTGCTCTGCGCCTGCTGGCCGGGCTGGAGGAAATCACGGAAGGCCTAATTACCATTGGGGATCGCGTGGTCAATGACATTGCCCCCAAGGACAGGGATATTGCCATGGTCTTCCAATCGTATGCCTTGTACCCTCATCTTTCGGTGTACGACAACATGGCATTCGGGCTTAAACTGCGCAAAACCCCCAAAGGTGAAATCAAGCGGCGGGTGACCGAAGCAGCGGAGATCCTGGGCATCACAGAATTACTGCAGCGAAAGCCTCGTCAGCTTTCCGGCGGGCAGCGACAGCGAGTTGCGGTAGGAAGGGCTATCGTGCGTGAACCCAAGGTATTTCTTTTTGACGAGCCCCTTTCCAACCTGGATGCAAAACTGCGCGTGCAAATGCGCGCAGAGATCAGCAAACTCCATCAACGTCTGCAGACTACCTTCATCTACGTCACGCACGATCAGACCGAGGCCATGACCATGGCCACCCGCATCGCGGTGATCAACAAGGGAATTCTCCAGCAATTGGATACGCCGCAGGTCCTGTACGACCGGCCATCGAATCTTTTCGTCGCCGGCTTCATCGGCTCTCCCTCGATGAATTTCTTTCCCGCAAAACTTTCCAAGGACGGCGATGGAATTATCGTGGACACCGTGGACTTCAAGGTAAAGATCCCTTCCAAGCATGCTGAGCCGTACAAGAGTCTGGGCGGGAAGGAAATCATTTTCGGGATTCGACCGGAAAACATCCACGATCCCGAATTTGCTCCACCGAATATTCAAGGTGAAAAAATTGCTGCGAAGGTGGATGTGACCGAGCTGATGGGCAATGAAACCCTGTTATACCTGGTCAGCGGTAAAAATACGTTCGTGGGACGGGTGGATCCGCGATCGAAGTTCCATGTTAACGATTCTGTGCAGGTGGTCTTCGATATGGATAAATTCCATATCTTTGATAGAGGTACCGAGGAAGTCATCCGCTGATTCCACGTTGCAATGATCCCATGCGCGAGTCGTGAGATTCGCGCATTGTTTTATCAAGCTTCGGTCCAGGATTCTTTTGCATGACCACTCCCGATTGGGTCAAAGACGCCATCTTCTATCAAATCTTTCCGGATCGGTTTGCGCGATCGAGCCGCAAGGCGGATATCGGATTTGAAGCCTGGGAGTCCCCGCCCACCCAAAACGGATTTAAGGGGGGAGATCTGTTCGGCGTGATCGAAAAGCTGGATTATCTGCAAGACCTGGGGATCAACGCCCTCTATTTCAATCCGGTTTTCGCATCCGCCTGCAATCACCGCTATCACACCTACGATTATTACAATGTCGATCCCCTGCTCGGTGGCAATGATGCTTTAAAGGAGTTGGTGGATTCCGCTCACAAACGCGGCATTCGAATTCTTCTCGATGGAGTCTTTAATCACGCCAGCCGGGGATTTTGGCAGTTTCACCACGTCCTTGAGAATGGCGGTGGTTCCCCATACAAGGATTGGTTCATTTTCGACGAGGAGCGGTTGCGCGGACACAAGCACTGGGGCGCTTATCCCACACCTCATGAGAGAAAGGCCTTACAGCATGAAGACAGCCTGACTGCCATCGGATACCGCGCCTGGTGGAATCTGCCTGCCTTGCCCAAATTCAACACAAGAACACCGGCTGTCCGGGATTTCCTTTTCAGCGTGGCTGAATTTTGGATCCGTTTTGGCATCGACGGCTGGCGCCTGGATGTGCCGGCTGAGATCGACGACGATGAGTTCTGGCGTGAATTCCGTCGAAGGATCCGGGCGGTCAATTCTGAGGCTTACATCGTGGGGGAAATCTGGCATGAAGCCAACCGTTGGCTGCAGGGCGATCAATTCGACGCGGTGATGAATTACCTGTTCACCGCCGCGGCGTTGGGATTTTTCGCCGGTTCACATCTTAATTTGCAGATGGTGTCACATGCCGGCGGGATCAAGGACCGCGTCCGGCGCATGCACGCACACGACTTCGCGAACGAAGTGGACCGGATCCTGAATCTTTACCCAAGGGAAATCACTTTTGCCCAATTCAACCTGCTCGACAGCCATGACATGCCGCGGTTTCTTTCATGCGTTAATGGAGACAAAGCTTCGTTAAAGCTTGCCTGGCTGTTCCTGTTTACCATGCCCGGCGCGCCCTGTATTTATTACGGGGACGAGATTGGTATGGATGGCAGTCACGATCCGGATTGCCGCAAAGCCTTCCCTTGGGAGGTTTCAAAGTGGGATCAAGAACTCCGCGGGTATCTCAAGGCATGCATATTCATGCGGAAGGACCAGCCCGCGTTGCGCCACGGTGACTATCAACGAGTTCACGTTGAGGACGACCTGCTGGTGTACAACCGATCATCCAGCGAACATGAGGTCGTGGTCGCGATTAATGTGTCAAATGTCGAAAAGCAATTGCAATTGCCTTTCACTACCAAGGGCGAGATGATTTTCGGTAGCGGAAGTAAATCCGAGAACGGGTACTCTATTCCTCCGCGCAGCGGAATTGTTTTCCAATAAGCCAGAGATAATCGAAATCAAATACAGATCGTTTGCTTTAGCGATCCGCCAAGGAGATCTTCGCCAATGGACACCTCCCCCGAAATTCGATTGGCACGTGCGGCATATGGTTGGTTGAGAATTTCCCCGCTCTTGACCGGATTCACCTTTTTCCTCATCTGGGGAATGGACCCCGGTGGATTTGTTTGTGGGGAAATCGATTGTGCATATGGGGACTCCTTGTATTTCTCACTTCTGGCGGCGGTTTTAGGATCAGCCCTCTGGCATCTGATTCTGCTCCAATACCTCAATCACAAAACCAGTCAATTCGTTCGCAAGCACGGACGAAGCGCATTGCTGCTGGCAGGGTTTCGAACTTCCGTTCCCCTGGGATTACTCATCCTGGATTTTTTGGCAGATGCCAATGGATTGCTACTGGGCTGCACCGCGATCCCAATTCTGATCCTTCTGTGGGCTGTGAATACCACCTCCGGCTACAAAGACATCAACCGAGAATTAGGTCTTCCACCTTCCGCAGGGAAGGAAACCGGTTCGAAAGAGAGCCCTGAGCTACTTCCCCAGACTGCCATATCCCATCCGTCCTCCAATTCAAATGCGATTGATCGATCCGCCTCAAAACAAGCTCCAGAAGAGACTTTGACCAGAATCTTGAATGATCTGGACCATGAATCGAATACCGTGCGAAGGCAGGCACTGGAGGAACTCGAATCATTGACCTTCGGCAGCGAAGCACTGCGTCGCAAGGTGGAGGCTCTGGCGCTGCACGAGGAGGATGAAACCCTCCGCCGGGCAGCGCTGGATGCATTGGGAAATTCGATGATGCGACATGTCCAGAGCCGCCTGAACAAGGTCAGTCGGGGCGATCGATACGTCCTGCTCCGCGAAATCGATGTATGGGAAAAACTGGATTACGTTACCCGATCTGTTGCGGAAGTCCTGCGGCGCCGTTATGATTTTGATTTCGCGCGAACCGAACCGTCGGTGAAACTTGTCCAGGTCCAGCCTCCGACTCCGGTCGATCGACCTGTTTCTCCAGCAAGACCCTCTCCCGCGCCCGCTGCCCCCTTGCCTGCCGCTTCCATCTCCACGCCCTCCATCAAGAAGCCCGAGCCAGCCGCACCGCGACCAACGCTCCTGCAGGCCTTGTTGAGCGAGACCAGCATAAAAATCTATTTATATCTCGGGGCGTTTTTCGTCATCGCCTCGGCTGTGATATTAGGAACCCTTTTCGAGGCTGCCCGTCTGCCGATCTTGATTGCAGGGACGCTTTTATTTGGCGGCACAGCAGTCTCGATCCGTTCAAGGCTGCCTCAGCCCAGCTTCGCATTGTTCATAGTTTTTTCCTTTCTCCTGCCGATCACTGCCAATGTAGCAGGAGAGTCGCTTAATCTGACCGCGCAAGGTCGAACCGCCTATTGGATGACCATTTACCTGGTCATGACCCTCCTATGGAGCGGAAGCACATGGATTTATGAATCACGATTATTCAGCCTTTCCGCATTCCTCTCATTGCTCCTTGCTCTGTACCGCGCAGCCGATCTGGTTCAGGGACGAGCCGAGTTGCACACCTCGTTGATCGGAATGGCTGCACTGATTGGTCTTTTCGGCGTACGGAGATTAATCAAGTGGAAGAATTTCAAATTCAGTCTGCCGCTTTTCATCACTGCCCAAATCACCCAATTATCGGCGGTGATCGCCGCCCTTTCCTTATTCCTCCTCAGGTTGGCAGAGGTGGATGATCAACCCCTTTGGCATGCGGTCTCGGTCCTAACCATTCTTGCCGCCTGTCAATTTTTCATCCTCTCGCACTCGACCGTTCCATTCTTCGCCTTCCCCTGGTTGGCAGCCGGAGTCCTGATCCCGCTCCCCTGGTTTGTGATTGCCACAAATGGAGAGAATCCCTTCCCAGGCAGCTGGCTGGCCACACTTACCTATACGATCTGGGCGCTGATCCTATCGGGCGCAAGTGAACCACTCTACAGCAAGAACAGATACCGCTCGTATAGCCTGCCTTCCCTTTTGGCATCAATCCCAATCTTCTCATTCGCGATCTTGAACAGCCTGCTCCATACGGATGCGCAAATCAGTAACCTATTGGTATTTGCAGTTTCACTGATCACAGCCGGGGTATTTGGGGGGATCCATGCAATCCGAAGGCGCGGCTGGTTATGGGCAATTTCACTTGCCTTTTTTGCCCTCGCCTATTTCTTCCTCCTCAACATTCAACCAATAAAGGTATGGAGCATTTACCACGGATTTGAAGTTCTTGGCTTGATCCTCCTATTCATGCTCCCAGATCTTCTGCTCAAGAAGGACTTCACTTCCGATCCACCTTGGAGGGTGCCACCCAGAATTTTCGGTGCAATCCTTTCCTTATGGGTATTTCTCCGATACTCGATGGTTCTGACTGATCAGTCCTTGAATTCAGGCATCTTGTTCGGTATTCTGGCTGTCGTATTCGCACTGTATTCCACGTCGTACCGGAAACCAGGAATCGGTTATGTGATAACGGTAAGCCTGGCAATCAGCGCCATCCACATTCTGCATTACATGGATCTGGATTTGTGGTCTGAAACCTTATCGATCCTGGCGGTTCTCTACTATCTGATCGGATTCGCGATCCGAAGATATACGGCACACTCCGATTGGGGATCCATGTTTGCCATCAGCGGTCTTGCCTTGGGCAGCCTTACATCGATTGTGGCACTGTTCACCTTGAGACAAGGAGGCGGTTGGCTTATAGCTCTAACAGGAACTTTTTACCTGTTCGAAATGCACGCGCGCAGAAGTGAATATCTTGAAATCGGCACTCATGTCCAAGTTCCCGCTGGAATATTTCTCCTGCTGAACGAAATCCTGCCCGATGAAATTGCCTATATCCTGCTCGGGTGGAGTATCTGCTGGCTGGGGATTGACGCTGTTCTATCAAAGACGTTCAAATCCGCCCGCCTGCTCGCACCTCCGGTTCGAATTGTCGGTTCACTGGCTACTCTTCTGGCGACCATGGTCTTACTGGCGGAGGGTGATTCAAGAGTATCTGCCATTTGCTTTGGTATCTACACGGTATTTTTCGTTTTGTACACAGGACTTAAGCGGAGATCTATCTTCGGTTACCTGCCGGCATCTTTCCTGGCCCTCACGCTATTTTTTACGCTGGATCACTCATCGATGGATATTTGGTTGCCCGCCCTTTCGGGTCTGGCGGCAGTCTACTTCCTGACTGGGTTCGGTCTCTCCCGCAAAGCAGATTGGTCCTACATGCTGCGCAATTCCTCCCTTGGATTGGGGGGAGTGCTCTCACTCGGCGCGTTGATCTCCCCCGGGATCCACAACGGATGGTACGTCGCCTTTATCGGCATCCTGTTCATTGTCGAAATGCATATCCGCAAACAAGCACTGTTCGAAATTGGACCTCAATTGCTGATCCCTGCTGCGGTCTGCCTGATTCTGGCTGACTTCAAGGTTTCTGATGAGGCTCTCATTCTGCTTGGCCTGAGCCTGACCTGGCTTTCCCTGGATCTTGTATTCGCACGGACTTTTGCAGGGCAGCGCAAGCGGTCGCTGGAGCAGTTGACGCAAATTGCAGGAGCGGGGACAGCATTATTCTCGACAGTCCTATTGATAGTAGAAAACGACCTTGCCAGGGCGTCGATCTGCTTCGCCATATTCACCGCTTTTTTCGCCCTCCATACGTTCATTCGGCGAAAACCAGTCTTTGCCTACCTGCCTCTTGCCTACCTTCCCATGACGATCTATTACACCCTGGGATTTTTCGAAGTTGACGCCTGGCTGCCCTCCCTTACCATTTTGGCGATCATCTACTTCGTCGTCGGATTGGGGATCCGGCACAACCAAGACTGGTCCCTGACAATTCGGAATGGCGCACTGGTTCTCGGATCCATCCTATCCATCGGCGCGCTCCTGACCTTCAAACCGGGAGGGGGATGGTACGCGCTTCTGATCGGACTCATCTTTGCCGTAGAAATGCATCTACGACGGAATGGCTGGCTGGAAGTGGGTGTGCCTGCAATGTTCAACATCGGCGCGTTCCTGATTCTGACCGACTTCAAGATCAAGGAACCAACCTATCATCTACTGGCCTACAGCCTGGTCTGGATTCTCTCAGACCTGCTGGCCCACCTGACCTATGCGCAACCGAGGAGACTCAAATGGACCGTGCGAGGCATTGCTGCGGTGATCGCGGCGGTCAACTATGCGCTACTGATCATCAACGGCATCCGCGGTGAACCTGCCCCGGCGGCGTTATGTTTTGGGGTGTATTCGTTGGCATCCCTGCTGACCAGCCTCGGCTATCGTGAGCCAAAATTGATGTACACGTTTACTTCTTCCACCTCACTGTTTGGCGCGTTCCTTTTTCAAGTGTACGAAATGTCTAAATGGATCCATCCGGTTGTGACACTGGCAGTAATCTTCTACGCTGTGGGATATCTTCTACGCCGCGCCAGGCAGACCGGTGGCTGGGACATTCCACTTCGCTACAGCGGGCTTGGGCTGGGTTTGATCGTTTCGGCGGCAGCACCCGTTCTGGGAGGATTGGATGCAGCCATTCCCGTCGCATTGGCGGCGACGTTATGGGCTGTGGAGGCTTTTCATCACAAGAACGCCTGGTTGGGATTCCCCGCCAACGCCCTTTATTTGCTGGCATACTTCATCGTGCTTTTCGAATTACAGGTTGACGAAGTGCAATTCTTCTCCATGGGAGCCGCCTTGCTCGGTTTGATCCAACATTACCTGCTCAACCGATCCGGGGCAAAGACCGGTGCATTTATCACCGGAATGGTTTCGCAGCTGATCTTGCTGGGGACTACATATATTCAAATGCTGAACACGGAGGAGTTGATCTATTTCGTGGTGCTCTTCCTGCAATCGATCGCCGTTATGATCTATGGGATCGTCATCCGCTCGCGCAGCCTGACGTTTGCACCCATCGCCCTGGTGATACTGGGTGTGGTGACCGTGATCTACAGTGCGCTCAGGGATATCTCCACAGTGGTTCTGATCGGCTGTACCGGAATCATCCTCCTCGGCCTAGGTATACTAGCCGTGATCCTGCGTGAACGTATCACCAGGCTCGGAGAACGCCTAAGTTCCTGGGAAGCCTGAGCCCTCGGTTGGTTTACCGGCTTGCAGTATCGGCAAGTTTCTTCACAAGTTCAGGCAAAATCTCCCCGGACTTTCCCTGGAGAAAGTAATCCGCTTTCCCGGTCAGCTGTGTACATTCGGCGTTGATCTCCACGATTACCGCGCCCTGATTATGCGCCGAGTAAGGTAGGGCAGCCGCCGGATGAACGACGCCGGAAGTGCCGATCGAGAAGAATACGCCGCATGATCGCGCTGCCTGAACAGCCTGCTCAAGCTGGGAACGCGGCAGAGGTTCTCCAAACCAGACCACATCCGGCCGAAGCAGTCCGCCGCAATCGACGCATCGAGGGACCTCCTGCGATTGCTCGTCCCAGGACTCGGCGAGGCATCCGCAATTCGAACATCTTACCCGCTGAATATTTCCGTGCAATTCCAGGATTTGCCTGCTCCCCGCCATCTGGTGCAATCCATCCACATTCTGTGTAATCAACGTGAAAGCGGAATTGCGTTTTTCCAACTCCACAAGTGCGTAATGACCGGCGTTCGGCCGTACTCCTTTGATGGCCTCCCTTCTCCATGCATACCAATCCCAGACAAGTTTGGGTTCGCGGGCGAATGCTTCGGGTGAGGCGAGATCCTGCGGCTTGTATTGTGCCCAGAGACCGGTTTGCGAGTCCCTGAAAGTGCGCAAGCCGCTTTCCTGGGATACACCCGCCCCGGTGAGAACCGCCATGCTTTGCGCGTTGGAAAGGAGGCGGATCAGATCAGCAGGGAAATCCATTATGGGGTTGGAACGGGAGTGGTTGTCACAGAAGGCGTGGCGGTAAAAGCGCAGTCAGAAAGGGTTAACCGTTCACGAAAAATGGCGGTCCGGCCGATTTCCCTATTCTTCGAATCCGTAGCCACAAACTGGTATTCCACCCACGCGTTGGTGAACAAGCTGACGGCTATCATCTCCTCGGCAGTCAATTCGTGATTGAATGTTCCTGCGCCGCGATTTTCCATGGTGATGTCGGTCCACTTACTGGTTGTCCCGCTTTGCTTGCTCTTAAAGCGGACGAAAAGCACTACAAAGGCAGTTCCCGAAGCATTGGATGCCTGTGCCGTGAATTTCATTGAAATTGGCTCGCACGCCCCGGCTTTATAGAATACATCCCCCGCAGTAAAAGCCGCGATAAATCCCTGAAGGTCTACCGTTGGAGTCGAGGTGCCGGGAGTGACCGGCGTGGGCGGCAAGGTGGGTGAATAGTCCGGAGATGGGGTCGCGGATTTGAATCCCACCAAGGTGGGCGTCAATGTAAAAGTTGGCGTCGCAACTGTCGGTGTGAAGGACGGAACTGGTGTGGGAACGAATGTTGGAGGGATTTGAATCGTTGGAGATTCCTGAACCAACGGTTCGGGAAAATAACCGCTCGGGTCAAATGAACAGGAACTGAGTATAAGTCCACACAAGATGAGAGCGGCAACTCGTTGCATGCAGCGATTGTCCCTTATATAATTTACATACACGGAGAGAGGGAAATCGATTCGCGATAAATAGGTGTTCGCCCCACTTCCTCGCCATTCCAGCCGGTGGCAACCAATTGAAAGAACACCCAGGAGTCTTTGTAGTGATTATGACCCTCAATAGCGCTGCCGAGCAAGGTATAACTGAACCTGCCATCCAGATGATTATGCATGGCATCTCCGGTGGTCCAGGGTGTATAGTCTTCCTTCTTGGCGGATTTTACACGTACAAAAATTACCACACTGGCGACATCCTCTGGTTCCAAGACTGTGGCCGTGACGAAGGCCTTGTTGTTCTTACAGGAACCCCAGAACATTTTATTGGGGGAAACGTTCACTGAAAGGAACCCCACTCCCGGATCCTGTTTGGATGGATTCCCCAGTCCGCCCGGACCCAAAGTCTCACCCGGGGCGATGATCGGGATTGGTGGAAAGGTAGCCGTAGGTTGGTTGAAATCCTGGGTTGGGATGCGCACGACCGTTGCCGTGGGAGTATTGGTCCTGGTGGAGGTTGGTGTGGAGGTGATTGTCGGTCTTAACGTTCGGGTGGGAGTCGGTTCTGGAGTGGGGGTGATCGATGGCGGAAATAATTCTCCCACAAAGGGTATGCTGCTGCAAGATTGAACAAAGAAACCCAGGAGCAACAGAACTGCAACACGACGCATTGAAAGCCTCTTTAAGGCTATAATACCGCAAACTCACTTACCATTGTACAACAGTATCCTTCCATGAATGCATCGACCCTGGACAAGCAATTCTGGTACGATATCCGCGAGAGTGGATACAATCTCCCGCATGATTATTCAGTCACCGACCTGACCGAAGAACTCTTTACATATCTGGGCAGCACAGACCCGGACCTGCGCGAAGAAATCGCCTATGAAACCTTTGCCAGCTGGCTTAATAAACGGCACTACCAACCAGAACAAATTCGCGGATACATCGTTCCCCTGGTGATCAATTTGCAGAGCGGGCTCGGTGAAATAGATTCGGATGGATTATTTCTAAGAACCATTTCGATTCTCATGCTGGCCGAAATCGTCCATACAGATAACAAGCGAATTATTCTGGAAAGGGAGGATGTTTTCAGCATTTATGACAAGTCGCTGGTTTACCTCGCCGAGGAGCTCGATATGAGAGGCTTTGTCCCGCAGAAGGGCTGGGCGCACTCCCTGGCTCGTATAGCGGACTTGCTTTCTGTGCTTGCCGGCAATCGCTACCTGGCGCGTGTTGAATTGGAGAATATTCTCTCCGCCATATCCGAGCGCGTCACTGCCGACAATAACCCGGTGCTCATCCATGGTGAAGATGACCGGCTGGCGCGAGCCGTCATTGCTGCCAACCAACGCCAGATGCTCGATGAATTCTTCATCAAGCAATGGCTGCATGTTCTCGTTGACCCAAGAAAGCGCAGTTGGAAGGGTTCCTACACATCGCCATCCAGGCAGGCAGCGTATATCAACACCCGGAACTTCCTGCGTGGCCTTCATCTTCAAGTGACTCAAAATCCCGGCCTGTTCAATCAGGATTACCTCCTGGAAGAAATCCGAAAAACTCTGGGGAAGCTGCATCAGTTTTAGCCCAATGCGAAGGCGATTTGTATACACCCATACGATTCACCGGACACGTCTTTGTCTGTTCAATTCAGCAAACACGAACCCTCGGACCATCCATATCACCCAGCGGATGATATGCGATATTCTCGGCATCCCCGGAGAGCGATGATTACGAGAAACCTGATATCGAAATCCGGGTTCCTGATTGCATTCCTGGTCGCCTTGACCGTGTACGGTTTCAGTGCCGGTTTGAAGATCACCAAGCAGTCACGCACCCCTCAATATGTGTACCTCGCCTATTCCCTTCTGAACGGCCACTTGGACCTGGTGGCATTTCCTGAAAGCAAGTTCGATCTGATCCATTATCAGGACAAATGGTATGTCCCCGGAGGCATAGGGCCTGCCCTGCTCCTACTACCATTCGTAGCCATCTTCGGGTATGGGATAAGCGACATCCTCTTCGGTGTAATCCTGGGAGCAATCAATGTCGCTCTGATCTACCATTTACTTGGGAAAATGAAGCCGATCATCTCGTCGCAAATTTGGATCACGATCTTATTTGCCTTCGGCACGGTGCATTGGTGGATTTCAAGCGTGGGCTCGGTCTGGTTTAACGCCCATCTGGTCGCCTGCCTGTTTATGATCTTATATGTGAAGTCAACCATCGACGATCGACCATGGCTTGCCGGTCTATGCCTTGGCCTGGCTTCGCTTTCAGTCCACCGACGCTTTTTTCCGCGGTCTTCTTCATTGCATTTACCTATTTCCATAAACGGAATATCCGGCTTGCACTCAATAAAATATTGCCCTTTGCCACAACTCTTGGCAGTATGATCCTTGTCATGCTGCTGGGCAATTACCTGCGATTCGGTAACTTCATGGATTTTGGGTACCTTTATGTACAGGGGACCAGGTCGCTAACCGATGCGTTTTCAAGCGGCGGTGGATTCAATCCCCGCTATATGCCCTGCAATATGTATGTCTCACTGATCGGTTTGCCCAATCTCTCCTGGAATCCCCTTCCGTCGGGGGATGACATGTGCCAGCACCTGGAACCGATCATTCACGATTTCACGGGATTGTCAGAATTTTTCAATCCGCTGGGCATGAGCATCTTCCTGACCACTCCGGCGTTCCTGTTGATCTTTCGCGCCGGATTTCGTGAGCCCCTCGTCCAATCAGCCTGGTTGGGTATCCTTGCAACCATTACCGTCCTGTGGATGTACCACACCACAGGCTGGGTCCAATTTGGATATCGTTACACCCTGGATTTCATTGTATTCCTGATTCTTTTGTTGAGCCAATCGATAAAACGCATCGCATTTGTTGAAGTGATGTTGATTGGTTGTTCCGTTCTGCTTGGCGCTACCGGGGTGTATCTCATGTACTATATGACCTTTGGAATTATTTGGTACGAGATGGCCTTGGAAATGCTTCACAAGATCTATTGGATCATTTTCTGAATTCCCGACCATATTTGAAGTCATGTCGCCCTGGAAGAATCGATACCAATTTTGGCTCGCAATGATCTTGACGATCGCTGCGATCGGAGTTCGCATTCCATCCCTGGGAATAACCAACTATGACATGGAGGTCTTCAACCGTCGCTGGTACGAGACACTCGTGGAGGAGGGGATCTTCCAATCCCTTGGCAGGTCATTCACGAATTACAATCCCCCCTATACCTATCTCCTGGCGTTGTCTACGCTAACCCGGGAGTTCCTGCCGTCCCTGATCGCCATCAAATTAATTCCGACCATTTTCGATCTGCTGGGAATGTTCGTGATCTTCAGGATCGCCCGACTTGGGCATCCATCGAACGATCTTCCCTTTCTGGCCGCGGCCGTCTATTTTTGTGCACCGACGGTGATTCTCAACAGCTCGTATTGGGGGCAGGCAGATTCGATCTATACAGTGTTCCTGCTGGCTTCCTTACTTGCCTTCATGAAAGACAAGATCCACCTGGCATTGGCTGCGCTCGGTTTTGCCGTCTCGGTCAAGGCACAAGGGATATTCCTGCTCCCCCTGGTTGGCATTCTTGTCCTTCAAAAAAGGATTCCCTGGAGGCTGCTCCTCATTCTTCCACTCGCCTATCTGCTCGCGGTTCTGCCGGTCATCGCGTTGGGAAGATCGTTTCCCGAAACCATGCTTATCTATTCGAGTCAGGCTAACTTTGGGGCAAAGCTTTCGGCGAACGCTCCGAATCCCTATTACTTTTTTTCCTATGACATGTATGAAAGGGTCCTTCCCTATGGATTCCTGGCAGCTTGCATCTTCATTCCTTACTGGGTGATTTCCGCTGCAAAACACAGGGTTTCTGCGACGAATCAAATTCTCCTGTACGCCTTGATATCCGTGGCATTGACCCCCTACGTGCTCCCCAAAATGCATGATCGCTATTTCTACCCGGCCGATGTCCTTTCGATTGTGTACGCCTTTTTCTATCCGGGTTTCTGGTTCATTCCGATTTTATTTCAGATTACCTCGTTCCTTGCCTACTCCGTCTTCCTTTTCGATGTTACCGTCGATGTCGTCATCGGGGCGGCTGTTATCAATTCAATCACCCTCGCCATATTGATGCGACACCAGTGGCAGGTTGAGGGGAACAAGCATACTTACCCTGGCACCACCACGGTGCTGGCATGGGTCGTGGCGCTGCTGGTCCCTTTCGCTGTATTCGGGACATGTTTCAGGTTTACCTTGACCCCGCTTTATTTCCGCGGCGAATATGGATTTCGCTACACTCAGGATCAATCTCAGGTCTACACCAAATATGATCTGATCAAAAGAGCCTCCCTGATCACGGATTATTTGACGACGGACAAGGAGGTCGGTTATCTCTATCGAAATCGATTTCTCGACGGTACACGCATGTTCGATGAACAGGTTTTGCGTCTCCTCCAGGGAACCAAAAAGGAAATCAAATTTGTTTTCACGATCTGGTTTGCCTCGCTCATTCTCCTCTTTCTCACAGGTTTATTTGCATGGTCAAAGAATCAACGGAAAGCGTTTCATCAGGGGGTCAAATTCGGCGGGTACCTGGCCATCAGCCTTTCTCCAATCTTTGTGCTGCTTGCCTATTTCTTGCTCTCTAACAACCGAAGCTTGTCTGCACTTCTGGTATTCCCAATGCCGATTTGGATGGATATGACAATATTCAGTTCAATTCTCACTGCCGCCACCGGAACCATGTTGATTCAATCGATGAAAAATAAGATCCACGCAAGCCAATAAACTGTTGCCTGGCCTCACCTTTTCCTCCGGGATCCGATTAATCCATGTACGGTCGAACCATCCTTTTCTGGTATAATCTCCGCCCGTGACTGGTCCTGCCCCGCGGTTTCGGCTGCGGACATGGAGACCTGCAAAATTCAACGAAAGGAAGCATACGTCATGCCGCTCGCGAAGGAAGCAAAAACCAAGGCGATACAGGATTATCACCGGCACGAAAACGACACAGGTTCCCCCGAAGTTCAGGTGGCAATTCTGACCTCACGCATCGCCCAATTAACGGAGCACCTGCAGAACAACAAACAGGATCAATCCTGCCGGAGAGGTCTGCTGAAGCTGGTGGGACAGCGTCGCAGGCTGCTCACCTACCTGCGGAGAAGCAATTACCAGGGGTACATCAACCTCACGGACCGTTTGCAGCTCCGTCGCAAGTAGCTCGAAAGACCCTAAAGACTTCCAAAGCCTTTAGGGTCTTCTTTGATCACCCCTACCGTCAGGAATTGAAGAGCGCGAACAACCCAGGTTGTTGACACTCTTCAGTCCCTGACAGAGGCGGAAATAGTCAAGCGCAATATCCTTGCGCGACAGGAGAAATTCAATATGAAACCCGAAGCAAAACGTTACTCAACCGTCGTTGGGTCGCGCACCTATGCGTTTGAAACCGGCAAATTGGCCGGCCAGGCCGGCGGCGCGGTCACCTTTGGCACCGATGATTCGATGGTCTTTGCCGCGGCCACCATGGGCAGTGTGCGGGAAGGGATCGATTTCTTTCCCCTCCAGGTGGAATACGAGGAAAGATTGTATGCCGGCGGAAAGATTCCAGGCTCATTCTTCCGCCGCGAAGGACGACCGGGTACCGAAGCCATCCTCACGGCTCGTCTGACCGACCGGCCGCTGCGGCCGCTGTTCCAGCAGGGGATGCGCAACGAGGTTCAGGTGCTGATGTTCTCCATATCCTCCGACGGACAAAATCCGCTCGATATTCTGGCCATCAACGCCGCTTCCGCCGCGATCATGATCTCGGATATCCCCTGGGGGGGACCGGTGGGTGCGGTGCGTGTTGGCAGGGTGAACGGACAGTTCGTGATCAATCCGTCCTTCGCGGATCTTGACGCATCAGACCTGGACTTGCGAATCGCCGGCACGAAGGATGCCATCCTGATGGTCGAATGTGGCGCGAACGAGATTCCCGAAAGTGTCATGGCGGAGGCGCTCGAACTTGGACAAAAGTCTCTGCAACCGCTGGTCGAACTGCAGATCAAAATGGCACGGGATATCGGCAAACCGAAACGTGAAATTACCTATTTCGTCCCGGATTCTGACCTTCAAAAGAGAGTCTCACAACGAGTCCAAAGCCCGATGTCCAATCTGCTATCCAAGCCCCTAAACAAGAACGAATTTTATGGCGGCATGACCTCATTAAAGGACGAGGTTGTTGCAGAATTTTGCACAGTCCCCGATGGTGAAGACTCCGCGAAGTATCCATCGCAGTCTTCAGTTCGGGAGGCGTTTGACCAGGCGGAGCAGGACCTGGTCCGCGAGTTGATTCTATCCAAAGACCAGCGTCCGGATGGTCGCGCTCCAACGGATATCCGCCCGATCTGGTGCGAGGTGGGCATTTCCCCGCGCGCCCACGGAACAGGTCTTTTTACGCGTGGAGAGACGCAGATCTTCTCCGTGGCCACCCTTGGGACCCTGGGAGAGGCGCAGGAATTGGATAACCTCTCGCCCAATGACACAAAGCGCTATATGCACCATTACAACTTCCCGCCTTTCTCAACCGGTGAGGTGAAACCCCTGCGCGGACAAAGCCGGCGCGAGGTCGGGCATGGAGCGCTGGCCGAGCGCGCCCTCGAACCAGTCATCCCGGCGGAGGAAAGCTTTCCCTACGCCATCCGAGTAGTCTCCGAGGCACTTTCTTCGAACGGTTCGACTTCGATGGGGTCGGTGTGCGGCTCCACCCTGGCGTTGATGGATGCAGGTGTTCCCATCAAAGCTCCCGTTTCGGGAGTGGCAATGGGGCTGATCACCGGAGAGGGGGGTCAATACAAAATACTTACGGACATTCAGGGGACGGAGGATCATCTCGGTGACATGGACTTTAAGGTGGCTGGAACCGCTGCCGGCATCACTGCCCTGCAAATGGACATCAAGATCAGCGGTCTGAGTGCCAAGATGATGAAAGAGGCGCTCGAACAGGCGCGTGCTGCGCGCATGTCCATACTTGAGAAAATGCTGGAAGTACTCCCTGAACCTCGCGCCGAGCTCAAACCGCATGCTCCGCGCATCATCACCGTTAAGATCCCGGTGGAAAAGATCGGCGCGTTGATCGGTCCGGGAGGTAAGAACATCCGCGCCCTGCAGGAGGAAACCGGCACCAAGATCGATGTGGAGGAGGATGGGACCGTATACATCGCCTCCACCGATGTGGACAGCGCCAAGATCGCCCAGGAAAGAGTGGAAATGCTTGGCGAGAGCGCGGTGATCGGCAATATCTATACCGGCAAAGTGGTTCGGATCGAGAGCTTTGGAGCCTTTGTCGAAATTCTGCCGGGAGTGGATGGACTTGTACACATCTCCCAGCTGGATACCGAGCGGGTGAATACCGTCGAGGACGTCTGCCGAATGGGCGACGAATTGACCGTAATGGTCACCGATATCGACCCGCAGGGAAAGATCAGGCTGTCTCGACAGGCAGTCCTCGAGGGCTGGTCGGCTGAAGAGGCAAGGGAAAAGGACAAGGGCGGACGGAATGGAGGAGGTCGAGGCGGTTCGCGCGGCGGCCGCGGGGGCGACCACAGAGGTGGTCGAGGCGGGGACCGGCGCGGTGGACGCGGTGGTGATCGTAGCCGAAGATAATTGCCAGGAGAAGCAGGTCACGGCTTTTGCGTGACCTGCATTTTTTTGGTTTGAATTCTAGAACCAATATGCATATAATCTTCCCACGGGAATGTTCCGGAAAGCACAATTAGAGATGGGCTTACCGGGTCGTAACAGGCTTTTTTAACCCAACCATACAGGAGGAACGCATGTTGGATAAATTGGTCGTCGATATTGCCCACTACACCGGGGGAGTAGATCCACGCCCTCTGCTGGAGGGCGGCGTCCAGTTGATGATCCTCAAGACGGATTCGCTTTTCGAACAAAACGGCAGGACCTTCACCAACGCGGGAATGCCGATCGCAGCCTACCATTGGATCGATCCCACGCGGGATGCCGTCCAGCAGGTGAACCAATCCCTGGATTTGATTCGCAGGTCCAATCTTCCAGTGCTTGCTATATTCCCGGACTTCGAACAATACTGGTCGAGCTGGGATCAGTTCTATCGCGCCCTCAACAAGACCCTGGCGTGGTCGATGGTCGCAAGGTTCGGCGGAGATCGAATATCCACACATGCCAAACAGGTATTCGAGCTGTTTGCCGCTTCCGGAATGACAACCATCGGATACACGCGCGCTTCGTTCGTCGCGGAATATGCACCTCAGGCTGTTCAATGGATGCCCAATTTCCGCTGGTGGCTGGCTCATTACCGGGAATACGGTTCACAAATATTGACCTGGGATGATTTGAAGAACCGCATCCTGCCGACGGTTAACTTTTCCCCGGATCTCCCCGCCGGCATCGCTCAAAACCGGGTGGTCGGCCACCAATTCACCGGGGATGAACTTTCTTTACCGGGATTGTACAGCGATTACATGCGCACAAAATTTTCGGCAGCGGACGTCAACCTGTTTGATGGAAATTTCCTGACCGAGATTGGAGCCGTTCCGAATCCCAAGCCGCTTCCTCCATTGCAATACCAGGCGGTAGTGACCGCCTCCCCCACCTTGAATGTCCGTTCCGGCCCCGGCCTCACTTATCCTGTGTTGTATAAGCTGAACAAAGGCGCCTCGGTCGAAATTGCGAAAATGAATGACGAGTGGGCGCGGTTGCGAACCTTTAACGAGGAATGGTGCAGCGCGAACTACCTGGAAATCATCTCCGCCCTAGAACCGGATCCCGGAGAAGTGGAAGTTCCGGTCGTGATCCAACCGCCCGTGGACGTTACCTTCAACGGCATCACCTATCGGACCATGCGCCGCTTCAATGCCGATTGTCACGTGCTGATCTGCGACATGCAAGGACAGCGATTTCACGTAACGCCTTTCACTACGATGCGCACCGTTTCCCAGGCAGCGAACGAACTGGGCGCCAAGGTCGTTGTCAACGGGGACGGATGGGCAATTAACGGCCGCTTCCCAAACTCCATCGCGGCCTCGGACGGAAGGTTTTATCAAAGGGTTCAGCTGCATTACCGACCGTGGATCAACATCGCACGCAACAAAAATGTAACATTCGACTGGCGCCGGCCGCAAAACCTGTACAATGCCGTCTCCGGAGACCGCTACCTGATTCAAAATGCCAGGTACAATCAATCCATCCAAAACGTGACCAAGGATCCGCGCACGGTGATCGGATATACGCGTGACAACAAGCTGGTCATCATGGTGGCCGATGGCCGGACCGCTCAAAATGCAGGCTTATCCTTCCGTGAAGCTTCCGATATCCTGCTCGAATTCGGAACGGTCACGGCCATCAACCTGGACGGCGGCGGATCCTCGGCCATGTGGATAGAAAACAAGATCGTGAATATCCCGATCGATCAGAATGTGCCCGGCAAGGAACGTCCTGTAGTCAACCATTTGTGTATATTCGTCAACTGAAAATGAGCGTGGTTTGCTCATCCCAATGCAGGTTACACACCCGGCTATCCATCCCGTGATCACCGAACTTATAAACAGGAAACGGTGAGGCTGGCCTTGCGTGTTAGCGCATGAAGAATATGACCAATCCAATTGCCATTAAAGTTGATGACCTGTACAAGTCCTTTGGCGAAACTGCAGCCGTGAAAGGCGTTTTCTTCGAGATTCTGCAGGGTGAGATCTTCAGCCTGCTCGGTCCGAACGGCGCCGGCAAGACCACAACCATATCCATGCTGAGCTGTCTGCTGCGACCGGATCGGGGGGATGCGGTGATCCTGGGGCATTCCATCCTCTCCGAGCCCATGGGCGTGAAATCCGTCCTGGGTGTGGTGCCTCAGGACCTGGCTTTGTATGAAGATTTGACCGCCCGGGAAAACCTTGATTTCTGGGGAAAAATGTACGGCTTGCGCGGGGCATCTCTGCGCAGCCGGGTGGACGAAGTCCTGGAGGTCATCGGTCTGCGGGAGCGGGCGAACGAACGCGTCGGAAAATATTCCGGAGGCATGAAGCGGCGAGTTAACATTGGAGTGGCGCTGCTGCACAAGCCCAAGGTTATTTACATGGATGAACCCACGGTGGGTATCGATCCACAGTCCAGGCGCAACATTCTCGACAGCGTTGTTGGGCTGAAAGACCAGGGAATGACAGTGCTTTATACCACCCATTATATGGAAGAGGCTCAGGAACTCTCCGATCACATCGCCATTATGGATCACGGTGAATTGATCGCCTGTGGGACCCACGATGGGG
>Ga0194127_10000982_pt1 | contig 43698 bp, 39 predicted proteins | sample TA2KigC100mmetaG_FD_148624 | JGI IMG/M metagenome (GOLD analysis project Ga0194127, IMG submission 148624) | Freshwater microbial communities from Lake Tanganyika, Tanzania - TA2015036 Kigoma Deep Cast 100m | ecosystem: Environmental > Aquatic > Freshwater > Lake | place: Tanzania: Lake...
GAACATAGTGGATTTTTTTACAAGTTTAGTTCACAAAATCTTCTTTGTGCCAAATTCTATGGTAATGGCATGGTTTTTGGAAGAACCTGACATTTTGTCGCATTTGCTCGTATTTTTGTAAAAAAAATCGATTTTAGCGAAAGAAATAGCCTTTTTTAATCTTATTTGTTTTTATCCAAGACCTTAGATCATGAGCGGCCAATTTTCCGGGATCCTGAAAGGGAATTTACCACCTACCGACAAATTCCTGTACATGGAGAGCTACGGCTGCCAAATGAATTTCTCGGACAGCGAAATTGTGGCCTCGGTCATGGCCGATTTGGGGTACGGGGTTACGGAGGAACTGGAGCAAGCGGATGTGGTGATGATTAATACCTGTTCCATACGGGAAAATGCAGAACAAAAGGTGAGGGCACGATTGCAACATTTTCGGGCCATGAAGCGCCACAAACCGACCATGATCATTGGTGTTTTGGGATGCATGGCCGAGAGGTTGAAGAACAAGTTATTGGAGCAAGAGCAATTGGTGGACCTCGTGGTGGGTCCTGATGCCTACAAGGATTTGCCGGGTCTGTTGGAACAGGTCCAAGGAGGCCAACAAGCGGTGAATGTATTGCTCTCCCGGGAGGAGACCTATGCGGAGATTGCCCCGGTGCGTTTGGGCTCGAACGGGGTTACCGCCTTTGTGACCATTATGCGGGGTTGCGATAACATGTGTTCTTTTTGTGTGGTGCCCTTTACCCGAGGGAGGGAGCGGAGCCGCGATCCCCACAGCATTTACCAGGAGTGTCGTGAATTATGGGCGCAAGGCTATAAGGAAGTTACGTTGTTGGGCCAAAACGTGGATTCTTATCGTTGGCAAGCCCCAGCAGGGGAAACAAAGGGGGAAGAATCGCCTACCTTTTTGTTTGCCGATTTGCTTGCTTATATCGCAAGCATATCCCCCGACTTGAGGGTTCGATTCTCGACCTCCCATCCCAAAGACATTACCGACGAGGTGCTTCATACCATGGCCCGTCACGATAATTTATGCAAAAATATCCACCTGCCTGTGCAGTCCGGGAGTTCCAAGGTCTTGACGCGCATGAACCGGACCTACGATCGCCCATGGTACCTGGAAAGGGTAGAGGCGATACGAAGGATACTCCCTGATTGTGCAATTACCACCGATATCATTGTTGGATTCTGCGGGGAAACCGAAGAGGATCATCGCGAAACCTTGTCCCTGATGAAGTTGGTTCGTTTTGATTCGGCCTACATGTTTGCGTACTCGGAGCGGCCCGGGACCCTCGCGGCCCGAAAGTACCCCGATGATGTTCCTGAGGAAATCAAGAAACGTCGATTGGCCGAAGTTATGGCCTTGCAGGATCAACATTCCGTGGAGCGCAACCAAGAAGAAGAGTGCAAAGTTCACAGCGTGCTCATTGAAGGCAAGTCCAAACGTTCCGATCAGGATTGGTGCGGTAGAAATTCACGCAACAAAATGGTGGTATTTCCAGGGAAAGATGTTGAATTAGCGCGCGATTTCATTGGAGCCAAAGACCTGTCTCCGGGATCCTACGTGGATGTTACGGTGCATCGATCCACCAAAGCAACTTTGATGGGTCAAGTCGTTGAATTTGATGCTGTGCAAGCATGAGCAGGATCATGGATGATGATACCGCACGCCTAGAACGGGAGCGGAAATACCATAACAAAGCTTTCGCGGAAGACCTGCGTAAATCGGTGGATAAATTTTACGAGACCATCGAAAGCAGTCGTGACGCCCATTGGCATGCTTTGATGCCTTTGGCCAAGGGTTGCAGGGTTTTGGAATATGGTTGCGGGCCGGGCTCCGCAGCATTTAATCTAGCCCGACACGGAGCGCAAGTGGTGGGCATCGACATTTCGGATGTGGCCATCGCTCAGTCCAAGGCCCAGGCCCAGGCCGAAAATCTGGAGATTGATTTTCGACGGATGAATGCCGAAAGTCTTGAATTTGAGGATAATACCTTTGATATTATCGTGGGTTCCGCTATTCTGCATCATTTAGATTTGGACAAGGCCTACAAAGAATTGCATCGATGCCTAAAGCCTGGGGGCAAGGCGGTATTTATCGAGCCCACAGGGCATAACCCCCTGCTGAATTGTTACCGAAAATTGACCCCTCAATTGAGGACAGTGGACGAAAAACCCATGCGTCTCAAGGACTTTCGTAAAGCTACCTCTTATTTCAGCGAGGTTACCGTAGATTATTACAATTTGTTCACCACGGCCGCTGTTGTTTTTCGTAACAGGCCGTATTTCAAAAAAATACTGAGTTCCTTGGATCGTTTGGACCAATGGTCATTTCGGTGGATTCCAGGTCTCAAATATTGGGGATGGATGGCGGTAATGATTTTGCAGAAAGGTCGGCCATAAACGCATTCAATCGATTCGGAAAACCGCATGGAATTACAAGCCCTCAAACAACGATTTGGCATTATTGGGAATGCTCCATCGCTTAATCACGCGTTGCGTATTGCAGATCAAGTGGCAGCGACGGACGTTTCTGTTTTGATCTTGGGTGAATCCGGGGTAGGTAAAGAGGTGTTCTCCAAAATATTGCATCAGCTATCGCAGCGTAAGCACAACAAGTTTATTGCGGTGAATTGTGGTGCCATACCGGAGGGGACCATTGATTCTGAATTGTTTGGCCACGAAAAGGGTTCCTTCACGGGTGCCCACGAGTCCCGGCAAGGTTATTTCGAAACGGTTAATGGGGGGACAATTTTTCTGGATGAAGTCGCTGAAATGCCGCTGGGTACCCAGGCCAGATTGTTACGGGTCCTCGAATCGGGTGAATTTATCAAAGTGGGTTCCTCCAAGGTACTATCCACCGATGTACGTTTGGTCGCCGCCACGAACCTTTCTCTGCTTAAGCAAATTGAAAAGGGTAAGTTCCGGGAAGATCTGTATTATCGAATGAACACCGTAGCGATACAGATACCTGCATTGAGAGAGCGGAAAGAAGATATACCGCTGCTGTTTAGAAAGTTTGCCGCTGATTTTTCGGAACGCTACCATTCCCAACCGGTTCAATTGGATCAAGGCGCCTTGGATTGGTTGGTGGACCAACCCTGGCCTGGAAATATTCGGCAACTTAAGAACGTTGCCGAGCAAATCTGCGTACTGGCTCCAACACGTATGCTCTGTGGCGATGAAATTCTTCCATATTTGCCCGTACGTGAAATTTCGGGGAGCTCTTTGCCCGCCTTGTTGGAAGGAGTGGGTGGGTCCTCCGAAGATTGGTCTGAAAGAGATTTGTTGTACAAGGTTTTGTTTGATCTCAAGAAGGACATGGTGGAAATGAAGCGGGTCATGGGGCAGATTATGGAGGGCGATGCCCCTATCCGCGATAGCGATAAGTCCATTGGAACGGTGATTACGCCCATTGTAGAGTCTGTGAACGTCTCAGCATCGATGTCACGCTACGACGAACATGCTGAAGTGGTGGATATCGAAGAGAATTTATCCTTGATGGAAGTAGAGAAGCGCCTGATTGATAAAGCGATACGTAAGTATGCCGGCAAGAGGAGGCAGGCCGCTGCTGAATTGGGGATCTCGGAGCGAACCCTGTATCGAAAAATCAAAGAATATGGACTGGAAGAGGAATAAGGTTAGAGGGAGTTCCTTAGGGTTAGTGCCCTTGATGGGGATCTTTCTGATGTTGAGTTTCCTCAGCGGATGCGGAGTGTACTCCTTCAGCGGTGCTTCGGTTCCGCCAGAGGTCAAAACACTGCACATCGTGCAAATGCGCAACAACGCCTCTTTGGTAAATCCCTCCCTCAGTCAGCAATTGTCCGATGCTTTTCGAGATAAATGTTTGGCTGAATCCAACCTCAAATTGGGGCCGCTCGGTTCTACCGATTGGGAATTTACCGGTGAAATTCAGGATTATTCAGTCACCGCTGCTGCGGTATCCGGACAAGAGAAAACAAGTCTAAACCGTTTGACGATTGTTTGGCGTTTAAAGTTTCAAGTGAAAGACCAAGAAAAACAAGGATGGGAACAGCGATTTACTCGGTATGCGGATTTTGATGCGGGCTTGCCGCTTCAAAGCGTGGAGGGGGAATTGGTGAATCAAATTGTGAAGCAATTGGTGGATGATGCTTTCAACAAAGCTTTTATTCAGTGGTGAACCATGGACCTACGCTTGCTTCGTGAATGGATTCGTAACCCCTTGTTGCTGGAGGGTGTCGATGGGCAGGATCTGGAACATCTCCTTAGGGAAGCTCCAGCTTTTGAGGCGGGCCAAATCTTGTATTTGCAGCGCATGAAAATCAACCATTCCTCCAGATTTTCCAAAGCATTGGCCTCTTATTCCGCCATGACCGATCAAGGTCAGTGGTTATACAGGGCCATTGAACGTCAGCAATCCACGCCAGAAGTAGGGGCAGAGTTCCATATTTCAAGTTTGGAAACATCGCCCGAAGTGCCCAACGAGGTTAAGGAAACTAAACTCACAATGGAGCAAGGAAATGCGCAGCAAACACGGCTGGATTGGTTTACGTTACTAGGTCAGGTGGATTGGAAAGCCATGGAATCGGATGAACTGGATTTGCTCTACGCGGAATATACGCAGACGGATTACTTGGAAGCCTCGGCAGACTTGTCCAATTGGAGTGAGGGTCAAACAGCAGATTGCAAAGAGCCCACCCCTTCAAACAAGGTGCCCGAAGAATCTCGAAACGAAATGGATCGTATTCGCGAAATGGCTGCCAAGAGTTTGGATTTGGAGGAGGTCCCCGTTTCCGAATCCTTGGCGGGGCTTTATCTGGAGCAGGGTCAAAGGGCAATGGCCGTTCGAGTTTACCGTCGGCTCATGCTACGATTCCCTAGCAAATTAGGCTATTTCAGGGATTGTATCGATCAAATTGAATCCAACTCGCCTAGGTGATTAGTCCAAGAATGGTCTCTAAACTTGTTTTGAACTTACCTTTGCGCCCTGCCATTTCAGGTTACCAACCCTTGTAGCACTTATTTTAATCCTATCCTATGTATACCTTCATTACCCTCCTTATCGTATTGGTTAGCCTTTTGTTGATTCTTTTGGTTTTGGTTCAGAAGCCCAAAGGGGGCGGATTGGCCCAAGGTTCCTCATCGATTAACCAAGTGATGGGGGTCAAAAGGACATCGGATGTGGTGGAAAAGGGTACCTGGATTCTTAGCCTTTCCCTCTTGACCCTCGCTTTGTTGGTGAATTTGTGGATTCCTCGTGCAGAGACTACCGAAGAAGGCGCGGCCACCCGACTCGAAGAAAAGGTTTTGGAAACCCCAGCGGGTAGCCAACCGGCCCCTCCAGGGGGTAATGCAGCACCGGCACCCGCCAATCAGGGAAGCGCCCCAGCCCCAAGCAACCAGGGAGCCAAACCTGCCCCGGCGCAGTAGCCTGAAGATTATGATTAGGGATTGGGATCCCTTTTGGAATTGCGGGAGGTGTTTTGGTGTTTTGAGCCCCTCAACTTGGGGATTACTCCGTTCGAATCAGCATTTTTGTCATAGCAATTGCTTGTTTTGACATAGTGAATGGCGATTTTGTCATGTTCAAGGCTTATTAGGAGGCTTGGCATGGGCTTTGTAAGGGCTTAATTAAACCTAAACCATCAAATTTTATCTTATGTCTAGCAAAATCACCCCAATTGCCGACCGGGTTCTTGTGGAACCTACCCCCGCCGAAGAAAAAACAGCTGGCGGCATCATCATCCCCGACACTGCCAAGGAAAAACCACAGCGCGGCACGGTTGTCGCTGTAGGTCAAGGGAAGAAAGACGAGCCTATGACGGTGAAGTCCGGACAAACAATCCTGTACGGAAAGTACTCGGGAACGGAAGTTCAAATTGACGGTAAGGACTACCTCATTATGAGAGAGTCCGATATCATGGCCATTTTAGGTTAATCCTCGACTAATCCAAGAGTTTTAGATTCTTATCTCATTCCTATTCATTATTCTCTAATTAAATTAATTCCAATACCATGGCAAGTAAACTCATTTATTTCGAAACCGATGCCCGCGATGCCCTCAAAAGAGGGGTGGACGCTCTGGCAAATGCAGTTAAAGTAACACTAGGACCTAAAGGTCGTAACGTTGTTATTGACAAAAAGTTTGGAGCTCCAAATGTCACCAAAGATGGCGTTACAGTAGCCAAAGAAATAGAACTCAAAGACCCCATTGAAAACATGGGTGCTCAATTGGTTAAAGAGGTGGCCTCCAAAACAGCTGATCAGGCTGGGGATGGGACTACTACCGCAACTGTCTTGGCCCAGGCCATGATTCGTGCAGGTCTCAAAAATGTAGCTGCTGGAGCAAATCCCATGGACCTCAAAAGGGGAATGGACAAAGCAACCGCTGCTGCCGTCAAAAACCTACGTACCCTCAGCATGGAGGTAGGGGATGATTTTTCGAAAATTGAACAAATCGCTACTATTTCTGCTAACAATGATGCGGTGGTTGGGAAACTTATCGCTGACGCAATGCGTCGCGTAACCAAGGAAGGCGTAATCACCGTCGAAGAGGCCAAATCCACCGAAACCTATGTGGACGTTGTGGAAGGTATGCAATTTGATCGGGGTTATGTTTCGCCTTACTTCGTGACCAATGCCGACAAAATGGAGGCCGAATTGGAAAATCCGTATATCCTAATCTACGATAAGAAGATTTCGGCCATGAAAGAACTTCTTCCTGTGTTGGAGAAAGTTGTTCAAACCGGTAGACCTTTGTTAATCATTGCGGAAGATGTGGACGGCGAGGCTTTGGCGACCCTAGTGGTCAATAAAATCCGAGGCTCCTTGAAAATTGCTGCCGTGAAGGCCCCCGGTTTTGGGGATCGCCGCAAGGCCATGTTGGAAGATATCGCTGTTTTGACCGGTGGTACGGTTATCTCCGAAGAGCGTGGATATAAGCTGGATAATGCGGATTTGACTTATTTGGGCCGTGCAGAAAAAATTACCATCGACAAGGACAACACCACCGTAGTCAATGGCGCCGGCAACAAGGATGACATCAAAGCCAGAATCAACCAAATCAAAGCTCAGATAGAAACCACAACAAGCGACTACGATCGCGAGAAGTTGCAGGAACGTTTGGCCAAGTTGGCAGGGGGTGTAGCCGTTCTGTATGTGGGTGCTGCGACCGAAGTGGAAATGAAGGAGAAAAAAGACCGAATTGATGACGCATTGCATGCAACCCGTGCAGCGGTCGAAGAAGGTGTTGTTCCCGGCGGTGGGGTTGCCTTCATCCGCGCTATCAAGGCGGTTGAAAAGGTGGTGACTGAGAATGGTGATGAGAAAACAGGCACCGAAATCATTCGTCGCGCTCTGGAGGAACCTATCCGTCAAATTGCGGCTAATGGCGGCGTTGATGGTTCCATCATTGTTCAGAAGGTCAAAGAAGGAACCGGCAATTTTGGATATAATGCCCGCTTGGATAAGTTTCAGAACTTGTTGGTGGCCGGGGTTATTGACCCCACCAAGGTGGCCCGCGTTGCTTTGGAAAATGCGACCTCCATTGCTGGCATGTTGCTCACTACAGAATGCGTGATCGCTGATGAGCCCGAAAAAGACAAAATGCCGCCTATGCCAGGCGGTGGCGGAATGGGTGATATGATGTAATCTTGTATCGATCAAATCCCGACCCCACCAGGGTCGGGATTTTTGCTTAAAGAACCTTTTGATCAAAGGTCTACCACGGTTTAGGCGTAAATTTGTGATGCGATTTTCAAACCCTTAGAATGAATCCAATTCGTCGTTTTCTCCTTTCCTCGCATGGTCGAAAAACCATGATGGCCCTAACTGGGCTCTTCCTAATTCTGTTCTTGGTGGTGCACTTGATCGGTAATCTGCAATTGCTTGCAGGGGATGGTGGCCGTCGCTTCAACGAGTATTCGCATTTCATGAGCCATAGCTTGCTCATCCAAACGGTGTCCAAACTCAATTTTGCTTTTATTATTCTGCATGTGCTCTACAGTCTATGGCTAAGTCGCCAAGCCCATGCAGCAAGGCCTCAGGGCTATGAAGGAAAGCCCGCCTTGCAAACAGCTACGTGGAGTTCGCGGAACATGGGAATCTTGGGAACGGTTATTTTGCTTTTTTTGATCGTGCATCTCAAAGGTTTTTGGTATGAATTCAAGTTTGGATCCGTCCCTAGCATTTCCTATGCAGATGCCCCTGAACCGCTGCACGATGCCTACGAAGTAGTGAGAGCGGCGTATGCCCAGGCCTGGTATGCGGGATTTTACATCCTTAGCATGATCTTTTTGGGATTTCATTTGCATCATGGATTTCAAAGCGCCTTTCACACCTTGGGATTGAGTAATTATAGCTACAAGCCGCTCATCCGAGCGGTGGGAACAGTATTTGCGATCTTGGTCCCTATGCTGTTTGCCTTGATACCCGCTGTGATGCACCTTCAAAGCTTGGGGTATTAAACTTCTGTACTCGGCTCATTCAAGATTAGAAATCAAACAATTTATTGGATGTTAACCTTATCAATTTGGATATGAAATTGGATTCCAAAATACCTTCAGGACCATTGGCTGAGCGCTGGAAGCATTATCGCTCCACGGTTCCTTTGGTTTCACCGGCTAACAAACGCAAATTGGAAGTGATTGTGGTGGGCACCGGCCTTGCAGGCGCATCCGCTGCAGCCTCCCTTGCGGAGTTAGGGTATAAAGTCAAAACATTTTGTTTTCAAGATTCGCCCCGTCGGGCACACAGTATTGCTGCACAGGGTGGAATTAATGCGGCCAAGAATTACCAGAACGATGGCGATTCGGTTTACCGTTTGTTCTACGACACCATCAAAGGCGGAGATTATCGTGCAAGGGAAGCCAACGTTCATCGTCTAGCGGAGGTATCGGCCTCCATCATCGATCAATGCGTGGCCCAGGGGGTACCCTTTGCAAGAGATTACGGCGGAATGTTGGATAATCGTTCCTTTGGTGGAACTCAGGTATCCCGCACATTCTATGCCAGGGGGCAAACAGGTCAGCAATTGCTTTTGGGAGCTTATTCCGCCTTGAACCGCCAAATCTCCAAGAAACAAATACAGTCCTTCACTCGCCATGAAATGGTCGAATTGGTCATCGTGGATGGGAAAGCAAGGGGGATCATTGCCAAAAATTTGGTGACTGGTGAATTGGAAAGGCATTCCGCGCATGCCGTGGTTTTGGCTTCGGGTGGTTATGGAAATGTATTTTATTTGTCCACCAATGCAATGGGTTCTAATGTTACCGCGGCATGGAAAGCTCATCGCCATGGGGCCATGTTTGGGAACCCTTGCTTTACGCAAATTCACCCGACATGTTTGCCTCAGGCCGGAGAGTACCAATCCAAATTAACCCTTATGTCCGAGTCCTTGCGTAACGACGGCAGGGTCTGGGTGCCATCCCGCGTGGAAGACGCCCAAGCCATTCGGGAAGGCAGGCTCAAAGCCTCTGATTTGGGAGAAGATCGAAGGGATTATTTCTTGGAACGGAAATACCCGGCCTTTGGGAATTTGGTGCCAAGGGATGTGGCTTCAAGAGCGGCCAAAGACGTTTGTGATGCCGGTCATGGGGTTGCCCCCACTGGATTGGCAGTCTTTTTGGATTTTGAAGATGCCATACGGCGCCTTGGGCGTTCGACAATTTCGGCCCGCTACGGAAACCTCTTTGAGATGTACGAGAAGATCACCGGGGATAATCCGTACGAAACGCCCATGAAAATTTACCCAGCGGTGCATTACACCATGGGGGGGTTATGGGTGGATTACGAGCTCATGACGACGATTCCGGGATTATATGCAATAGGGGAGGCTAATTTTTCGGACCATGGGGCGAACCGTCTGGGCGCCTCGGCGTTGATGCAGGGATTGGCCGATGGATACTTTGTGTTACCATATACCATTGGCGCTTATCTCTCTAGCGAAATTCGTCATGCGGCACCTTCGGTGGATCACCCTTCCTTTGTGGAAGCGGAGCAGAGGGCATTGGACCTTCAGAATCGCTTGTTGGCGATCAAAGGAAAGCGTTCGGCGGAATCCTTTCATCGTGCCCTTGGCAAAATCATGTGGGAATACTGCGGGATGGCTAGGTCAGCAGAAGGTCTACGGCATGCCTTGGGGTTACTGGAATCCTTGCACCATGAATTTTGGTCCGATGTGCTTGTCCCCGGTTCCTTGAATTCGTATAATCCTGAGCTTGACAAAGCCCATAGGGTGGCAGATTTCATTGAGTTAGGACGTCTCATGGTTTGGGATGCCTTGACCCGGGAAGAATCATGCGGGGGTCATTTCAGGGTCGAACACCAGACACCTGAAGGAGAGGCCCTGCGCCATGATGAGGAATTTGCTTTTGTATCGGCTTGGGAATATCATGGCCCCGATAAGGATCCCGTGATGCACCGTGAAGCCTTGAATTTCGAAGAGGTTCACCTGACGCAACGCTCGTACAAATAGCCCTCTAGGCGGCCATTCCAAGACATTTTAACAGGTAACGAAATCTCTCTGTTCGATTTAAAAAAACAACGATGGAAAACCAAAGTCTTCGCTTAAAACTCCGTGTTTGGCGTCAAGCTTCCTCCCAGGCCAAAGGCGCTTTCGAAACGTATGAACTCGCAGCGGTTCCTGTGCATGCCTCCTTTCTGGAAATGATGGATTTGCTCAACGAACAATTGGTTCGTGAGGATAAGGAGCCGGTAGCCTTTGATCACGATTGCCGTGAAGGAATCTGCGGCATGTGCAGTATGTACATCAACGGTAGGGCTCATGGTCCGCAGCGTGGCACGACGACCTGTCAATTGCACATGAGGCATTTTCGAGACGGTGAAACCATTACTGTAGAGCCTTTTAGGGCAGCGGCCTTCCCTGTGCTCAAAGACCTTGCGGTTAACCGATCCGCTTTTGACCGAATACAACAAGCGGGTGGTTATGTGACGGTCAATACCGGAAATGCCCCTGACGGAAATGCCGTGCCCATCCCCAAAACCGATGCAGACGAGGCCTTTATGTCGGCGGCTTGCATCGGCTGTGGGGCCTGCGTTGCTGCCTGCAAAAATGCTTCCGCGATGTTGTTCGTTTCGGCCAAGGTCTCGCAGTATGCTTTGTTACCGCAGGGACAGCCTGAACATAGGGAACGGGTTTTGTCCATGGTCGAAGCGATGGACATGGAGGGTTTCGGGCATTGCACCAATACAGGAGCTTGCGAGGCGGAATGTCCCAAAGGAATTAGTGTTGAGAATATCGCCCGTTTGAACCGTTCCTACCTTGCTGCCCAATTGAGCGGTGGGGGAACTTCTGCGGTAGCAACCTCCGATTGATTGTAGATGTTTACGGGTATTGTTGAGTCCATGGGTTTGCTGGCCTCCATGGTGGAGGAGGGAACCAATGTGGTCTTGGATTTTAAATCACCATTGAGCGATGAGCTCAAAGTGGATCAAAGCCTTGCTCACAACGGAGTTTGTTTGACGGTAGTTTGTTGCGGGTCAGGACAGCATCGTGTGGTGGCGGTGAAAGAAACCATGAAACGAACCGCTTTGGGCGATTTGAAGGTAGGCGATGCCGTGAATTTGGAGCGTTGTTTGCGATTGGGCGATCGCTTGGACGGTCATTGGGTGCAAGGTCATGTGGACGATACAGGGCTTTGTACGAGTATTCAAGATGAGGGTGGGAGTTGGCTTTTCACTTTTCAGTACCCAGCCCGACATGCGGCCTTGTTGGTCCCCAAGGGTTCCATTACCGTAAACGGGGTTTCTTTGACCTTGGTGGATCTAGGCTTGGACTTCTTTATGGTTGCAGTTATTCCTTACACGTTCCAGCACACCACCCTGGGTCAATTGCAGGTCGGTCATCGTGTGAATTTGGAATTTGATTTGTTAGGAAAATACTTCCTGAGGCAACAAAGCTTGCTGAATACGGTTCCTGCTACTTCATAAAGGTCAGAATTTTTCCGCTTTCTTGCCAGCTCTGCAAAGGGCTATGTCCATGTCTTCTCAAGTACAGGTCCAGTACCTGAACATATTCGGCATCAGACCATGGCTTAAATGCCTCTTCATCTGCATGTTGCTGGGGAATTTTCATTTGAACCAAGGTTCTTGGGTCTTCTTGGTCTGCAAAGGATATGCCGTATTCAAAAACAGGATTTAACAAATGGTTACGGTAGCACATTCTCGCAAAAAGTTCATCGGCCTGCACAGGCTCAAGGAGTATTTTGCGAAGCGGGAGGAATTCATCCTCAAAGAAGGCCACATGGGCACCGTTATCCCCCAAGGAGGCAAGGATGGCTGAGCCTCCCACCTGCAACGAAACGCTTTGGGTATTGGAACTTGTTTTGAAATCAAAGGGACAGGGATTGGATTTCATTTGTAAAATGAAAACCGAACCTGGATCATAACCCAGATACTCCACAGGGTAAACAGCGCCTTGTAAACTCAAATGAATCATTCTGTACCGACTTAGAAAAGAGGGATCCTGCCAGGCTGGGTGAATTTGATCTTGGCCCTTCACGGCCTGCATTTCGGTGTAGAGGACACCCATAAACAACCAACATAACCATTGGTAAATCCGCTCGGTACTGGTCCACCCCAAGGTATCGGTACCCACCAAAATGAGGTTTGCACATTTGCGCGCTACATCGTCCATGCCCCCGTTCCAACAATCTTGGTGAACGGGAATATGTAGGTTAGGGTAGGAGATCTTTTGTCCGTTGGGGAGGGTAAGAAAATGATGGGCAAGGCCTAGGTCTTCGACCCAACGATTGGGGAAAAGTGGGCGTAAATCGGTGGCTGGGTCGATGGCCTGTCCGGAGATCAAACAACGGGTTCCGTCGAACTGGTATTGTCCATCAAAGGGATTAAATCGGATTCCTCCGAGGGTTTCAAGAGGGGAAGGTTTGGCCGTCATGGTCAGGTAAAAGGCCTGTGTACGTATCGGGTCGCAATTGCAACAAAAGATTCGAAGTTTCAGGGTCCAATTGGAGGTCCAAAATCCACTGGTGAAGGGTAGAAGGGTCCAAAGAAGTGCCGGTGCGGGTAAGCTCCTTGAGTTTTTCGTAGGGGGCTTCGATGCCGCGTTGTCGTAATACGGTTTGGATACCCTCGGCTAGCACCGACCAATGTTGGTCCAAATCTTCTTGGATGCGGGCCTGGTCCACCTGAATTTTGGAGAGACCTTTCCGAAAAGACTGCAGGGCAAGCAATCCATGCCCCAAGGGAACACCTAAATTTCTGAGGACGGTGCTATCGCTTAAATCCCGCTGCAGGCGGGATACAGGTAATTTGTCAGCGAGATGGGCGAGTATTGCATTGGCCATTCCCACATTGCCTTCTGCATTTTCGAAATCAATGGGATTCACTTTATGGGGCATGGCGGAACTGCCAACCTGGCCTGCAAGAATTTGTTGCTTGAAATACCCCAAGGAGATATACTGCCACAAATCCCTGCACGCGTCCAATAGGATGATGTTCATTCTCATCAAATTGTGGCAGAGTGCAGCCAAATAATCGTAATGTTCAATTTGGGTGGTGTAGCGGTAACGGGTTAGCCCCAAGGTATTTTCCACGAAATGGTTAGCAAATTGATGCCAATTGACTTGGGGCCATACCAGATGATGAGCATTGAAGTTGCCGGTGGCTCCTCCAAATTTTGCCCCAATGGGGCATTGTTCCAACATCGAGTATTGCCTTTGGAGGCGCTCCACCCAAACCATGAATTCTTTACCGAGCCGGGTGGGGGATGCGGCTTGTCCATGGGTACGGGCGAGCATGGGAATTTCCATCCAGGATTGGGCCAGTTTTTCCAATTCTTGAATGCAGGTCTTCCAGCTTGGAAGAATTACCTCTTGGAGGGCATCATGAAGCGATAGAGGGATAGCCGTATGGTTGATATCCTGGGAGGTGAGGGCAAAGTGTATCCATTCTTTGAGATGACCCGCACCTTCTTGGTCCATGATGTTTTTCATCCAATACTCCATGGCCTTGATATCATGGAGCGTCGTGGCCTCCAAGGTTTTGATGGCCTGCACATCCTGAGGTTCAACTTGGAGAAAGCGGTGACGGAGTTTGTGGAGAATTGCCTGATCCAAAAAAGGTCCGCCAGGCAATTGGGCGTCGCACAAGGCCTCGAAATAAAGCCATTCCACCCGTATCCTGTACCTAAACAACCCCCATTCAGAAAAATAGGGCCCAAGTACTTGAACCGTGGGTTGGTACCTGCCGTCCAATGGGGACAATGCAAGCAAGGATGTATGGTCTGTAAGAGTCAATGCGATCGAAAAAGGCCTTTGGCAGGAATTCAAGAATAACTTTGCAAAAATAGCGTTCAAAGGGCAATGTCAGGGAATTTGAGTGATACGTTCAGGCGCTGCCACTGCATCAATGCAACTAGCCTGTCCTCGTCTTGGGGTGTTTATGTTGGGGTTTTTCTGGTTTTATGGATGGGTCTGGCCGACAGGGTTCAAGCCCAAAGCCCGGGAACGCCCGTTCCCATGGAATTGCCCGCTTATATTGATGATCACGGAGATACGATTCCGGTCGCTTTTCTACCTCATGTGGAGGTTAGGGATAGGCGCATCTTCCGTTCCGCTGCCGAACGCAAACGATTTGATCGCTTGTATTGGAATGTGGTGAAGGTCTATCCCTTGGCCAAGGCTGCAGGTCGCCAGTTGAACGAGTTGGAGGAAGAGCTCAAAACCATGCCAGAATCCAAGCACCGGGCTCATTGCCGCAAATTGGAAGGCTCCCTCAAAAAGCAATACAAGAAGCAGTTAACAGAACTCACCGTGACCCAGGGGAGGATATTGATTAAGTTGGTGGATCGCGAAACCGCTCGAACATCGTATTCCATTGTTCGAGAATTTCGAGGATCTTTCCAGGCCTTTATGTGGCAAGGTTTGGCCCTAATGTTTGGGAGCAACCTTAAATCCACCTATGAACTGCAGGAGGATAGGGATATTGAATTGATTTTGATGATGGTGGAGGGGAAGCAGTACGAGATTCCCTACAAATATAGAAATTAGTGTTATGAAGGACCCCATTGACCCTTTAGAAAAAGTTGCGAATGCAGGATGCGATTGGTTGGTCATGGCTGCCCATCCGGATGATGCAGAATTGGGAATGGGTGGGACCATGCTCAAAGCGGTTGCCCAGGGATTGCGCGTTGTGGTAGTGGATTGGACTCGAGGTGAATTGGGAACGCGAGGGACTGCGGAACTGAGAATGCATGAAGCAGCGATGGCTGCTAAGAAGATAGGTTTGGCCGATAGGGCTCAATTGGACCTTGGTGACGGGTATTTTGAAGAAAATCGGGAGCTGCTTCATCGATTGATTGAAGTTATTCGACGATACCGACCCAAGGTGATTTGGGGGAACGCGGTTTCGGACCGGCATCCGGATCATGGCCGTGCCTCCGGAATTTTACGCAGAGCGGTGTTCATGAGCGCCCTTCCCAAGGTTCAGACCGAATGGAACGGCAAGAATCAGGATCCTTGGAGAGTGTCCCTGTTGGGCTTCTATATCCAGGACCATTACCATAAACCCGATTTGGTGGTGGACATCACCCCCTTTGCACAAGACAAAGAAGAACTTCTTCGATGTTTTGGTTCACAGTTTCACAAGGAAGGAAGTTCGGAGTTGATGACCCCGATTGCGAGACCCGATTTTCTCCCTTTTGTTGAGGCAAGATCCAGGGAAATGGGGCGTTGGATTGGGGTAGAATTTGGGGAAGGATTCCTTTTGGATCGGCCTTGTTCGGTAACAGATTTGGGTCTATTGGTATAGTCCTCGGTCGTAGCGCGGCTCTAGAAGGGTCGAAAGAACGATGGCCCGCCTCCATTCGTTGCGATCAGGCCTTGGAAAGGGGTTAGTTTCAGGCTGGGCGTTGGGTTCAGAACTGAGCTTGGATTCCGTTAGGATTGAAGGTTGAGCATGGCTCATGATGATGGGGGCACTCTTTGAATGAGGAGTAAGCCTTGGGTTGGTGATCGGTGGAGCGGGCAAGGGTGCAGAAGGCAAGGGCAGAGGAGCCTTGGACGGCTGAAAAACCACAGGGCCGGGGCTTGGCCTGGGAACTGGTTTGGGCTTGGCCAGCTGTCTCAACAGCGCATAAGCCAAAGCTCCAACGATATACACAATGGTGGATAAGTCCATAGGAATTTCGTATAAATGTAAGGAAGGTCTGGTTAAGTTTGTGAATGCGCCTGAGGGACCTTTAAATTAATATATTTTACTGATTATATGCGTCTTACGGAAATTGAGGTTAAGGGGTTTAAAAGCTTTGGGGACAGAGTTCTGATACGGTTCAAGGAGGGAGTTACCGGGATTGTAGGGCCCAATGGCAGTGGAAAATCCAACGTGGTGGATGCTATGCGTTGGGTTTTGGGGGAACAGAAGTCCAGAATGCTTCGATCCGACAAAATGGACGGGGTGATCTTTAACGGTACCAAGCAGCGTAAACAAGCCGCTTTGGCCGAGGTTCGCTTAACTTTCGAGAACCACAAGGGAATACTTCCGTCGGAGTATAGCGAGGTCACTATAGGACGAAGGTTATACCGTTCCGGAGAAAGCGAGTATTTGCTTAATGGCGTGACTTGCCGACTCAAAGACATCACCAATTTGTTCCTTGATACGGGGATTGGATCCGATTCATACGCCATCATCGAACTCAAAATGATCGACGAAATCCTCAACGACAAGGATCATTCGCGTCGAGATCTGTTCGAAGAAGCCACAGGCGTTTTGAAATACAAAATCCGCAAAAAAGAGACCATGGCTAGGCTGGAAAGTGCGGAGGCGGATTTGGCCAGGGTTGAAGATATCCTTTACGAAATCGATCGGTCCATGAAGCAATTGCAGAACCAAGCCCGCAAGGCTGAGCAGGTTCAGCAACTCAAAGAAGACTATCGCGTAGCGGCCCAAGAATTGGCTTGGCATCAATTGCGGGGCTGGACGAATCAACTCTCCGAAGGCAATGTTCAGGAGGGTGACCTAAGCACCGAAAAGTCCAGATTGGATCAGGCCTTGCAAGATGCAGAGGCAACGTTGCACAATGGCAAAAGCAAAGTCCTTGAGGCTGAACAGGCCTTGATTCAATCCCGATCCAAGGTTCAGGATTTATCCAACCGCCTTAGAGAATTGGAGGCCAATCAACAATTGCAAGAAGAACGGATACGGAATCTGAACAGCCGTGTTCAAGGTCTTGAGGATCAAAAATTAGCCGACTTGAATCAAATCGCGGAACAAGAAGGAAGAATGGAAGCGATATCCAATGAACTGGCCATGATGAGCCAGCATTTGGATGAGGCCTCAGCGTTGGTTGCCGAGGTTTCTCATCGACTGAATGAAGACGATTGCGCCATGCAGGAGCAAGAGCAACGATTCGCAGAACAACGGTTGACTTTGGATCAATATCAAGCCGCTCGATATGCATTGGAAAGCAATGTCAACATCTTGGAGGCTCAAATTCATGCGCTGGATGCCGAACGTACCCGATTGGAGGACGAGAAGGAAAACCGCCTCCACGAGTCTTCTCAACTTAGCGGTCTGTTGCAACAACTTTCGGACGAGAAAGAGAACCTACAAAGACGGGTTCAGGAACTGGAGGCTTACCAACAGGAGTATCATGCGCAACTGAGCCAATGCCGTCAAGATCTTCAGGCCCTAAGGCCTCAAGTCGCTGAAATTTCCCGCAAGCTGGATCGCAAAACCAACGAAGCACAACTGCTGGGGGACCTTATCCAAAACATGGAGGGTTATCCCGATTCCCTGAGGTACCTAAGGGATCATCAGGTCTGGGCCCAGACAGCTCCTTTGTTGGGGGATATTTTCAACGGAGCAGTGGAATACAAGCTCTTGATTGAGAGGGTTCTGGAATCCTACTTAAGTTACTACATTGTTAACACCTACCAACAAGCTCGTTCAGGTATTCAACTTTTGGCCGATGCCGGCAAAGGCAAGGCTTCTTTCTTTGTGTTGGAAGCTTACCAAGAAGCAGATGCATCCGGCATTAGCAAGGTCCGTACTCCAGAAGGAACCGTTGCCGCGGTGGATTTGGTGGATTGTGCTCCGGAGTACGAGGTACTCAAACATGCCTTGCTAGGGAATGTCTTTTTGTTCTTGAATCCCGAAAAGGAAGAGGAAATTTCCACTTGGCAATCGAAATACCCCGACGCTTTGTTTGTGACGTTGGGAGGTCATTGTTACGGAAATGGTCGTTGGTTGAGCGGTGGTTCTATCGGCTTGTTTGAAGGAAAGAAATTAGGACGTCAACGGAATTTGGAGTCCCTTCAGGCTCAGATTGAAGAAGAGCAAGCGGATTTTGGTCAATTGCAGGATCGTTTAAAAGAGCTTGAATCCCAAGAAGCAGACCTTCAAGGCCAAAACCGTGAAAGTGAATTGTCTGCTGCACGAAACTTGCTGTTGAACAAATCTTCTGAGTGGGCCCAGGTGTATGCTCGGCATGAGCAATTGATGGAAGCCACGACAAGATCGGGAAATCGCAACGAGGTTATTGCCTCGCAGAAAACGGGAATTCAAAATGAATTGTTGAAACTAAAGCCCAGGCTGGCTGACGCAATTGCCGAAATTGAACAAGGAAATGCCCTGCTTGTGGGCATGCAAGAGGAACTTGCGGCGCGTAAGGCCAAGTACCACAAAACCAGAGAAGAACACAGCGAATCTACGCGGCAGGAACTTCATTGGGCTAATTTGAAATCAGGAGCGGAAAGTCAATTGGAATTTCGAAGAAATCAAGTTGATTTATTGCAGCATCGTTTGACCCAAGCTGACAAGTCCATCGTGGATTTGCAAGGGGAGTTGACTCAATTGCAAAATATCCTGGGTGAAACCGGGCAGAACAGGCCAGCGCTCATGGAGGAAGAAGGAAAGGCAAAGTCTGAGATGGCCCAGTTTGAAGAGGCTTATTACGCGGTTCGTGGGGATCAAGATGCCTTGGATGAACAAATTCGCCAGCTCCACCGTCAACGGGAGATCAATGACCATTTGCTCAACCAAAGGCAGCAAAATGTCCTTATGCTTCAAATGGAAATCAAGGCATTGAGGGAACGATGGGCCATGGAATTTGGTAGTGACCCGAATCTGTTGGATCAGGCAGAGCCTCCGCATCGAGGCGAGCAAGAACTATTCGGCTTGGTTCAAGCCATGAAGAAAAAAATCGAAAATTTTGGACCGGTCAATCCTATGGCTTTGGAGGCCTACGAGGAAGTTGAACAAAGGCATGTTTTCATCTCCGGCCAAAAAGCAGATTTAGCGCAGGCTAGAGAAGATTTGTTGAGGACCATTGAAGAAATTGACTTGAAGGCTACGGAGCGCTTCATGGAAGGCTTTTCGATGATACGTCAACATTTTGTGGAGGTATTCCGCTCGTTGTTTACTGCAGAGGATGACTGTGATCTCCTTTTGAGTCATCCCGAAATGCCATTGGACTCGCCCATCCAAATTCTGGCCAAACCCAAGGGTAAGAAACCCCAGTCCGTTAATCAGTTATCCGGAGGAGAAAAAACCTTGACAGTAACGGCGTTGCTGTTTGCCATTTACCTGTACAAGCCGGCTCCATTCTGTATTTTTGACGAGGTGGATGCTCCTCTTGATGACGTAAACATTGATAAGTTCAACAAGATGATCCGTCAATTCTCCAAGGAATCGCAGTTTATTATTGTGACCCACAACAAAAGAACCATGGAGACCACCGATATCATGTACGGTGTGACCATGGTAGAGCAAGGGGTAAGTCGCGTGGTCCCGGTTGACTTCTCGAACTTGAACGAGTACATTCCTTACGAAGAGGAACAGGTACCCGCCTTGAACGGGTAGGTTCTTGACACAATAATTCTTAGGAGAACTTAAGGTTTTGATCAGCATACCTACGCAGGAGCAGAACTGCGGATAGGCACAAGATGATCAAAGCAATGAGAATAGCCCCAAGGTTGGTAATAAGGTAGGTCTGCCAATCCAACTTCAAGGGAACATAATCCAGATAATAGGATTCGGGATCCAGGCGTATAAATTTCCATTGGTTTTGCATAAAATACACCAGGGCCGTGATGAGGTTGCCTATAATTAAGCCTATGAATACCAGACGCATACCTATCCATACGGTGGTTTGGGCCAGGTGCATGGGACGCAACCCCATTATTTGTAAAATACCCAAACTCCGTTGCCTTTCCAGGATCATGATCAGGAGGGCAGAAATTAGATTCACTGCGCCAACGATGACAAGCAAAATCATAAGGACCACCCGATTGGTATCAAAAAAGCGCAACCATTCGAATAAGGCGGGCATTTGTTCTTCCAGGGTAATGCATTCCTCCTCTAAGGTCAAAAATCGATCAATTTGAAGACGAGTTTCGGTCATTTGACGATGATCCATCAATTCCATTTCCAGGTGTCCGCCTGCGTTTACAGGCCATCCTAACAATTTTCGTAGTATGGATTGATGAACTACGGCTACCGGTCGTCCTAATTCATTTTGCATGGGCATTTGAAAAATGCCTGAAACTCTAAATTTGCGCATCCTGACGGGTTGCTGCATGAAGTAGAAGGACAGGGCATCGCCACTTTGGACTCGCAAGGCAGTAGCAAGGGATTTGGGAATTAAGATTTCCTGGTTGCTGTGATTTTCGCTCCAAGAGGGAATTTTGCCTTCGACCAAATGGGAGCGAAAAAAATCTAGGGCCGAATCGTTTTGAACACCTTTAAGCAGGACCCCTTCCATGCCTTCTGAGGACCGGCATAATCCTGGTAATAGAATTACGGTACTCACTCTGTGAACCCCTGGGATTTGCTGAAGGGTATGAAGACGTTGCTGACTGATGGAAAGGTGTGGTCTCAGGGCGTTCTCTTCCGATCGTAGGCTGCGTACCTGCAAATGCCCCCAAAACTGTCCCATTCTCTGGGGAATTTCCCATTGAAAGCCGTCTACAATCGATGATCCCAACAAAATCAAGGCCAAACCAGCGGCAGTTCCCATGATCGCAAGGCCTTGGACCGTTCGAGTCAGCCTGGTGGCCGAGGACGCCTTGAAAGCCCTGTAGAGAAACTCTCTTAATTGCGTTGGTTGGGGCATAGATTTGTCACGTGATGCGTTCAATTTTCAAAATAAAGGTACTCATGCTTTGCATCGGCATGCTCTTCAAGGTTGATGTGTTGCATGGTAGGCCCTATCCCTCTGCTGCCAATGCTTGGCCTGCTTGGAAAGGAGTATTGCAGGGTAAGCGGGTTGGTTTGGTGATCCACCGAAGTTCGACCATTGGCGGGCGTCTCATGCCCGAAGTCTTGCTGGAAGAAGGGGTGGATGTTCGAATAATCTTTGTGCCTGAGCATGGATTAAGGGTAGATTACGAGGCTGGTGCAACGGTAGGGGATCATGTGGATGCCGTTACGGGTTTACCCGTGGTTTCCTTGTACGGGAAACGCAAAGGTCCTGAAACGGTGCATACCGACAGTTTGGATCTTATCCTCTTCGATTTGCAAGACGTTGGGGTCCGCTTCTATACCTATGTTTCAAGTTTGCATTATGTTATGGAATCCTGTTCTCAGGCGTCCATCCCTTTGCTTGTCCTGGATCGGCCCAATGTCAACGATTATACGGTGGACGGGCCTGTTTTGGATACGGCCTACAGATCATTCGTTGGGATGCATCCGATACCGGTCATGCATGGCATGACCATGGGTGAATTGGCCCTCATGATCAAGGGGGAAGGTTGGTCCAAAGGCTCATCCACGTTGAACTTGCAGGTTTGGAAAATGCAGGACTATCAACGCGGCCTGCGACTTCAACCTCCGTTACCACCTTCGCCCAATTTGAGGGATTCTCTGGCTTTGGAATGGTACCCTACTCTGTGTTTTTTTGAGGGTTGTCCTGTTTCCATAGGGCGTGGGACGGTGTCCCCGTTTACGGTCATAGGCAGTCCGTGGTTCAGCAGGACCGATACCTGCTTTGTGCCGGTATCCATACCGGGGCGTTCAGCCAAACCTTTGTATATGAATCAAATATGTTGTGGTATTTCCATGCACAAGTTGATGAATGATCAAAACAAGGCACCCATTAACTTGCAATCCGGTTTGCGAATCGAAGTCCTCCAATGGGCCTACAGAGATTATACTCGTAAGCGTCGTTCGAATTCTAAGTTTTTTGCGAGCGCCTTACGAAATTGGTTGAAGTTAATTCCACAGGAAGAAAAGTCATCAGCGGCCTTGCCCAAGGATTTTTTTGATCCCTTTTTTGATTTGTTAGCAGGTAGTCCTTCACTTCGTATGGCCATGACCAAAGGTCATAGCGCGGCAAAAATTCGTGGTTCCTGGCAACCGGAATTGAATAAATTTCGAAAGCTTCGTTCAACCTATTTGTTATACCCTGATTTGGATTGAAAAGCCCGCTTTAATTTTTGCATTGATCTCTATGGCAACATCCATACGATATATTTTCTGGGGGACTCCGGATTTTGCGGCCACAGCCTTGGCAGGCCTCATAGATGCAGGTTATGAGCCGCTTGCTGTGGTCACGGCTACAGACAAGATTGCAGGGAGGGGTCGTAAGCTCTCGGTTTCACCGGTCAAGGAACTTGCCTTGTCCCGAAAAATACCGGTTTGGCAACCCGTATCGCTCAAAGATCCTGAATTTGTCAAGCAAGTCATCGAGGCAAGTCCTGACTTTATGCTGGTGGTCGCGTTTCGCATGCTGCCACAATCCATAATCGAAATTCCCCACGGAGGAACCTGGAATTTACATGGATCTCTTCTGCCGGATCTAAGGGGGGCCGCCCCCATCCATTGGGCTATACGTCTTGGGTACCGCCGGACAGGCTTAACAGTCTTCAGAATTCAATACCAAATCGATACCGGTGATATTTTGGAATCGTTGTCTTTGGAAATCCCCAGTGATTGGAATGCAGGAATGCTTCATGACACCATGGCTAAGGAAGGTGCGAGCCTGTTGGTAAAGGTTTTACCTCAAATTGCCAAGGGTACTTATCAGCTCAAGGCACAGGACTTGTTTTCTAATTCTCCCAACCAAATTCGGAATTTGGCGCCCAAAATTCAGCGAACAGATGCTTGCATCGATTGGAACAGGGAAGCATCAACCCTGGTCGATTTTATTCGAGCTTTTGCGCCCACACCAGGTGCCTATACCTTTCTTGACCAAACGAGAATTGTAATATTGGAAGCCATCGCGGAGGAGTCTACGGGTATTACCCGCGACTTTGATCAAGATTTTCCCAAGGGCTATTGCTTGGTCCATGGAAATAATTGGTGGATACGTGCCAATCAATCATGGTTACGTATCCTTCAAATTAAACCTGAAAATTCAAAAGCAATGGAGGTGAAGGCTTATTTGCGTGGGCATGCCGACGTGAACCACAAAATTTGTTCAATGGAGCTCTGACCCTCCCAATATTCCGGCATTGGCAGCTTCCAATAAGGCTGCATGAGGATCAACCGGCATCTTATTTTGATCCCATTGATGGACCGGAATGACACCACGCAAGGAATTGGTAAGCCATATTCCCGACGCATTGCGAAGGATCTCATATGTTGCTGAGGCGAATTGCACGGTATGGCCCATTGAAGCAAGAAATTGTATCAAATATTGTGCTGCGATCCCCGGAAGGCAACCACTCATGACCGAAGGTGTGTAACAACAACCATTCACCCAATAGAACAGATTGGAGCGGCTGCTCTCGATGAATTTTCCATGGGAATCCATCAACAAGGCATCGTCCCATCCTCGGTCTTGTGCGTATTTGGCCGCCAAAATATAGGGCATTGCCGAGAGGCTTTTGAACCATGGGATCACCGCAGGGCATTGCACGATCGTCGAAGGGCCCAAGGAAAATTCCTTGTACGGATGGGGTTCGAAAAAATCTACGTGAACTTGTGACCCGAATTCAGAGGTCGTCGGAAAATAATCCCCATCCCCAGATCTCCAAACCACGGTTCGGACCTTGGCGGTTGTTGGTCGCCCTGCCTTGCCCCATTTTTCTTGGATCTCCTGCAGCCAGCTTGCGTAAGGATCGACTTCTGAGGATATGGAGCGGAGATAGGGCCAAGAGACATCGATTATTTTCGCCGCGCTCACCATTCGCTCCCAATGAGCGTGGGACCATATGGGTTTCCCATTCAGCATTAACATGGTATCAAAGAAACCATCTCCGTAACGCAGGCCTCGGTCTAGCATGTTCACCGCATAAAGGTATTATCTTGCCTTACACAATTAACATTAATTAAGCCTATGAATATCCAGCGAATAACTACCTTGGGGCAATTCATTATCGAGCGTCAATCGGAGTTTCCTTACTCCAAAGGGCAATTATCCCGTTTGCTACGCGACATTGGAATCGCCTCCAAAGTCGTCAACAGGGAGGTCAACAAGGCCGGCTTGGTGAATATCCTCGGAGATACAGGGGAAACCAATGTTCAAGGTGAAAAGGTCAAGAAACTGGACATCTTCGCCAACGATCAGTTCAAAGCAGCCTTGACCGCAGGTGGGGAATGTTGTGTATTCGCATCCGAGGAGGATGATGATATTTTGCCCATTGACGGGCTGGTTTCGGCAGATGCCAAATACGTCGTTTTGATCGATCCCCTGGATGGTTCCTCCAATATTGATGTCAACGTATCGGTGGGGACAATTTTTTCGATTTATCGGCGGGTTTCTCAAAGTGGTCCAGGCTTATTGATGGATTGTCTTCAGAAGGGTATGCACCAGGTTGCTGCCGGCTACGTCGTTTACGGGTCATCCACCATGATGGTATACACCACGGGTCATGGGGTGAACGGTTTCACGCTGGACCCGTCTATAGGGGAATTCTGCTTGTCCCATCCTAATATGCGGATTCCGGAAAACGGCAAAATTTATTCGGTGAATGAGGGAAATTACATTCATTTCCCTCAAGGAATTAAACAGTACATCAAATATTGCCAGGCTTACGATGAGCCCAGTTCTCGGCCTTACAATTCCAGGTATATTGGGTCCATGGTAGCTGATTTTCACCGAAATCTCCTTAAAGGAGGAGTTTTTATATACCCCGCCACGGGGAAAGCGCCCAAGGGCAAGTTACGTTTAGGCTATGAATGCAATCCTTTGGCTTTCGTGGTCGAACAGGCCGGTGGGAAAGCGAGTGATGGTAAAAACCGCATTTTGGAAATTGAACCATCGGATTTGCACCAACGAACCCCCATTGTGTTGGGATCCAAAAAAATGGTCGAAAAGGTGGAATGGTTCCTTAAGGAGTTTCCTGATCCAGGGTCTTTTTGAGTTCGAGTAAACCCTCCTTGATTTGCATTAATCGTTCTTTCAGGCTTATGGTGGTGGGGATTTGGGAACCGTTTGCGGTTAAATGGGCCAAAGCACCTTTGATGGTGAATTTGCGCTCCTTGAGAAGGTATTTAATTTGAGCCAACAGATCCATGTCTTTACGGGTGTACATGCGGTTCCCCTTGCGATTCTTTCGGGGTTGGAGCATGGGGAATTCTCCTTCCCAGTAACGCAACAGCGATGGACTAAGGTCAAGCCGGGAGGATACCTCTTGAATGGAGAAATATTGCTTTAAATTGATGAAATCAATATCCTCTTTATCATTTCTTTGCACGTTTTCTTTCATTTAGTCAAGGGATTGATTGGCCGAGGAGGCCTTGGCGATGAGTTCTTGATGTTGAGCAGGTGATAAGTCATTAAATATAAAGTAAACCGGATTCATTTTGCGACCGTTTTTGATGACTTCGTAATGCAGGTGAGGACCGGTGCTTTTGCCGGTATTGCCCAAACGACCAATGATCTGACCACGTTTAACTTTTTGGCCTTGTTTGACTTCGAATCGCGCCAAATGAGCGTATAAGGTTTGATACCCGTATCCATGTTCAATGAGGATGTAGTTGCCGTAGCCTCGGTCCATGCGCACCAATTCAGCAACTTTCCCGGTTCCTGTGGCGTATACGGGTGTTTGAATGGGGGCTGTAAAGTCCAAACCCTCGTGAAATTTAACGGTTTTATAGATGGGGTCCATTCGATAACCGAAACCTGAAACCAATTCACCTCGTCTTCGACCGCTTAAGGCCATGGGCTGAATAGCAGGCATTGCTTCGAGCAAGGCGTTTTTGTTCTTTATGTGACGACTTAATTCGTCATAGGATTTGGATAGTGCGACCATTTCGCGGCTAAGGCCGTCTATTTTGAGCGAGGTAGTTGCCATCAAGGGGCCGTATTCGTATTGGGCCAGGTACTTGTAGGCGCTGATTTGCTCTTTGGCCTTGATGGATTCGCTGGGAATGGGATCCGCTTCGAAAATCACTCGGTAAATGTTGAGGTCTCTATGTTCCAAGTCTTTCAAGGCCTCTCGCATGAGGCGCGTTCGCTCATCCAGTGCTTGATATCGCAGTTCCATTTCGGCCAATTCTTCTTTGAGTTTTTTTTCTTTGGGCGAATCCAAAAAGGTATAAGCCAAGGATATGACTATAACCGAGGAGACAACGGCCACTGAAAAAAAACCCAAAAGCGAGAGCAATTGGCGTTGCCAGGGCATTTTGACCTGCTCAAAGATCAATTTGACGGGATTGAATTCGTAACGCGGACGAGCCATTTGCTCAAAATTAAGTAATTTCGGCCTTTCATCTCCAAGATTGCACCATGATGACGTCAGCGTACATACGCCAAACCTTTTTGAACTTCTTTGCATCCAAAGGACACCATTTGGCATCGCCTGCTTCCTTGTTAATCCAAGGTGATCCAACCCTGCTATTCACCAATGCCGGGATGAATCAGTTCAAGGATCTCTTTTTGGGTAATAGTCCCGTTCAATATGCTCGTATAGCCGATAGCCAACCATGTTTGAGGGTTTCGGGTAAACACAACGACCTGGAAGACGTTGGTAAAGACACGTACCATCATACCCTTTTCGAAATGTTGGGGAATTGGTCCTTTGGAGATTATTTCAAAGAGGAAGCGATCGCCTGGGCTTGGGAGTTGATGACCGGTCCTTATGGCTTGGATCCGGAGCGATTGTATGTGACCTATTTTGGGGGGGACGAGGGAGATGGTTTGGATGCAGATGCCGAGGCTCGTCGATATTGGACCAAGTGGATCGATGAGAGGAGGATACTCCCCGGTTCCAAGAAGGATAATTTCTGGGAAATGGGTGAAACCGGACCCTGCGGGCCCTGTTCCGAGATGCATATCGATCTAAGAAGCGATGAAGAACGCCACAAGATTGATGGAGCCTCTCTGGTGAACCAAGACCATCCCCAGGTCATCGAGTTATGGAACTTGGTATTCATGGAGTTTCAGCGCATGGCTGACGGCAAACTGCAGGCTTTGCCGGCTAAACATGTCGATACCGGCATGGGCTTTGAAAGGATTTGCCGGGCTGTAGCCATGGCTTCCAGTAATTACGATACGGATGTCTTCCGCCCGCTAATAAAGGCCATTGAACAACGTTGTGGTAAGGCCTACAATGCCGGGGATGAACAAGTGGATGTAGCCATGAGGGTTATGGCGGATCATCTTCGGGCGGTGGCCTTGATCATTGCGGATGGTCAATTGCCCTCCAATGCCAAGGCCGGCTACGTATGCCGACGCATCTTGAGGAGAGCAATACGATACGGGTACACCTATTTGGGCTTGGGGGAACCAACCATGCACACCTTGATTCCGGTACTGGTGGATCAATTGGGGGAGGTATTGCCTCAGCTCAAAAGGGAGCAAACCCTCATTGAGCAGACCTTTTTGGCCGAAGAAAGCAATTTCTTGAGGACTTTGGCCAAAGGATTGCTGCGCATCGATTTATGGGTCACGGAAAGTGGTCCGGCCTCTGGAGGGGTCATGGACGGTGATACTGCCTTTGAATTGCTGGATACCTACGGTTTTCCTGCGGATTTGACCGCATTGGTTCTTTCTGAAAAAGGGTACCGCATGGACCAGCCTGGTTTCGAAAATGCAATGTCCGTGCAACGGGAACGTTCTCGTGTCGCCACCAAATCCAGTGCAGGGGATTGGGTATGGGCGGTTTGGGCTTCAGGGGATCTCACCTTGAACGGAAGGTTTGTGGGGTATGACCAAAGTAGTTGTTCGACCCGGATAGTCCGTTGGAGAACCGTGCTTGGTTCGGAAGGCGAACAAAGCCAACTTGTTTTGGAGACCACCCCTTTCTATGCGGAGTCCGGGGGTCAGGTGGGAGATAGGGGAGAGTTGGTAGGGGAGGACGGTGTTAGGGTACAAGTTTTGGACGTTGTTAAAGAAAACAACTTGTGGATTCACCGAGTGGAACAATTACCTCAAGACCCCGAGCAGAATTTTGTCGCAACGGTGCACCCTCAATGGCGTCATGGAGTCTCCTCGCATCACAGCGCCACGCATTTGCTGCATAGCGCCCTTCGGACGAGGTTGGGAGACCACGTGCAACAAAAGGGGAGTTTGGTCGCTAACGATCAGTTGCGTTTCGACTTTGCCCAACCATCCAAAATCAGCCAAGATGATTTAAAAGCCATCGAAAGGGAGGTGAACCGTACGGTGTCCATGGCTTGGCCCTTGGTCGAAGAAAGGGACCTTCCTATGACGGAAGCGGTGAACAAGGGAGCGACCGCCTTGTTCGGGGAGAAATACGGTGACAAGGTCAGGGTCATTTCTTTCGGGGGTAACTATTCCATGGAACTTTGTGGAGGGACTCATGTTCGAAATTCCGCAGAAATTGGTTGGTTCAAGATTATCACCGAAACAGCAGTGGCATCGGGCATACGACGAATCGAGGCGGTTTGCGGTACAGCGGCCATGCAGTGGGTGGATGCGCAATTGCATTCTTTGCATGAAGCGCATGAAATCCTCAAGCACCCGGCTGACCTTCCCGCTCAGTTGCGCAAAACAGTGCATGAGTTTTCCCAAATGCGCAAGAAATTGGAGCAATGGAACCAACAACAGATGGAACAATGGATCGAACAATGGGGCAGGGCTTGGGAGAAACCAAGCAATGGACTTCAATTGCTGGTCCAGACCTGTGAGCCAACGCAAGCGGAGGCCCTTAAGGTGATGGCTAATCGTCTAAGAACCGCATCGCCCAAGGCATGCGTAGTCTTGGGAGCGGTTGTTGATGACAAAACCTACATGGCCTGTGCCTTGGGCGATGAATTAGCCCAAAAATGGAATGCGGGCAAATTGGTGCGTGAACTCATTGAGCCGCTGGGAGGTCAAGGTGGGGGACAGGCCCATTTGGCCATGGCAGGTGCGCCGAATACGAACCTTCAACCTCAAGAAGCCACGCGGCGTCTTCAAGAGGCCATGCACCAAGCCCATCAACACTTAGCCCACGTAATTTAACCTCATGAGCAGCGATACTTTAGTCGATTATGAATTGGTCGTGGGTTTGGAGGTTCACGTGCAGTTGAATACTCAATCCAAGGCTTTCTGTTCGGATAGCACGGAATTTGGCGCTTTGCCCAATACCTTGCTGTCTCCTATTTCATTGGGCCATCCGGGAACTTTGCCACGTTTCAACCAGCAAGTCCTAGAGGATGGAATATTGTTGGGATTAGCGATGAATTGTCAAATCCGGGCGTACAACGAGTTTGCTCGCAAAAACTACTTTTACGCGGACCTTCCCAAGGGTTATCAAATCACACAACACCTTACCCCCTTGGCTTACGACGGGTTTATTCATCTCAATTTGGAGGACGGCACTCGAAGAAGGGTAGGAATTACGAGGATCCACATGGAAGAAGATGCCGGAAAGAGCATACACGATCAAGATCCTTACGATACCCTGATTGATTTGAATCGTTGCGGAGTACCCCTCTTGGAAGTTGTTACAGAGCCTGATCTTCGATCCGCAAGAGAGGCCTACCAGTACCTCTCGGAGGTTCGTCGTTTGGTGCGTTACCTGGAGATTTGTGACGGGAATATGGAGGAAGGATCCTTGCGCTGTGATGCTAATATTTCGGTAAGGCAACGTGGAACCGAGGCCTTTGGGCAGAAGGTCGAAGTCAAGAACATGAACTCCATGCGCCATGTGCAACGCGCGATTGAATACGAGTATCAACGACAAGTTGAACTACTCCAGAGGGGGGAAACCATCGTTTCCGAAACTCGCTCTTTTGATGCGCAGGCTAACAATACTTTTTCGCTTCGCTCCAAGGAAGCTGCCAACGATTATCGGTATTTTCCGGAACCGGATTTGCCGCCCATTTGGGTACTAGAGGAACAAATTGCTAAGGTCCAATCCAACATGCCCCCCTTGCCGGAGGTCCTGCTCGAGCGATTTACTTCCGTGTATGGGTTAAGTGCTTACGATGCCTCAGTGCTCTGTGACCAAAAACATCTGGCCTTGTGGTTTGAGCATTTGGTTACCTTGACCCCGCATTACAAACAAGCTGCCAATTGGACCATGGGTCCGGTCAAAACTTGGCTGAATACCCACGCCTTGGAAATTCAGCAATTCCCTTTGACGGCAAAGGCCTTGGCCTCCTTAATCGATGCGGTGCAAGAGGGTGCCTTGACCCACCATCAGGCTGTTCAAAGTTTATGGCCTGCTTGGTTGGAGGCTCCCACGAAATCGCTTCACGACCTTATCACGGAATTGGATTTGGGGCAGAGTTCCGATGGACCGTCTTTGGAAATCTTGGTGGAAGAGGTCCTGTCATCCATGCCAGGCAAGGTCGAGGAATACCGTTCTGGTAAAAAGGGCCTTCTTGGACTATTTATGGGTGAATTAATGAAAAAAACAGGGGGCAAGGTCCAACCGGCACAGGCCTCCGAAATGTTACGAGCCAAGTTGGAGGGTTAATCTTTTCTTAACAATCCTGCGATGCGAAACCGCTTTACTTCGTAGCATCTAATCCAAATCCTATGTCCGCCTATCAGGGAGCCCCTAAAGTCGCCAAAATCCTGGTTGTTGACGATGAACCGGATATTTTGGAAATAATTTCTTACAATCTGCGCAAAGAGGGCTACGAGGTCAAAACGGCCGAAAACGGTTTGGAAGCCGTTGCTTGTGCCAAGGAATTTCTACCGGATATGATTCTTTTGGATGTGATGATGCCCAAAATGGATGGAATGGAGGCCTGCAAACAAATTAGAGCTATTCCATCCCTAAAGCATTGTTTTATTCTGTTTCTGACAGCTCGTGAAGAAGAGTTTGTGGAAGTGCTCAGTTTTCAAGCGGGCGCCGACGATTTCCTAACCAAACCCATAAAGCCCCGTGCCCTAATTAGCCGTATCGAAGCGGTTTTCAGGAGGTCCAAAGAAGATGCCAAGATTGAACAAACCAAGCAAATCAAGTTGGGCAATTTGGTGATTGATCGTGAATCGTATCAGGTAACCCAGGACGGTACGGTGGTGGTCTTGGCTCGCAAAGAATTTGAATTGCTTTTTCTTTTGGCTTCAAGGCCTGGCAAGGTATTCACCCGTGATCAAATTTTGGAGACCATTTGGGGAACCGATGTAGTGGTGATCAACCGTACCATCGATGTCCACATTCGAAAACTGCGTGAGAAGCTCGGAGATGCCTACATTACCACTATCAAGGGGGTAGGCTATAAATTCGAGCTTAATTGAAAAACATCACTCCTATACAGGTGGCCATTATGGTGGCCTTCGCTTCGGCAATGTTGATGGCCGGATCTGCTCATGCCTTGGCTGTTGCCCAGTCAAGAGTGATCATTTTGAGCTTCATCACCGGGATTTCTGTTTTGGCGATGGTTTATTATGCCATCAATTATTTTATTTATCGTAAAATCAAATTAATTTACAAAACCATCCGATCGACCAAATCCCATGGGGGAGGCGAGGAGGTTTACTCGATAAACGAGGATCCCATAGGGCAGGTATATGAGGAAGTGCAACTATGGAGTAAGGAGCAGACCAGCAAAAAAGAAGAGGCCGATCAATTGGAAAAATACCGTAAGGAATTCCTAGGGAATGTTTCCCATGAACTTAAGACTCCTATTTTCAATATACAGGGTTATATCCACACGCTTTTGGACGGGGCGATGGATGATCCCGAAACTAACTTGAATTTTCTCAAAAAGGCTGCGCGATCCGCAGATCGTATGGAGGCCTTGGTCAAAGATTTGTTAACCATCAGCGAATTGGAATCCGGATCAGTCAAAATGGATTGGGAAAACTTTGATCTTCAGGAAATGCTTCAGGATGTCTTTGATTCCGTCGACCATAAGGCTCGCCAACGTGGCATCCAAATTCAAGTGAAAGAGGGTTGCCGAGCTCCCTTTATGGTCAGAGCCGACCGTAAAAAAATCAGGCAAGTCTTGGTCAACCTTCTTTCCAATTCCATCCATTACGGTAACGACCAAGGATTAACTCAGGTTGGGGTTTACGATATGGATCGCCATTTTTTGGTTGAAATTTCCGACAACGGTTTAGGCATAGAGGCAGAACATTTGCCAAGGCTGTTCGAGCGCTTTTATCGGGTGGACAAAGGCCGATCCCGTTCCGAAGGCGGCACAGGCTTGGGTTTGGCCATCGTCAAGCATATGCTGGAGGTCCATGGTCATACCATTCATGTGCGTTCATCTGCCGGGGTTGGGTCCACTTTTGGGTTTACGCTGGACAAGGCCAACGGCTAAGGGCCGTACCTTAGGGCTCTGTGAAGCGCGAACCTTTCGAAAATTTTCTTCTGTGGGAGTCCGGTGATTGGCTGGCTTTGAACAAACCCCCGCTGCTCGCCACTTTGGACGAGCGTCAAGGCAATGCCCCCAGCATGATACGTTGGGCTAAAGCATTTGACTCCCGTTTGAGTCCTTGCCACCGTTTGGACAAGGAAACATCGGGCATTATGCTCTGGGCAAGGAGCGAGGCATCTTACAAAGCTGCTGCCTACGCCTTCGAACAAAGACTGGTATCCAAGGTTTATCATGCCATTGTTTGGGGCATCCACCGTTTTGATGATCAGCCAATCGATTTACCGATAGGCCAAGGTCGCGACGGTCTTATGCGGGTGGATTTCAAAGAGGGCAAAGAAGCGTTGACCTATGTACGAAGTTTGGAGTATTTCAGGCATTTTACCTTATTGGAATGCAAACCGGTTACCGGTCGAACCCACCAAATCCGGGTACACTTGGCGTCTCAAAATTGCCGTATTGTAGCTGACAAGGCCTATGGCGGGGAAATGCCCTTTCTTTCCCTGCTCAAAGGCCGCAAGTACCGTATTTCCAAGGATACGGAACAAGAGGCGCCCATGATCCATCGCTTGGCATTGCATGCACGCTCCTTGGAAATTGCACATCCCGAAACCCCGATGCCTTTGGTGGAAGCTCCGTATCCCAGGGATATGGAAGTATTGTTGCGTTTATTGCGCAAATACGATACCTAATCGTGATTTTACAATCACTTGGTCTTGAGCGCTTTGGCGTCCTGAGTCTTGTCTTTTTCGCTTTGGCGAGACTGACGAACCAAACGCAGCTTGGCTTCCAATTGGATGACCTGCGATTTGATGACCTCGATCTTTTTTTCAACTTCTTGACGCATGAGGTCCGCGTTTTTGGAACGTGAGAAAAATCCAAGGTTGTTCTCCAGAAGATCCATCTCCTTACGCAAATCATTGATTTTGTACTGAAGCTGGGTCTGCTCTTTGGATAATTCACGGTCTCCGGCAGGATGGTTGCTCATCTGCTGGAGACGGGTTTGATACTGGGCTTCTCGATGCGATTCCCGGTCAATTTTCAGTTGATCAAACCATTTGTTGGTAAGCTCACGGAATTGCTTCTGCAGGGTTTCTTTGTGCGCCATCGGTACGAAGCCAATTTCGTTCCATGAACGCTGAATTTCCATCAAGACCGACATGTCCTGCGATGTATCCCCGGAGCTGGTGTAGGTATTCAATCTTTCGACCAAGGCTTTTTTGCGTTCGAGGTTCTCAGCTTGTTTGTTTTTTTCGTCGGAGAAGAAGGAGTTCTTGGCTTGGAAAAAAGTATCGCAGGCTTTACGAAACCGGTTCCAATACTTGTCCGAAAACTTACGGGGCAACGCCGGGGCATCTTTCCAGTTTTTTTGCAAGGCGGTTAAAGCCTGAGTTCCTGCTTTCCAATCCGTGGACTGGCCCCAGGACTCGGCTTCTTTGCACCATAATTCACGTTGTTGCACTAATTCTTGCACTGCCGCTTTGGCGGCTTTGTAATGCTGAAGGCGTGCGCCATAGAATTGATCCAGAGCGCCTTTAAATCGTTTCCACAAGGGTTCTTGTTGCTCTTTGGATATAGGGCCAGTTTGACGCCAATCTTGTTGAAGCAGCTCGACCGTTTGGGTTAATTGACTCCAATTCGGCTTTTCTTCGGGCAAGGCTCTTACCAAAATTTCCAAATTTTCGCAGAGTTGTGTTTTGAGGCGAAAATTCTCAGCGCGCAATGATTCAAGTTCTTCGAACTTACCCCTTCTGTTTTGGAAGATGCGATCCGAGGCATTTTTGAAACGCTCCCATACACTTTCCGATTGTGGGCGGGGTACGGGGCCGGTTGCTTTCCAATGCTCATGGAGGAGGGTTAGCCTGGAACCTGCCCTCAATACATCATTTTCCAAAAGCAATTGCTCGGCCTGCTCACAGAGCTGGATTTTGGTTTCCAAATTTCTGGCCAAGTCCAGTTCTTTGAGTTCGCGATTGATTCGCAAATTGTTATAGAACTTATCATGCAACAGGTGGTAGCGATTCCACAAACCTTGACGTTGTTCAGGGGGAACAGGACCGCAATCTTTCCAACGTTGCTGTATGCTTTTGAGTTGTTCGTTGACCCCGGCTTTGCCTTGTTCTTCTTGGTCAACCACTTGATGCAACTCGACGAGCAATGCCTCTTTGAGTGCCAAATTGGCTTGCAGTTTGGCCTCTTTCTCTTGCTTTTCTTGTTGCCTTTTGGTTTGGTAGCGTTGCCAAAGGTCTTGGTAAAGCAGAAAGAGGGGGCTTTGGGAAACCGGCACAAAGTCTTGGCTGGATTCGCCTTCCAAAAGTTCAAGTTCTTGTTGGGCCTTCAGTTTCTGAAACCAATGGTCCACCTGGGATTTGATTGCCTGAATTTTGCGATGCTCTTCCGATAACTCCGACTTCTTGACCGAACCTCCCAAATGGGTGAGCAAAGCCTCCAAGTCCATTGCGCTGTAATCGGGAAGGATGGCCTCTTCAGCCTCCGCCATCAAAGCCTCCACCAATTCGGTGGGCTCCTCTGCACTTAATTCCGATTCTGCATGCGGGATGATCACGGGAATTTCCGTCAAAGGTTCAATTGCCAATTCCGTAGCCTCAACAATCGACCCACTGTCCAAAGCAGATGCATCGGTAGGTTCGGAGGCCAAGCTACGTTTTTCTTGAACGTTGGACTCTTCCGAGGCCAAAGGGCTTTCCATGGGTTCGTTTTCCGAATGGTTCATCTCTGCGGTGCTAAGGTGTACTTTAGGGCATGCAAATTAAAGGTCTAGTCAGGACAAATCCCATACCAAGGCCCTCCAAAACAAAGGAATGACGCAAAAGCAATACCGATTGGTGGAATGCCCCCGCGATGCGATGCAGGGTTTGCGGCATTGGGTTCCTACCGAGGAGAAAATAGCTTATTTGCAGGCCCTGTTGGAAGTGGGATTCGATGTTTTGGACGCCTGTTCCTTTGTATCCCCTAAGGCTATACCCCAAATGAAAGACAGCTCCGAGGTGCTTAGTGCCTTGGATTATTCGAAGACAGCGACCCGCATTTCGGTCGTGGTGGCCAATGATCAAGGATACGCAGATGCCTTGCTTCATTCGGCGGTGCATCGAATTGGTTTCCCTCTGTCTGTCAGCGAAACTTTTCAGCAACGCAATACCCACAGGTCAATACAGGAAGCTATGGATATGATAAAGCCCTGGTCCGCCATGGCTGAAAGTGCTGGAAAAGACTTTATGGTGTACTTGTCCATGGGGTTTGGGAATCCTTACGGCGATCCCTATTCCGTAGAGAATGTCCTGGTTTTGGTCCAAAATCTGGTGGAAATGGGCGTTGAGGATATTGCCCTCAGTGATACCGTCGGTTTGGCCTTACCCCACGAAATTGAGGCGGTTTACCAAGCAGTTCGGGAGCAGTATCCCGGTATGAACCTGGGATTGCATTTGCATGCTCATCCATCCCGAGCAGAAGGTAAAATGCTCGCAGCCTTGGATAGTGGATGCGAATGGGTAGAAGGGGCCTTGTTGGGATACGGTGGTTGCCCGATGGCCAATGACGAAATGGTGGGCAATATTCCTTCGGAATTATGGATTCAACTGTTGCAATCCAAGGGAATCAAACTGAAAATTAACCAGGAGGCCCTGCACCGAGCTCAATGGATGGCCACCGGACTTTTCTCCAAATACCACTAAGGGCCAAGGAGGTACCTGCCTTGCTAACGCGCTTAAACCGTTAGGGGCGCTTAAGCCATTAGGGCCAGGATGCGGCGATGATCGGGTTCTTGAATATCGAAATAATTGCCGGTGGCTTTGTGCTTGACCAAGGCTTCCAAAATGATTGAATGCGTCTCGGGGCCAAGATTCATTTGACTTAAACGGGTGGGTGTACCAATCGCTTCAAAAAAGGCCTCCAGTAGATTCACAAAGGGTATGGTCGAGCCCTCATGACCAGCATTTTGAAGCAAAGAGGCCAGTTCCGGAATTTCGAACATGGAGGGCAGACAAGCCCGCTCCAAGGCCTCCAATTTGGGAAGGAAAGCCGGTCCAAAATGACGAATCCATGCCGGATAAACAATGGATAGCCCGGCACCGTGAGCGATATCGAAGAGGGCCGACAGCACATGTTCCACGGAATGTACCCCAAAGTCACCCCTTCTTTTGCACGCAATAAGCGTGCCGTTGAGCGCTACGGTGGAGAGCCAAAGGACTTGCTGCCTGGCTTCGGCATCGTTTCCGTTTCGAACCGCCTTGTAGCCCCAATGCATGGCCTCTCGAATCACTTGAGCCGCAAAAGCGTCGGATAATGGGGAGAAATCCGGCGAAAAGTATTGCTCAAGCGTGTGGGCCATCAAATCGGCCACCCCGTATGCCGTGTAATGGGCAGGAACGGTATGGGTCAGGAGGGGATCCAAGTACGAGATTTTGGGAAAAAGATGCTCATTGCCCCAACCACGCTTCTGCCCGGTGGCATTGTTCTGCAGAACCGTGGCTCGGTTCATCTCCGTACCCGTTGCCGCCAAGGTTAATACCACGTACAACGGCAAGGCCTTGGATGGTTTGGCCGCTTCCCCCGCATAAAAATCCCAAACGGAATGCTCGACATAAGCTCCAGCAGCCACGGCCTTGGCCGTGTCAATGACCGACCCGCCTCCAACGGCCAAGAGCGCATCCGCCTTCATGGCCTTGGCCCTTTGAACTGCGCGGTCTGCATCTTCGTAAATCGGGTTGGGCCGAATTCCTTCGAAAATTTCCCAAGACAAGCCGGCCTTGAGCAGTTGAGCCTCTATACGGTCCAACAAACCGCTTCGACGAGCCGATCCTTGCCCCAGCAAGATCAAAACCGATTGATGGCCTTCTTCGGCCAGATCTTGACCGACGTTATCCACCGTTCCTGGGCCAAACTTGAGCCGTACGGGATTGTAAACAGTGAAGTTTTCCATGGTCAAAATTTTGGTCAGAACTTGGTTTGAGGCGTTATTTGAGGCGGCATATTCTTGCAGATGCACAAAAGTAATCTTGGATGAAGACCTCGGTTGATTCTTGGCCCTTACCCAAAATCAGGCTCTTTCTGATTTTGGGATTTGTTTTCTTGACCAATGCTTTGCTTGCCGAGTTCATCGGGGTCAAAATCTTCTCCCTCAATAGCCTTTTGGGAATTGATAATCAAGGAAATACTCTTGAATTTAACCTGACGGCCGGGGTATTGTTATGGCCAGTTGTTTTTGTGATGACGGATCTCATCAATGAATACTATGGGCACAAAGTGGTTTTGATTTTTTCGGCCTTGTCGGCTTTGTGCATACTCTATGCCTTTGGTATGGTTTATGGGAGCATCGCTTTGCCGCCGGCTGAATTTTGGCCAGGGTCCATGCAAGGGCGAGGTGTCGAGAACATGCAGACCGCATATGGAGCTGTCTTTGGGCAAGGCCTTTGGATCATTGCAGGCTCCATCACGGCGTTCTTGGTTGGTCAAATGGTGGATGTATGGGTTTTCCAGCGCATCAAGCGGTTGACAGGGGAAGGCAAACTCTGGTTGAGGGCGACTGGATCCACGATGATTTCCCAGGGAATTGATTCGGTGGTGGTCTTGTACATAGCCTTTTACCTGGGTGCTGATTGGCCGCTGCAGAGGGTTCTGCAAATAGCCTTGTTGAACTATGCCTTTAAATGGGTCGCGGCTATGGCCATGACACCATTGATTTACCTCGTTCACCAACGCATTGAACGCTATTTGGGCCCGGAATTATCCGAGCAAATGCGTCAAGAGGCTTTGCTTGTGAAAAATTAAAAAATCGGACAGGAATTAGTCGTTTTGCCGCTTGGCCCGAAGGCGTTGATCCAAGCGACCCAAAAATTCATCGGTGTAGAGGTAATGTTCTCCGTGTTGAACCTGGTTACCGTGAATGCAGACCGCCAAATCCTTGGTCATTTCACCGGCTTCCACAGCCTCGATGCAAACGGATTCCAGCTGGTTGCAGAAAGTAGCAAGTTCTTGATTTCCATCAATTTTGGCCCTAAAATCTAAACCTCTGGTCCAGGCAAAAATGGAAGCGATGGGGTTGGTGGAGGTCGGACGGCCTTTTTGATGCTCGCGGTAGTGTCTGGTCACGGTGCCGTGGGCGGCTTCGGCCTCCATGGTCAACCCATCGGGGGTGATCAAGGTGGACGTCATCAGACCCAGCGAACCAAAACCCTGGGCTACGGTGTCGGATTGGACATCCCCATCGTAGTTCTTGCAGGCCCAGACAAATTCCCCGTGCCATTTGAGGGCGGAAGCCACCATGTCATCAATTAAGCGGTGTTCATACAAGGTGCCCTGGGCGTCCATGCGCTGCTTGAATTCCGCTTGGTAGATTTCTTCGAAGATGTCCTTGAAACGGCCGTCGTATTGTTTGAGAATGGTGTTTTTGGTGGATAAGTACAAGGGCCAACCTTTGAGCAAAGCCTGGTTAAAACAGGCCCGAGCAAAGCCTCGTATGGATTCTTCGGTATTGTACATGGCCATGGCCACACCGTTGCCTTGAAATTGGTAAACTTCCCATTCCTGGACCTGGCCATCCTGACCCTCAAAACGCATGCTCAATTTGCCCTGGCCCTGAATCACCACGTCGGTGGCCCGGTACTGGTCTCCGAAGGCATGGCGACCAATGCAGATCGGGGCGGTCCAATTGGGTACCAATCGGGGAATATTTTGAATGACGATAGGTTCGCGGAACACGGTGCCGTCCAATAGGTTTCGTATGGTCCCGTTGGGGGATTTCCACATTTTTTTGAGGCCAAACTCTTGAACCCGAGCCTCGTCCGGGGTAATGGTGGCGCATTTGATGCCTACGCGGTGCTTGAGGATGGCTTTGGCGGCATCCACCGTGATTTGGTCATCGGTGGCATCGCGGGACTCCATGCCCAAATCGTAGTATTCGATGGGTAGCTCCAGGTAAGGAAGGATGAGCTTGTTACGGATTTCGGCCCAAATAACCCGGGTCATTTCATCGCCGTCCAATTCAACAACGGGGTGAGCTACATGGATTTTTTTCATCTTTGTGGATTTGACTATCGAGTTTTTAACTAAGGAAGGTCCAAAATAAGGGAGGATTAACCAAGAGTCGCAGCCTGGCTCTCGCGTCTTTCGCCAATTTGTTGCCTCCACATGGCGTAATACAGTCCTCGAGCTTCGACCAATTCGTCGTGGGTTCCAGCTTCCACGAGCTGACCTTTTTCCATCACATGAATACGGTCGGCATGCATGACCGTGCTCAGTCGGTGGGCCACCAAAATCACGGTGTGCTTACGCCAGCCGGAGAGTTCTTGAAGCGTACGCGTTATGCCTTCTTCGGTTAGGGAATCCAGGGAGGAGGTGGCTTCGTCAAAGACGAGCAGGGAGGGGTGACGCAACAAAGCGCGTGCAATGGATAAACGCTGTTTCTCGCCCCCGGAGAGCTTGACTCCGCCTTCACCGATGGTGGTGTCCAGGCCCAAGGGAGCCCTTTCCAACAAAGCCGTGCAGGATGCTTGCCTCATGGCTTCCAGGCAGGCGTCGTCATCCGCATCAGGGGCGACAAAGCGTAGGTTGTCACCAATGGTCCCCGCGAACAATTGGGTATCCTGGGCAACCAAACCCGTGGCCAAGCGCAAATCGTTGAGGTTAATTTCGGTGGAAGGAATGCCGTTCACATGAATCGTTCCGCTACGCGGTTGGTAGAGGCCCAGGAGAAGCTTGATAAGGGTGGTTTTGCCGCTACCGCTGGGCCCCACAAAGGCGTAGGTCTGTCCCTGTTCCAAATGCAGATTCAGGTCCTCGACCGCGGGTGTCTCGGCGCTCCGATGTCGATAGGTAACACTTTGGAATTGAACGGATTGTATGGACTTGATGGCTTGAGCCTGGGCCGGTTGGGCTTCCGGTGATCGGGACATCAGGTCCTGAAAACGACGTAGCGAAATTTCGGTTTCGCGAAAAATTTGCAAGACATTGCCCCATTCCTGCAGCGGATTGAAAATGTAAAAACTGTACATAAACAAGGAAAAAAACTGCCCCAGAGAAATTTTGTCCTTGAAAATCAAATACAACATCATGAGCACGATGAGGTTGCGCATTAGGTTCACAAAGGTCCCCTGCACAAAACTCAAGCTTCGCATGTACTTGATTTTGGTGAGCTCCAAACCCAGGATTCGCTGGGTAACACCGCGCAAACGATGGTCCTCCTGTTCGATGAGCCCCAAACTTTTGATAAGTTCGATGTTACGAAGAGATTCGGTGGTGGCGCCGGCCAATTCCGTCGTTTGGTTGACAATTCGGGATTGTACCGCTTTGATTTTGCGGCTCAAAAAGGAGCTCAAAACGCCCAATAGGGGAATGGACAGGAAATAAACCGGCGCGATGACCCAGTACACATTCAACGCGTACACCATGACAAAGACAATGCCGACCAAGGAGGTAAACAGGACATTGATGACCGCAGAAACCAATTTTTCGACATCGGCCCTTACCTTCTGGAGGATGCCCAAGGTTTGCCCCGAACGGGCGTCCTCAAAGTCTTCGTAGGGTAGGCTCAAAGCATGCCGCAACCCATCGCTGTACATGCGGGCCCCGACCTGCTGGGTGATTCGATTGACCATGTAATCCTGCAGGTTTTTGGCAATGCGGCTCACCATGGCCACCCCCAAAGCAGCCAGAACCAAAAGCCCCGAAGCCTCCAAAAAGTTTTGGTTGGACCACGAATGCAGGCGACCTTCCTTGGCTGCGACCGCAATTCGGTCGATAATTTTTTGAAGAATAAAGGGATCCAGCAGGGAGAAAACTTGGTTGATGGCCGCCAAACCGAAGGTGAGCAGGACCGCAGGTCCGTAGGGCTTGAAATAGCCCACGAGGGTTTTGTAAATCATGGATTGCAAATTTCGTTCAAACCTTCGGCCCTGCCTGCAGGGGGAGTACTTTTGTGCGTGATCAAAAATTCAATCTGGCGGTGGATAGGTCTAGTCTTGGCGATGTCCTTGATGGGTAAAACCTATGCCCAAATGCGCAAGGCCGATTTCTTATCATTGGGGGTGCAGGCCGGACAGGTCAAGTACCAGGATCAGCCAGTCAGCAACGGGGTGGGGCCGCGCCTTGAGGGAGATGCCCATATTGCAGGGTCCTGGCATGCGAATGTCGGCCTTCAATACTTGTCATACCAAAACGCTAACGACCAATTCTCCGCTGATTTTGGACTTAAGTTCTTTGGATACAAGATGCTGTACTTCCACCCGTACGTTGGGTACAATCGCATCATTACCAGACCGTACGCCGTGAAGCGTGGTTCCCTGGGCTTGGGCTTGGGTGGGGCGGTTCCGCTCCCTAAGCGACATTTGAATTTTGAGATTGTATACGAAGTCCTACCCTTTTACAGGCCCGGTGTTCAAGTTTGGGCAGGCCGCTTCACGTTTCCTTTGTTCATGTTCTATCCGGACCGTTCCGAGAAGGATCGCTACCGCTGACATCGTACTCCATATCACCATTTTTCCACCTTCATAACCCCAAAACCACTTATATCCATGGCCCTTCAATGCGGTATCGTTGGTCTTCCCAATGTCGGTAAATCGACTCTCTTCAATTGCTTGTCGAATGCAAGGGCTCAAGCGGCCAATTTTCCGTTCTGCACCATCGAGCCCAACGTGGGCACCATCACCGTTCCCGACCAGCGTCTGAATCGATTGGCTGAATTGGTGAAGCCTCAAAATTTGGTCCCCAACACTATCGAAATGGTGGACATTGCCGGCTTGGTGCAGGGAGCAAGCAAAGGCGAAGGCCTAGGCAATCAATTTCTGGCCAATATTCGAGAAACGGATGCCATTCTGCATGTGTTGCGCTGCTTCGACGATCCGAACATTGTCCATGTCCATGGCAGGGTTAACCCTTTGTCGGACAAAGAAATTATTGATACCGAATTGCAACTCAAAGACTTGGATTCCGTGGATAAACGCCTTGCCCGAACCGAACGCGCGGCCAAAGCGGGGGATAAGGAGGCCAAACAACTCTTGGATACCTTGCTCAAAGTCAAAGCCGGTTTGGAAAGGGGCGAGTCGGTAAGAGCACAGGGCCTCAGCAAGGAGGAAAAAGCCGGCATTCACGATTTGTTTCTGTTGACCTCCAAGCCAGTTCTGTATGTATGCAATGTTGCGGCCGATAACTTGACTCAAGGGAATCCCATGGTCGAAGAGGTCCGCGCCATGGCTTTGGCCGAAGGGGCAGAAGTCATGATCATTTGCGCGGCATTGGAATCTGAAATTGCAGAGCTAGAATCCTTCGAAGATCGGCAAGAATTTCTGCGGGATGCAGGAATCGAAACCAGCGGCGTCGAGCGATTGCTTAGGGCTGCCTACCAACTACTCCAATTGCAGACGTATTTCACAGCCGGCGAGAAAGAGGTGCGGGCCTGGACCATACCCCAAGGCACCTTGGCACCGCAGGCCGCTGGCGCGATTCACAGCGATTTCGAAAAAGGTTTTATCAAAGCGGAAGTCATTCAATACGAGGATTTTGTGAAGTACGAATCCTGGGCAGCCTGCAGGGAGGCCGGCAAAGTTGGCCTCGAAGGGAAGTCCTACCTCGTGCAAGACGGGGATATTATGTTGTTCCGTTTCAATGTCTGAAAATTGAATCCCATGGAGTATTCCGCTCATCGCAGTATGCCTGATCCAAACGGTGTGGGTCAGAAGGGGGAGCACCTCTTTGGTTTGCCGTATTCCGCAGAGGAGGCCTCCTTGATCATTCTGCCGGTTCCCTGGGACCTGACGGTATCCTACGGTGATGGAACACGCAAAGGTCCGCAAGCAGTTTTGGACGCATCACCCCAATTGGACCTGGAGGACCCAGCCGTGGACCAAGCCTGGAATTTGCCCAGGCATATGCTGCCCATCGACTTGCGTTGGCAACAACGTTCCAAAGTCGAACGTCCATGGGTTGAGAGCTACCTGCATTGGTTGGAGACGGGCATGGAGGAATCCAAGGCCAAGGCCATGATGGAAGGCTTGGACACTGCCAACGAGAAATGCGGTTATTTGTTGGACTGGGTTCGTGAGCAATCACGGACCTTCTTGGAGC
>Ga0194127_10000984_pt1 | contig 43662 bp, 31 predicted proteins | sample TA2KigC100mmetaG_FD_148624 | JGI IMG/M metagenome (GOLD analysis project Ga0194127, IMG submission 148624) | Freshwater microbial communities from Lake Tanganyika, Tanzania - TA2015036 Kigoma Deep Cast 100m | ecosystem: Environmental > Aquatic > Freshwater > Lake | place: Tanzania: Lake...
GGGGCGGCCGAGGGTCGCGTTGAGGTTGGCGCCGTCGTAGTACATGAGGCCGTCGATGGCGTGCACGGCGTCGGCGATCTCGCGGATCCGCGCGGTGAAGGTGCCCAGCGTGTCGGGACAGGTCAGCATGACGCCTGCGGTTTCGGGCGTGATGGCTTTCAGAAGCGCATCGACGTCCATCTGCCAGTCGCTGCGCGACGGGATGGAGACCACGTCGTAGCCGGCGATGCGCGCGCTGGCCGGGTTGGTTCCGTGCGCGGCGTCGGGGATCACGATGTGGGTCTTGGCATTGCCGCGGTCCTGGTGGTAGGCGGCCATCAGCATGACGCCGGTCAGCTCGCCGTGCGCCCCGGCGAGCGGCTGGAGCGTGAACTCGGCCATGCCGCAGATCTCGGAGAGCATGCGCTCCAGCTCGAAGAGCATCTGCAGCGCGCCCTGCGTGAGCTGGCCGCCGTGGCGCAGCTGCGGGAGGAGCGGGTGGAGATTCTCGAAGCCCGGCAGCGCGGCGGCGGCCTCGCAGGCGCGCGGGTTGTACTTCATCGTGCAGGAGCCGAGCGGGTAGAAGTGGGTGTCGACCGAGAAGTTCCGGCGCGACAGGCCCGTGAAGTGGCGGATCACGTCCAGCTCCGACGCCTCCGGCAGCGCGGCGGGTTCGGCGCGGCACATCGCGCGGTTCGACTCCAGCGACACCGGCCCGATGGGCTCGGGCAGGCGCACGCCCCGGCGGCCCGGCACGCTCTTCTCGTAGATCAGGTCCATGGTTGGCCTCGGTCCGGCGACGATACGTCCCCCGTGCCCCCTCGGCAAGCGGGACGGGCAGGAGGAGTTTCCATTTCCAGGTTTCAGGCTTCACGTTGGGCTCCGGTTTCCGGGTCCCCACTCCCGGCTTCCTTCCGCCGGCATCGCGGGGTTGCCCGGTCGCGATTCAACCGCCATACTCCCGGGCGGCATGTCCGGCACTTCCGCCATAGCGTCCCGGCTCCGGGCGTGGGCGCCCTCGGTCGTTCTGGCCGCGGGGGTGCTTGCGATCTGGGCCGTCTTCTCGTGGCCGCTGGCGGCGCACGTGACGGACGGAATCGCGTCGTCGTCGCACAACCGCGAGACCGGCGCGGTGCGGCGGATGATTCCCGGCGACCACCTGCAGCTCCTCTACACCTACTGGCTGGCCGGCGACATGATTGCCGGGCGGACGCCGTGGTTCCACAACCTCTACGAGTTCAACACGGGCGACGACGGCGAGTGCTTCCGCGTCCACGCCCAGTACGCGCCGTTCTCGTGGATCTTCGCGGCGACCTCCGCCGTCGCCGGCCGGGCCGCGGGGATGAACCTGGCGGGGCTCGTGTCGTTGTGGCTGACGGCGTGGTTGACGATGCGGCTCGCGCGGCGTTACGCGGAGGGCGACGCGCTCGCGGTGCTGGCCGGCTGGCTCGCGATCCTGCTGCCGTTCCGCTGGATCATGCTGCTCGGCGGCAGCCCGATGGGCCACGCGATCACGTGGGTCCCGCTGCTCCTGCTCGGGGTCGACATCGTCGTGCGCGATCTGCGGGCGGCGGGCGGGTTCCTCGCGGGCCTCGGCCTGCTCTTCGCCTCGTGGGGCGACAGCCACGTCCTCTTCTTCGGCGTCTTCGCCTGCGCGGGGTGGGTCGTGGTGGCGATCGTCGCCCGCGGCGGCTGGCCGTGGCGCGAGCGGAGGGCCTGGATGGCGCTCCTCCGCGCGGCCGGCGCCGCGCTGGTCAGCCTGGTTCCGGCGCTGGTGATGCTCGCGTTCACCGTGGTGCGCCTCCGCGGGACCACGGCGGGCGTCCCGCGGGATCTCTCCGAGATCGCCCTCTTCTCGCCGCATCTGTCGGGCCTCTTCCGGTGGGGCGCCGGCGGGGTCGACAGCCATCTCTATCTCGGGTGGATCCCGTCCGCGATCGCAACGCTGGGCCTGGCCGGCTGGATCGCGGGCCGCCCGCGCTCGCCGGAGGCGTGGCGGCGGCTCGCGGTCTTCCTGCTGCTGCTGGCGGCGACGGCCGCCGTGATCGTACTGGCCACGGGGCCGCACGGCCCCCACGGCGGAGTCGTGTGGCGCGCGGCGCGCAAACTCGTGCCCCCCTACCAGGCGATCCGTCAGCCGGCGAAGGTGCTCTGCCTTCTGCCGACCCTTGCGGCGGTCGGGCTGGTGGCGGGGCTGTCGGCATGGACCGGACTGCGGCGGCGTCCGGCGGCCGGCGCGGCGGCGGGTGCGCTGCTGGCCCTGGCGGTTGCGGCGGAGATGAAGGCGCAGATCCATGCGACGATCTGCACGCTCGATCACAGGCAGGGGGCCTACCAGGCGGTGGCCGCCCTCGCGCGCGCCGACGGCGTCGATCCGCGCGTCCTCGTCCTGCCGCTCTGGCCGGGCGACTCCGCCTACGGCTCCGTCTACCTGCACTACGCCTCGCTCTACCGGGTCCGCATGGCGAGCGGGTACTCGCCGGCGGTCCGGCCGTCCTACATCGAGGGGTTCTTCGAGCGGTTCAAGGACTTCAACCACGGCGGGATTCCGGATGCCTCGCTGGACGCGCTGCTCGGAAGGGGCATCCGCGCGATCCTGTTCCACGAGGACCTGTTCCCGGAGAAGGTCAGCCCGTTTCCCGCCGGACGCACGCTCGAGGCGCTGCGCCGGCATCCGCGGCTGCGGGTCCTCGCGCAGGACGGCCGGGTCTGGGCCTTCGGGATCCTGGCCCCCGGGGCCGCGCGGGCCGACGCGGGAGCGGTCGAGGCCTACGCGGATCCGTGGCCGCCCGCGCGCCGCAGCGAGATCGAGCGCGCCGCGCCGCGCGTGACGGCCGTTGACGACTCCTCCTGCAGCCGCGGATCGTACGGCGCGTTGGAGCGCGAGGGCGACGGCTTCGTCCTGCCGCGCGTGCCGCCGCATGCCGAACCGGGCGCCGCGTGGTGGATGCGCGTCCGCGGCGACGGCGAGTTGTCGATCGCGTGGTCGCCCGGCGACGGCGAGGACGGGCCGCGGGCCGTGGTGCGGGTCGATTCCGGCTCCGCATGGACATGGCTGCGCGTGCCGCCGCCGGACGAGGTTCGGGACCGGGACCGCGTCACGCTCTCCGCCTCGTGGGCCTCGGGACGCGTGGGGGCCGACGTTGCGCTCTTCGCCGCCGCCGGGCCGCTCTCGATGAAGCCCGGCGAATCGCGCAGTTTCCCCGCGGCGACGTTCTTCCGCGCCGGCCACACGGCGCCCGGCGGCGCCGTGGTCTTCGATCCGGAACGCGATCCGGCGGACCGCGTCTTCTACGGTCCCTTCCGGCCGCTGGCGCCCGGCCGCTACCGCGCCGCCCTCGAGTTCGACACGCCCGCGGCGGCGGGCGAAGCGCCCGGGTCGTTCGCCGTCGAGGGCGTGGACGCGACGCCCGCGCCCGTCGCGGCCGGCCGCGCGGCGGAGGTCGAGTTCGTGCAGGTTGCCGATACGCCGTTCGTCGCATCCTTCACCTTCTCCCGCACGGCGCCCGTCACGGTGCAGCGCCTCGTGCTGCTGCGCCTCGAGTAGGCCCTGCCGCCAGGGTCGAACATTGCTTCGAGGGCCTCCCGCACGGCGCCGACGGAGCGGCGCCCTCCAGGGCCGTCCTTTCGAACACGTCGGGCGATCAGGGATAGGCGTTGCTTCGAGGGTCTCACGCACGGCGCCGACGGAGCGGCGCCCTCCAGGGCCGTCCTTTGATTTACGTGGAACAGGTCGGGTTGATCAGGGATAAGCCTTGCTTCGAGAGCCTCACGCACGGCGCCGACCCTGCTTCGCGAGGACGCTTCGCAGGGCAGGCGCAGCGGCGCCCTCCAGGGCCGTCCTTTCGATTTCCATGGAACAGGTCGGATCGATCAGGGATGGACGTTGCTTCGAGGGCCTCACTCACGGCGCCGACCCTGCTTCGCGAGGACGCTTCGCAGGGCAGGCACAGCGGCGCCCTCCAGGGCCGTCCTTTCGACTTCCATGGAACAGGTCCTGGAGGGCCGCGCTCCGTCGCGGCCGGCCGCGTGGCGGAGGTCGAGCTTGCGCAGGTTGCCGATGCGCCGTTCGGGATTGTCCACCGCGCGGTCGCTGCGGCATGATGACGCGGGCGGCGTCCGGCCGCCCGGGAGGCGTCCGATGAAGCACCTGTCGCTGGCCGTGTCGATCCTGGGAGCCGTTGCAACCGCGACGGCCGCCGACCCCGTTTCACACCTCGCACGGTGTGCAACGAACCACCCGGCGGCGGCGGCGGCGGGGCGGATGGCGCGGGACGTCCGCGGACGGACCTACGTCGCCCCGGCTCGCGTGATGTGGACGGAGGGTGCGGAGCGGACCGACCGTCTCGTCGAGGACCCGCGCGGCCAGGTCTTCGTGCAGAACCCGGGCGTCTGCCGGCTGACGCGCAAGGACGGCGCTCCCGCCGCCGTGCTGGTCGACTTCGGTCTCGAGCTGCACGGCGCGCTCCAGATCCTCGTCGGCAACACGCCGGGCAACAAGCCGGCGCGGATCCGCGTACGGCTGGGCGAGTCGGCGGCCGAGGCGATGAGCGACATCGGCGGCCCGAAGAACGCGACCAACGACCACGCGATCCGCGACGACACGATGCTCGTCCCGTGGCTCGGCACGCGCGAGTTCGGCCCGTCGGGCTTCCGGTTCGCGCGGATCGACCTGCTCGACGACGGCGCGCTCGACCTCGTCGGCCTGCGCGCCATCCTGCTCGTGCGCGACCTCGAGTACCTCGGCTCCTTCCGGTGCAGCGACGAGCGCCTCAACCGCATCTGGATCACGGCCGCGTGGACCGCGCACCTCAACCTCCAGGACTACCTCTGGGACGGCATCAAGCGCGACCGGCTCGTCTGGATCGGCGACATGCACCCCGAGACCATGGCCCTCGCCACCGTCTTCGGCCGCGCGCCGGCGATCGAGGCGAGCCTCGACCTCGTCCGCGACGCGACACCGCTTCCGCAGTGGATGAACGGCATCAGCTCGTACTCGATGTGGTGGATCCTGATCCACCGGGACTGGTACCGCTTCCACGGCGACCTCGACTACCTGCGCGATCAGAAGGCCTACCTCGTCCCGCTGCTCGACCGCCTGCTCTCGAAGATCGGCCCCGACGGCGCCGAGCGACTCGACGGCATGCGGTTCCTCGACTGGCCCACCGCGGGAAACAAGCCGGCGGTCCACGCCGGCCTCCAGGCGCTGCTCGCGATGACCCTCGATGCCGGCGCGGAGATCTGCACGACCCTCGGCGACGCCGACGCCGCCGGGCGCGCCGCCGCCGGCGCGAAGCGTCTGCGGGCGAACGTGCCGGACGCGGGCGGCAGCAAGCAGGCGGCCGCGCTCCTCTCGCTGGCCGGCTTCGGCGACCCCGTGGCCTACAACCGCGACGTGCTCGCCGTTGGCGGCGCGAAGGACATGTCCACCTTCTACGGCTACTACATGCTCGAGGCGCGCGCGAAGGCCGGCGATGTCCAGGGCGGCCTCGACGCGATCCGCACCTACTGGGGCGCCATGCTCGACCGCGGGGCGACCTCCTTCTGGGAGGACTTCAACCTCGACTGGCTCCCGGGCGCGTCGCGCATCGACGAACTGCCCGCCGCGGACGAGAAGGACCTCCACGGCGACTTCGGCGCGCACTGCTACAAGGGTTTCCGCCACAGCCTCTGCCACGGCTGGGCGTCCGGTCCCGCGCCGTGGCTCACGCGCCACGTCCTCGGCGTCGAAGGGGTCGAGCCGGGCGCGAAGACGGTTCGCGTGGCGCCCGTCCTCGGCGACCTCGCGTGGGCCGAGGGCACGTTCCCCACGCCGGCCGGAGTGCTCAAGGTTCGCCACGACAAGCGCCCCGACGGCACGGTCGAATCGAAGATCGACGCGCCGCCGGGCGTGAAGATCGTCGGCCCGGCCGCGCGGAAATGAGTTGATCATGAAAATGGCCCGCGCGCCCGTTCTCGCCGCGGCGGCGGCCCTGGCGGCTCTCGCCGCCTCCGCCGCGACGGTGCAGGAGAAGCTGGAGACCATCGTCTTCCCGTCCGTTGAGTTCCGGCAGGCCGCCCTTCCGGACGTCCTCGAATACCTCCGCCAGGCCTCCCGCAGGGAGGATCCCGGGAAGACGGGCGTGGAAATCGTCGCCCGCGACCTGCCGGAGGGCCTGGTGATCACGCTGAACCTGCGGAGGGTGCGGCTTGGCGATGTGCTGCGATACGTCGCGGAGATCAGCGGTGCGGTGATGGTCGTGGACGGCGACCGCGTCGTTCTGCGGCCCGGCTCTTCCCCGGCGCTCCCCGAGGCCGGGCCGCCGCCGCCCCCGGATCCGGACACGCTGCGCCGGCTGAAGGAGATCGTGATCCCGTCGGTCGAGTTCCGCGAAGCCAGCCTTGTGGATGTGATGAGTTTCCTGCGGGACGCATCCGAGGCCCTCGCGAAGGACCCCGCCGGAGTGAACCTTGTCCTGAAGCCCGGTCCCCGCGGGGAGTTCCCGCCGTCACACCCGGGGCCCGACGTGGATCCGTTCGCTCCTGCGATGCCGCCGGGAACCGGGGATGGGCCCGGCATCACGCTCCAGATGCGGCGGGCGCCCCTGGGCGAGGTCCTCCGGCAGGTCGCGCGTCTTGCCGGCATGGATCTGCTGATCGAGGGCAGCACGGTCGTGATGGCTCCGGGGGGCGAGGCGGCGCGCGGGGCGGTGTTCCGCACGGAGGTCGATGTCGCGCGGGCCGGCGAGGCGAAGTACACGCTCAAGGTGAAGGTGTACGAGACGCCGGCCGGCGGGAAGGAGATCGTGCTGGCGAGTCCGTGGCTGTCCCTCGAGGCGGCGAAGGAGGGGGCGGTGACCGTCGGCGAGGAGGATGCACCCGGCGATCTGCGCGAGGGAGTGAAGTTGAGGGCCTCGGTCCGCGAGAGAGCCGGCGGGCTTGCGGAGATCGACTGCGAAGTGACCGTGATCCGGGGGCGGCGGACCGCATGGTCCTCGCGCCAGACGACGCGGTTGCCGGCGCCGTAGCGCCGGAGGCTCAGCCCCGGGGCGGGGGCGTGCCGCTCGCCTGCCGCAGGGCGGCGGCGAGGGCGGCGGCGGAACCGAAGCGGTCGGCGGGGTTCTGCGCGAAGCTGCGGTTCAGCACGGCCTGGACGTCCGGGTCCAGTTCGGAGGCCGAGATCGGCCGGTAGTCGCAGGTGTGGTCGGGCATCGTGTCGCCGGCGTGATCGGGCATCGATCCGGTCAGCAGTTCGTGCAGCGTGACGCCGAGGGAGTAGATGTCCATCGCCGGCCCGGGTCTGCCCCCGCGGGCCTGCTCGGGGCTCATGTAGAAGGGGGTTCCCACGACGTCCTCCTCGTCCGGCTTCGCCAGCGCCGCGAGGGATCCGAGCCCGAAGTCGATGATCCGCAGCACGTGCTTCGAGTCGATCATCAGGTTGTCGGGTTTGAGGTCGAGATGGTGGACGCCGTGCCCGTGCGCGTAGGTCAGGGCCGCGGCGCAGGCGTCGGCGACCGCCAGCACGGCCTCGACCGGCAGCCGCCCGGAATGCGTCAGGATCCGCCGCAGCGTGGCCCCGTCGATGAACTCCATCACCAGGTAGACGAGGCCGCCCTGCCGCTCGAGGGTATGGAGCCGGACGATGTTCGGGTGGGAGAGCTGCACGGCGTCGCGCGCCTCCGCCACGAGCCCCTCGACAACCTTCGGGTCGCGCGCGAACGGTTCGGAGATGAGCTTGAGGACGACCGGAAGGTCGAGCAGCGAGTCGTGCGCGCGGTAGATGGCGCCGAGGCCGCCCTGGCCGATCATCTGCAGGCCGGTGTAGCGGGCGGCCACCCGGGGAGGCTTCACCGGAGGGGCGAAGGTCGGCCGGGCGCCCGGTGCGGCGCGCGGGGGGTCCGGCGGAGGCGGCGCCGTCCGCGCGCCGGGCTTGGGCACGACGATCCGCACCGTGCGCCGGGCCGCGGGCGCGGGGGTGGGGGGCGGCGCCGGGATCCGGATCCTGGGCTTCGCGGCGGGCGCACCCGGGCGGGCCGCTGCGCGCTTCCGGTGCACCTCAAGGGCTTCGGCCACGCAGTCGCAGAGGGCCGCCGCATGCCACGGCTTCTCGATCACCCGCCAGACATGGCCCACGTTGACGGCGTCGAGGAGCGCCTCCTTCGTCGCGTAGCCGGTGACGAGGATCGACACGATGTCGGGATTCCGGCGGTGCGCCTCGGCCAGGATCTCCGTGCCCTCGTGCACGGGCATCCGGAGGTCGCAGAGGAGGACGGCGATGTCGCTGGCGGCGACGACCTGGAGCGCGACCTCCGCATCCGTGCACACCAGGATCTCGACGCCGGGAATCTTCAAGGCGATGTGGCGGCGCGTCATCTCCGCGATGGTCGGCTCGTCGTCGACGACCAGGATCGGCGGCCTCCGGCGCCCCGTCTTCCCGTGCGATCTCCCCGCGTCAGGCATCCGGGAAGAATACCGAACCCGCGTCGCGGGAAAAGATCGGAATTCGAGGGCGGTTCGGGCAGGATGGCCGCGAGGGATCCCGCATGAACCGAAATCTCCGCCGCTCGCTCGTCCTGCTCCTCGCCGCCGGCCCGGCCGTGGCGGCCCCGACGATCGTCCTCGTCGCCGGGGGCGCGCCGCCGGCCGGCGCGCAGCTCCGCGAGCCCTACGCGCTCGATTTCGACCGCGCGGGCAACCTCTACATCGCCGAGATGTCGAAGGGCCAGCGCATCCACCGGCTCTCGCCCGACGGCCGCCTCGTCACCGTGGCGGGCACGGGGGCGAAGGGGGCGGGGGGCGACGGCGGCGCGCCGCTGCAGGCCACGTTCGACGGCATGCACGGCCTCGTCGTCGCGCCCGACGGAGCGCTGCTGGCCGCCGACACGTGGAACTGCCGCGTGCGCCGGATCGATCTGCGCGCGGACATCGTGTCGACCGTCGCGGGCACCGGCGAGAAGGCGTTCGGGGGGGACGGCGGGCCCGCCGCCGCCGCGCGCTTCGCCGGTATCTACTCCATTGCGCTCGACGCGGCGGGGCGGACCCTCTACATGGCCGACCTCCACAACCTCCGCGTGCGGGCGATGGACCTCAAGACCGGGATCGTGACGACGCTCGCGGGCGACGGGACGAAGGGCGTGCCGGAGGACGGCGCCGCCGCGGCCTCGGCGCCGCTGGTCGATCCGCGCGCCGTGGCGGCGGACGCGCAGGGCAACGTCTACATCCTCGAGCGCGGCGGGCACGCGCTGCGCGTCGTCGACCGCGCCGGCCGCATCCGCACCGTCGTGAACCGGTCCGGGAAGAAGGGGGCCCAGGGCGACGGCGGGCCGGCGATCGACGCGACGATGAACGGGCCGAAGCACATCGGCATGGACCGGGACGGCGGGGTGCTGATCGCCGACGCGGAGAACCACCTGCTCCGGAAGTACACGCCGGCCGACGGGCGCATCGTTCGCATCGCCGGGTGCGGGCGCAAGGGCGCGGCGGGGCTCGGCGGTCCTCCGCTGGAGGTGGAGCTGAACCGTCCGCACGGGATCTGCGTCGCGGCCGACGGCACGATCTTCATCGCCGACAGCTACAACGATCGCGTCCTCAAGATCGCCGACAGCCGATAGCCAACAGCCAAGCGCGCACGACCTCGGAGGCGAAGACGTAGCCCTCGAAGAACGGGAAGCGCTTGGGCCAGCGCGAGGCGAACATGTGCCAGCGGCCGTCCTAGCCGCGGGCGACGGAGCCGCACCAGACCCAGAAGTCGTCCATTCGGAACCCGCCGCCGGCCGGCGCGGGCTCCAGCCGGCCGGCGAACGTTCCGGCCGGCGCGCCGGCGGCCGCCGCTCCCGCCGCCACGAGACATGCGACCACGGTCGGAAGACGATTCATGGCCTTCTCCCGCGGCCGATCATCGGCGCGTGCGGCATCGCGGTCAATCCGCCGGGGGCTGGACGGTGCCGGAGGCGTGGCGTCCGATGATGGAACGGGCCGGGCGCCGCCGGGTCGCCCCTGCGGCCGGCGTGTCAGCCGGCCCTCCCGGCCCCGACGCATGGACCCGGTGCGCCGGGGTGGTCTCGACGGGCCCGGCGGAATCGCCGGTCATGTCGCCGGGGAATGCCCGGGCGAGAACCCGAGGACGCGGGCGAGGGCGGCGAGGACGGGTGCGCGCCGCTCAGTTCTCATGGTCGCGGTTGCGCCAGTACTGGACGTTCACGCCTTCGGGCGACAGCACGGCGTAGAGGTCCGTCACGTCGTCGAGGTCCATGATCGACCACGGCTGCCGGACGGAATCGCCGTTCTTTGTGAAGACGAGATTGGCGGCGAGGTAGACGCACGAGTGAATGACCTCGCCCGACGGGAGGGACAAGAAGAGGACATCGCCGAACTGGGGGGTCTCGCCGATTCCGTAGTAGTGCTCGATGATGTGCCGCTGGGCCTCCTCGGAAATGCCGAAGCGATCCTCGGGGGTGAGGCTGAAGAAGTTGAGGCTGGTCCAGTGGCAGTCGCGGCGGACGCCGTCCGCGGCCTGGGCGGGATGCGGGTAGATGTAGATGCGCTGGCGGGCGAAGGCCGGCAGCAGGTGCGCGATGTCCAGGGTGCCGCCGCCGGGCAGGCCGGTCAGCGACTCCAGCATCGGGCGCAGGTCCTTCCGTCGTCCCCGTCCGCCCCAGTAGGCGACGAGCCGGTCGATATTGGTGTCGGGCGTGATCCTCAGATTCACGAGGTACGTCGACGCGGAACTCAGCAGCCGGGTGATCCGGAGTTTCTCGTCGCGGTCCTGGGTCATGTTCAGGATGGTGAAGCTGTCCGACACGAAGGACCGCGGCCCCCTGATGTAGACGACCTTGCGGATCAGGGCCTGGGTCTCGGCGCTCAGTCCTGAGGCCGCGAGTGCCGCCTCGAAGTCCTCCGTGCGGATCGACCAGGGCTGGTGGTGCGGCAGGTTCCGGTCCGAGCGGGCGAGGGCGCCGTAGAGGGCGGCCCGTACGCCCGGGTCCAGGGACATCACCGTGTCGCCGTCCGGGCGGATGGTGATCCCGTCCTGCTCGACGGCCCAGGTCTCGACGTTCAGCAGGGCCTTGCTCTGCGCATCGGTGAGATTCAAGGTCCCGAGAAACTGACGGAGCGACTCCTCGTTGTGGCCCGAGAAGAACCAGGTCGCCGTCAACTGCTTCGACCAGCCGGCGGGAATCAACTCCTCCGACGGTGAAATCGTGATCCGGGTCAGCTCCAGAATCCCCCAAGGACCGCTGCGGACCTGTGAACCCTTCGTCGCCACGGGTTTCGCCGTCGCGGCCGGGGCGCTTCCGGCGGACGGGGAACCGATGACCCCGGTGGCGACCAGGGCCCACGGAAGCGCAACGAGACCCACCAGCACGGCAAACGCCGCGGTGGAGAGGCGAACCCCCGCGCCCGAACCGGCTCCGGGCGCGGTCGACGAATCGAGATCAGACATTATTGGACTCCGGCTCCCCCCAAAGCCTGCCGCTATATGCCACAGCGGGAGGGGCGTTGCAAGCGGGCGCGGTCCGCGGACCGGTCGCCGGGAGCGGGACGGTCCCATCCCGGAGGCCGGTGTCAGGCGCGCGTCCGGAGGATGGTCCCCGCCGCCGCCGCGTCGATGTCGCCGTCCTCCCCGAACGAGTCGCCCCGCTCGCGGAACCGGGCCTCGACCCTGCGGGCGGACTCGGCGGCGTCGATGCCGTGGTCCTTCAGCCGTACGGGCATGCCGATGGACCGGAAGAAATCCTCCGTCTGCGTGATCGCATCCTCGGCCGTGCCGACGCCCCAGACCCGGCGGCCGTACTGTTCGAGTTTCGCGCGCTTGGCGGTGAGCTTGTGCCGCCAGACGCCGGGCATGACGATGGCGAGGGTCTCGGCGTGATCGAGGCCGTGGAACGCTGTCAGTTCGTGCCCGATCATGTGGGTGGACCAGTCCTGCGGGACGCCGCATCCGACCAGCGTGTTGAGCGCCAGCGTCGCGCTCCACATGAACGAGGCGCGGGCGTCGTAGTCGGCCGGCTCCGCGATCGTGCGGCCGGCGATCTCGACGAGCGTCTGCAGGATGCCCTCGGCGATCCGGTCCTGCAGCGGCGCGGCGGAGGGACGCGTCATGTACTGCTCCATCACGTGAGCGAAGGCGTCGACGATGCCGTTGCGCACCTGTTTCGCCGGGAGCGTGAACGTCGTTTCGGGGTCGAGCACGGAGAAGACGGGGAAGACGTGCGCCGAGGTGAAGTGCAGCTTCTCTCGCGTTTCCGCCCGGGAGATCACGGAGTTCCCGTTCGCCTCGGAGCCCGTCGCCGGCAGCGTGAGCACCGTGCCGAGGGGCAGCGCGGTCTTCACGACCTCGCCGTGGGTGCGGAGGATCTCCCACGGGTCGGGCCCGTCGAAGACCGCGGCCGCGGCGATGAACTTCGCGGCGTCGAGCACGGACCCCCCGCCGGCGGCGAGAAGGAAACGGACGCCCTCCGCGCGCACGAGGCCGACGGCCTTCATGCAGGTTGCGAACTGTGGATTGGCCTCGATGCCGCCGAACTCGACGACGCGGCGCACGCCGAGCGCCGCCCGCACCTGGTCGTACACGCCATTGCGGCGGATCGAGCCGCCGCCGTAGAGCAGCAGCACCGGCACGCCGTCCGGCACGCGGTCGGCGATGTCGGCGATCGTGCCGCGGCCGAAGAGGATCTCGGTCGGATTGTGGTAGACGAAGTTGTCCATGGCGTCGGGCCCTTTCGATTGGGCGGCGACGATACCCGGGGGCGCGCCCGATTTCACGTCTGATCTTCGCCCCGGACCGCAGGGCAGACGCTCTTCCTCGAGGTCGTGGCACCTTTCGGTCGGCGGGGCGCGGAGTGGCTGGTGGACGCTGGAGCGCTTGCGGTTGCGGGGGTGCGACGCGCACCAGGCCGGCCGGATCGCGCGGGATCCCGCCCCGCCTGCGGCGTTGCCGAAGGGGGCGCGGACACGAGTCCTGCGCCCCCTTCGTCGCCTTGCATCCGGGGCGGTCTGCCGCGTTCCCGGCCGGGCCCCTCGCGGGCTCGGGGCCACCCGGTGCGCGCCGCGGCAGCGCCTTGGCCTTGATTCAAGGATCGTTCGGCTGGGATCTCCCTTTCCCGGCGATGGAAGGGGAATCCTGAGGATCCCGAGCACACGGCCCGGTTTCGACAGGAACAAGATGCGTCGGCCCTGCCCCGGACCGCGGCGGCGCTGGCGCCGGTGCGGCGGCCATGGCATCATGCGCGGACGTTCCGGCCGCGCGTGCGCGTCGGGGGATGCGCGGCGGCCCGGAGGGGGGATGCGGATGAAGTCGATGCGGATCGTGGGGTCATGGATCGCGGCGGTGATGCTGGCCGCGGGGGCCGCGCAGGCGCTGTCGCTGAACGGGATGTTCACCGAGGGGGCCGTGCTGCAGCAGCGCGTCCCGGTGCCGGTGTGGGGCACCGCCGAGCCCGGCGAGGAGGTCGTCGTGACGTTCGCCGGCGCGACGCGGCGCGCCCGGGCCAGCGACGGCGGCTGCTGGATGGTCCGCCTCCCCGCGATGCGGGCCTCGTCCGAGCCGCGGTCGCTGACGGTGACCGGCAAGGCGCCGGACTCGAAGATCGAGATCGCCGGCGTGCTCGTCGGCGAGGTCTGGATCTGCAGCGGCCAGTCGAACATGCAGTGGACCCTCGGCGCCTCGGAGGGCGGCACGAATGCCGCGGCGGAGGCGAAGGATCCGCTGCTGCGGCTCTACAAGGTCCCGATGGTCAAGGCCGACGCCCCGCAGTGCGCCGTCACCAGCCAGTGGACCTCCTGCGAATTCACCAACTCGATCGGTTTCAGCGGCGTCGCGTTCTACTTCGGCCGCGAGTTGCGCACCCTGCGCGGCGTTCCGGTCGGCCTCGTCCAGACTGCGTGGGGCGGAACCCCGGCGGAGTCGTGGACCCCGCGCCCGATCCTCGAGGGGCACGCCGACCTCAAGGCCATTCTCGACGACCACGCGAAGGCCGTCGCGGACTTCTCGCAGCCGAAGGCCGATGAGAACTACGCCAAGGCCCTCGTCGCATGGAGCAACGCGACGGCGAAGGCGAAGGCGGAGACCCGCGAGCTGCCCCAGCGGCCGCGCAGGGCCGAGCCGCCGGCGGACTCGCCGAAGCGCCCGTGCTGCCTCTACAACGCGATGATCCACCCGCTCGTGCCGTACGCCATCCGCGGCGCCATCTGGTACCAGGGCGAGTCGAACTCCGGCCGCGCGAAGCAGTACGAGACCCTCTTCCCCGTCATGATCGGCAGCTGGCGGCAGGCCTGGGGCCAGGGCGACTTCCCGTTCCTGTTCGTCCAGATCGCCCCGCACAACGGCATGGTGCCCGAGATCCGCGAGGCCCAGCTCGTGTCGTGGATGAAGACCCCGAAGACCGCGATGGCCGTCATCGCCGACGTCGGCGAGGAGAAGGACATCCATCCGAAGAAGAAGGAGCCCGTCGGGAAGCGCCTCGCGCTGGCCGCGCAGGCCGTCGCGTACGGGGAGGACCTCGTCCACTCCGGCCCCCTCTTCCGCGTGATGACCGTCCACGGCAACCGCGCCATCGTCGAGTTCTCGCACGCCGGATCGGGCCTCGTCGCGGCCGAGGGCGGCCTGAAGGACTTCACCCTCGCCGCCGCCGGCAGCACGAACTTCGTACCCGCGCAGGCCGTCATCGAGCGCGGCCGCGTCGTCGTGACCAGCCCGGAGGTCGCCGTGCCCGGCGCCGTCCGCTACGGCTGGTCGAACTGGTTCGTCGGAAGCCTGTTCAACCGGGAAGGCCTGCCGGCGACCCCGTTCCGCACCGACCGACCCCGGTAGCCCCCGGCCGCGCCGGACGACGGAACACGAAGACGCAACGAGCGCAAAGGCGGACGGGGACTCGGCACAACGGCCGAAGCGTTCAGAGCGGGATCCGGCCCGGACGTGCCCGATCGGTCCGCCCCTGCCTTCCTTCGCGGCCTTTGCGTCTTCGTGTCGGGTCTTCCGCCGCGGGCGACGGGGACTACGCGAGGCCGAGGGCTTGCTCCGTCTCGCGCCTGAGGCGCTTGAGCTTCCCGGACAGCGTGACCTTCTTCACCGCCGACATGCGGTCGCAGATCAGCACGCCGGCGAGGTGGTCCATCTCGTGTTGCACACAGCGGGCGACGAGCCCCCGCAGCCGCTGTTCGCGCTTCGCGCCGTCGCGGTCGGTCCAACGGACCGTGACCTCGCTCGGCCGCGTCACGGGCGCGCGGATCTCCGGGAAACTCAGGCAGCCCTCGTCGTAGACGTCGGTCGCATCGGAGGCCTCGACGATCTCCGGGTTGAAGAGGATCATCGGCATCGCGACGTCCGGGTTCAGCCGGGTTCCGGCCTCGTCCGTGTCGCCCGTGGCGGGGACGTCGACGACGCAGAGCGACACCGTCTCGCCGACCTGCTGCGCGGCCAGCCCGATGCCGTCCTCCGCGTGCATCGTCTCGACCATGTTGTCGGCCAGCGTCCGCAGGCGGTCGTCGACCGCCGCGACCGGCGCCGACTTCTGCCGCAGCGCCGGATCCCCGTAGAATCTGAGGTCGAGCTTCACGGGGTCACTATACGGGGTCGGCCGCGCCCGATCAAAACCTCCGCGCAATGCCGGCCCCCTCGCGCCGCCGCAGCTCCGACGGGCTGAACCCGAAATGCCGCCGGAAGACCCGCGCGAAGTAGAACGGGTTGGCATGGCCCGCCGCCGCCGCGACTTCCTGGACGCGCAGCGACGGATCGCCGAGCAGGTGCCGGGCGAGGTCCATCCGGCGGCGCAGCATGTAGGCGTGGGGCGTCAGGCCGAAGGTCGCACGGAAGCTGCGGTGGAAGTACGCCGGGGCCATCCCGGCCGCCGCAGCCAGCTCCGCCAGCGGGGGGTTGTCCCGGAACCGCGCGTCCATGAGGCCGATCACGCGCTGGAACCGGCCGGCGCCGCCCCACGCCGCGCGCTCGGCGGCCGGCCGGTGCCGCTCGAGCACGTGGCCGATCAGGTGCAGAAAGAGGCCCTGCACGCGGCACAGGGCGGCGAGCGGCGCGCCCTCGACCGGACGGTTCGTCCCGGCGCCGGGATCCTCGAAAATGCGGCGCAGCGCCCGCCACTCGTCCGCCTGCGGCGCGGACTCGGCCGTGGCGTCGGTCACCGGCGGCAGCGCCGAGAGGACGCGGTGGAGGAAGAGCGACTCCGGGGCGAAATGGACCCAGAACACGTCCATCCGGCGCGGACACCGCTGCGCGGCGAGGCGGTGGCCGTCAATAAGGTATATGCGCCCGGCCCGCAGCGGATGGCGGCCGTCGCGCGAGGCGATCTCGGCGGCGCCGCCGGCGACGAAGTAGATCTTGAAGCACGCGTCGATCGCGTCCGCGGGCTTGTCCCACGCGGGTGTGCACCGGGCGTGCCCGCCGGCCAGGAGCAGGATGTTGAAGTTCGCGATCATGTCCGTTCCATGGGGCACAGGGTCAGGTTCGTGGCGGTCGAATGTCAAGATCGTGCATGGTGGAACTCCCGGCGTTGGGCGCAGCATGGGCAACGATCAGGCCGGGACACGGCGGAGCGGCGGACGGCGGGGTCCGCCCCGGGGGGGAAGGGAGCGAACATGAAACGGATGCGGACGTGGGCTCTCGCGTTGGCGGCGTGGACGTCCGTCGCTTCGGCGGCGGAGCCGGTGGACCTGGCGCGGCGGACCGCCGAACTCCAGTCGTTGCGCTGGGGCATGTTCATCTGCTGGAGCTTCAGCACGTTCTCCGGCACCGAATGGACGCCCGGCGTCACCAACCTCGACTTCTTCCGCGCGACCGAGGTCGACACCGACCAGTGGGCGCGCACGGCGAAGGAGGCGGGGATGGGCTACATCCTCTTCCTCACGAAGCACCATGACGGCTTCTGTCTCTGGGACACCGCGACCACGGACCGCAAGGTGACGAAGGCCCCGCTCGGCCGCGACGTGCTGGCGGAGTTGAAGAAGAGCTGCGACCGGCACGGCATCAAACTGGCCCTGTACTTCTCCGAGGGCGAGTGGCGGCAACCGGGCGGGCTGGATGATCCCGCCACGCCCGGGCCGAAGCGGCGCAACCAGGGCGGAGCGAACGCGGACCTGAAGAAGGCGCAGTTGCGCGAGCTGCTCACGCAGTACGGTCCGATCGAGTACATCTGGTTCGACCATGCGGTCGGCGACGGCGGGCTGAACCACGCGGATACGATCGCCTTCTGCAAGGCCCTCCAGCCCGGCTGCTTCGTCGGCTTCAACCACGGCGAGCAGGAGGGCGCGGACATCCGCCTGGGCGAGATGGGCAAGCCCGGGCCGCTGACGGACCACGGCGCCGCCGGCCCACACATGCGCAACGCGCCCGCGACCACCTACCGCCTCGCCGAGTTCACGTACCCGATCCTGCCCCCGCACAAGGGCGGCGCGATGTGGTTCTACTCGCTGCCGGAGCACGACGGGCTGGTCCTTCCGCCGGAGAAGCTCTACCGGGACTACCTCGGCGCGGTGAAGCACGGCAACGTCTTCGCGCTCGACATCGGGCCGGACTACCGCGGACGGATCCGCGACATCGACGTCGCCACGTTGCGCAAGGTCGGGGAGATGATCCGCTCGAAGGCGCCGCTGCCCGAGGGCGCCTCGCTGCTCGTCGACGACAAGGTCGACTGGACCGCCTTCCTCGCCCGGCAGGACCTCGTCTTCGATACGCTGCCAACCCAGTTCGACTTCGGGGCCTTCCTCGGCAACGGCCTGATGGGCGCGATGATCTTCCGCGAGGGCGACAACCGGCTGCGCTTCGAAACCGGCCGCTCCGACGTCACCGAGCACCGCCGCGACAACAACCGGCTCCCCGTCGGAGGTCTCGTGCTCGAAACGGCCGGCGCGATCCGCGACGGCACGATGCGCCTCGACCTCCGCAACGCCGAGGTGCGCGGAACGGTCGCGACGGCGAAGGGGTCGCTCAAGTTCCGCGCACTCGTCCACACCGACTCGATGGCGCTGCTGATCGAGCTCGAGTCCGCCGGCGGCGAGACCAACGCGGCCTTCTCGTGGGTCCCCGGCCACGGCCAGGACCGGCGGAACCTGGAGAAATTCAAGGATCCGCCCAATCCCCCGGCCGTGACGGAGACGATCGACGGCGTGCCGGTCTGCATCCAGCCGCGCCATGCCGGCGGCGAGTTTGCGACGGCGTGGACCGAGGTTCCGACGCCGTCCGGCCGCCGCGTGATCCTCAGCGTGGCCGACTCCTTCCCGGGCGCCACCGCGCGGCGCGAGGCCGTGGCGACGGTGCGGGCGACGGCCGCGGCGGACTTCGAGGCGCTCCTCGCCTCCCACCGCGCCTGGTGGCACGCGCTGTATCCGCGGAGCTTCGTGTCCGTGCCCGACCCGAAGCTGGAGGGCTTCTACTGGGCGCAGATCTACAAGCTGGCCTCCGCGTCCCGCCCCGACCGCGTGCCGGTCGACCTGCTCGGCCCCTGGTTCCGAGACACCGGCTGGCCGCGCATCTGGTGGAACCTCAACATCCAGACGCTCTACCTGCCCGTCTACACCGCCAACCAGCCCGCGCTCGGCGAGTCGCTCGTTCGCTTCATCGACGCGAAACGCGCCAACTTCGTCCGCAACGCGAAGGACATCTGGGGCTTCGACGACTGCGCCACCGTGCCGCACACCACGTGCTACGAGGGCCTGCGCGGCGACGGGTCCTGCGCGCCGGACAAGTACATCAATCCCGGCGACTTCACCTGGGCGCTGCACAACGTCTGGCTGCACTACCGCCACACGATGGACCACGCGATGGTCACCAACCACGCGAAGCACGCCTTCTATCCGCTGCTGCGCGGCAGCGTGAACCTCTACCTGCGCCTGCTGAAGCCCGGCGACGACGGACGGCTGCACCTGCCCGTGATGCACTCGCCCGAGTACGGCGAGGCCGCCGACAACAACTACAACCTTGCGCTGCTCCGGTGGGCCTGCCAGACCCTGCTCGCGCTGAACGAGCGGTACGGGCTCAACGATTCACTCGCACCCCGGTGGCGCGAAACGCTCGAGAAGCTGACACCGTGTCCGGTCGATGAGACGGGCCTGCGGATCGGCGCGGACGTCGCATTCGAGAAGTCGCACCGGCACTGGTCGCACCTGCTCGCGGTGCATCCGCTGCACATCGCCGACCTCGACGACCCGGCGACGCGCGAGTTGTTCGGGCGGTCGATCCTCCACTGGCTGACCGTCGACCGGAGCCGCGGCGTCAACGGATGGTCGCGCGCCGCCGCCGCGTCGCTCTACGCCGCGCTCGGCGACGGCTCGAACGCGATCGCGCAGATCCATGGCCACATGTCCGACGCGCGCTTTGTGCGCCCGAACACGATGTACATCGAGGGCTCGCCGGTGATCGAGTGCTCCATCGTCCTCGCCCGCTCGCTGCAGGACATGCTCCTGCAGAGCCACGGCGGCGTGATCCGCGTATTCCCCGCCGCGCCCGCGGCGTGGACGAACGCGGTATTCCACAACCTGAGCGCCGAGGGCGGATTCCTCGTCAGCGCAGGCCGCGCGGACGGCCGTACGGCGTGGGTGCGGGTCCGCAGCCTGGCCGGCGAGCCGTGCCGCGTCGCGCCGGGGCTCGCGGGGGATGTGAAGGCGGACGTTCCGATGAAGCCGCTCGGGAACGGGCGCTACGAGCTGACGCTGCCGCGCGGCGCGGAGGCGTTGCTGTACGCCGGCGACACGCCCCCGCGGCCGGCGGTGGCGGCGCTGCCGATCGTTGCCGCGGACGCCAACCCGCACGGATTGCGAAAGCCCCGGGCGGCCCGGTCCTCGCTCTCCGCGGGCAAGCCGGCGAAGGCCTCGAGCGTGTGGAGCGGGGGGTTCGACGCGGCGCAGGCGTTCGACGGCGACGAGACGACCCGCTGGGGCGCCGCACCGGGCTCGCGCAGCGGATGGATCGAGGTCGACCTCGGCGCGGAGAAGGAGATCGGCCGCGCGGTGGTCATGGAGATCGGCTTCCCGCGCACGGACGCGTTCGCGATCGAGGCGCGGACGGGCGACGCATGGAAGTCGCTCGTCACCGGCACGACGATCGCCGGCTGCCGCACGTACGACTTCGCGCCCGTGAAGGCGCGGTTCGTCCGCCTGAACATCACCGCCGCGAACGAGGTGCCGACCATCGAGGAGTTCCAGTTGTACGGGGCGGGCAAGCCATGACTTGGCGGACGGCTCTTGCGGCGGCTTCGCTGCTCGCGTCGGCGTGCGGGCCGTCGGCCGCGGCGGCGCCGGGGGGCCGGGCGAACGTGGTCTTCATCCTCGCCGACGACCAGCGCCACGACGAACTCGGCTGCACCGGCGATCCCGTCGTCCGCACGCCGAACATCGACCGGCTCGCGCGCGAGGGCGTGCTGTTCGAGAACTCGTTCGTCACGTCCGCCTCGTGCATGCCGAACCGCACGAGCCTGCTGACGGGCCAGTGGGAGCGGCGGCACACGATCGGCTGGAACAACGCGGGCGTGCTCTCGCCCGGGCAGTGGGCCGAGACCTTCCCGATGGCCCTGCGGCGCGCCGGCTACGTCACCGCCTACCTCGGCAAGAACCACACGCCGGGGCTTCGTCCGTGGAATTTCGACTACTACTACGGCAACCGCCTCGGCCACCTCGGCTTCTACCCCAAGCCGGCGCAGCCGGTGTTCTCCAACGCGACGGCCGACACGCAGATCGAGATCCTCGGCGAGGGGGCGGCGAGCTTCCTCGAAACGGACGCGGACTTCGTGACGCGCGCCGGCGACCGCGCCGGCGTGTTCCTGCGCGCGCGGCCGGCGGACCGTCCGTTCCTCCTCTACGTGTGTTTGAACGTGCCGCACGGAGCCGGGACGCGGTCGATGGAGCGGCGGCCGACGGACGACGCGCTCTACCGCACGGCCTACCGCGATGTCGCCGACCGGATTCCGCTGCCGCCCGGCTACGTCGCCGCCGCGGACCTGAAGGAGCTGAAGATCCCCGCGCAGGTCTACAGCGGCCGGCAGATCAGCCAGTACGACTACCGGCTCACGCCCGACGCGCTGCGCGAACAGCGGGTCCGCATCTGCGAGACGGTGGAGGGCATCGACCGCGTCGTGGGTCGGATCCGCGGGCAGTTGGAGCGGCTCGGCGTGGCGGACCGCACGGTGTTCGTCTACAGCGCCGACAACGGCATCCTGCACGGCGAGCACGGGTACGGCGGCAAGTGCCTGCTCTACGAGCCGTCCATCCGCGTGCCACTGATCGTGCGCGATCCCCGGCTTCCCGAGCCGTTGCGCGGCCGCCGGCTGAAGGAGCTCGTGCTGTCCGAGGATGTGGGCCCGACGATCCTCGATCTCTGCGGCGTGCCGGTCCCCGGCGCGATGCAGGGGTGCAGCCTGCGACCGCTCCTGCGGGGGGACCCGGTGGGATGGCGGAAGGACTTCCTGTGCGAGAGCCTGATCCTCTTCCAGGAGTACCCCGTCATCCAGGGCGTGCGCGGCGAGGGGTGGAAGTACATCCGATACTGGCCCAACCGGCCGGCGCCCGCGGACTACCGCGAACTGCTGAATCTCGGGCTCGCCGGCGAGGTGCCGGCCCACGAGGAGCTCTTCGACGTGACGGCCGATCCGCTCGAGAAGCGCAACCTGGCCGGCGAGGGCGCGCAGAAAGCGCGCCTCGAAGCGATGCGCGCCCGGTGCGTGGCGTTGCTGCGCGAGGCGCGCGGCGATCCCGCCGCGAAGCCCGCCATAACGGCGGCCGAGTGGCTCGCGGAGGCGCCGCCGGAGTGGAAGGATGTCCTGCCGCTGCTCGGCGCCCGGGGCGAGGTCGGGGCGGGCTCGACGAAGCGGGGAAATCCGAAGAAGGGGAGGTCTGAATGAACCGGCCCACCATGGTTCTCGCCGCGCTGCTGGCCGCCGCGCCTCCGACCCTGCGGGCGGCCGGCCCGGCGGCGCCGCGGGATCCGATCCGAGCGTTCTGCGTCGACTTCAACTGGGGACCGGGCGGGCCGAACGGCTTTGCGCCGCCCGGGCTCTGGGCCGACGCCGATCCGGGGACGCACGTCGCGTGGTACGCCGCGCTCGGAGCGAACGTGATCCAGACCTTCGCCGTCTCGTGCAACGGCTACGCCTGGTACAAGGGCGGGGCGATCCCCGCGCAGCCCGGCCTCAAGCACGACTTCCTGCCCGAGGTCGTCCGCCTCGGCCACGCGAAGGGGATGAAGGTCATGGGCTACTTCTGCGTCGGCGCCAACACGCGGTGGGGCATGGAGCACCCGGATCTCAGCTACGGCGCGCCGAGCACGTACCACATCCCGCTCACGGACGCCTACCTCGACCACCTCGCCGGCTCGATCGCGGAGGCGCTGGCGAAGAGCGGGATGGACGGCTTCATGATCGACTGGGTCTGGAATCCGTCGGACAAGGCGCGCAACGGTCGCTGGATCCCGGCGGAGCAACGGCTCTTCGAGCAGCTCTGCGGACGGCCGTTCCCCGGCGCGGACCAGCTGTCGCCGGAGGCGAAGCTCGACTACGAGCGCAAGGCGATCGACCGCTGCTGGGCGCGCATCCGCGCCGCCGCGCGGAAGGCGAAGCCGGACTGCGTCGTCTGGCTGACGTGCAACAAGGTCGCCGACCCGACCGTCTCCGGGTCGGCCCTGCTGCGCGAGGTCGACTGGATGATGGACGAGAGCGGCGCGCCGGACGCGCTGCGCGGGGTCGCGCACATGCTGGGGCCGCACACACGCCCGGTGCTGTGCGTCGTCGGTTGGGGCGACCGGCACGACGCGCGCCGCGTGGTGGCGGACGCGGCGAATGCGGAGTTCGGCATCTACGGCTTCTCCAAGCCCAACCCCGACTCGCTGCCGCTCCCCGTGGAACGCTACCTCGCCGGGCCGCCCGAGTCCTTCAAGGGCAACGACCGGAACATCGCCGTCCTCGCCCGCTTCTTCAACGGGAAGCCGATTCCCCAGCCGGCCGCCGCGCCCCGCGCCCCGTGGCGTGCCTCCAGCGAGTGGGGCCCGGGCTACGAGGCGGGCAAGGCCTGCGACGGCGACGAAGCGACGCGCTGGGGCGCGGCGCCGGAATCGCGCAGCGGCTGGCTGGAGATCGATCTCGGCGCGGAGCGGGAGATCGGCCGCGCGGTGGTCATGGAGATCGCCTTCCCGCGCACGGAAGCGTTCGCGATCGAGGCGCGGACCGGCGACGCGTGGAAGCCGCTCGTCACGGGCACGACGATCGCCGGCCGCCGCGCGTTCGACTTCGCGCCCGTGAAGGCGCGGTTCGTCCGCCTGAACATCACCGCCGCGAACGAGGTGCCGACGATCGAGGAGTTCGCGGCGCTCCCGCCCGGCGCGCCGCTGCCGGCCTCGATGGCGGAGGAGGAGCGGAAACAGGCGCGCCTGCCGTGGTTCGACGAGGCGAAGTACGGGCTGTTCATCAACTGGGGCCTCTACGCGATTCCGGCCGGCGAATGGAAGGGCCAACCGGTGGACGGCATCGGCGAGTGGATCATGAACCGGGCGAAGATCCCGGTGAAGGAGTACGAACAGCTCGCGAAGCAGTTCAATCCCTCGAAGTTCAGTGCCGACGAGTGGGCGCAGCTGGCGGTCGACGCCGGCATGAAGTACGTGGTCTACGACTGCAAGCACCACGACGGCTTCGCGATGTACCACTCGCGCGTCAGCCCGTACAACGTGCACGATGCGACGCCCTGGAAGCGTGATCCCTTCCGGGAACTGCAGGAAGCCTGCGCGAAGCGGGGGCTGAAGTTCTGCTTCTACTACTCGCAGGCGCAGGACTGGCACGAGCCGGACGGCGCCGGCAACGAGTGGGACTTCGGGGCGGACCCGGCGAAGGACTTCGACCGCTACCTTGAGCGCAAGGCCCTGCCGCAGGTCCGCGAACTCTTGGAGAACTACGGTCCGATCGGCCTGATCTGGTTCGACACACCGCGGCTGATGACGCCCGAGCGCTCGAAACGGTTCGTCGACCTCGTGCGTTCGATCCAGCCCGCCACGCTGATCAACAGCCGTCTCGGCCCAGGGGGTCTGCACGACTACCAGTCGCGGGGCGACAACGAGATCCCGCACCTGGTGACGCCCGGCGCGTGGGAGACCGCCGCGACGATCAACGACACGTGGGGCTTCAAGAAGGGCGACCGGGCATGGAAGACGCCGGCGGACATCTGCTTCAAGCTCGTCGACATCGTCAGCAAGGGCGGCAACTACCTGCTCAACGTCGGTCCGGACGCGGAAGGCTTCATCCCGCAACGGAGCCAGGACATCCTCCGCGAGGTCGGCGCGTGGATGAAGGTCAACGGCGAGGCGGTCTACGGCGCCGGCCGCACGCCGTTCGGCGACGAACTCGGCTCGGTCCTCCAGGGGCCGAAAGACCGGCGCGGCCAGCCGCCGTTCGCTCCCAGGACCGACTGGCGCTGCACCACGAAGCCCGGGCGCCTCTACGTTCACCTCTTCACGTGGCCCGGCGCGTCGTTCGAGCTGCCGGCGGCTGTGGGCCGGGTCGCGAGGGCGACCCTCCTCGCCGACACGCAGCGCAGGGAGCTGGGGCTTGTGGTCCGGGAGGGCCGCACGAGGATCGCGCTGCCGGAGGCCGCGCCGGGGCCGCTGGCCACCGTGATCTGCGTTGAGACAGTGCCCGTGGCGCCCTGAAGGGAGGACCGGCCATGCTGCACGACCCGAGCCATCGAACCCCGCCGCCGGTGGACGAGCCCATCGTCCTCCGGGCGGGGGAGAAGGAAGTCCTGCGCCGGCTGGTCGGCGAACTCGCGGAGATTGCGGCGCTGCCGGTGCACCGCGAGAAGGCCCTGCTGTGGCGGCGTCTGAACGACCTCGATTCCGTCCGCCCGATGGTGTGGATCAACGAGATCCCGTGGCACGAGATGGACGTCGACGGCGAACTGACGCTGCGCTGCGGGCACCCGTGGGCGCGCGACCTGGAGACGACGCTGCGGCGGACGATCTACCAGTGGCGCCACATGCCCGGCGACATGATCGTCGGCGACGCGCTCGAGTGTCCGCTGGCGCTCCACAGCAGCGATTTCGGCATCCTCGAGGAGGTCGACGTCGAACGGACCGACGCGGCGAGCGACATCGTCTCGCGCCACTTCCACATCCAGATCCGCGACTGGCCGGACCTGGAGAAGATCCGGATGCCGGTGGTCACGCACCACGAGGCCGTCACGGAGCGCTGGGAGGCGGCGATGCGGGAGATCGCCGCGGGGCTGATGCCGGTGCGGCGCGTCGGGCAGACGCACATCTGGTTCACGCCGTGGGACTGGCTCATCCGCTGGTGGGGCGTCCAGGAGGCGATGGTCGACATGATCGACCGCCCCGACTTCGTGCACGCCGCGGTCGAGCGCATGGTCGACGCGTGGATGAGGGAACTGGACCAGTTCGTCGCGCTCAACGCCCTCTCGCTCGACTGCAACGCCACGCGCATCGGATCCGGCGGCTACGGGTACGTGGGCGCGCTGCCCGGCGAGCCCTTCGACCCGGCGCGCGTGCGGCCGCACAACCTGTGGGGCTGCTCCAACGCGCAGATCTTCTCCGAGGTGTCGCCGGAGATGCACTGGGAGTTCGCGCTGAAGCACGATCTGCGCTGGCTCCGGAGGTGGGGCCTGACCTACTATGGCTGCTGCGAGCAGCTCGACGGGAAGCTCGACCTGTTGCGCCGGATTCCGAACCTGCGCAAGATCTCGGTCAGCCCGTGGTGCCGGACGGACCGCGCGGTGGCGGCGATCGGGGCGGACTACGTGATGAGCCGCAAGCCGACGCCGGCGGTCTTCGCGGAGGACGCCTGGCGGCCGGAGAAGGCGCGGGCGGATCTGCGGGAGTTCCTGGACCGGGCGCGCGGGGGGCACGTCGAGCTGATCATGAAGGACATCTCGACGGTGCGGCGCGAGCCCGGGCGGCTGTGGGAATGGTCGCGGATCGCGATGGAGGAGGCCGGGCGGGCGGCGCGGTGAGGGACGGCGAAGGCGGCCGGCGGACGGCCGCGGGGAGGCGGGCATGTTGCGGATCGGCGGAGTGGATCTGGTCATCCTGGCGGCGTACCTCGTCGCCATCGTGTCCTTCGGCCTCTGGGTCGGCGTCCGCCAGCGGCGGCGCGCGACCGCGGAGGGCGGCTACTTCCTCGCCGGCCGCACGCTCGGCTGGGCGCCGGTGGGGCTGGCGCTCTTCTCGACGAACATCTCGACGGTGCACCTCGTCTCGCTCGCCGAGCAGGGCTACGTCAACGGGCTGGCCTTCGGCAATTTCGAGTGGATGGCCGCCTTCACGCTGATCGCGCTGGCGCTCTTCTTCGTGCCGTTCTACCTGCAGACGCGCGTCGCGACGCTGCCCGACTTCCTCGAGCGCCGCTACAGCCGCCCTTGCCGCGACTACCTGGCGGTCGTGTCGATCATCTCCGCCGTGTTCATCCACATCGGCTTCTCGCTCTATGCCGGTGCGGTGGTGCTCCACGCGCTCTTCGGCATCAACGTGTGGGTCTCGGTCGTGACGCTGACGATCCTGACCGGCGTCTACACGCTGGTCGGCGGCCTGATGGCGGTCGTCTTCACGGAGTCGGTCGAGACGGTCGTGCTGCTGCTCGGCGCGGTCTGCATCACGGTCTTCGCGTTCCTCAAGGCCGGCGGCATCGACGGGGCGATGGAGCTGGTCGCGGCGGCGGGCGAGAAGTTCCCGGCGGCGACGATGTCGATGCTGCGTCCGCGCGGCGACCCGTCGGGCATCCCGTGGTACGGATTCCTGCTCGGCTACCCGGTGATCGGGCTGTGGTACTGGTGCGCGGACCAGACGATCGTCCAGCGCGTCCTGGGCGCGAAGTCGGAGAACGACGCCCGCGTCGGCGCGCTGTTCGCCGGCTTCATCAAGATCCTGCCCGTCTTCCTGTTCGTGCTGCCGGGGCTCGTCTACCTGGGGATCACGAAGGACGCGCCGGTCGCGGACACGAAGGCGGTCTACGCCCACATGATCCAGGCGCTGCTGCCGGTCGGCGTGCGCGGCGTCGTCGCGGCGGCGCTGGTGGCGGCGCTGATGAGCACGATCTCGGGCGCGCTGAATTCCATCGCGACGCTCTTCAGCTACGACCTCTACAAGCGGTTCCGGCCGGAGGCGTCGGAGCGCCGCACGGTGCTGGTCGGCCGGATCGCGACGCTGATCGCGGTCGTCATCGCGATCGCGTGGACGCCGTTCGTCGCGCAGTTCAAGACGATCTTCGACGGCATCTCGGCGCTGATCTGCTTCATCGCGCCGCCGATCACCACCGTGTTCGTGTGGGGCGTCTTCTGGAAGCCGGCCTCGGCGCGCGGAGCGCTCGTCACGCTGTGGAGCGGGTTCGTGGTGTGCGGCGCCTGTTTCGTCCTCTTCTACGCGCCCCCCGAGTGGGCGAAGTGGCTCGCGGCCGTGGCGCCCGGTCTCGGCGGTGCATGGGTCGGCTGTCTCGCGTGGTACTCGGAGACGGTGGCGATCCCCTACATGCTTGCGACCTTCATCCTGTTCTTCGTCTGCTCCGTCATCCTGGTGGTCGCCTCGCGGCTGCGGCCCGATCCGGAGAACGCCCCGGGCCGTCAGCTCGTGTGGGGCAACGCGCTCGACGCCTTCCGCCGCCCCGCATGGCCCGGCCTTGGCGACTACCGCCTGCTCTCCGCCCTTCTCGTGGGCGTCATGGCAGTGCTCTACGTCGTGTTCCGGTAGGCAGGACGCGCACGGCCCGGGAGCGGCCGGCTATCCGATGCCCTCGAACAGGACGGTCGACAGGTAGCGCTCGCCGGCGTCGGGGAGGACCACGACGATCGTCTTCCCGGCGAAGGCGTCCTCGCGGGCGATCCGCAGCGCGGCGGCCGTGGCGGCGCCGCAGGAGATGCCGGCCAGGATGCCCTCCTCCTTCGCGAGCCGGCGGGTGGTCTCGACCGCCTCGGCGCTTTCGACCTGCTCGACGCGGTCGACGATGGAAAGGTCCAGCGTGTCCGGGATGAACCCCGCGCCGATGCCCTGGATCTTGTGCGGACCCGGCTTGAGGTCCAGTCCGGCGAGCTTCTGCGAGATCACCGGGCTCTCCTTCGGCTCCACGGCGACCGAGACGATCGCCTTCTTCTTCGTGCGCTTGATGAAGCGCGAGACGCCGCTGATCGTTCCGCCGGTGCCGACGCCCGCGACAAGCACATCGATGCCGCCGTCGGTGTCCTCCCAGATCTCCGGCCCGGTCGTCGCCTCGTGGATCGCGGGGTTGGCGGGGTTCTTGAACTGCTGCGGCATGAAGTAGCGCTGCGGGTCGGCGGCGGCGATCTCCTCGGCCTTCCTGATCGCGCCCTTCATCCCCTCGGGGCCGGGCGTCAGCACGAGGCGCGCGCCGAACATCGCCAGGACGCGGCGGCGCTCGATGCTCATCGTCTCGGGCATCGTCAGCGTCAGCGGGTAGCCCCGCGAGGCGCCCACGAAGGCCAGCGCGATGCCGGTATTGCCGCTGGTCGGCTCGATGATCTCCATCCCCTGCTTCAGGGCGCCGCGCTTCTCGGCGTCCCAGATCATGTTGGCGCCGATGCGGCACTTGACCGAGTAGGCGGGGTTGCGGCCCTCGATCTTGGCGAGGACGGTGGCCTTGAGGCCCTGGGCCAGGCGGCTGAGCTTCACCAGTGGCGTGCGGCCGATGGAGAAGGAGTTGTCTGCGTGGATGCGGCTCATGGTCGTGTCTCCTATTCCGACAGGGCCCCGAGGAGATCCTCCTCCAGGTCCTTCACATTCTCGATTCCAACCGAGATCCTCAACAGGGTCTCACGGATTCCCCGCGCATGGCGCTCCTCCGGCGTGAGCGCTCCGTGGCTCATGCGCGGGGGATAACAGATCAGCGATTCGACGCCGCCGAGGCTCTCGGCGAGGAGGAAGACCTTCAGGCGCGACAGGAACCGCTCGATCGACGCGAAGTCGCCGGCGAACTCGACGCTGAACGTGCCGCCGAAGCCCTCCATCTGCCGCGCCGCGAGGGCGCGCTGCGGATGGGAGGCGAGGGCGGGATGGTGGACGCGGGCGATCCGCGGGTGCTTCTCAAGCACCTGCGCCAGGTGCCGCGCGTTCCGGTCGTGCTCGCGCATGCGGACCGCCAGCGTGCGCAGGCCGCGCAGCACGAGCCAGCAGTCCCACGGCGCGGGGACCCCGCCCATGCCGTTCTGGACGAACCGGAGGGACTCGAACAGGGCGTCGTCGCGCACCACGATCGCACCGCCGATGACGTCGCTGTGGCCGCCGAGGTACTTCGTCGCGCTGTGGACGATGATATCCGCGCCGAGTTCCAGCGGCCGCTGGAAGAGCGGCGTCGCGAACGTGTTGTCGACAACCAGCTTCGCGCCGCCGCGGTGCGCCGCCTCCGCGACGGCCGCCAGGTCGGCGATGCGGAGAAGCGGGTTCGTCGGCGACTCGACCCAGACGAGCTTCGTGGCCGGCCGCATTTTCGCCGCGAAGTCGGCCGGGTCCTCGACCTTCGCGTAGGAGAAGTCGAGGCCCCACGGCCGGTAGATGCGCTCGAACATGCGGATCGTGCCGCCGTAGAGGTCCTCGCCCGCGACGACGTGGTCCCCGGGGCGCAGGGTGTGCAGGACCGCCGCCATCGCGGCGGAGCCGGAGGCGAAGGCCAGCCCGTGCCGGCCGCTCTCGAGGGAGGCGAGGGCCTCCTCCAGCGCCTTGCGCGTCGGGTTGCCGCTGCGGGTGTACTCGAAGCCCCGGTTCCGGCCGATGCCGTCCTGCTGGAACGTCGAGGTCTGGTACACGGGCACGACGACGGCCCCGGTCTTGGGGTCCGGCGCCTGCCCGTCGCGAATGGCTCGTGTCTCGAATCGCATGGATCGTCGTTCCGCGTCGCCCGCGGCGGGGTCAGCCCGCGGCCTTCTTCAGGGCCTGGTCGATGTCCGCCTGGATGTCCGCGATGTCCTCGAGGCCGACGGAGAGCCGGACGTAGTCCGGCGTGACGCCCGTCGCCGCCTGCTCCTCCGCCGTCAGCTGCGAATGGGTCGTCGACGACGGATGGATCACCAGCGACTTCGCGTCGCCGATGTTCGCGAGGTGCGACAGCAGCTGGACGGAGTTGATGAACTTCACCGCCGCGTCGTAGCCGCCCTTCACGCCGAACCCCAGGATGCCGCCGAAGCCGCCCTTCATGTACTTCTTCGCCACGGCGTAGTCCGGGCTGTCCTCGAGGCCCGGGTAGGTGACCCAGCTGACGAGCGGATGCTTCTTCAGCCACCGCACGATCTCCAGCGCGCTCGCCGAGTGGCGCTGCACGCGCAGCGGAAGCGTTTCCAGGCCCAGCAGGAACTGGTGGGCGTTGAACGGGCTCAGGCACGCGCCCATGTCGCGCAGCAGCGTCACGCGGATCTTGAGGATGAAGGCGACATTGCCCATGCCGGGCACGTTGCCGAGGGCGTCCCAGTAGACGAGGCCGTGGTAGCTCGGGTCCGGCTCCGTGAATTCGGGGAACTTGCCGTTGTTCCACTTGAAGTTCCCGGAGTCGACGATGACGCCGCCGATCGACGTGCCGTGGCCGCCGATGTACTTCGTCGCGGAGGCGACGACGATGTCCGCGCCGTGGTCGAACGGCCGCACGAGGCCGATGCCGACCGTGTTGTCGACCACCAGCGGCACGCCCGCGTCGTGGGCGATCTTCGCGATCGCCGCGAAGTCCGGCACGTCCAGCTTCGGGTTGCCGATGGTCTCGATGTAGACGGCGCGCGTCTTCGGCGTGATCGCGGCCTTGTAGGCCTGCGGGTCGCGCGAGTTGACGAACTTCACGGTCCGTCCGAGCCGCGGGAACGTGTGATGGAACAGCTGGTACGTGCCGCCGTAGAGGTTGTTGCCCGAGACGATCTCGTCGCCCAGCCGCGTGATCGCGAGCAGCGCGTACGTGATCGCCGCCTGGCCCGAGGCCACGCCCAGCGCGCCCGTCCCGCCCTCGATCGCGGCGATCCGCTGCTCGAAGACGTCGGTCGTCGGGTTCATCAGCCGCGTGTAGATGTTCCCGAATTCCTTCAGCGCGAAGAGGTTCGCCGCGTGCTCCGTGCTCTTGAACACGTACGACGTGGTCTGGTACAGCGGCACCGCGCGCGATCCGGTCGCCGGATCGGGCTTCTGGCCCGCGTGGAGTGATTTCGTGAAGATGCCTTGCTCGCTCATGGGTGTCGTGCCTTTCGGTCGGTTGTTTGTCGTGTCCTGGTCTTTCGTTTGTTTCCGGTCCGTTGGCCACTGTGGTTCAGGGGCGAGGGTCGGGGGGCGAGGGGGGTCGGAAGTGACTCACCGTAGACCGCTCCGTCTTCGCAGACTCGATCCGCCTGAGTCACGGATCCGCCCGACCGAAGACGCTCGATCGTGCTGGTCAGGATTCCGATGATCTCATCGCACGTACGGACCCGCTTCTGGACGTCGTCCTCCGGAAGCCATCGTCGCAGGCGGAGATAGCGTCCGCGCGTTTCCCTTGCGGACCCGCGGGCGAAGTCGAGAAACCGCGCGTACTCCGTGCGGCTGTATCGACCATGCCCCTCCTCGATGTTGGCGCAGATGGAGTCCGCCGATGCGATCTGCTGGGACACAAGCCGGCGGAGTTCGAAAGCGTCGACGAGCGTCTTCATGTCGTCGACGACCGCGTCGAACAACTGAAGCGCCTTCCGATACGCCCCGAATGACTCCAGACTCGCCTGGCTCATCTTCCTCGCCCCTCGTCCCTCGCCCCTCGTCCTTCAGATTGCAAAATCCATCGCCGGACGCTTGCTCCTTGCGCGGTGCCGGTCCGCGAGGGCCTCGAGCGTGATCGCCTCCAGGGCCTGCTCGAATCCCCTGCCGGCCTCGCGCCAGGCGTCGCGCATCACGCCGGCGGCCACGCGGTCCGTCCCCACGGGTTCCGCGCGATCCGCCGGGTCCACCTCGCCGTCGAGGGCCGAGACCACGTCCTTCAGCGTGATGCTCCGCAGGGGCCGCGCCAGCCGGTAGCCGCCCGCCGCCCCCCGCACCGCCTCGACCAACTGGGCCGTCTTCAGGGCCGCGGCGACCTGCCAGAGATACTTCTCCGACACGCCCTGCCGCGCCGCCGTCGCCCCGAGCGACACCGCCGCCTTCCCGCCCTGGATCGCCAGATCCAGCAGCAGCCGGGCCCCATATCGACTCCGCGTTGACAGTTTCATGATCTCCACCAATCCAATCGAGATACGAGATAATACGCGCGCGCCATCTCTTGTCAAGGCAGGGACATTATTTCCCCCGGAGCCGGCCTTTGAATCCCGTCAGATGACGTAATCCTCCGCGAAGATGCGGAGATTCGACGGGCGTGCGAACACCCGTTCGCCGACGGTCAGTCCCAGCCGGCGCGCCGACTCCTTGCCGAGTTCGGCCTCGAACGGCTCGCCCGTGTCCGAGCGGCGGAGGCCGACGCGGACGATCGGTCCCACCGGCAGGATCTGCACGACCGTGGACTCGATGCCGGACTCGCTGGTCCGCGTGCGCTCGATATCCAGTTCGTGGGGCCGGGCGTAGGCGATGGCCTGCCGGTCCCGGGCGGCCGCGTGGGCCGGCGCCTCGACCTCCAGGGTCCCGATCTGCGCCCGGCCCTCGTGGACGCGCGCGTGGAACAGGTTGACGTGGCCCAGGAAGTTGCACACGAAGGCGTTCACGGGGCGCTCGTAGACCTCGTCCGGCGTGCCGACCTGCTCGATCCGGCCGTGGTTCATGACGACGACCACGTCCGCGACCTCGAGGGCCTCCTCGACGTCGTGCGTGACGAAGAGGCTGGTGACGTGGATCTCGTCGTGGAGCCGCCGCAGCCACCGCCGCAGTTCCTCGCGCACCCGCGCGTCGAGCGCGCCGAAGGGCTCGTCGAGAAGCAGCACCGACGGATCGACCGCCAGCGCCCGCGCGAGCGCCACCCGCTGGCGCTGTCCGCCCGAAAGCTGCCCCGGAAGCCGTCCGGCCAGGCCTTCGAGCTGGACCAGCCCGAGCAGTTCGTGCACGCGGCTGCGGATCTTCTCCTCGGGCGGCCGCTCCCGGCGCGGCTTCACGCGGAGGCCGAAGGCGATGTTCTCGAAGACCGACATGTGGCGGAAGAGGGCGTAGTGCTGGAAGACGAACCCCACGCGGCGGTCGCGCGCGCTGCGGGCGGTCGCATCCTTCCCCTCGAAGAGCACGGTTCCCGTGTCGGCGGACTCCAGCCCGGCGATGATGCGCAGCAGGGTCGTCTTGCCCGAGCCCGACGGCCCCAGCAGCGCGACCAGCTTGCCGGACGGGAAGACCGCCGACACGTCGTCGAGGGCGGCGAAGGCGCCGAAGCGCCGCGAGAGGTTCCGGACTTCGATGCTCATGGCGGGGCGGGCTCCGTGGATTCGGCGGCGGGCACGACCGCCGCCCGGGCGGCGTGCCATTCGACGAGGTTCTTCAGGACGAGCGTGACGAGGGCCAGCAGCGCCAGCAGGGACGCGACGGCGAACGCGGCGACGAAGTTGTACTCGTTGTAGAGGATCTCCACGTGCAGCGGCATCGTGGTGGTCAGCCCGCGGATGTGGCCCGACACCACCGAGACCGCGCCGAACTCGCCCATCGCGCGCGCGTTGCAGAGGACGACGCCGTACAGCAGCCCCCACCTGATGTTGGGAAGCGTCACGCGGACGAAGGTCGTCCACCCGCCCGCCCCGAGGACGATCGCCGATTCCTCCTCCTCGCTGCCCTGCGCCTGCATCAGAGGGATCAGCTCGCGCGCCACGAAGGGGAACGTCACGAAGATCGTCGCCAGCACGATGCCCGGCACGGCGAAGACCACCCGGATGCCGTGCTCGATGAGCCACGGCCCGAACCAGCCCTGCGCGCCGAAGACCAGCATGTAGATGAGGCCGGACACGACCGGCGAGACGGCGAAGGGGAGGTCGATCAGCGTCAGCAGCAGGCTGCGGCCGGGAAAGCGGAACTTGGCGATCGCCCACGCCGCGGCCACGCCGAAGACGAGGTTCAGCGGAACCGCGATCGCCGCGGCGAGGAGGGTGAGGCGGATCGCCGCCCGCGCGGCCGGGTCGGCCAGCGCGGCCGCGTAGGCGCCCGCGCCCTTGCGCAGCGCCTCGTGGAAGACGGCCGCCAGCGGCGCGAAGACCAGGAGCGCCAGGAACGCGAGGGCCGCGCCGATCAGGATGCGGCGAACCCAGGCCGGCTCGGCTGCGCCGCGCCGGCGGACCGTCCCCGTCGCGTGCCTGGACACGGTGCCGGTCATCCGCGCCCCTCCCTGGAGCCTCGCCGCGTCATCGCCGGGAACTCCAGGACTGCAGGACGTTGACGAGCAGCAGCAGCGCGAAGGAGACCGCCAGCATCACCACGGCGATCGCGGTCGCGCCCGCGTAGTCGAACTGCTCGAGCTTCGTGACGATCAGCAGCGGCGTGATCTCGGTCTTCATCGGCATGTTGCCCGAGATGAACACGACCGAGCCGTACTCGCCGACCGCGCGCGCGAAGGCCATGGCCATGCCCGTGACGAGCGAGGGCGCCAGGGTGGGGAGGACGACCCGTGTCACCGTCTGCCAGCGGTCCGCCCCGAGGCTCGCCGCGGCCTCCTCGATCTCCGCGTCGAGATCTTCCAGCACCGGCTGCACCGTGCGCACGACGAACGGCAGGCCGATGAAGACCAGCGCGACGCCGACGCCGAGCGGCGTGAACGCCACCCGGATCCCCAGCGGCTCCAGCAGGCGGCCGATCCACCCGTTGGGCGCGTAGATCGCCGTCAGCGCGATGCCCGCCACCGCCGTCGGCAGCGCGAACGGAAGGTCCACCAGCGCATCGACCAGCCGGCGGCCGGGAAACGAGTAGCGCGCGAGAACCCAGGCGACGAGAAACCCGAAGACCCCGTTCACGAGGGCGGCGAGGAACGAGACGCCGAAGGTCAGGCGGTACGACGCCAGGACCCGCGGCGCCGTGACCGTCGCCCAGAAGGCCCCCCAGTCGAGCGTCGCCGACTTGAGGAAGACGGAGGCGAGCGGGATCAGGACGATCAGGCCGAGGTAGGCGACCGTGAAACCGAGCGACAGCCCGAAACCGGGCAGCACGCGGATCTGGCGGGAACGGGCCATCAGCGGGCGTAGATCCGATCGAAGGTGCCGCCGTCGCTGAAGTGGACCGCCTGCGCCTTCGCCCACCCGCCGAACTCGCGGCCGATCTCCACCATCGGGATCCTGGGGAACCGGTCCGCGTGCTTCGCGGCGACGGAGGCGAGGCGGGGGCGGTAGAAGTGCTTCGCGGCGAGTTCCTGGCCCTCCTCGGAGTAGAGGTGTTTCAGGTAGGCCTCCGCGACCGCGCGCGTGCCGCGACGGTCGACCACCTTGTCGACGATGGCCACGGGCGGCTCGGCGAGAATGCTGAGCGACGGCGCGACGATCTCGAACCGGTCCGCGCCGAACTCGCGAAGCGCCAGGAAGGCCTCGTTCTCCCAGGAGATGAGCACGTCGCCGATGCCGCGCTGGAGGAAGGTCGTGGTGGAGCCCCGGGCGCCGGAATCGAGGACGGGCACGTTCTTGAAGAGGGCCTGGATGAAGGCGCGGGCTCCGGCCTCGTCGCCGCCGGCCGCACGGGTGGCGTAGGCCCATGCGGCCAGGTAGTTCCAGCGCGCCCCCCCGGAGGTCTTCGGGTTCGGCGTGATCACGGCGACGCCCGGCTTCACGAGATCGTCCCAGTCCCGGATCCCCTTTGGATTCCCCTTGCGGACCAGCAGGACGATCGTCGACGTGTACGGAGCGCTGTTGTCGGGCAAACGCGATTGCCAGTCCGCGGGCAGCAGGCCTCCGACCCGGTGGAGCGCGTCGATGTCGTAGGCGAGGGCCAGCGTGACCACGTCCGCCTCCAGACCTTCGAGCACGGAGCGCGCCTGCTTGCCGGACCCGCCGTGCGACTGGTTGACCGTCAGCCTCCCCCCGTGCGACGCCTGCCATTGCCGCGCGAACGCAGCGTTGTACTCGGCGTAGAACTCCCGCGTCGGGTCGTAGGAGGCGTTCAGCAGCGTGAAGTCCGCCGCGCCGGCAGCCGATGCCCACAGGGCCGCGAGCGCCGCCAGGGCGCCTCGGGGTGGGGTGGAATGGGGCTTCATGGCATCTCCATCGGACGGGGGATCAAATCACGTAGTCCAGGATCACGTGGCGGGCTTTCAGCAGCTCCCCGACGCGCGCGATACCGGCCCCGATGTCCCCGGCCGGATCCAGACGGAGGCTCGTCGCGGGGGCGGACGGCTCGTCGCCGCCGACGCTGACGGTGAGGATCTCGTTCGGGTGGTTGAGCTGCCCGAGGATCCGCAGGTCGTCCGCGTCGGCGCCGGACAGCGAGGTGATGAAGATCTGGCCCGACCCCGTCAGGATGCGCGCCAGCTCGCCCAGCCGGCGGATGCGGTCGTCGCGGGCGTCCTCGCCCAGGTCCGCGTCGAGCCCCCGTTCGAGGCTCTCCATCCCGACGTAGTACGCCTTGAACCCGCGATCGAACAGCGCCTGCTCCAGCGCCCGCGCGTGGGCGTCGGCGGCGCCGTCCGCCGGTCCGCTGAAGACCACGAACTTGGCGCCGTGGCCGTAGGCCCGCGCGCGCTCGGCCGCGGCGATGGCGCTCGGCTTCCACGCGATCTCGCGGGCTCGGACGTGCTCCTGCAGCGTCGACTCGGCCGACTCGACGGCCGCCAGCACGATGCCCGCGGCGGCGATCTCGTGGTGGTCGACGATCACCAGCCGCCCGGTGGTCTCGAGGTCGGTGACGAGGTCGAACGCGACCGGCTTGGGCGTCTCCAGCACGCACTCGGCCACGTCGTGGCGGTCCACCTGCTGCTTGCCGGCGACGGTCGAGAGCTCCGTCGCGTCGAGGACCGCCAGCACCTCGACGAGCTTCACGGGCGACCGCGTCGCGCCGAGCTTCAGCTTGTAGGTCTTCCCTCGGACCATCGGGTCGCGGCCCATCCAGAACAGGTTCGCGCGGAACCGCGTCGCCGTCTTCAGCGGCGGCTCGCCGGCCTTCACCATCCATTCGCCGGGGCGGATGTAGATCTGCGTCGTCAGCGTGAACCCGGGCGCCTCGCCGGCGGCGGCCGTGTCCCGGGGCGGGCGGTTGAAGACCTCGATCGACTTCACGGTCGAGGTCTTGCCCGACGGCTGGAAGACGACGGCGTCGCCGGCGCGGATCGTGCCGGTCTCGATCGTGCCCGTGACGATGCGGCGGTCGTCGCCTCGGGCGGTGAACTTGTAGACGTCCTGCACGGGCAGCCGGAAGGGAAGCGACTCCGGGAACTCGCGGCGCTGGAAGGCGTCGATCTGCTCCAGCACCGTCGGGCCGTCGTACCACGGCGTCTCCGGCGACCGCGCCGCGATGTTCGCGCCCTGCATGCCGCTGACGGGGATGAAGCTGACCGGGCGGATGCCGAGATGGCCCAGGAAGGCCTCGTACTCGGCGCGGATGCGGCGGAAACCCGTCTCGTCGTAGCCGACGAGGTCCATCTTGTTCACGAGGACGGAGACCTGCCGCAGCCCGAGCATCGAGAGCATGTAGCCGTGGCGCTTCGTGTTCTCGCGGATGCCCTCCTTCGCGTCGATCACGAGCAGCGCGGCCTCGGCGCGCGAGGCGCCGGTGATCATGTTCTTGAGGAACTCGATGTGGCCGGGGGCGTCGATCAGGATGTAGCGGCGCTTCGCGGTGCGGAAGAAGCAGCGCGCGGCGTCGATCGTGATGCCCTGCGACTGCTCGTCCTTCAGCGCGTCGAGCAGGAACGCGTACTCGAAGGGCTTGGAATTCCTCCGGCACGTTTCGCGCACCTGTTCGAGCCGCCCCTGGGGCAGGGCGCCGGCCTCGACCAGGAGCCGGCCGATGACCGTGCTCTTGCCGTGGTCGACGTGCCCGGCCATCACGATGCTGAGTTGCTGTTCGTCCGTCGTGGGATTCATGGGATTCATCCGGGATGCCTACATGTAGCCGCCGCGCCGCAGGGTCTCGAGGCCGCCGCCGTCCTCCTGGTCCTGCGCGCGCCCCGAACGCTCCGCGACGTTCGCGAAACGGCCGGTCCTCAGTTCCTCGACGATGTCCGCGACGTTGCAGGCCGGGGACTTCACGCAGCCGGTGCAGGGGAGGCAGCCGAGCGACCGGTAGCGCGTGCCGCCGCCGCGGTCGAAGTAGAGCGGGATGATCGGGATCGACTCGCGTTCGATGTACTCCCAGATGTTCAGCTCCGTCCAGTCCAGCAGCGGGTGGATGCGCACGTGCGTCCCGGGCGCGAAATCGGTCTTGTACTGCTTCCACAGCTCCGGCGGCTGGTCGCCGACGTCCCACTCGCTCTGGCGGTCGCGCGCCGAGAAGTAGCGCTCCTTCGACCGGCTGCCCTCCTCGTCCGCCCGCGCGCCGACGATGACGCCGCTGAACGCCTCGCGCGTCGCCTCCCACTCGAACTCCCCCGTCGCGGGGTTCAGCCGGCGGCGCGGCCATTCGCCCGACAGCGTGTGCTTGAGAGCCTCGCTCTTCAGCGCCTTGCAGCACTCGACCCGCGTGAGGGCGCCGTCCGGAAACGTCTGCTTGGCCTCCAGCGCCGCCGTGTTCTGCCCGACGATCAGATCCAGCCCCCACTCGCGCGCGATCCGGTCGCGATACGCGATCATCTCCGGAATCTTGAACCCCGTGTCGATGTGCATCAGCGGGAAGGGGACGTGCCCGAAGAACGCCTTCCGCGTCAGCCACAACAGCACCGTGCTGTCCTTCCCGATCGACCAGAGCATCACCAGGCTCTTGAACTCCCGGTACGCCTCCCGAAGGATGTGCACGCTATGCGCTTCCAGCCTCTCCAATGTGTCCATTCCAAACCCCCGAATTATTCTCTCCTATGTCCATGGAGATACTACTCTATCATGGCGCGCCCGTTTGTCAAATCGGGCCACGTGCCGGCCCGGGGAACGACAACCGAATGGGGGAGGAAGTGGCGGGTGGCGAGTGGCAGGTGGCGAGTGGCAGGTGGCGAGTGGCGAGTGGCAGGTCGGATGGGATGTCGGCTGCCGGAGATGGGCGGTTGGGTATCCTGTCCCGCTGATGGACGCCATGCGGGTTCGGGTGCATGCTCTGCCGGATGGACGGGCACGAGATACGGGTGGCGGCGGCTCCGGGCGCGAACGCGCTGGACCGCCTGCGGGCGGATCTTCCCGCCAGCGCCTGGCTTCCCGTGACGGGCCGAGGGGATCCGCTTGCGGTCCTCGATGCCGGCGAGGCACGGTTCGCCCTCGCGCCGGATCTGCCGGACTGCCCGGCGCTGGACGGCTTCGTCCTGCCGCACGCCCCGCGCGAGGCCGTCGTCTTCCGCGCCGCCGATCCCGTCGGCCGCATCGTCCGCGGGCTCTACGTCCGCACCGTCGTCTTCGCCGGCGCGGGCTGCGGCCGTGCCGGCTCGTGCACGCTGGATGCGGCGCGCGCCCTGCGCCGCTGCGAGGCCTGCCTCCATGACGCGCTGATCGATCCGGCCTTGCTGGACCTCGTCCCCGCGGGCGCGGAGGTTGTCGATGTCGGCAAGCGCCGGGGCTGCCATCACGCGCAGCAGTCGGAGATCAACGCGCTGCTGCTCGACCGCGCGCGCCGCGGCCTCCGGGTGGTGCGGCTCAAGGGCGGCGACCCGGGCCTCTTCGGACGGCTCGCGGAGGAGACGTCGGCGCTGGAGACGACCGGGCTCCCGTATCGCGTGCTGCCGGGTGTCAGCGCGCTGAGCGCGGCGACGACGGGCACGGGCCTGCTGCTCACGCGCCGCGGCGTCTCGCGGGGCTTCTGCGCCATCACTCCTCGCACCCACGAGGGCGGTGTCGCGCCGGTCGATGCGTCCGCCCGTGCCGGTCAGCCGGTCGTGCTGTTCATGGCCGTCGGCGCGGTCGCCGGGGTCGCGGCGCAGCTTCGCGCGGAAGGCCTGCCACCCTCGACGCCGGCCGCGATGGTCTTCCACGCCGGCGCGCCGGAGGAGGCGGTTCTGCAGGGCACGCTGGACGATATCGCCGCGAAGACGGCCGGGCTTCTGGCCGCGCGCCCGCCCGGCGCCCATCTTCCGCCCGGCGTCCTGATCGTCGGCGAGGTGGCGGGAGCCGCCCTCCCGCGTCCATCCGGCGCGCTGGCCGGCGCGGCGGTACGGCTGCAGGGCGGTCCCGCGACGCTCGACGCCCTGGAGGACCTCGTGTTCGACCTCGGCGGCCGCCCGCTCCGTCCGCCCCGCCCCGGCGGCACCCCCGTCCCCGGTTTCGCGGACGCCCCGGCCGTAACCTGCGAAGCGGAGATCTTTGCCCTCGCACGTAACCACGTGAACGCAGTGCTGACGCGAGTATTGAAATACGGGTAGGCAACCCATACGGCGACCCATATGAAGACCACCCTTGAGATCGACGAGAAGAGGCTGCGGAGCGTGATGGCCCTCACCGGCATCAAGACACGCCGGGCGGCGGTGGAGCACAGCCTTCGAGAGGCGGAGCGGCTCGCGCGTCTCGATCGCATCGTGGCGAAGCCATGGACGCCGGAGGAAATGGCCGGCATTCTCGACCCTGCCTACGACCTCGCCGCTCTGCGGGCCATGGACAAACCGGCCGCCCGATGATCCTCGCCGATTCCAACGTTTACATCGACTTGATCCGGTCGCGTCGGGATCCGCGCGCGGTTCTGGCGCCGTACGTCCGGGCCGGCTGGCTCCGGACCTGCGACGCGATCCGGCTGGAGGTCCTCCGGGGTGTCGCGGTGCCGGAACGGCGCCACGCCCTGGGGGAGTTCTTCGACCTGATCCCCTCGCTGCCGTTGAACGATGTGGTCTGGCGGGAGGCGGTCAACCTCGGCTGGCGGCTCGATCGTGCGGGACGCGTGCTGACATCCATGGACTCTGTGATCGCCGCGTGCGCGCTGGTGCATTCCGCGGCCTTGGTCAGCGCCGACCGGCACTTCGGCCGCATCCCCAACCTGAAACTGTGGAAGACCCTTCCGTCGCCGGTCAGCCTGTGACGGGCGTCACGTCGCCAGGTCCACGGTCGCGGCGCCGTCGGCGGCGCGGACGGTGCGGAGGCTGACGCGCTGCACGCTGATCGCGTCGACGGGGCAGGCCTCGACGCAGGCATTGCAACGGATGCAGTCCGCCTGGTTGATCCAGATCAGCTTCGTCGCCTCCGTGGAGGCCGCCGGCTGGTGCGTGACGATGCGGCCCTGGCGGTCGTGGACGATCTCCGCCGCCTTGACGATGCAGTTCGGCCGCGGCTTCGCCTTGAGGCACCAGTCGCAGAAGATGCACTTGTCCGGGTCGATCTCGTACTTGAAGTGGCAGAGATAGCAGCGCTGCGTCTCCTCCGCGGCGCCGTTGGGGTCGAAGCCGCGTTCGACCTCGGCCTGCAGGGTGCGCTGGTCCACGGGCAGCGACGGCATGGGCTGGCGCGGCACGTAATCCATCTCGCGGATGCGCCCCGTGGCCTCGACGTCCTCGATCCTCGCCACCTCGCGCAGCCGTTCTGCGCCCATCAGGAACGCATCGACCTTCCGCGCGCAGTCCTTGCCGTGCGCGATCGCCTGGATCAGCGTGCTCGCGCCGGTCGCGAAGTCGCCGGCGACGAACAGTTTCGCCAGCGCGGTGCGGGAGTCCTTCCCGCTCCTCAGCCAGCCGTCGCGTTCGACGAGCCCGGCCTGCAGTTCCGCGTCGATCCACGCCGCGTCGGGGAATTGGCCCGTCGCCAGCAGCACCGTGTCGGCCGGGATCTCGAACTCGGACCCCGGCACCGCCACGGGACGGCGCCGCCCGCCCGCGTCGGGCTCGCCGAGCTCGGTGCGGACGAACCGCATCGCCTTCACGCGGCCGGCCTCGCCGACGTAGGCCACGGGGGCGACCATGAACTGCATCGGTATGCCTTCGTGGTTCAGCTCCTCGAGCTCGCCGGGCGTGATGAGCATCTCGGTTCTGGACCGGCGGTAGAGCACTTTCACGGACTCGCGCCGCAGCTTCATCACGGCCGGCTGCCCGTCCGCCGCCGTCTCCAGCTCGAGCTCGACCGTCTGCGCGCCGAGACGCGCCGCCGTGCGGGCGCAGTCCATCGCCGTGAAGCCGCCGCCGATGATGACGACATGCCGTCCCACCTCCGCCGCGCGCCGCTCGTTGGCCTCCAGCAGGAACGGCAGGCCGTGCCGGATGCCCGCAAGGTCCGCGCCGGGGATGTCGAGCAGGTTCGGCCGGAGCGTCCCGCAGGCCATGACGACCGCATCGTGGTCCGCCAGCAGCCGCGACAGCGGCAGATCGGGGCCGACGGCCGAATCGCAGACGATCCGCGCGCCCTGCCGCCGCACCTGGTCGATCTCGCGGTCGATCACGTCGCGCGGCAGCCGGAACTCCGGGATGCCCTGGTTCATCATGCCGCCGGGCGTCGAGTGCCGCTCGTGAACGGTTACCGCGTGGCCCATCAGCGCCAGGTTGCGCGCGGCCGCCAGGCCGGCCGGCCCGGCCCCGATCACCGCGATCCGCTTCCCGCTCGGCGGAAACCACGGGTCGAGCACCACGGGGGCCTGCGAGCGGAAATCGGCGGCGGACCGCTTAGAGAAGCAGATCGCGACCGGCTCGCCGAGGCCCTCCCAGCCGTGGCGGCACTCGGCCTCGCAGGGCCGCGAGCAGACGCGCCCGAGCACGGCGGGGAAGACGTTGTCGTGAAGGTTGATCCGGTAGGCCCGCTCGAAATCGCCGCGATGGATCGCGTGCAGGTAGCCGGGAATGTCGGTTCCGGCCGGGCACGCCTTCTGGCACGGGATGTTGCGCGCGAGCCAGTCGAAGTCCTTCGCCGTCGCCGCGTCGCCGCGCAGCTTCGACACGGCGTTCGAGGCGTAGGGCGCCGGCGCATCCATCGGCCGTTTGTCGCGCGGGCCGCCCAGTCCCTGCGGGGCCTTCGTCCAGGCGCGCCCGGCCGGCGGCGCCCCGCCCTCGACCGCGGCGCGGGCCTCGTCGAGCGCGACCGCGTACTCGGGCCTCGCCAGCCGCCCCGCCGCCGCGCGCTCGATCCACGGAACCGCGTCCGCCGCGCGACCGAGCCGCAGCAGCGAGAGGCCGAGCATGAACTGCGAGGCGCCGGGGCTCCTGTCCGTCACGTAGCGGCCGAACAGACCCGCGGCCTCGTCGAACATCTCCTTGCGGAAGGCGGCGACGGCGCGGATCGCCAGGAGCTGGTTCGTCGCGACGCCGAGGTCCATCGCGCGGGTCGCGAAGAAATGGCTCGAGTAGACGTCGCCCCGGCTGTCGCCCCGCTGGAAGTAGGCGCGGGCGAGCAACGCGCAGCGGGCGGCGTCGTTCGGCGCGTCCGCGGAGCGGAGCAGGTCGATCGCGGCGTCGTTCTGCCGCGCGGCGACCAGGCCTTCGGCTCGGCGGAGGATCTCGTCGTTCGGCATTGTCATGGCGTTGGAAGGGCCCCCGCGGCGGCGTCTACGATTCCCATGCGACCGCCTCGTCGAAGACCGGCTGCAGCTTCAGGTTCGCCTGGTTGGCGGGTTCGCCGCGGACGGCCGGCACGCCGAGCCGGGCCGACACCGCCCCGGCGCCGACGCGGCGCGCGTACTCGCCGAACGTCTCCGATTCGCCGCGCCGGTCCTCCAGGTAGATCTCCAAGATGCGGCGGACGGCCGGCACAAGCCCGGCGGACGCCACCTCGGCCACCGGGCGCGCGATGTGGCCGGGGCCGGACAGCCCGCCGCCGATGCAGATCTCGAAGCCCTCCTCGCTGCCCGTCGCGGGG
>Ga0194127_10000991_pt1 | contig 43531 bp, 41 predicted proteins | sample TA2KigC100mmetaG_FD_148624 | JGI IMG/M metagenome (GOLD analysis project Ga0194127, IMG submission 148624) | Freshwater microbial communities from Lake Tanganyika, Tanzania - TA2015036 Kigoma Deep Cast 100m | ecosystem: Environmental > Aquatic > Freshwater > Lake | place: Tanzania: Lake...
CCCCTGTTACTTCGTCCATTCCGGCAGAGGGAGCTGATTCGTAGCTATCCTCGGCATAATCATATGAAACTTCACTCGAATCCATTTCTGAGGTAGACCCGCAAGAGCTAAGCAGTAATCCAGAGAAGCAGATGATCAATAGCAGCGTTATTCCTAAAACGGTTTTTCTTGTTGACATTTTTAACCCTCCTTTTGATCTACTGACAAGCCAATTACTGCTCTGGTTCCTGATGTGAGAAAAAAATACCTTTAAGTCTGCCAGGGCAATAATCAGGGGTGTAGATCAGACCACCCGATGGCCGAGACCGATGGCGATATCGTTGCGGTGCAGCAGCCCGATGCCAAAAAAGATAGCAACGGCGATATGAGTGCCACCCCGGGCTATGCCAACTTTACCACCCACATTCAAACCAAGGGCTTTTGGCATGATCTGCACTAAAGCCTCGCGGGTAGCCCCGGCCACAGCGCCGTCTGAATGGCTTGAGTCATCGATTAATTTTTCCCGCTTGGAGGCAACTACGGCCCTTTCCACCACTTTTTGCAGAGAGCTTAAAAATTCTCCTCCGTAGTCGACAGCAAGCGATTGGATGCCCAGATCCAGGTGTATTGTTTTAAGCTCCATCTCTGCTTCGCGTGTAGGGGTCATGGCAATGCTAATCGCCGCTTGGGCTACATCTCTACTTTCCATTTCAGGTCAACTCCCGTTTAACGGTATTGTCCTAATTATCATCCATGGTAGTCTAAAGAGCAAGTATTATTTGATTTATTCGGAGATTTTAGACTTCAGCTAACAGGGTCAGAAAGAGCATCATGACAATCAGCAAAGCTAGATGTGCTATAATTAGCGCGGAGGTTTTTATGATGAAAGAAAACTTTTGCAGCACCTGTGGCCAGGAACTCAGACCCAACGATCTTTCGGTACGTTGCAGATTATGCATGCGTAACTATCATGCTCGCTGTTGGGAAAAAACCGGTGGGTGCACTACCTGGGGTTGTGGAGGCAAACCTGAATTAAGCAACAACGCTAATGCTCCTGAATATAAGCGCTGTCCATACTGCGGCGAAGAGATCATCAGCTTCGCCGTTAAATGCCGCTACTGCCGTTCTCTTATTGATCCCGAAGCAGTTGCTCTTGAAGAGGCCCGGTACCGGGATCAGATTACCAATGAAGGCACCTGTTTTCGCAAAGATCCGATATTAACTAGTTTAATCAACCTCATTTTTCCGGGTGCAGGTTACATGTACATCGGCCAATTCAGTAAAGGGCTGCTCTGGTTCTTAATTGCAGTCGCAGCCTGGTTTTTTACTCGTGGTCTCGGTTTGATCGCCGTATACCTCTGGGTGATGTACGATTCCGCCAGGCAGGCGGTAATTGTTAACCACACTAGCTGTCCTGATCACAAAACAGTAGTAAAGAAGTGATCCGCATTTTTATTTATCTACTTTTCCCCCTTCAGCTAATTAGGACTAACGATAATCAAATAAATTTGTATATTAAAAATTATAAAATTTATGCAGGAAATTTGATTTTGAGCTTGAATAAATAGGGGAAGCAACTTGAAGACCTAACCTCCTACCACTGTTACAGGGTTATTACCCTGTAACTTTTTTTGAAAAAAGGATCTGACGGGGTTAAAAAGGGCATCGACACATTTTTTTACTTGCATTATTAATTATTCTATGTTATAGTCGTAACCGGTATTGAAAAGTAGGTTAAGAACTGAAAAGAACTAAGCCCTCCGGTGAGGAACACAGGCAAGGTGATTCAGGTAGATCCGCTTTTCAAGCAAATCAAATTTTAAAGGAGATTTATGCATGCAGGGTAAGGTAAAATGGTTTAATCCGGACAAGGGCTATGGTTTCATCGAAAGCGAAGAAGGCGTTGACGTATTCGTTCACTTTTCTGCTATTCAGAGCGAAGGGTTCAAAACCCTCGAAGAAGGACAGAGTGTAGAGTTCGAAACAGTCGAAGGCGATCGCGGCAAACAAGCAGCGAACGTAGTTCCTATCTAAGTCGAAAATAGTCGAAAATTGGAAAAGGGGTTATCACTTATGATACCCCCTTTTTTTGTGCCTAAAAATGTTCAACTGCTTAGTGACCTTTGCAGGAAGAACAAACTCCATAAAAATCCAGACGATGCTTATCAACCAGAAAGTCGGTTTTTTCGTTAACTATTGAGTTGAGCTCAGTAAAAATCTCGTGCGGCAAATCGTCTATCCTGCCGCAATCTTCACAGATAAAGTGGTAATGTGTTTCAACATTACCATCAAATCGGTCAAAACTGCTTCCGGCCTCAAGCCTCTGGACCTTCTTCTGATCAATCAAAATATTGATATTCCGGTAAACTGTACCCATGCTCAGGTTGTTAAAATCCTTTTTAAGTTCGTCGTAGATCCAGTTGGCAGTGGGGTGAGTATCAGTGGTACAAAGCAAACTATAGATTCGCTCCCGTTGTCTGCTACGCTTGTACTTATGCTTATTAACCATGTTGGCATCCCAAATTTCTTTCTATATTTATTACATGCTAATAATGATAACTGTTTCCACTATTAAGGTCAAGTTCGGTTCCGTACAACAACAGGTGCTCGTGCAGCAACCGGTTCGCAACTAAGGTGATCCGTAAAATTATAACAAGGCAATGAAGAGCAATCCCAGGATGGTGCCGGCAAAAATACCGAATATGGATAAGTGGGCGCCGGCGCTTTCATAAGCGTCGGGAATCAACTCATCACAAACGATATAAAGCATCGCCCCTGCCGCAAACCCTAGTGAGAGGCCCAGCACAAAAACCGAAATGCTGCCAATAAGTGCACCAACCAGTGCTCCTAAACCCATGGGCACTCCAGCCAATAGGGTGATGGCCAGAACCTTGGGGAAGCTAAAGCCTCCCTGCTTAAGCGGTGCAGCGACAGCCATCCCTTCGGGGATATTGTGTACGCCAATTAAAATAGCCAGCGAAAAGCCAAGCTCCTGAGAGCCGACGAAACCGGTGCCGATAGCTAAACCTTCCGGCAGGTTATGCAACCCAATGCCAAGGGCGAGCAGGGTCCCCTTTTTCAGGTAGCCGCTGAAGATAGTTTCTTCTTCTGTTACTGTATGCCGGTGCGGCAGATAATGGTCCAGCAGGTAGAAGACCACCATTCCGAAAGCTAATCCTCCAATCGCCGCCCAGTGACCGCTAGAAGCAATTGATTCATCAATTAATTCAACAAAGATAATAGCGAGCATAACCCCTGCTGCAAAAGCAAGGATGGTTCCGGTAAAACGCGGTGTCGGTTTTTTAACGAATATCGACAGCAAACCGCCTGCTCCGGTGCCGATTACTCCTGCCAGCAACCCCAGCATGGTTACTTCAAACCAGTTCAACATAATCACATCCTAACAAAGCTCCCCCTCCCCCTTGAGGGGGGAGGGTCAAGGTGGGGGTGTAAAAGGTTTTGACCTTCTCCCACTTCCAACTTATCACCTCTCACTTAAGAGGTTCTAAGTGAAAAACCGTATTAGCCTTTCCAGCAAAAGAGCTTAAGCTAATGAAACCTTTTCGCTGTTATCCCAGAGCCCGTGGATGTTGCAGTAACTTAAAGCAACCAGTTCGCCCGGTTTCTCAAGAGTTATGGTTGCCGTCACTTTCGGCTCACACTTGGCGCTGCCGGTATTGGGCCCTTCTGCTGATTCCCCATGAGCTTCAAAGTTAAATGTACCAAGATGAACGATAAATTTTTCACCTTCGGGCTTGAAATAGAACTGAATATAGCGAATGTGGTGCTCAGTGGTATGGGGGTGGGCAATTTCTGCTCCCACACTGAGCTGAACCTGGAAGGGCTCCCCTTTCTTAACGGGACCCTTTACTTCAATTACCGGCACATGTTTTTCTGCTTTCCAGTCGGCTGACTGAATATGACCGCCGATAGCACTCATTTAAAAAACCTCCCTTTGAACTATAAAATGCTATTCTTAAATTATTCTGCATGAAAGTCAAACTTCCTTTTTTATATCCGAAGATTATTCAGGTAACTAATAACTGCTCCTGTCAGGTAATGCTATAATTAGAGAGCAGAAAGGAGAATGATGATGGAGATCGAGTGTGTAAGATGTAAAGTAAGCGTAAAACCGGAAGATAGCTATAACTTCCATGGTCAGGATCTTTGTGAAGATTGTTATATGGGTGCGATGCAGGCGCCGAAAACCTGTGATGTTGCTGCAACTCATCTGGCTAAAAAGCACCGTCAGGCAACCGGCCAGACCGGCACGGAGGGCTTGCTTGAAATACAGAAAGAGATCTACGAGCTAATCAAGCGTAAAGGCCGGGCAAGTCGTGCCGAGGTAATGGCAGAACTCGATCTGCCGGAATGGGAGTTAAACAAACAGGTTGCAGTGCTCAGGCACTGTGAGTTGGTCAGGGGACGCAAAGATGAGGACGGCGTATTTCTGGTCCTGTTCGACCGTTAAAAAGCCTTTTTTATGGTTCCCGGTTCAGGTTTAGTAGGGTTAAAAAGCAGATAATTTTTTTGTGATCAATCCTAAAGGCATGATTGAAAAAATTATGATGAGGCCGACCGTTAAAAAGGCACTGCTTAAACCCGGACCCTGGGCGGCCAGGCCAAAGAAAAGGGCACCGAAGGCAAAGAAAATATCGATGGTGTTCTCCTGGATGCTAACGGTTGTTGCTCTTAAACCAGGTTTGGCCAGGTCAAGCAACCAGGCAGCAAAAACGAGAGAGCTGCCCTGAGTGCTTATCCCGAGGATGATCGCACAGATGATCACCAGTGCCGGGTGAAGATCGATAAAAGCAAAGAGGATTGTCCCAAGACCCAGGAAAAACATCAGCGGCCAGGCAATTCGTGAGCGATCAACCCGGTCGGATAAAGCACCGGCCGAAAGGGCTCCGATAATGCCCGCTACCCCAAAAATCATAAAAAAATGAGCGGCTGTTGCGCCGGCTGCCGGCTCTTTGATGTGCAGGGCGGTAAATGAAATAATTGCGCTGTAGATTGTTGACAAGAGGGCAATGCCAACAATAATTGGATAGAGAACTTTAACCTGAAGTGCTTCAGCATAGTTTTTCAGACTGCCAATCATGGCGGTTACCGTAATAGTCCTCTCCCCCGGTTTGACCGATGCCAGCAGCAGCAGCGATAGAGCTCCCACAATGGCGCTGACCGCAAACCAGCTGTTATAACCGTAGTTGTCAATTAAGAATATTGCCGTCGCCGGCCCGACCAGCAATCCTAAATTAAAGAAGATTCTCAGGCTGCCGAGGTAGGTGCCCAGGCGTTTAGCCGGTGCCAGTTCGGCAACCATGGTTGAAATACCCGGCAAAAAAACGGCCAGCCCGAGAGCCTGGTAGATGCGGGCAAAGAGTAATAACCAGTATGTTGAACCGAGCATTACGATCAAAGGGGTAGTGGCAAAAGTAAAAGCACCAAAAAGCATTAGGGGCTTGGCTCCCTTTTGATCCATGACCGGTCCTAAGACCAGCCTGAATATAACAGCGGATAGGCCAAATACTGTGTTCTGGAGGCCTGACTGAAAAGGGGTGCTGCCGATCGATAGGCTGTATGCCGGAAAAGTGGCGATAACCGCAAAAAGGTTGACCATAAAGAAGAAGACAGATCCGTTTTAATAAGCCCAGTTTTTCCAGCTGTTCCGCTCTGTCGCTCTGATTTCTGCTGTCAGGGATACTGCCTCCTCGGGATCACTAAATTTCATCAGGTTAGGCTGGTTTGAGGCGGTCGGCTAGCTGTTTCCCAACCGTGGCGGCTACATCTGCCGCTACATAATGATCGGCTGCAGCGTCGAAGAGCATTGTCGCCCAGGCCTTTATTGTCCCCTTCGGCAAACGGTAACAGAGGCAAAGCGGCAGACGGGGCAAAACCCGCCATTCGAAGGCTAAATCTCCCAATCCTTTAAGTTCCCAGCCACCTGCTTCATGGCACCTTGCGGCCAGCCCCCTGATGTCATCCTGCCAGGCTGCTGCCAGTTCATCACCACAGTAACCCTGGAAGGCTTGCTGGTAGAAGAGACCGCCGATTTCACTTAAATTAACCCATCGTCCGGCCAGAGGGTGGCCGTCAGCCCTCTCTAGGTAATGCAGCCATAGCGCTTCAGTTTGCAGAGAGGCAGGTTGTCCGCTTGCGTCAACTATGCTTAAAGTGGGCCAGCTGATCAGGTATTCTTTTGTCAGCAGCACACCACTCAAGGAGATAGCTCCCGCCTCTTCGTTGATTCCTAAAGCAGCATAGTCGGCCACCTGGTGAGGGGTGCGCGTTTTAAGCTTATTCCTCAGCTGTTTGCAGAGCTCCTCAAGAGCGAACCGTCTGCTTTTTTCATTCTGCTCGCTATCAAGGTTAGTCTTTTTGCTATACCTAAATTCATCTGCGCTCATTCGATCACCTGTTTATTTTACTGACTTCGGTCATTATAACGGCTTAATCCGGATAGCGTCAATAAAGGACTTTAGCTTTTGCCCTGCAGTTAGTCTGATTAATCGGGCCACAGGCAGGAAATTATGAAAGTAGGAAGAATTTAAAAGAACTTATTAATACCAACCAATTAACAAAATACACTATTACTTGATGATTCAATATTATGCAGGGTCATAGACGATAGGAGTTGTTAAATGATGCAAATTGGGATAGCCGGCTATGGCAAGATGGGCAAAATGATCAGGCAAAAAGCCCTGGAGAAAGGGCACCAGGTAGCCGCGGTCATTGATCCTTCCAGTGATGCAGAAGAGATCACCTCCCGCGAGATTAGTTCTGCAATACTGCCACTTGATGTTATAATTGACTTTACCGATCCACAGACGCTTGTTGATAACGTAACACTATATGGAGAACTTCAGCTGCCGGCAGTAATCGGCACGACCGGATGGTATGACCGACTGAGCGAGGTGGCTACGATCGTTAACCGGGCGGGTACCGGTTTGATCTGGTCCGGTAATTTCTCCTTAGGCGTAAACATCTTTTTTCAGTTGGTTAAAGCGGCTGCCGGTCTGATGGAGCGCTTTGAGCAGTACGATGTGCTGGTTAGCGAAGTGCACCACAGCCAGAAGAAAGACAGCCCCTCGGGAACGGCCGAGATGATCGGCGCCATCTTACTTGATGCGCTAAGCCGTAAAATGAGGATTATTACCGGTAACCCGGAAAAACCGCTCTGCGCAGAAGATCTGCACATTTCTTCCTCCCGCGTTGGCGAGGTGCCTGGGATTCACCGCGTGGTTTTTGACAGTGAGATTGATACGATTTCCATTGAACATTCTGCCCGCGACCGGTCCGGTTTTGCCGAGGGTGCGCTGCTGGCAGCCGAGTGGATTGTTAATAAAAAAGGCCTGTATAACATCGACGATCTGATGCAGGCCGTGATTGGGGGAAGTTAGGTTGAGAACCATTAATGATATTTTCAGAGGAGTACATACAGCACTGATAACGCCCTTTACTTCGACCGGTGCTGTTGACATCGGGGCCTTTAAACGGCTGGTAGAGTTTCAGATTGAATCCGGTATCGATGGGCTGGTGCCCTGCGGCACAACAGGTGAAAGTTCAACTCTCTCACATGATGAGCACGACCGGGTAATCGCCCTTACCGTTGAGTATGCCGCCGGGAGGGTGCCAGTGATTGCCGGAACAGGCAGCAACGCCACCATCGAAGCAATTCAGCTGTCACAGCACGCCGAGCAATCCGGGGTAGATGCCGTATTGGTGGTTAATCCTTACTATGTCAAACCGACCCAGAAAGGCCTTTACCTGCACTTTAAGGCGGTTGCCGAATCGGTATCAATCCCCTGTATCGTTTACAACATTCAGGGGCGAACCGGGGTAAACGTAGAGAATGAAACGCTCCTGCGCCTGATGAACGAGAACCCCAATATTGTCGGGGTAAAGGAAGCCTCTGGCAGCCTGGAGCAGATGAAGAACCTGCTCGGGTTGCGCCGGGAGCAGTTCGTGGTACTCTGCGGCGATGACAATATGACGGTTGATCTAATCGAGGCAGGGGGCAATGGGGTCGTTTCGGTGGCAGCAAACCTGATCCCGCGCCAGATGAAAGCGATGGTTCACAGCGCGCTTGATGGCAACCTGGTCCGGGCGCGGGAGATTGAGGCGCAGCTGATGCCCTTCTTCAAAGCCTGCTTTATTGAAACCAACCCGATACCGATCAAAACGGCGATGGCGATGAAAAAGTGGTGCAAGGAAGAATTTCGCCTGCCGATGTGCTCGCTCTCCAGAGATGAACACTATACAGTAATCCGCGAGGCGATGGAGGCTCTTGATATTCAGGAAGCCAGCAGTCGCAAAGTAAATATCTAAGGAGTTTTAAGGACCGATGGCTAAAATCAATCCTCATTACCGCAAACTTAGCGCCGGGTATCTTTTTCCAGAAATCAGCCGCCGGGTTGCCGCTTTTCAAAAGGAAAACCCGCAAGCTAAAATTTACCGCCTGGGAATCGGCAACACTACCGAACCACTGCCGCCAGTGGTGATTGGCGGGTTAAGGGATGGCGTAGAAAGGCTTGCTTCTCTTAAGACCTACAGCGGTTATGGTGATGAACAGGGCGAGCTTGCATTGCGCGAAGCACTGGCCGCGCTCTACCGGGATAGGGGCGTAACTCTTGAACCTGATGAGTTATTCATCAGCGACGGCGCCAAGCCCGATTCAGGCAATATCCAGTCGATCTTTGGCGTGGGTAACTTGGTTGCCTTTCAGGATCCCGCCTACCCGGTTTATGTCGATTCAAACGTTATTGCCGGCCGCTCGGACAGCTACAACAGCGAAAGCTGCTCTTATGCCGGTTTTGTTTACATGCGGTGCAGCGAGGAGAATGGCTTTATCCCCGAACCACCGGCCGAGAAAGCAGACCTGATTTATCTCTGCAGCCCCAATAACCCGACCGGTGCCGTGGCCAGCCATCAGCAACTTAAAAAGTTTGTCGACTATGCCCGTAAATACCGGGCGGTGATCATTTTTGATGCTGCTTACGCCGATTTTATTACCGATCCAGCTTTGCCCCGCTCGATCTACGAAGTAGACGGGGCCTTTGAGTGCGCTATAGAAATCAACAGTTTTTCAAAATCGGCAGGTTTCACCGGGGTCAGGCTCGGCTGGGCAGTTGTTCCGCAAGCCTTAAGCGTTGAAGACAGTGAGCCGGGCGAACTGAACCGGCTTTGGCTACGCCGTCAGACGACTTTTTTTAACGGCGCCTCCAATATCGCCCAGCGTGGCGGGTTGGCCGTGCTGTCACCTGAAGGGCAGGTTGAGTGCAAAGCGGTGATCAACCTCTACATGGAGAATGCCCGCCTGATCCGTGAAGGGTTGCAGCAGATCGGTTTAACCATCTACGGCGGTGTCAATGCGCCGTACCTCTGGTTAAAAACACCGGGTAGTTTAACCTCCTGGGAGTTTTTTGATCAATTGCTGAGTGAAACGCAGGTAGTAGGCACCCCGGGCTCCGGCTTTGGCCCGGCCGGCGAAGGCTATTTCCGCCTCAGCGCCTTCGGCCACCGCGCCGATATCGAGGCCGCCGTTGCGCAAATCATAGCTAAGCTTAAAATCTAGACTTTTTACTGGAGGCGGCACCAATGAACGAAAAAAGAATCCCCCTGTCGAAAGCACAACTGGAAAAGATTGCCGAAGACTATCCAACCCCTTTCCATCTCTATGACGAAAAAGCAATCCGCGAAAATGCCCGTCAATTCTATCAGGCTTTCTCCTGGGTAAAAGGCTTCAAAAACCACTACGCCGTTAAAGCCTGTCCCAACCCGACCATCCTATCTATACTATTGGAAGAAAAAATGGGTGTTGACTGCAGCTCCCTGCCGGAGCTGATCCTGTCGGAAAAAGTCGGTTTCCGCGGCGAAAATATCGTTTTAACCTCCAACGACACCCCGGCCGAAGAGTTCATCGAAGCGGCCCGCCTTGGCGCGGTGATTAACTTAGACGACATCGGCCATATTGAACTTCTCGAAAAAAGTATCGCTATTCCGGAGCTAATCTCTTTTCGCTACAACCCCGGGGATGCCCGCACCGGCAATGTCTTAATTGGCCTGCCCCTTGAGGCCAAGTACGGTGTGACCAGGGACCAGGTTGTAGATGCCTACCGGATTATGAAAAATAAGGGGGTAAAACGCTTCGGCCTGCATACCATGGTGGCCTCCAACGAACTCGAAAACAGCTATTTTATTGAAACGGCAAGGATGCTTTTTGAACTGGCCGTTATGGTTAAAGAAGAGAGTGGAGTTGAAATTGAGCTGGTTAACATGGGCGGCGGAGTTGGTATACCTTACCGGCCAGAAGAAAAAGCGGTTGACTTGGAGCTGATTTCTTCCGGGATTAAAGAACTTTACGGCCAGCTGATTGTCCCTGCCGGGTTGCACCCCTTACGCATCGTCTTCGAATGCGGCCGCCTGGTAACCGGCCCTTATGGCTACCTGGTCAGCCGGGTGCGCCATGTGGCTAAAAAATATAAAACCTATGTCGGGCTTGACTCCTGCATGGCTAACCTGATGCGTCCGGGCATCTACGGGGCCTACCACCACATTACCGTTCCCGGCAAGGAAGACCTGCCTGCCGATCAGCTCTACGATGTAACTGGCTCGCTCTGTGAAAACAGCGATAAATTTGCCATCGATCGCCGGTTGCCCCGGATAGAGCCTGGTGATTTAATTGTGATCCACGATACAGGGGCACACGGTTATGCGATGGGCTTTAACTACAATGCCAAGCTGCGTTCGGCCGAGCTGCTGCTGCGCGAGGGTGGCACGGTTCAGCTAATTCGCCGGGCAGAAACAATTGATGACTATTTTGCAACAATGAGATTTCCCTCTGCCCCGCTAAAGGTATGATACAATGTAATTAGTATTCTGAAGGAGAGTGATTTATATGATTCGCAGCGACATCAGAGCTTATATTAACATCGGCGCCTTTGTTTTGGTTTTGCTTTTTAACTTCTTATCAAATGCCATCCCCTTTAACGGCCTGACCCAGGGCGACTTATCCGAACTTTACCCGGTTTTAATCACCCCGGCTACCTATGTGTTCTCAATCTGGGGTCTGATTTACCTCTTTCTGCTAGCCTTTATTATCTATCAGGCAATACCTGCTTTTCGCGAGCATCCCCTGGTCAAAGCGGTGGGCATTCTTTTTGCCGTCAGTTCCCTTTTTAACATAATCTGGCTTTTTGTCTGGCACTACCAGAAAATAGGCTGGTCGATGATCGTAATGCTGCTGATATTGGCCACGCTGATTACCATCTACTTAAGAATCGGCGCGGTTACCGCTGAGAAAACCATCTATGACCGGATCATCGTTAAATATACTTTCAGCCTCTATCTCGGCTGGATTACAGCGGCAACCATCGTTAATTTTAACGCCATGCTTTATAACATTGGCTGGCTTGGCATTGGTACCGGCGGGGTCATCTTCACGATCCTGATGATTATTATCGCCAGCCTGGTGGCACTGGCCGTTTTTTACCTGCGCCAGGATTACATTTTTGCAGCAGTCTTTGTCTGGGCCCTGATCGGCATTGGGGTCAGACATGCCTCCGGCCCGGTTGTTCTTACAGTATTTTCCTGGTTGGCAGCAGCAGCCATTCTCTTCTTTCTTGGATGGATTGTGGCCCGCCAGAAAAATGGGTATAGCAGGATTTAAATAACGGCAGTTTGGGACACAATAAAAAAGCGGTAATTGCCATAATACTCTAAAGGCACTCGCCGCTTTATATTTTTTACCCTAATAAATTCAGCGCAATACTTACTTCTTAAAGAAGCTGCCGATTACACCGCCAATTAAATTGGTCAGGTCGCTCTGGCCGCTCTCCTTTTTCTGGTTGCCAAGGGCGCCTAGAACCAGAGGGGCCAACTGGGTTAAAAGATCTGAGGCCTGGTTGCTCTGCAGCCCGGCTTTTTCGGCCAGATCGGACTGGACAGCATCTTTTTTGCCGCCGAAAATGTGCTGCAGCATTTTAGCCCCGTCTTGGGTGTCGACATTCTTCAAAAACCCTAAAATATCATCCACCGGATCATCCTTATGTTTTTCTAAGGCCTTATCAAGGGATTTAGCCCCTTCCGGGCTGGCGGCATTTTTCTGAAGAGCGCCCATCAAAGCCGGTAGCGCCACCTGGGCCAGCTGCTGGGTTTGTTTCGGATCAACGCCGACTGATTTTCCCAGTTGTTCAAGCACTTTCGGGTCGTTCAACTGCTTGGTAAGTAGATTAACAATATCCATAGTAATTCCCTCCTATCCATTTGATAATTCTAATCTATTGTAACATGTCTTAAAACAAAGTGCAGGTTTAATAGGGATTGCACTAAGTAGCAGCTTAATAGCTAGACAGCATTAATAAATTCATCCCCTTAAGCTTATTCAATTCTTACCGGTAAAGATAGTCCCTGGTTAGCGGCAGGTCGGCGCGGAGCCCCCTGCTAAACAGCAACTGGTGAACATCAAGGCCACTGCTGATAAAGGAGGCGCTGCAGCCAACCAGGTAGAGGCGCCACATTCTTACAAATCGTTCCCCGTATTTTTCCCTGATCTGGTCGGCCACTTTTTCAAAATTTTCCGCCCAGCAGGCAGTGGTCATGGCATAGTGCAAGCGCAGGCTTTCAGCGTCGATCAGGTGAAAAGAATGCTCCGGCAGGGACCAGATAATCTCGCGCAGGGAAGGAACATAGCCCCAGGGGATGACATGCCTTTTAAGCCAGGGGCTGAGCGGCCCTTCAGAAGGCCGGTTGATGGTGTGCATCAGCGACAGGCCACCGGGGCGGAGCATCTTTTTTAGACAGTTAAAATACCATTCAATATTTTCGCGGCCCACATACTTAAACATGCCGACGCTGACAATCTTATCAAAGACCTGCCCCTCAACCGCAAGGTCACGGTAATCGGCAACTCGCACCTCAACCTGGCCAACCAGGCCTTCTTCTTCGATCCGCTTACGGGTATCTTGCTCCTGCTGTTCGCTTAAGGTAATCCCGAGCGCTTTAACTCCGTACTCTTTTGCCGCCCTGATCACCAGGCAGCCCCAGCCGCTGCCGATATCAAGCAGGGTTTCTCCTTCTTTCAGCTGCAGCTTGCGCAGGATGAGATCAATCTTTTGCTGTTGGGCATCCTCCAGTGTATCTTCAAAGGTTTTAAAGTATGCGCAGGAGAAGGCCAGCGATTTATCCAGCCACAGTTTATAAAACTCGTTTTCCGGTTGGTAGTCGTGGCTGGCAATTTCGGGCGGGGTATCATCCGGTTCATCCCGGCGGCTTTTGATCAGTCTCTGAAACAGGTTCTGCCCGCTGCTGTCGCTTCTGAAGAGCTCTTCATTGCGGATTAGCAAGTTGAGCAAGGCTTTAAAATCGCCCTCTACATCGATGATTTGCTCCAGGTAGGCCTCACCAAAACTTGTTTCTGGGGTGCTGAACAATGCGCGGATGTTTGGTTGTTCGTTAAATATGATCCTGAAAAGCGCTTCGCTCCCCTCAGAGCAGCCGAACAGTTCATTCTCGCCATCCCAGTAGGTCACAGCAAAGGGAGCGTCTTTCATGCTGCGAAATACCGCCCTCAATAGTTTCTTTTGCACCTCGTAACCCCCCTTTACCTTCCTTTGCCAATCAAGTCGCTTTTTTACAGCATAAGCGCTGTCTATATTATGAAGCAATTCTTTAAATATTACAACTATATGCTACACACCATGGATACATTGATACATTAAAAAGAGTTTGGAAGATTATGTGTCTCCCAAACTCTCTTTATGTACTGGTCGGAGCGAGAGGATTTGAACCTCCGGCCTCTTGGTCCCGAACCAAGCGCGCTACCAAACTGCGCTACGCCCCGCTGTTGTGTCTAAAATTATAGCACAGCACTTTCAGCTGGACAATAGGATGATTTTTGCCAGTGATCTTCGCTGGCTTTTTGCCAATTCTGTTTGAGAAAAAATTAACTTGTCAAATAATTTGCAATTGTATTGACATATCTTCTTCGCTTCGTTATAATGTTCAAAAGAAAGTGACTTGCTATCTAATTTTCAAAAAATCTTCAGTAGCCTTAGCCTCGGAAAGGCGGTAGCCTTGTGCAGTATGTAGTGATTATCGGCATTATACTTCTTATTTCCTGGGGGGTCAGGTTGCTAATCCACTGGGATCTTAAAAACAGGCAGCGTTAGCTTTGCATAGGAGTTTACGAAGGGAGAATCTGTCACATGCTTAATGCGGTTATATTTATAGGGATATTTTTGGCGGTTGCTCTTTCGATCAGATATATGGTGGTTCGTGATTTAAAGAAAATTAGTTAGTGCAGTACAGCTGTTGCTGAAATAATTTGATAAAAATCCTTTTGTTTTTTTAGTTTAATCTGTACAATGAAAGGGATGTCAGTGACATCCCTTTGCCTGTTTTATAGCTTTATACTGATGAGGTGTATAACTTGAAGCCGCTAAAAAGGGTGGGCATCCCCCGCGCCCTTTCATACTACTCTTTCTTCCCCCTCTGGAAGGAGTTTATTGAAGAATTAGGTTTTGCAGTTATTGTTTCCAGCCCTACGAACCGAAAAATCCTGGAAGATGGCATTAAGGAGACGGTTAACGACGCCTGTATCCCGATTAAGGTATATCATGGCCACGTGCTCGATCTTGCCGGACGGGTTGATTATATCTTTGCGCCCCGCATGGTCAGCGCGGACGGTAAATCCACCTTTTGCCCCAAGTTTTTAGGCTTGCCGGATATGGTGCGCTTTATTGACGAAGCTCTGCCGCCCCTGGTTGATAGTCGTTATAATCGTAGTGGCTTGCCCGGTGGTTTATGGCGTTTTTTTTACGCGGTTGCAGCGGCCTTGGGAGTAAGAAATCCCCTGCTTATTGGTCGGGCTGCATTAAGCGCCCTGAAAAAGCAGAGATCGTATCAGAAACTGTTGCGTAGTGGCCTGAAACCGCCTGCGGCACTCGAAGTGGTTTTCAGCCGGGATGAGATTAAAAAAGGCAGGGCTCCGGCTCAGCCTGGATTGAAACAAGAAGAAGATTCAGTAGCTGTTGCCCTGCTTGGCTACCCCTATGCAGTTTTCGACCCCTACATCAGCGCCGGCATCTATCAGAAGCTTGTAAAACTTGGCGTTGAAGTGGTTACCTATGAGCAGATTCCCCGCAAGATCATGCGGCGGTTTTCGAAAGTGATGCCGCAAAACTTTTTCTGGTATTACAGCAACCAGGTTTGCTGGGCGGGCCTGCACCTGATCGACGCTAAAACTGCAGTTGACGGCATCATCCACATCACCGCTTTTGGCTGCGGCCCGGATGCTATGGTGGATAAAACCTTAGAAATTGAAGCTAAAAGGGCGGGGCTGCCTTTCTTAAGCCTGGCGATCGATGAACATACCGGCGAGGGCGGTGTGCAGACCCGGGTGGAAGCTTTTATTGATATGCTTAAAATTAAAAAAGCGCCGGTTAGGGTGGGATAAATTCAGATGGGAAATGTATTTCTCGGCATTGATGTCGGTTCAGTCAGCACCAACCTGGTTTTAAGTGATCAGGATGACCGGGTTTTGGCCTACGAGTATTTAAGAACCCGCGGCCAGCCGATTCAGGTGGTGCAGGAGGGGCTGAAGCTGATCGAGCCCAAAATGCCATCCGGCTCAGCAGTTGCCGGGGTAGGTGTTACCGGCAGCGCCCGCAGCCTGGTTGGAGTAGCGGTTGGTGCTGATGTTGTAAAAAATGAGATTACGGCCCATGCGGTTGCGGCAGACCTGGTTGTGCCAGGTGTGCAGACGGTGCTGGAGATTGGCGGGCAGGATTCTAAGCTGATTATTTTGCGGCACGGAGTGGTCGTTGATTTTGCCATGAACACGGTTTGTGCGGCTGGCACCGGATCTTTTCTTGATCATCAGGCTGCCCGTCTCGGGATCCCGATTGAAGAGTTTGGATCGATTGCCCTAAGAGCGGAACAACCGGTGCACATTGCCGGGCGTTGTTCGGTTTTTGCCGAATCGGATATGGTTCATAAGCAGCAGACCGGTCACGGTCTGGAAGAGATCATTGCCGGGCTCTGTGATGCCCTGGTGCGCAATTACCTCAACAATGTTGGCAAGGGCAAGGAGATTCTGGACCCGGTGGTATTCCAGGGGGGCGTTGCTGCCAATAAGGGGATCAGGGCTGCTTTTGAAAAGACGCTCGGGCAGAAAATAATTGTGCCTGAACATTTTCATGTAATGGGGGCGCTGGGCGCTGCCGTTTTGGCCAAGAGCAGGGTGACGGAAAGTGATGCGGTAACCCTTTTCAGGGGCTTTGCCCTCAGCAACCTTCATTATAAATCGACAGCCTTTATCTGTGATGGCTGCCCGAACATCTGTGAAATTGTGAACCTCAGCTTGGACGGCAAGCTCCTGGCTCGCTGGGGCGGACGCTGTGGCAAATGGGAAGATTCAGTAGATCAGCCTGACCAACAGTTCAGGAAAGAAATTTTTTCAGTTTAGGAGGAGTATTGTTAAAAGCAGCGAATTATGTACGTTGCTTTAATAATATAACAAGGGGGTTTACAATTGAAAAAGCTTTTAGTTTTAACATTGCTTATCGTTTTTAGTTTGTTTGTTTTTGGTTGTGGCGGCGCGTCTGACGACGCAGTTGTCGAAGAGCCCGAGGGTGAAGAAGCAGCACTAGGCTACAAAATCGGGATCATGACCGGTACTGTTTCACAGGGTGAGGAAGAGTTCATGGCAGCGGTCGAGCTGGTTGAGAAATACGGCTCGGATGTTGTTGTCCACATGACTTACCCCGACAAGTTCATGGATGAACAGGAAACCACCATCGCTAACATCGTTAGTCTGGCTGCTGATCCGGAAATGAAGGCAATCGTTATTTGCCAGGCTGTACCAGGGACTAAGGCTGCCATCGATATCATCAAGGAAAATCGCGATGATATCTTGTTCATAGCCGGTGTTCCCCATGAAGATCCGGAAGTAATCGCATCATCAGCTGATATCTGCATTAACCCTGATGATCTGGCCCGGGGTGAAACTATCGTTGCCTTGGCGGCGAAGATGGGTGCAGAAACCTTTATCCACTATTCTTTCCCGCGTCACATGTCATATGAGCTTTTAGCCCAGAGACGTGATATCTTCCGTGATGAATGCGAAAAACTTGGTGTCGCCTTTGTAGAAGTAGAAGCTCCCGACCCCACTGGTGATGCTGGTGTTCCTGGGGCTCAGCAGTTTATTTTGGAAGATGTTCCCCGCCAGATTGAAAAGTACGGTGCTAACACCAACTTCTTCAGTACCAACTGCGCAATGCAGGAACCGCTGATCAGGATGGCTCTTGATGGCGGAGGAATTTATGCTGAGCAGTGCTGCCCGAGCCCTTACCATGCTTACCCTGGTGCTTTGGGTATTGAAATTCCCGAAGATAAGGCCGGCGATGTAGCTTACATTCTCGAGCAGATTGAAGCCAAAGTTGTTGAGGGCGGTGGCGCCGGTCGTTTTGCAACCTGGAGAGTGCCCTGCAACATGGCTATCATTCATGGCTCTGCAGAGTATGCGATGCTCTATGCCAAGGGTGAAGTTGGCAAGCAGGACTTTGATAAGTATACCGAAACCATGTCTGCTGCAGCAAAAGGCCCCGTTATTCTTAACGGTCTGGATGCTGCGCCCAACTTCCTTATGTTCGTTGGCGATTCCATTATTTTTGGCGAATAATTAATTGTTTGTTTTTGAGGGTTCTATCAAACATAGGGTTGCCTCAGGCAACCCTATGTTTCAGTTTGGAGGTAGGTAAGATGGAAAGCACATCTCTTTTAAAGCTGGATAAAATATGCAAATCATATTATGGCAACCGGGTTTTAAAAGATGTCTGTTTGGAAATTAAAAAAGGCGAAATTCACGGCCTGGTCGGTGAGAATGGCGCCGGCAAGAGCACCTTGATGAATATATTATTTGGGATGCCGGTTATTCAGCAGACCGGAGGGTACGAAGGTGATGTTGTCCTGGAAGGTAACCAGGTTTGTTTTACCTGCCCGTCAGAAGCAATGGATTACGGAATTGGCATGGTTCACCAGGAATTTATGCTTATTCCCGGTTTTACTGTCGCTGAGAATATAAAACTTAACCGGGAACGAACCAAACCAAATGTGATCAGTAGACTAATTGGGAAGAAAATGGAAACAATTGATGTGCAGAGAAACAGGCACGATGCGCGGGCTTCTCTGGATCGCCTGGGGATGTCCTTCGACGAAATGATGCCTGTAGGCGGGCTTCCTGTTGGTTACATGCAGTTTATCGAGGTGGCAAGAGAAATTGATAAAGAAAATACTAAAGTTGTAGTATTTGATGAGCCGACAGCTGTTTTGACTGAAAGCGAGGCCGAGCAATTTTTAGATACTGCCCGTAAATTGGCTAACGACGGTTTGGGTGTTCTCTTTATCAGCCACCGGCTGGATGAAGTGGTTAGTCTTTGTGATCGCATTACTGTGTTGCGAGACGGTGAAGTGGTCGCACTTTTAAATAGAGGAGAAGCCTCTATTCAAAGAATTGCCGAGTTGATGGTGGGGCGTCAGATTAACCGGTTGGCGGATAGAAAAAAAACTGTCCAGGTTAACAAGCCGATTCTGGAGATTAGAAACTTAGCGGTTGAGATGCCCGGTGAAAAAGTGAAAGAGTTTGATCTTGATCTTTATGAAGGTGAAATATTGGGTGTTGGGGGACTTGCCGGTCACGGAAAAATTGGCATTGCCAACGGTATCATGGGTATGTATCCTGCAACGGGCAGCCTTGTAAAACAGGGTAAGTCGCTGCCGCTTGGCGATACCATGCTGATGTTACAGGAAAATATGGCTTTTGTATCCGAAGATCGGCGTGGTGTCGGCTTACTATGGGACGAATCGATTGAACATAACATCATCATCGCTGCGATGCAGAGCCAGAAGAAGTTCCTCAAGCGCGTCACTCCTTTACTGACCATTGAAGACAGAAAAAAAATACACGAGCATACTCTAAAGATGATTAAAGATCTTGATATCCGCTGTGTCGGGCCCCAGCAGTTGGTCAAACGGTTAAGTGGGGGAAACCAGCAGAAGATCTGTATTGCCAGAGCAATTACCCTTTCGCCGGACATTCTTTTCGTATCCGAACCGACCAGGGGTATTGATATCGGCGCCAAGCGCATCGTTCTTGATTTGCTTCTACAGCTGAACCGGGATCTGGGAGTAACAATTGTCATGACATCCAGTGAACTTGCTGAGCTGCGGTCTGTTTGCGACCGGATTGCGATTATTTATGAAGGACGATTAGAGGGTGTCCTTCCGCCCGATGCACCGGATCTTGATTTTGGCCTGATGATGGCCGGAGAATTTGAGCACAAGGGGGCTGATCAGGTATGAAAAATATTTTAGACTTAGCCTACAATATAATTGGTTTACCGAGATTAATTATTAGTATTTTTTTACTTGTATTTCTGATTGCTGCGGCGGTAGTTGATCTATCAATACCGATGCTTACGGGAAGCCTTCTGGTCCGTGTGGGGATGAATGCCGTGCTTGTGTTAGCCCTGATCCCGGCCATTAAGGCAGGAACAGGATTAAACCTCGCTTTACCCTTAGGCATCATGTGCGGGTTGGTCGGAGCAGTTGTTGCAATTGAATATAAATTATCCGGAGCCGCATCATTTGCCGTTGCCCTGGCCATTGCGGTACCATTGGCGATTATCGTAGGTTACTTGTATGGTCTTGTCCTGAACAGGATTAAAGGACAGGAGATGATCGTTGGTACTTATGTTGGTTTTTCAGTGGTATCAGGTATGTGTATTTTTTGGCTGCTAGCGCCTTTTAAAAACCCGGAAATGGTTTGGGCTTATGGCGGTACCGGTTTAAGAAATACAATATTGCTGCATTCCAGTTTTGATAAAATTTTAAACGACTTTCTTGGCTTTAAAATTGGAGAAATAGAAATACCAACTGGTCTGCTGCTCTTTTTTGGCCTGCTTTGTTTTATGGTTTGGTTATTCGGTAAAACAAGAACCGGTAATGCCATGCATGTTGCCGGCAGTAATCCCCGGTTTGCACTTTCATGTGGCATTAATATCGATAAAATGCGGATCCTTGGCACAGTGCTTTCCACGATCTTGGCTTGCATCGGAATTCTGGTCTACTCCCAAAGCTATGGTTTTCTTCAGCTCTATCAAGGGCCGTTAATGATGGCATTCCCGGCGGCTGCGGCAATCCTGATTGGCGGTGCTTCGCCAAAGAAAGCAGCAATATCCCATGTTATTATAGGTACTTTTTTGTTTCAATCCCTGCTAGTGGTCGCTCCTCCAGTCATTAATGTTCTCGTTGAGGGTAGTTTTTCCGAGGTCTTCCGCGGGATTGTCAGTAACGGGGTTATTCTTTACGCACTGGCGACCAAGTGGGAAGGAGGAGAGTAGCAATGATACCGGAACAAAAAGAGCTTAAACCAAATACAAATAGCCCATTGATCAAGATCAAGCGAAAACTGATAGAGTTTGCTGTTCCCCTGTTATTTCTGGTTCTTTGTATTATTGGAGCCTATTACGCCAGGCTCCAGCCGTCGTTTTTAATCAACGAAATTATTATGCGGATGGCCCGCAACCCGGTGTTGGTTCTGGCGCTAATTATTCCTGTTCTGGCCGGTATGGGGATGAATTTTGCTATTGTTTTGGGAGCAATGGCCGGGCAGATCGGATTGATTATAATCACTCATTACGAAGCGACAGGTATAACCGGGGTAACAGTAGCGGCTCTCATTGCTGTTCCTTTTGCCATTATATTTGGCTACCTGACCGGTAAATTACTGAATCGGGCTAAGGGGAAAGAGATGATTACCAGCATGATCTTTGGCTTTTTTGCTGTCTATGTCTGGCAGCTCTTTTTCCTGGTGTTTGTTGGATCAATTATCCCAATGCGTAATGAAAAGATGATTTTATCAACAGGGGTGGGCGTTCGCAACACGGTAGATCTCGTAGGCATTAGATACGCATTAGATGATATTATCAAGATCAGGGATCTTCCCGGTATCACTATCCCGATATCGACCTTGATTGTAGTGGCTCTATTTTGCATACTAATTACCTTTTTTATGAAGACTAAATTGGGACAGGATATCCGGGCTGTTGGTCAGAACATGGAGATTGCTGCCATTTCGGGCATTAATGTAGACAAAATAAGGATCACAGCCATTATCATTTCAACCGTGCTGGCTGCCTGGGGGCAGATCATCTGGCTTCAAAATATCGGAACTTTAAACACCTACGGCAGCCATGTGCAGGTGGGACTTTTTGCTGTGGCAGCGTTGTTGATTGGTGGAGCATCAGTGGCTAAGGCGAATATCTGGCAGGTTCTCTTAGGCACTTTTCTGTTCCACACACTCTTTATCATTTCCCCGACTGCCGGAAGAAATTTATTGGGCGATGCCCAAATTGGAGAGTTTTTCAGGGTTTTTGTTGCTTATGGGGTAATCGCGGTTGCCTTGGTGTTGCATGCCTGGCAAAAACATAGTGCAGCCAAAAATAAATAGGATTACTTACCTTTTGAATGGAGAGAATATAAATGAAGCCAGAGTCAATATTGAGCGACCTGATTAGAATTAATACGGTTAATCCACCGGGAAATGAAACAGCTGCGGCTGAATACCTGAAAAATCTTTTTAGCGATAACGGTTTGGAAAGTGAGATCATTGAACCCGAGTCGGGACGGGGAACTTTTATAGCCCGCATTGGAAAAGGCTCCAAAAAGCTGCTTTATGTTTCTCATCTTGACGTTGTGCCGGTTGGTGATGACTGGGATTTTGAGCCTTTTAGCGGAGAGGTCAAAGATGGCGTAATTTACGGCCGGGGCGCTCTTGATTGCAAGGATCTGACAGCAGCCCAGGTAGTTGCCGCTCTTGAGCTGCAAGCCGAAGGAGTTCCACTAAACGGTCAGATTATTATTGTCGCTACCGCAGATGAAGAAAAAGGCGGAACTCTTGGAGCGGATTACCTGATCAAAAAGGAAGCGGATAAAATAAAGGCCGACTATGCCGTCAATGAAGGTGCAGATCAGCCGATTTTGATTAACGAAAAGCTTGCTTATTTTATCCAGGTCGGCGAAAAAGGAACAGCCTGGTGTACCTTAAAAGCCCATGGTGTTGCCGGCCACGGCTCAATCCCTACCCTGGCCGACAATGCCGTGGTTAAAATGGCCCGCGCTGTCAGCAGGTTGCATAACTACCGGGCCGAGGTGGTAGTGGTACCGGAAGTTGAAAAGCTTTTAAAAAACCTTGCTAAACTCTGTAACCTGGAGCTAATAACCTGTTCCGCTGATGATGTTGATGCGCTCCTGGATCAACTACCGCTTGAAAAAGCCTTTGTTGAAGCCCTTCGTTCGATGACCAGAATGACAGTTTCGCCAAACCAGATTAGGGGCGGCACAAAAACTAATATTGTTCCGGATTATTGTGAAGCCGATATCGATATCCGTATTTTACCCGGACAGGATTGTGATTATGTCGAAAAAGAGCTGCGGATGATTATCAGTAAAGATATTGAGATTGAATTTACTGAGTGCAAGGCACCAACATTTTCAAGTGCCGATGATTCTTTTTACCGCCTAATGGAGAAAACTACTTTAGATTTGACAGGCAAAGACACGATCTGCTTACCGGTTATCTCTTCCGGATCAACTGATTCTAAGTACTTGCGCGGGGCCGGAATTCCCTCATATGGTATCGGTTTGATGGCACCAGGTTTTGATCAGGGAGCCAGAAGTACGATCCATGGCCGCAATGAGCGAACCGATGTGGCCAGTTTGAGGCTGAAAACCAACTTCTTGAAAGAACTCGCCCGCCGCTATTTAACATAAGCTGAAGACAGTATTTGTCATCCCCTCCCTCCTGATTTAAAAGGACCGAAAGCTCACTCCCCCTTGAGGGGGGAGGGTTGGGGTGGGGGTGGAGATTATTGCACTTCATTTAAGTGGAGGCTAGACTCTGTGAAAGTAGCTTTCGGCCATATGGGGACCCTGACTCCGATTATGGAGCTGATTTTAGAAGATCTTGGGCACCAGTCGATTACCCCCACCCGGCCAACCCGTGAGACTTTAGCCCGGGGAGCCAAGTATGCCCCGGAATTTGCCTGCATTCCCTTTAAAATAGTGCTTGGCACATATCTTGAGGGCCTCGAACGTGGCGCGGATACTTTAGCCAGTGGTGGTGGTTACGGACCCTGCCGGGCCGGTCTATACGGGGAGCTGCATCGGCGAATCCTTAAAGATCTCGGCTATAATTTTGAGTTCATCTTTTTCTGGCCTCCGCTTAAAAAACCCTTGCATTTCTACCGCCAGCTTAAAAAGCTTAAAGGTAATAATTCTTGGTTGAAAGTAATGCGCACGATCAAGAAAGCCTATGGTAAGCTGACCATTCTGGACGAGCTTGAAATGATGGCTCAGCAAGTACGGCCGCTTGAAATTAAGAAAGGGTCAACATCCAGAGCTTTTGCAGAGGCACTACAGATCATGTGGAAGGCAAAAACTACGGCTGAGATAGCAACCGCCGGCGAAGAAGCAAGAGCAATATTAAAGGATGTTCCAATTGATCCTGCGCGACCCTCTCCATTAAAGGTAGGTATTATCGGCGAGATCTATGTCCAACTGGAGCCCTTTGCAAACTTTTATCTTGAAGAAATGCTTGGACAAATGGGGGTGGAAGTGCGCCGCAGTATCTACCTGGCCGGCTACACCCACCATGATGTTCTTTCAACTAAAGGCGATAAGGGTAGCCGGCGGCTGGCTATGCCCTACCTTGGGCAGAAAGTGGGCGGTCACGGCCAGAACAGTGTCGGGGACATTATCCGCTATGCCAAAATGGGTTACGATGGGGTGGTTCAGTTGGCCCCCTTTTCCTGTATCCCAGAGATTGTGGCTAAAAGCATAGTGCCCCGTCTCAGCAAAGAATACGGCATTCCGGTGCTTACTCTATTCATTGATGAACAAACCGGTGCTACCGGAGTGCAGACACGGCTGGAAGCTTTTGTGGATATGATGGCGCAGCGCCGCTCACGCGACTTAAGCCTGGGCGTCTTAAATCATAAGACTAGCTTTTTTCCCCGAGCAATAAGTAAAGCGTAATTTCTCCTCATGCGTTTATGACTATTGCCCTTCTACCTGATGGAAGGAGGACCTCCTTTGACCTTGCAAATTGGCTCTTTTCAATTACGCCCTGGGCTGGCCCTGGCCCCCATGGCCGGGGTTACCAATCATGCCTTTCGCCTCCTGGCCAAAGAACAGGGTTGCCAGCTGCTCTATTCTGAGATGATCAGCGCAAAAGGTTTAATTTACGCTAACAACCGCAATCGTTCGCTGCTTTACTTTACGGAAGCCGAAAGGCCTTTCGGGCTGCAGCTCTTCGGTTCTGAGCATGCCTTTTTAGCCCGGGCAGCAGAGAAACTGGAAAAGCTGGGCCCTGATTTTATTGATCTCAACCTGGGTTGTCCGACCCGTAAAATAACAAGCAATATGGAGGGTGGGGCGTTGCTGCGCCAGCCGGCGCTTTGCAGTGAACTGTTTAAAGCTGTGGTGGGTGCTGTCAGCTGCCCGGTGACGGTTAAGCTGCGTAAAGGCTGGGATGAACAATCCTACACCCTGCCGGAAATTGCCTTACGCGCAGAAGAAGCAGGGGTCAGTTTGATCACAATCCATGGCAGAACTGTCGATCAGGGTTACAGTGGCAAAGCGGACTGGGATGCAATCAAAGAGGTCAAACAGTTAGTTTCGATTCCGGTCATTGGTAATGGTGATATTGATTCACCTCGGGCAGCAATGGCCATGATTGATCACTGTTCTTGCGATGGGGTTATGGTTGGCCGGGCGGCGCGGGGTAACCCCTGGATTTTCAGCGAAATCCTGGCTCAACTTGAGGGGCTCCCTCTTCCGGCAAAACCCTCACTGGCTGAAATAACTGCGATGATAGTTAAACATTTTAAACTATTAATAGCGCTAAAAGGAGAAGCTGCGGCTGCCCGCGAGATGAGGCGTCACAGTGTTTGGTACATAAAGGGATTGCCCTGTTCAGCAGTGGCCCGGCAAAAACTGATTTATGCTTCTTCCCTGGCCGAAGTGGAGCACGTTTTGGAGGACCTGTCCAGAACCAACCAGAGCCAATAAACAATTGTATCGGCGATGGAGAAGTGCTAAAATGCTGTTGATCACATATATGTGCACATTTTTGCGCAGGAGGCTGCTTAGAATTGCAAAACGAGCGCGTTTTTAGAATCGGCGAAAAACTAATTAGCCTCGATAAGGTAATGCGCCAGGTTGAAAAAGCCCTTGAAATGCGCGAAATAGGTCATTCTCAACAAGAGATTGCCACCAGATTGCATCTTGACCGTAGTTTTATCTCCAGACTGGAGTCGATCGGCGAGATCAGAAAAGGCCGGCGGGTTGCGGTAATCGGCTTTCCCCTGGCTAACAGCAGTGAACTGACTAAGATTTGCAGGGATTATGGTATTGATTTCTCAATGCTGCTCAATGATCGGGAGCGGTGGGCACTGGTTCAGGATCAGCAGGCGCTTGATTTTTTTAACAAGATGCTGGAGATCGTAACCCGCCTACGCGAATATGACACCCTGATCATGATTACCTCGGAAAAGTGGTTTCATCTGGCCGAAGCGCTGCTTGATCTGCAGATTATTTACATCAGCCTTGGGTCTACACCGATTAGTGAAGATCGTTCGATCGACTTGCAACAGCTACAGGATGTACTTGAACAGGTCATGCAGATTAGAAAGGGGAACGAGTAAATTGAAGTATGTTGTCGGTATCAGCTTAGGTTCATCAACAAGAGATCATGTTGTCACGGTTGAATTAAAAGGCGAGAAGTATAAAATCGAACGAATCGGCACCAACGGCAACATGCGAAAGATGGTTGAAAAAATTTCCGAGCTGGACGGCAAAGTGGACGCTTTCGGCTTAGGTGGCATGGATATTTACGTATATGCTGTCGATCGGCGCTATACCTTCAGGGATGCAAAACGAATTATCAAGGCCGCCAGGAAAACCCCGATAGTTGATGGTTCGGGGCTCAAAAATACCCTTGAACGAAGGGCGATCGAATACCTCGCCGAGCATACGGATCTTTTTCGGGAGCCGCGTAAGGTATTGCTGATGAGCGCTATGGATCGGCTTGGCATGGCCCAGGCCCTGGAAAAAGCCGGCGCTATCATGACTTATGGAGACATTCCCTACGTTCTGGGATTGCCCGTTCCGCTAACGTCGCTTAATACCCTGGCGGTCATTGCCAGGTTGATTGCTCCTCTGGTTTGCCAGCTCCCCTTTACGATGATCTATCCTACAGGCGATAAGCAAACTGTCAACAAGCCACGCTTCCCCCGGTATTTTGAACAGAATGACATTATTGCCGGGGATTTTCATTTTATTCATCGTTACATGCCTGCTGAGCTGCCCGGCAAAACGATTATTACAAATACTGTGACCCTTTCCGACGTTGATTTTTTAAGGAACAGTAAGGTTAAAACCCTGATTACTACCACACCGGAGATGGAAGGACGTTCCTTTGGTACCAATGTAATGGAAGCCTTATTGGTCTGCATGGCCGGTGGTAATCAGGAGCTGACTGAAGAACATTACAACCATCTGTTGGTTGAACTCGATCTTAAGCCGCGCATCCTGGATCTCTGATTAATTGCTTGATCTTGATGTTCATCCAGTTACAGGGTCGGGAAAACCGTCCTTTTTTATATTGTATCCAGACAATCATTACTGTAGAATACAGCCCAGAAACTAAAAAGGGAGTAGATTCAGATGGAAACGGAGAGGATCGGCTTAATCGGTTGCGGCGAAATGGGATCTGCCCTGGCCAGGGGAATAGTTACAAAAGGGGGGATAAAGCCTTCAGCGGTCTATGTTTATGATCTAAATAAGGAGCGGGAAGCACTATTGGCAACCGAACTGCAAAGCATTACGGCGGAAAGCCTGGAGATGATCGCTCAGCAATGCCGCTTTTTATTTATTGCGGTAAAACCACAGGATGCCGGCAGTCTGCTAGACAGTATAAAAAGCCTGGTTCGCCCAGATCAGATTATCATCTCGATTGCCGCCGGCATTACGGTCAGCTTTATTGAGAAATATTTGCCTGAAGGGACCAAAGTGATTCGGCTGATGCCCAACACCCCCTGCCTGATCGGTGAGGGAGTGGTAGTGATCAGCACTGGAACTACGGTAACTGACGACGAAAGAAAGGAAGTCGAAAAACTGCTCAAACCGCTTGGCCTGATTATCCGCTTCCCCGAAACCTTGATGGATGCAGCAACCGGATTAAGCGGAACCGGCCCGGCTTATGTTTATCTATTTATTGAAACGATGATCGATGCCGGGGTCTCAATCGGGATCAGGCGTGATGTGGCCTCAAAGCTGGTGGTTCAGAACGTGATTGGTGCGGCTAAAATGCTGGAACGAGATACACACCATCCGGCGGAAATGCGTAATATAGTAACTTCACCGGCCGGCACCACCAGCTCGGCGATGCTGGTTCTTGAGGAATCAGGTTTCAGAAGTTGCCTGATCAAAGCCGTGATTGCGGCAACGAAGCGCTCAAAAGAACTGCTTAGGGGTTAGACCCAATCTTCACTTCCGACGGCAGAGGGCTGTGGTCGGGAAACTTGTGGTCGGGAAACACTCATTGGGTGGTCCTTTGGCTTGACAACACCTTGAGAACGCCTTATAATATAGCAAAAATTGCGGTTTATTTATTGCAGAGTCAGGTTAGCCGGGTTCTGCAATAACGGTCCAGGCTTCGTTGTAGGATGAAGCCGTTATTTATTTTAACAACTAAGAAACGGTCAACTTTAGAGCTAAATAGCTGTAAAAACATGAAATACAAATTGAGGATTACTGAGAAGTAAGGGGGTTACCGACGTGGAGAACAATGATGAGTTACTGTTAACTAAAGATGGTTTGGATAAACTGGAAAATGAACTGTTCCATTTAAGATCGGTCAAGCGCAAGGAGGTGGCCGCCCGTATTAAGGAAGCAATTTCATTTGGCGACATAACCGACAATTCGGAGTATGAAGATGCCAAGAATGAGCAGGCCTTTATCGAAGGTAGGATAATTACCTTAGAAAAGATGTTGCGGCGGGCCAGGCTGCTGGAAAAAAGCGACACGGCTGATTTTAATATTGCTCTCGGTTCAACTGTTAAACTGATCGATCTTAATCTGAACCAGGAATACGAATACACCATTGTCAGCACAGCTGAAGCAGACCCGACGGAGAAGAAAATCTCTAACGAATCGCCTGTTGGTAAAGCTTTGATCGGTCTCGCTGCAGGGGAAGTTGTCGAGGTAAAAGTTCCGGCAGGAATATTTAAGTACCGGATTGAAGCGGTTTCCTAGCACCTTAAAAACTGTAACCCCGGAGGTCTAAACATGGAGCAGGAACAACAGCAGCTAAGCGAGCTATTACAGATTAGAAGGCAAAAGATGGAGGCTCTACGCGCAAAAGGGGTTGAACCATTTGGCAGCAAATTTGAGGCTGACCATTACTCTGTAGCTATAGCTGATCGTTTCGATCAGCTGGAGGGTAAAGAGGTAACTGTTGCCGGCCGTTTGATTTCAATCCGCTCTCATGGTAAAGCATCTTTTGCCCACCTGCAGGACTACCGGGGGAAAATTCAAATTTATCTGCGCCAGGACCAGCTGGGACCTGAAAAATATGAGTTGCTTGACCTCTTTGATATTGGTGATTTTATCGGGGTCAGGGGAGAAGTTTTTCGTACCCAGAAAGGTGAAGTAACTGTTAAAGTGCTTGACTTCGCCTACCTGGCCAAAGCTTTACGGCCGCTACCTGAAAAGTGGCATGGTTTGAAAGATATTGAGCTTCGTTACCGCCAACGTTATGTCGATTTGATCGTTAACCAGGAAGTTAAGGAAACCTTTATCAAGCGTAGCCGGATCATCTCAACTATGCGCGAGCTGCTAAATGAATGGGGTTTTCTTGAGGTTGAAACCCCGATCATGCAGACCATTGCCGGTGGGGCTCTGGCCCGACCGTTTGTTACTCATCACAATGCTCTTGATATCAGGCTCTACTTGCGTATTGCCACCGAGCTTCACTTAAAGCGGCTGTTGGTTGGCGGTCTGGACAAAGTTTACGAAATCGGGCGGATCTTCCGCAACGAGGGCATTTCGACGATCCATAATCCCGAGTTCACCTCAGTTGAGATCTACCAGAACTACGCCGATTACGAAGATATGATGTGGATCACTGAAAACCTGATCTATCAAATCGCTGTTAAAGTGCTCGGCACCGGTAAATTAACTTTTCAGGGTAAGGAATTAGATCTGACCCCTCCCTGGCCGCGCGAAACGATGATCGAGTCGGTGCGCAAGTATTCCGGTGTTGATTTCTCCAAACTTGCTGACGGCCAGGCTGCCTTTGAAGTGGCCCGCAAGGCCGGACTGGAACTGGATAAGGGGATGAGCTGGGGTGACATCCTTTATCTTTTTTTTGAAGAGTTCTGTGAAGAACAGCTTCTATCACCGGTTTTTATCACCGGTTTTCCGGTGGAAGTATCTCCACTGGCCAAAAAGATGGATTCCGATCCCCGCCTGACCATTCGTTTTGAAGCTTTTATTGCCGGGTGGGAGATTGCTAACGCCTTTACTGAGCTTAACGATCCGATCGACCAGCGCGAGCGCTTTATGCAACAGCTATCCAAACGCGAGGCTGGAGATGATGAAGCTCATGTGATGGACGAGGACTTTATCCATGCTCTGGAGTACGGTATGCCACCGGCTGGTGGCCTTGGCATTGGTATCGACCGAATGGTGATGCTCTTAACTGATAACATCTCTATTCGTGATGTAATCCTTTTCCCTACCCTCAAACCGAAACCGCTTTCTGATTAAACAGCCCGGGGAGTTGCCGTTTTGCCCCCTTATTCCGCCGTTCGATAATTGTATTGAAAGCCCTTATTTAAAGGGCTTTCACTGGTTCTTAAAAGAAATTTAATTTTTTCTTAAAAAAGGCCTAAAAAGTGTTTGACAGTGTAAATGAACCATGCTATCATTTAAAGGTCGTGCTCGGCCCTTCCAGACAGCTGGAAGCGAGACAGGCCGACACAGCAAGGTGAATTTTCGTTCTTTGAAAACTGAGCAGGAAAAGGTAAAAAGGGTCTCCTACCGGGTGAGAATCTGGTGGGGTTAGATTCTTGCGATCTTTTTAAGTAATTAAAGCCAGGAAAAAAACGAGTGTGAAAAGTTTGTATGCAAATATAAACTGGAGAGTTTGATCCTGGCTCAGGACGAACGCTGGCGGCGTGCTTAACACATGCAAGTCGAGCGAAGCGATTTGGGTAGCTTGCTATCTGAATTGACTGAGCGGCGAACGGGTGAGTAACACGTGGGTGATCTGCCTGAAAGCCCGGGATAACAGTTGGAAACGGCTGCTAATACCGGATAAAGTCTATCATTCGATTGGTAGACCAAAGAATTTCGCTTTCAGATGAGCCCGCGTCCCATTAGCTAGTTGGTGGGGTAAAGGCCTACCAAGGCGACGATGGGTAGCCGGTCTGAGAGGATGGTCGGCCACACTGGAACTGAGACACGGTCCAGACTCCTACGGGAGGCAGCAGTGGGGAATTTTGCGCAATGGGCGAAAGCCTGACGCAGCGACGCCGCGTGAGTGACGAAGGCCTTCGGGTTGTAAAGCTCTGTCGAGGGGGAAGATAATGACGGTACCCCTCAAGAAAGCCCCGGCTAACTACGTGCCAGCAGCCGCGGTAAGACGTAGGGGGCGAGCGTTGTCCGGAATTACTGGGCGTAAAGGGCGTGTAGGCGGCCAGGTAAGTCAGCTGTGAAATTCCTCGGCTCAACCGAGGGCCTGCAGTTGAAACTACCTGGCTTGAGTGCAGGAGAGGAAGGTGGAATTCCCAGTGTAGCGGTGAAATGCGTAGATATTGGGAGGAACACCGGTGGCGAAGGCGGCCTTCTGGCCTGTAACTGACGCTGAGGCGCGAAAGCTAGGGGAGCAAACAGGATTAGATACCCTGGTAGTCCTAGCTGTAAACGCTGGGTACTAGGTGTAGGGGGTTTAGACGCCCTCTGTGCCGTAGTTAACGCATTAAGTACCCCGCCTGGGGAGTACGATCGCAAGGTTGAAACTCAAAGGAATTGACGGGGGCCCGCACAAGCGGTGGAGCATGTGGTTTAATTCGACGCAACGCGAAGAACCTTACCAGGGCTTGACATCTATCTGACGTATTGTAGAGATATGATATTTTCTTCGGAACAGATAGACAGGTGGTGCATGGTTGTCGTCAGCTCGTGTCGTGAGATGTTGGGTTAAGTCCCGCAACGAGCGCAACCCTTATTCTTAGTTGCCATCAGGTTAAGCTGGGCACTCTAGGGAGACTGCCGGTGATAAACCGGAGGAAGGTGGGGATGACGTCAAATCATCATGCCCTTTATGTCCTGGGCTACACACGTGCTACAATGGCCGGTACAACGGGTTGCGAGACTGTGAAGTTTAGCCAATCCCTTAAAGCCGGTCTCAGTTCGGATTGCAGGCTGCAACTCGCCTGCATGAAGTCGGAATCGCTAGTAATCGCGAATCAGCACGTCGCGGTGAATACGTTCCCGGGCCTTGTACACACCGCCCGTCACACCACGAAAGCCAGCAACACCCGAAGCCGGTGGCTTAACCGTAAGGAGAGAGCCGTCTAAGGTGGGGTTGGTGATTGGGGTGAAGTCGTAACAAGGTAGCCGTATCGGAAGGTGCGGCTGGATCACCTCCTTTCTAGGGAGTAATAGTTAAGAAAACTGGCTTTAACTTATAAGAAAAGATCGACGCCTCTCCTGCTTGGTTTTGAAAGAACGTTTTAAGAAGCGTTCTTTCCTGATGTACTGTTCTTTTACAAAAGGTGGAGCAAGGTTTTTTGAACTTTTGCTGACCAACCGCATCTAGTCAAGGGCCTATAGCTCAGTTGGTTAGAGCGCACGCCTGATAAGCGTGAGGTCGGTGGTTCGAATCCACCTAGGCCCACCATTTTGGGGGTGTAGCTCAGCTGGGAGAGCGCCTGCCTTGCACGCAGGAGGCCAGCGGTTCGAGCCCGCTCATCTCCACCATCTGTTCTTTGAAAACTGCATAGTGGTTATATACGATTTCACCAGGGACAAGTTAGAAAGGGCTCATGGTGGATGCCTTGGTGTCAGGAGGCGAAGAAGGACGTGGTTAACTGCGATAAGCCTCGGGGAGCCGTAAGCAGGCGTTAATCCGGGGATTTCCGAATGGGGCAACCCACTTGGGGTAATACTCAAGTATCTGCAGCCCAAGTCAATTAAGCTGCAGAAGCGAAACCCGGGGAACTGAAACATCTTAGTACCCGGAGGAAAAGAAAGCAAAAGCGATTCTCCTAGTAGCGGCGAGCGAACGGGGAACAGCCCAAACCGCATCTGTGTGATAGCCTGCCGGTGTTGCAGGTGTGGGGTTGTGGGTCATACTGGTCTTATTTCGGCAGAGATAAGCTTAAGTTACAAATCTTTAAGGTAGACGAAGCTGTCTGGAAAGACAGGCCACAGAAGGTAACAGCCCTGTAGTTGAAACCTTACAAGACTTAAGCGAGTATGCACCCGAGTAGCGCGGGGCACGAGGAATCCCGTGTGAAACTGGGAGGACCACCTCTCAAGGCTAAATACCACCTGACAACCGATAGCGAATAGTACCGTGAGGGAAAGGTGAAAAGCACCCCGGGAGGGGAGTGAAATAGAACCTGAAACCGTGAGCCTACAAGCAGTCAGAGCACTATGTAGCTTGCTACAGTGTGATGGCGTACTTTTTGTAGAACGGGCCGGCGAGTTATGGTTGGCAGCAAGGTTAAGGGATTTAAATCCCGGAGCCGCAGCGAAAGCGAGTCTTAATCGGGCGCATTAGTTGTCAGCTGTAGACCCGAAACCGGGTGACCTACCCATGGCCAGGGTGAAGCTTGGGTGATACCGAGTGGAGGCCCGAACCCACTGATGTTGAAAAATCAGGGGATGAGCTGTGGGTAGCGGTGAAATGCTAAACGAACCCGGAAATAGCTGGTTCTCCCCGAAATAGCTTTAGGGCTAGCCTCGGGGGTTCAATTGCGGAGGTAGAGCACTGATTGGGCTAGGGGCCCGACAAGGTTACCGAACTCACTCAAACTCCGAATGCCGTAATTTAAGACCCCGGGAGTCAGACTGCGGGTGATAAGATTCGTGGTCGAAAGGGAAACAGCCCAGACCGTCAGCTAAGGTCCCAAAATATAGACTAAGTGGGAAAGGATGTGAAACTGCTTAGACAACCAGGATGTTGGCTTAGAAGCAGCCACCATTTAAAGAGTGCGTAATAGCTCACTGGTCAAGTGGTTTTGCGCCGAAAATGTAACGGGGCTCAAGTCTATTACCGAAGCTACGGATTTGAAATTAATTTCAAGTGGTAGGGGAGCGTTCCTTAAGCGTCGAAGCTGTACCGTGAGGAGCAGTGGAGGTTAAGGAAGTGAGAATGCCGGCATGAGTAACGATAAGGCAAGTGAGAATCTTGCCCGCCGTAAGCCTAAGGTTTCCTGAGGAAGGTTCGTCCGCTCAGGGTAAGCCGGGACCTAAGCCGAGGCCGGATGGCGTAGGCGATGGACAACTGGTTGATATTCCAGTGCCACCTTTAAGCCGCTATTAGCGATGGGGTGACGCAGGAGGGTAGGTGAAGCGCACCGTTGGTTGTGTGCGTCTAAGCGTGTAGGGAGTTCCCGTAGGCAAATCCGCGGGAATGTTAATCCTGAGGCGCGATGGGGAGCGAACATATAAAGTAGCGAACTTGCCGATCCCATACTGCCAAGAAAAGCCTCTAGTGAGGATTAAAGGTGCCCGTACCGTAAACCGACACAGGTAGGCGAGGAGAGTATCCTCAGGCGCGCGGGAATAACCCTCGTTAAGGAACTCGGCAAAATTACCCCGTAACTTCGGGAGAAGGGGTACCCCATTAGGGTTGATGGACACTTGCTGTCCGGTGAGCCTGAAGGGGTTGCAATGAAAAGGCCCAAGCGACTGTTTATCAAAAACACAGGTCTCTGCTAATTCGAAAGAAGAAGTATAGGGGCTGACGCCTGCCCGGTGCTGGAAGGTTAAGAGGAGGGGTTCACGCTCTGAATCTAAGCCCCAGTAAACGGCGGCCGTAACTATAACGGTCCTAAGGTAGCGAAATTCCTTGTCGGGTAAGTTCCGACCCGCACGAAAGGCGTAACGATTTGGGCGCTGTCTCAACGAGGGGCCCGGTGAAATTGTAGTACCGGTAAAGATGCCGGTTACTTGCGACAAGACGGAAAGACCCCGTGGAGCTTTACTGTAGCCTGATATTGGGTCTTGGTGTTAAATGTACAGGATAGGTGGGAGACTGAGATCCCGGGGCGCCAGCCTCGGAGGAGTCAACGTTGGGATACCACCCTTTTAATACTGGGGTTCTAACTTTGAGCCGTGAATCCGGTTTGAGGACAGTGTCAGGTGGGCAGTTTGACTGGGGCGGTCGCCTCCCAAAAGGTAACGGAGGCGCTCAAAGGTTCCCTCAGCGCGGTTGGGAATCGCGCGTATAGAGTGTAAAGGCATAAGGGAGCTTGACTGTGAGAGAGACATCTCGAGCAGGTACGAAAGTAGGACTTAGTGATCCGGCGGTTTTCTGAGTGGAAAGGCCGTCGCTCAACGGATAAAAGCTACCCCGGGGATAACAGGCTTATCTCCCCCAAGAGTCCACATCGACGGGGAGGTTTGGCACCTCGATGTCGGCTCATCGCATCCTGGGGCTGAAGAAGGTCCCAAGGGTTGGGCTGTTCGCCCATTAAAGCGGTACGTGAGCTGGGTTCAGAACGTCGTGAGACAGTTCGGTCCCTATCTGTCGCAAGCGCAGGAAACTTGAGAGGGGCTGCCCCTAGTACGAGAGGACCGGGGTGGACGGACCGATGGTGTACCAGTTGTCGTGCCAACGGCATTGCTGGGTAGCTATGTCCGGAACGGATAAGCGCTGAAAGCATCTAAGCGCGAAGCCCGCCTCAAGATAAGGTTTCCCACCTTAATTGGTTAAGACCCCAGGAAAATGACCTGGTAGATAGGCCGGGAGTGTAAGAACAGCAATGTTTTTAGCGGACCGGTACTAATCGGTCGAGGACTTGGCCCGAAATCAAAAAAACCACTATGCAGTCTTCAGAGAACAACAAAGTTTCTGGTGGGTATCGCGGAGGGGCCCCACCCGTTCCCTTCTCGAACACGGAAGTTAAGCCCTCCAGCGCCGATGGTACTCGGGGCGCGAGCCCCCGGGAGAGTAGGTCCCCGCCAGGAAATATCTATTAAATCAAGGCCTCCCACTGAAATGGGAGGCCTTGTGCTGTACAGAAGTAAAAAAATACAACCGGGGTGGTAGGAATTATTGATATGACAGCGAATTATAATATTATTCACATTACGGGGGTGAAAAAATGCCGGTATTACCTGTGTTCGGCTGGCTTGGTGTTGCTGCGTTTCTGCTATTTACGGCGGCAATTTTAGTCGTGACTGTTCTAAAACACCTTTTCAAACCAAAACCAAGATTGAAACTACACCGGGCTCTGGCAATTCTTGGCCTGGTAGCGGCTTTTATCCACCTGGCCTGGGCTTTAAGTCAATATTTCTAGAATTTAATTTTAAAGTTTTAGAAAGCTAGCTTGGTTGAGTGATAAAAAAATATGAGATTCACCCGAGGATTAATATTGTAGTTTTATAGGCCAAAAAACAGAATATTGGTTGACATTGACGGCAAGTTACTATTATAATTTGGTATCAACTTTCTGTGTGGTAATATTATCCAAATTGGCCGTAAACGTAAATATAATAATATCAAACAAACATTATGTTTTCGGGAAACTAAGTACTAGCATAAGGAGGTGAAGTGCCGATAAAATAGCTTAGCAGTACGAAACTGGCAAAACAGGTCTTAAAGTATCGAAGTATCCAGTACTTCACATTATTAAGGGGGTTTATTAATTGAAGAGTAAGTTATTTGTTCTTTTACTGATTGGCATCATGGCTTTGGCTTTTGTCGCCGGCTGTGGTGGAACTGGCGATGGGGATGCCGACGGCGTAACAACTCACACAATCGTCGGTATATTACCGTTAACCGGTGTTTTAAGCACCTTTGGTGAGAACAGCGCTGAAGTTGCCAAGCTGGCAGCAGATGATGTTAACGCGTGGCTGGAAGCAGAAGGCAAAGACTGGACTCTGCGTTTGGAAATCGACGATGACGCGACTGAAGGTCCGGTCGGTCTGACTAAGATGCAGAGCTGGTTCGGAGAGGGCGTCCAGATATTTGTCGGCCCGCAGGCCAGTGGTGTTGCCCAGGAAATGCTCGCTTTTGCCAACGCCAACCAGATCCTTTATATCTCGCCATCTTCAACTTCACCGGCACTCGCTATAGCCGATGACTGGTTGTTCCGTTTTTGTACCGACGATAATATCCAGGGCCCGGCTATTGGTGCCTTAATTAAAGAAGCTGGTATTGAGCACGTAATTTTTGGCTGGCAGGGAGATACCTGGGGCGACGGTCTGCAGGGTGCAGCAGAAGCATCGGCTCTTGAATTAGGTGTTGAAGTTAACTCCAATAAACTTCGTTTCGACCCAATGAAGGATGCTTTTACCTCGGAAGCTGCTCTGCTCGATGGTTATGTTACAGAAGCAGTGGCCAGTGGTGTGGCACTCGACAAAATCGGCTTTAACATAATCACTTTTGAACAAGTTGTACCGTTCATGGTTGAAGCTTCAAAATACCCGCAGCTAAGCCAGATCAAATGGATTGGCAGCGACGGTACTGCATTTTCGGAAGCACTGCTTCAGACTCCTGAGGCTGCACAGTTTGCCCTTGATGTCAAGTTCGCCAATACGATGAATAAACCTGAAGATGGCAGTGCAAATTATGCCCGTGTCAAGGATCACGTCCAGGAGCTGTTGGGTCGTGAAACTGACGCCTACTCCTATAACACCTATGATATGGTTTGGGCCCTGGCGTTGTGCATTGACCAGGTTGGTTATGATTCTGCAGCTGTAAAAGAGATTCTACCTGAAGTAGTCAAGGAATGGTCGAAAGATAATGCGGCCAGCGGTTACATTGAGCTTAATGAATCTGGCGACCGCGCCTTTGCCAATTACAATATTGTGATGCTGGAGAGCCTTGATGGATGGTTTGTTCCAGGCTTCTTTGATGGTTTAACCGGAGAAATTACCTGGGAAACACCTGTATACTAGACTGTTGTTCAGAGAGCAATTGATCACGGGGGTCGGGGTGTTCTCCGACCCCCATTTAAGGTGGTGTGGATGTGGGTAATGTTCTGGTTGCCGAAAATGTTACTAAATCATTCGAAGGCTTAATTGCTGTTAATAACGTCAGTATTGTTGTTAAAGAGAATACATTCACCATGTTAATCGGCCCCAACGGATGTGGTAAAACAACTTTAATCAACTGTTGCACCGGTATCTTACCGCCAACTTCCGGACGGGTGTTTTTAGGTGATCTTGATATAACAGGCTGGAAACCGCACGAAATCTACAAAGTCGGGTTTGTCAGAAGCTTTCAAATACCCCTTCCCTTTATCGGCTTAACAGTAATTGATAATGTGCTCGGTGCAATGAGAAACCCGGGCGAGGCTCCCCTAAAAGCACATTCACTCAACAAGTGGGCTGACGTGGAAGAGGAAAACATGACTCATGCCTTGGATATTCTGGCAAAAGTTGGTCTGGAGAAACATTGGGATTTGCCCAGCAGCTCTTTGGGAGCGGCCCAACTGAAGATGCTCGAAGTGGCCAAGGGTTTGTCATCCGGGGCTAAGTTGATTGCTCTTGACGAGCCGATCGGTGGCGTTGACCCGGCTTCGGCAGACGAAATTCTCTCCCATGTTTCCAGACTGAAGGAAGAAGGTCTCACCTTCCTTGTAGTTGAGCATAGAATCGATATCGCCGCGCCATTTGCCGACTATATCTATGCTATGGAACTCGGCTCATTAATTTCTGAAGGAACTCCTGAGCAGGTTTTAAATGACCCCAAAGTTATTGAGGTCTATCTGGGGGAGGGGGCAGCGGCACAATGTTAACAGTAAAAAATCTAAACTCCGGTTATGGCAAGCTACAGGTTTTGTATGATCTGAATATTGAAGTACCGGAAAAAGGCTTAACCGTTGTTGTTGGCCCCAATGGCGCCGGTAAAACTACTTTGCTCTGCAGTATTATGAACATCGCCACTGTTTTTTCCGGCGAAATTACGTTTGGCGGAGAACCGCTTACAGGAGTAGTAACGCATAAGCTTGCCCAGAAAGGAATTTCCTATGTTCCCCAGATGGGTAATGTATTTGCTGAACTTACGGTTTTGGATAATTTGCACATGGCAGGCTACATGCTCAGTAAAGCTGAAGCTAACGACAAAGCAGCGCAGATGACGGAGATCTTCCCGGTCCTTAAGAAGTTTATTCACCGACTGGCTGGAACCTTAAGTGGTGGCGAGCGCAGAATGCTGGCCATTGCCATGGGGCTGATGAAAAACCCCAAGTTGATGCTGCTAGACGAACTTAGCACTGACCTGGCGCCGATTATCGCTGAACGGGTGATGGTGGAAGTGGCCAGGATGAGAGATGAACTGGGCATCACAATCCTGATGGTTGAACAGATGGCCAGGCGGGCTCTGGAAATCGGCGACACTGCTTACCTGCTGGTTAGTGGTGAAGTCAGATATTCGGGCCAGGCTGATAGTTTGCTCCACGAACCGGAACTCTGTTCCATGTATCTGGGTATCAAACAGACAGCAGGTAAAGGTGGAAGTGCTAAACTGTCGGTTTCGGATGAAGGGAGTGAAAATAGCTGATGGCACCATGGATGTCCAGTGGTCTAATTTATGCCAGCGGTCTTGCTATGACAGCAGGCAGCATCACTCTGTTATACATCGTAACCCGGACCTTTAACTTTGCGGTAGCCAGCATGGCTACAATCGGTTTTATCGTTGTTTATACCGGGGTCTCGCTTTACGGTGGCTTGCCCTACCAGTATTATCCTTTTGTACTAATTATCGGTGCTATAACCGGGGTTATCTGTTATTACGGTTTAAATCGACCTTTACTGTACAGGAAGGCAGCCGAGACCACCCTGATGATGTCAACGCTGGGTTATGACCTGATCTTGTTGTCATTGATTCAGATGTACTCTGACTATCTTACCTACACCTTTAAGCTCTTCCCGCGCAGGGTTACAATGAGCGTTTTTGATTTCGAACTCTACGGTGAAAGTGCAGCAACTTTTATTTTACCGATCACCGCTATCGCTTGTCTAACCATCCTGCATTTCTTTTTAACCAAAACCAAGTTTGGGATTGCGATGCGGGCAACAATTGAAAACCCAACTCTTGCCGGAGCGTCCGGTATCAACTCCGATCGCGTTTACCTGGTTTCCTGGATTATCAGCGGTAGCATGGCTGCCCTGGGAGGATCGTTTATGGCGATGGCCATGACCGGCACTCCGGTTATGGGGATGGTCACCATACCGCTGATGTTTGCCGGCGCGATCCTGGGTGGTTTAGGTAATATCTATGGCGGTATCTTAGGTGGAATGGTCATTGGTTTAACTGAATATGCCGGAGTTTACTTTCTTGCAAAGCAATTTGGACCATGGATCCTGGGCTACCGGATGGGGATTCCCCTGTTTATCATGGCAGCGACTTTGTTGGTCTTTCCACGGGGTTTATCCGGTATACCGCTCGGTAAGATCATCAAAAATCTTTTCGGACAGAAGAGAGGTGCTAGTGCATGATCACGAATGAAAGTCCTGGGGGAAAAATAAAAGGCTTGTTTTCGAATAGAATAGTTTTTGTCTTGGCGGTAATTCTGGCCTTTCTTGCTTTTCTATATTTTAGCCGCGGCATCTCTATTATTCTGACCATTTTAATTCAGGTTACAATCTTCTCGATCATCACCATGAGTCTAAACCTGGAAAGCGGTTATGCAGGTATCCCTCAGTTCGGGCGAGTGGCTGCGGTTATCGCTGGTGCCTTTGCTGTTGGAGCTATCCCGGGTAGGATTATGGCTGCCTTTATGGGACTGCCTGCCGGAGCTGAATATGCCTCAGATACTGTTAACTTTAAGCTTGTCCCGGAAATTAATGCTTTATTAGCCAGTAGCTGGCTGGTTTCACTGGGCTTTCTGATCATGTGCCTGGTTCTCGCCGCCTTATCAGGGGCATTAATCGGGTGGCTCATTTCCAGGCCGGCGATCCGGCTGAAGGAAGGTTATCTGGGTATTTCAATGTTGGCCATCGGTGACTTCTTTATGTGGGTTGGTCATAACTGGAATATTATCGTTGGCGGCAGTACGCCGGTTAACGTTCCCGACCCCTTCCGTGTGTTCGGGACGGATCGTTTTACCGTTATCGTACCCGTGTTTTTCGTCATTGCGATACTGATCTTTATCTACCTGAACAAGCTGACCCAGTCACCGTTCGGTAGAAATTTAAGAATGCTGCGCGATAATGACCTGTCGGCCAACGCCGCCGGTCTTAATATCGTTAAAGTCCGCACCCAGGCTCTGGTCATCGGCGCTGCTATTGCGGCGATCGGTGGTGGACTATACGTTATTTACACCGGCTCCGTGGCAGCCATTGGTCTAACCAGGCTTACCTTTACTTTCTGGCCCTGGGCTTACATGATGCTCGGTGGAATCGGCAGTAACATCGGTGTATTTCTGGGTGTTTTCCTGCTGACTATTTTAAGAACGATGATTATCATTTTCCGCTCTACCTGGTTCGGTTTTCTGTTGCAGGTGGGGATCGATCCACTTTGGCTTGAATACACCCTGTTAGGAGCGGTAATCATCATTGTTATTCTGTTCATGCCGCACGGCCTGGTTCCTGAAAAAATAGCGCCGATGTTGCCCAGTAAACGGATTAAAAAGGTCCTGGCAGACAGGCAGGCAGTAAGCAAATAGAAGAAAATGTAGATTAAGAATTAGTAACTTACAGGCGCCTCTAGGGGCGCCTTTTTATTATTGCGGTTTACCCGGATGTTGCGGTAGGTTACGGCGATGAGCACAATCAGCCCGCCGGCGATGGCCCAGGTTCCCGGAGCTTCCCCGATGATCAGAAAAACCCAGACCGGGTTAAGCAGGGGATCGACAACCTGCATCAAAACGGCATCGATGGCCTTGACACACCTGATGGCGGTTGAATAGATAATAAAAGACAGACCAATTTGTAAGGTTCCCATATAGAAAAGAGCCAGCCAGTTAACAAGGGTAGGTGTTTGCTGAAAATAAAAAGGAGTGCAGATCAGGGCGGTAAGGATATTTCCCAGCAAGATGGTTTCCAGGGTAGAAGCATCCTTCTGCATCCGCATGCAGAGAATGAAGTATGACATGGATATGCCACTGCTGATAGCCATGATGTTGCCCCAGAAGCCGGCGAGTGAGAGCCGATCGATAAAAAAGAGGAACATGCCGCCAATTACGGTAGCAATGATCAGCCAATCGAAACGGGTTACTTTTTCTTTTAAAATCCAGCCTCCAAGAAGGGCGGTGAAAACCGGGGCGGTGTATTGTAAAAGAATTGCGTTGGCAGCGGTGGTCATCTTGGTTGCGCTGACAAATAGAATCATTGTGATGGCGTAAGCTAAAGCTCCTGCCAGCTGAGGGTAGGAGAAGTTAAAATGTAGTCTGCCCCTCAGCCAGGCAATCATCAGGGCTGAGGCAATTATGCTGCGCAGTCCGGCAATGGCAAAGGGATTAAGATCGATCAGCTTGATTAGGAGGCCACTGGTGCTCCAGAGCAGGGCAGCAAAAGCAATATAAAGCAGGGCCCGGTTAGGATGGATAGGATTAGCGGCAGCAGGTTTGCTGATGGTCGGATTCCTCCCGGTCAGGATTTAAAGCTAACTGCCAAGAATTGTATCATAAAATATGCACCAAATTTAAAAAGTATAACCTTACCCTTTTTCGGTCAGGGCAACTATTTCCCGGATGGCGTTTATGAGGAATTGAATGTCACCAGCTTTTGTAAAAAAACCGGGGCTCAGGCGAATGGTGCCACCGGGAAAGGTCCCGAAGGCCTGGTGGGCAAGAGGTGCGCAGTGCAAACCGGTACGGCAGAGGATCCCAAAGTTATTTTCCAGAATATAGCCGATTTCGCCACAATCGGTATCCCTGATCGTAAATGAGAGGCTCCCGGCGCACTCTGCTGCTTCTTCTGGTCCATAGACAGTAATCTGCCGCATTTCCATCAGCTGCTCCCGCAGTGATCTGCGTAGAGCCGTTTCATGCTCACGGATCTGATCCAACCCTGTTTCCCTGATAAAATTAATACCTTCCAACAGCCCGGCTAACCCGGCGCTGTTCAAAGTACCTGCTTCAAGACGCTCCGGCATGTTTTTAGGGTGCAGGTCAAGTTCAGACTGGCTGCCGGTGCCACCTTCCCGCAGCGGTTTAAGATCGATGCCTGCTTTTACATAAAGACCGCCGGTACCCGTTGGTCCGAGCAGGCTCTTGTGACCGGTAAAGGCTAGCAGATCGATATCTAAATCCGCAATATCAATGTCTATGGTTCCGGCTGTTTGTGCGGCATCGACCAGTACTTTTACGCCCTTTTTGTGGGCCGATTCGATCATTTTACGCAAAGGGGCCACGGTTCCGATTACATTTGAAGCGTGATTTATGACCAGTAGACTGGTCTGAGGCTGGTAAGCATTTTCGAGGAACTCAAGATCTGGGTACCCTTCCAGGCTGCAGGGGAGCATCGTTGTTGTGATCAATCCATTGCGGCGCATAGTACCCAGCGGTCTGAGCACCGAGTTATGTTCAAGGGCAGTAAAGATTACATGATCTCCGGTTTTAAGAAACCCTTTGAGGGCAATGTTTAGAGCATCAGTGGCATTGAGGGCAAAGATGATGCGGGATGGATCATCCACCTTAAAAAGAGCAGCCAGCGCTTCCCTGGTCCTGTAGATTAGCCGATCGGCTTCGAGCATTCTGGTATGACCTGACCTGCCGGGATTGCCGCACATCTGGCGCATCTGTAACTCTGCTGCTCTGTAAACCGCTTCCGGTTTCGGCCAGGAGGTGGCGGAGTTGTCAAAGTAGAGATTTAACTCGTGGTTTACACTATCTTTATTGCAGTTCATCGGACTGAAGCTCCTTGACAATCGGCATTTTAAAACCATCTTCCTCAAGCTGATAAAAGCTTTCCATCTCTGTCTGATGATCAGCAAGATATTGCCTGATTTTCGATAAATCGGGGCAGGCGCAGCGCAGGGCAGTGCCACAGCTTGAGCTGATCGAGCGCGGCACCGGAACCATTTTAAAGGTAAAATCTTTTTGTTTCAGCAGACTTTCAGCGCGGATTGCATAGAAAATGGTTGGAAAAGTAACGTAACAATTAGTGGCCATGAATGCTCCTGCCTTTGATCTTTTGTAGCTGTGGTATCCGTTAACGGATACTTTTTATTTATATCATATAATCCAGCTTTTATTCCTACAGTTAAATAAAGAAAGTTCGGCATTTCTAATTATATTGGGGG